>WNFD01005990.1_pt1 | contig 17574 bp, 11 predicted proteins | sample 5400491 | NCBI WGS metagenome assembly WNFD01 (sample SAMN13153343, study PRJNA577476) | soil metagenome | isolation source: 120 cm saprolite under Douglas fir tree site 2 hole 2 replicate 2 | place: USA:California | collected 2015-04-18 | reverse complement strand
CCAAAGGCCGGCAGCGATCTTTTGAACGGCATGCTGAAGCTGACGAACGTCGACGCGCGATTCTCGCCGGACAGCAAAGCCGACTTCGATCTGCTGCAGCTTGACGTGGACGGCGGATCGCTGAAGACGCTCGATTTCGCCGGCAACATGCGGCGCTGGCTTTCGGTGCCGCGCGCTTACACTGCGCCTAACGATGGCGGTCTGCCATCGTTTCGGACCAGCGGTCTCGCGCTGGTAAAACGCGCGCGCGCAGCGAAGCTGGCCTCAACTCTGCTGGCAATGGCCCCGAACAATCTGGCGGTCGAGAGCAGCCCGCCGTCGGTGGACATGAATTTGCCGGTGCTGCTGTTCGCCGACGATCTGGTGCGCGGCTATCGCGTCGATATTTTTGACAAGACGAAGGCGAGCACAGCTGTGTGGCGTTCGCTTTGCAAACGCATCGGCACCTATTCGTTTCCGAACTCGAGTCACACGCCGCTGCGAATTCCCGATGAAGGCTATGTCAAAGGCGCGACGGCGAGTTCGACGGTCAATGGCGCCAGCGACAGCGATCTTTATTTGCACGAGACGCTGTTTCAATGGGAAGGCTGGAGCCTGAGCGCGCCGCGGCCCGGCAAGACGATCATCGCGGAGAATTACGATAGCAGCGGCAATCCACTGAAATCGCCGACGAGGAAGAACGAATACACCGGTGAGCCTTTACAAGTTCAGAATGAAAAGGTCGCGCCGTCGCCGAACACCGCCATCGATGGCGTCAATATTGAAACCGCATTCGTGCCCCAGCCCGGCACTCTGCCGCGCCTGCGGTTCGGGCACACTTATCGAATGCGCGTACGTGCCGCCGACATCGCCGGCAATTCGCTGCCCGCCGAATCAAAGGACGATTTACAGGCTTCGCAGGATCACCTTTTCACGCGATTCGATCCCGTGGTGCCGCCGGCTCTGATCCTGCGCGACCACGTGAGTAGCGGTGAATCTGTCGAGCGCATGGTGATTCGCAGCAACTATGACAAGAAAGTTGAAGACTACATCGCCCAGCCGGGCGTAACCAGCGCGCTCGCCGGCAAGGATTATCAGTATCACAAAGAGAACGAACGCCATATCGCGCCGCCGAAAACTTCGCAGCAGATGGCCGAGCTGCACAGCAAGTTTGACGACTTCATCGGCTTTGACGCGGCGACCAACAATAAGAAAGATTACGACAAAGGCTACAAGCTGGCGCTGAAGGAAGAAGGAACGTTTCTCGACACCGAAGTCTACGATCCAGGCACTGATTCGAAGAAACCGGTTACCGGAATTGAATTAGTCACGCCTGCCGGCGTTTCCGCAACGCAGACGACGCTGCCGCTTAGTCCGCCAGGCAGCCCGTTGACCGCGGGCCAATACGTGATTCACAAAGAAGACGATCTGCTGCTGCCGTATCTGCCCGACCCGTTCGCGCGCGGCGTGGCGTTCGTCGGATTGCCGCGCGTCTCGGGCGCGGGCGCGCTGGGTTCAGACGCGGGCGCGACTAAAGTTCAGATCGCCAGCCTCGATCCCGTCGATCAAAAGCAAAAGTTGAGTCTGCTGAAAACTCAATTCGACGGCGCGTGGCCCGACGCCAAGCCGTTTCGGATTCGGATCGTTGAAGGCAGCGGCGCGCCGGTGTTGAAGAACCACGTGCTCACCGTCTTTTTGCAGAAGGCGGAAACTGCGCGCATTCGTTACAGCTCGTATCTCAACAAAGACGATCTTGGGCAGATGGGCGTGTGGGGCTGGTTCGCCGATCAGTTGAAACTCGAACCGTACGCGACCGCCGGCCAGCACTGGATGCTGACGCCGTTTCGGCATCTGGAATTGGTTCATGCCGTGCAGCAGCCCCTCAAGGAACCGAAGTTCTACAAAATGCAGACGAAGAAATTGAAGTACGGCGACACCTTTGCGGTCTTTGACGGGAATGTCGATCTCGATTCCCGGAGTAGTGGCAAAATCGAAGTGCTCGGACAGTGGACCGAGTGGGTAGACTTTATTGCGGAAGACGCGCCCAGGCAAATCAACGTAGAGGGTGCGGCATTCGAGCTGAAGATTCCGGCGCCGGACTATCGCCTCAAACCCGACGGATCGATCGGACAGGATCCGAAAGACATCGTTGATGTCAATTCGGGGCTAAACATCGCGAACTTCATGAAGCACGAATTTCACGACACACATTATCGCAAGATTGATTATCACATCGTCGCGACCACGCGCTTTGCTGAATATTTCCCGCCTGAGATCACGAGCGATCAAAAGAACATCTCGCGAGATAGTGACCCGGATACGTCGTGGAGACTGCATCCTGAGCAGAGAGTTACTCCGAAAGTTCCCAAGTCCACTTTCAAAGTGCTGAATTCCGCACGGCCGGCGGCGCCGAAGATTCTTTATATCGTACCGACTTTCAAATGGGAGCCGCCGCCTTCCGATAAAGGAGATCGCAAGCATGAGTGGTGGCATGACAAGAGCGGCAAGACCATGGCCAGCAAACGCGCCGGCAACGGCTTGCGCGTCTATCTCGAACGGCCGTGGTTTTCATCAGGCGACGAAGAAAAACTCGGCGTCATCTTGCGCGAGCAGCCGAAGGGCATCATCAGCATCGCTCCCGGCATCATCAGCGCGATTACCGGCTCGGGTTCAGGCGGTTCGAGCGGAGGTCCGAACGATCCGCTCAAGCCATTCGTGACTCAGTGGGGCATGGATCCGATTTGGAACTCAGCTTTGCCAAAACCATCGCCGCAAATCGGCGATTTCAAGCTGACTTCAGCCTCAAGCGGCGGGTTGACGCTGGATGAATTGTCCGGAGTGACAGTCGCCGTCGCCGGTCATGATGTCGAATACGACGCTGATCGCAAGCTTTGGTTCTGCGACATCGAGATTGACGCCGGAACTTCCTATTATCCATTCGTGCGCATGGCGCTGGCGCGCTTCCAACCGAACTCAATTCCCGACGCGCATCTTTCGCGCGTTGTGCTCGCCGATTTCGCGCAGCTCACGCCGGATCGCACGGCGGCAGTCGCTTACACTACGCCGAACTCGCTCCAGGTAATGGTCACGGGGTTCGGATTTAAGTTGTCCAGCATGGAACTCGAAGTTCCGGATATGAATGTCTGGTCCGGCCAAAGGCTGCACGGCAACCTCATGACAATCTCTCTCGAAGCGCAGATGATCGGCACGGATCTCGGCTGGGTTCCGGTCCCGAATTCCGAAGTCGGCATGCTCCCGATGGACGCGCCGGGCGGATTAACGATGTGGAAGGGCGCGATGGAATTACCAGCCGACAGAGGCAGCGTGAAGCTGCGTCTGGTGATCCGGGAATACGAGCAATTCATCGGGGGCCCCGAAGCCCATGTCGAAAAGCGCATCGTTTACGCCGACGTGCTGGAGTTGTGAGGCGCAGACGTACCTTTCGCCCGCGCGCCGTCAAGCGCTGCTCACGCCGCAACGTACCTGACGTTTGGTTTCCCACTCCTCATTCGTAGTAACATCTCCGCGCCTTTGGCTCTGAGATTTGGCGGAGGACGAAGTGGTGCGCCGCTTTCATTATTTATTCGTAGCCCTTCAAGTCACGACGCTGGTGCTGCTGGCGTGTTCCGCCGCGCCGGCGCAGACCGGCGGGCCTTTGTCGTCCGGCATTTCGTTCACGGTGACGATGCCCAGGCCCTACACGCATCTGCTGGAAGTGGAAATGCGCGTGCAGATTCCGGCGAATCTTCAGGTTCCAAACGAGACGGATTTAGTGATGCCGGTGTGGACGCCAGGTTCGTATCTGATTCGTGAATTCGAGCGGCACGTGCAGGACTTTGCCGCGGATGCGAATGGCCGCGCACTGGATTGGACCAAGGTTAACAAGAATACCTGGCGCGTCAAGACGGGCGGCGCGCGTCAATGGCGCGCAACGTATCGTGTTTATGCAAACGAACTTTCCGTGCGCACGAGTGAATTGAATTCGGATCACGCTTTCTGGAACAACGCGGCGCTTTTGATGTATCGCGACGGGTCGATCAATGCGCCGGCGACGCTGCGCATTCTGCCCGCGCCCGGCTGGAAGATCGCTACCGGACTGCCGGCGATTGACGGGCAGCCGAATACCTTTCGCGCCGAGAACTTCGACGTGCTGTACGACTCGCCGGTCGAGTGCAGCAATTTCAAGCAAATCGATTTTCAGGTTCGCGGCGTGCCGCACCGGATCGTGATCGACGGCGACGGGAACTACGATCAGAACCGGATGCTGGCGGGCGTGCAAAAAATCGTCGAGACCGAAGTCGCGCTGTTCGGCGACATTCCCTACCACGACTACACCTTTATTTTGCATCTGCGGGCGAACACCGGCGGCGGACTGGAGCATTTGAATTCGACCGCGCTTGGCTTTAGCCGCAACGGTTTTGCTAAGGAAGAAGGCTACCGAAGTTTCTTGTACCTGGTCGCGCACGAATTCTTTCATCTTTGGAACGTCAAACGAATCAAGCCCGACGCGCTGGGGCCGTTCGATTACACGAAAGAAAACTACACGCGTCTATTGTGGGTGGCTGAAGGAGTCACCGATTACTACGGCCAAATAATGCCGCGCCGCGCGGGTTTGATTTCGGACAAGGTTTATCTCGACCAGATTGCGCGCCGCATACAAACTTTTGAGGAGACGCCGGGACGATTCGAAATGAGCGCGGAGGAAGCGAGCTTTAACGCGTGGATCAAAGAGTATCGTCCCGATGAAAATTCAATTAACTCTTCGATCTCTTATTACAGCAAGGGCGAACTGCTGGGATTGCTGCTCGATTTCGACATTCGCCGGCGCACGCACGGCGCCAAGTCGCTCGACGACGTGATGCGCTATCTCTACAACGAGTTCTACAAGAAGGGCCGCAACTATACGCCGGCGGACGTGCAAAAAGCTTGCGAGTTAATGGCGGGCGCGAGTCTGGATCAATTCTTCGCGCGCTATGTGCGCGGGCGCGATGAGTTTCAGTACAACGAAATCCTGGCGGGGGCCGGCCTGCAACTGGAACAAGGGGGAATCCCAATAGGAGGTAGCGGGCCGGATACTCCGGTGCGGATAAAGGCTTTTCTCGGCGCCGATCTTGAACAGACTGGCGACCGGCTTTTGATCACGCACGTTCGCGCGGGCACGCCCGCTTACGACCAGGGCTTGAACGCCAACGATCAAATCGTGGCGCTCGAAGGCGCGCGGGTTACCAAAGAAACCTTCGACGCGCGGATTGCCGAAAAGAAACCGGGCGATACCGTGCGCGTGACGGTGTTTCGCTTTGACGATTTACGCACGTTCGAGATTCGGCTCGGCTCTCAGGTTGATGCTCCGTTCCGAATCGTGCCGATTGCCCAGGCAAGCGACGAACAGAAGCGCATTTATCAGGCGTGGTTGGGCGCGCATTAGTTCCGTTGCCTGAAAGGCTGCCCGACAATAGCCGGTGGTCGCAGCGTAGCGCAGACCACCGGAAACGATCGGAAAATAATTCAGCACCCTGAAGGAGTGCAAGAGTAAATTGCGATCTTGTGTTCTGGCACCCTTCCAGGGTGCGGCCAATCACTCGCTTCTTACCGGAGGTCTCCGCTGCGCTCCGACCTCCGGCTACTTTCGCGCAACCCTCCGGGTTGCAAAGTTTTCGCTGGGGAATCGACGGCGTACCAATGACACGGCAAAGAATTAGAATAAAGCTTGCTCGTTGCGGATCTCGTATCACGCTGCTCGCGGCCTTATTTCTCTTCGCGCTCACCGTTCAAGCGCAGAAGACGTCCGTCGAAACCGTTCAGTTCCAAAGCAAGCTCACGAACGCCACCCTTCCTTACAACGTGATCCTGCCCGCGGAATATCGCGCGTCGAGTGTGACGCGGTATCCGGTGCTGTATCTGCTGCACGGCTTTGGCGGCCATTACAGCGACTGGGTGACGCGCACAAACGTCGCGGATTACGCGGCGCCGTATCGAATGATCGTCGTGATACCCGAAGGAAACAACGGTTGGTACACCGACAGCACCGGCGTGGCCACCGATAAGTACGAAAGTTATATTCTCAAGGAACTGATTCCGGATGTGCAGAAGCGTTATCGAACGATCGAAGCGCGTTATGGCCGGGCGGTGGCGGGACTTTCGATGGGCGGGTATGGCTCGCTCAAATTTGGTCTGAAGTCGCCGGATACCTTCGTGTTCGTGGGTTCGCTGAGCGGCGCGCTCGCCGCGGCGACATGGACGGAAGACGACCTGAAGAACCTGAAAGCCATTCGTGATTCAGTGTTCACGGTGTTTGGGCCCACGGGCTCGGATGTGCGCAAGGCGAACGACATTTACGAGATCACCCGTGGTTTGTCGGCTGCTCGCGTCGCCGCGCTGCCGTATATTTATCTCGACTGCGGCACGGAAGATTTCCTGATTAGCTTGAACCAGCAATTCGCGGCGCTGTTGCGCGAGAAAAAGATTCCGCACGAATATCGCGAGCTGCCCGGCGATCACAATTGGGCTTACTGGGATCAGCAGATACCCGAGGTTTTGAGGATTGCCGCACAGAAGATGCGTTTGCCGCGCGGCGAATCGCGCCAACCGCAGCGCCGTCAGGCGAAAAGAATTTGACCGCAGAGGGCGCAAAGAACTCGCAGAGAACCGCAAAGAAAGACTTGCCTAAGGCCTGAGTCTCGAAAGAAATCGCATTTGCTCAACTTTGCCATTCAAACTGCGCGCGCCGCCGGTCACTTGCTGGCTGAACGGTTCGGGCGCGCGCTCAGCATCTCGAATAAAAGCGAACTCGATTTGGTGACTGAGGCGGACCTGGCTTCCGAGCGGCTGATCATCGAACGGATCAAGACTTTCTATCCGCGTCACTCAATCCTCGCGGAAGAATCGGGTGCCAGCGCGCCGGCGGAACAAGACGCGCAGAGCGAGTGGCGCTGGATCGTCGACCCTTTGGATGGCACGACGAATTACGCGCACGGCTATCCGTGCTTTTGCGTCTCTATGGGGCTGGCGCACAAAGGGAGGTTGGAACTCGGCGTGATCTACGATCCCGTGCGCGACGAACTCTTTACTGCCGAACGCGGACAGGGCGCGGCGCTCAATGGCCGCCGCATTCAGGTTTCACAAACCCGCACTTTGAATAGCGCGTTGCTCTGCACCGGGTTTCCTTACGACGTGCGCGAGCGCAGCGAGTTTGCGCGCCACTTCACGAATTTCATCATGAATGCGCAGGCGGTGCGTCGCGATGGTTCAGCGGCGCTCGATCTGGCTTATGTCGCTTGTGGCCGCTTCGATGGTTTCTGGGAAGAAGGACTGCATCCGTGGGACGTAGCGGGCGCAGTGCTGATGATTGAAGAAGCCGGCGGCCGCGTCTCGCATTATGACGGCACCGCTTTCGATATCTACAGTGCGCCGATCCTGGCGAGCAACGGATTGGTGCATGAGCAGATGATGCACGTGCTCAGCATTTGATCTGGTGGGGAGCGGCAAATCAGTAACCACAGATTCACCCGGATTAGCACAGATAGGAAACTGCCTAATCCGTGTTATCCGTGTTCATCGGTGGCTTAAAAGTTCTGATCTCACAGCCCCGAACGCACTATCTCAGCCAGTCTCTCCGTTTCACGCCGCGCGCACTCGCGCACCTCTTCACCCTCGCGCTGCTCGATCACAAACAGCCGGTGATAAATTATTTCTACGGACCCCAGGCGTGGGAAACGATGACTTGATGGCCACACGCGATTGCCGCCGCGAATGGTGACCGGCAAAATCGGCACGCCGGCTTCCAGAGCGATCCGCGCCGCGCCCGCTTTGAATTTTCTCATTGAGCCATCCGGATTGCCGCGCCCCCCTTCGGGAAAGATCACCATTGCGCCGCCTTCCCGCAGCCACCGCAACGAAAGTCGAATGGCCGCCGGATCGCTGCCTTCCAGTTGCAGCGGCCAGGCGCCAAACCCGCGCAGGCCGGCTCCTACCACCGGCCAATCGAACGCCTCGTCCCAGGCGAGAAACCGAACCGGCCGCTTGACGGGCCGGCCAATCCAGAACGGATCGATGTAGCTTTGGTGATTGCTGGCGATTATCAGTCCGCCGGCTGCCGGAATGCGCTCGGGATGTATCCAGCGAACCCGCCACAGCAAACGGCTCAAGCCGCCCACGACCGGTCGACAGACCTCCAACGCCCACCCCGGCATCATCCTTGGATAAGAACGCCCGCCGTTGCGCTGATTCTCAGGCTCAATGCTGCTACTTATCAGGCTCAAAAGGTTCCGCCACGTTACTCAAATGCATCTCGTTCGTCAAACTTATTCAAGGCTTCCCAACGGCCACTCGCCGTCAACGAATTCAAGATGCAGACGGGGAATACCGTCCGGTCCGGGGCGGCGGCCCCGCACAGTGGCCAGTCGAGAGGTAGCGAATTGCTCGCTGGTGACTTTGACAAAGTGTCCCGGCGTAACGTCGAGCGTCGTGAAAACCGCCGCGCCTTGCTGGCTGATATTCTCAGTCACGGTCCTTTCACCGTGGGAGAGCTCTCCGTTTGCACCAAACACTTCGATCAACAGGTCGATTGGAATCGTGAGGCGACTCTCTTTCCGCTGGTCGTTTACCGGTACTTCTGAGATCGTCTGGTCAGATTCCTCTTTCACTGACCAAAGTCCGGATCCAGGATTGGAAGCAGCCATCTCGTAACGGCGCGAGGGATCGCTGGCATAACTTCGCGGCGGATGCTTGCCTACAAACGCCACGCCGATCTCGACCAGCGCGCCGGCGCCTGGCTCGAGCATTTTCACGTTGCGCACTAAAGACCAAACTCGATACTGATCCTCAATGTGATCGAAGCAACGGAGTTTTGGCGGCATTGGCAGCGTTAGGTGCACCAGGCGTCCGGTTTCGGTCGGTCGCTTGAGGCTCAGCCGCGCGCCGAAAGGGGTCACGTCAACCAGACGCGACATTTCCACCCACTCTTGATCCACACTGTCACGACCCTGGACGCGAACGGGAAGCTTCAACCCAATTCGCTCGCGTAAGCGCCGGGATCTTTCATCGCTTTGATTGTTTTTCTGCACGGCGAAAATCTGATTTCAGGATGAATTTGCCGACCCCGCCGGAGGCTCCCATGAACAATCGCGAAAACGCCGATTTTTATTAGGCTTTTTGCTTGATTCCAGCTTTACGAAAATGCCGATTTCGGTTAAAATAGCCCTTCGATTTTAACTGCATGAAACGGCGATCGCGAACCGCAAAATCTTCACCAAAGATTCGAGAATTCTTTCGGAAAAACCCGAGCCGACTTCGGCTTTGGCCAAATGATTTTGGCAGCCGCATCGGGGAAGGCGGATTGTAACGGAAAGGCCTGATGAATGGAAACGATTGAACGCCAACACATAAGTATTGAAGACGAGATGCGGCGGTCCTATCTGGACTATGCCATGTCGGTGATCATCGGCCGCGCTCTTCCCGATGTCCGCGACGGTTTGAAGCCGGTGCATCGCCGCGTGCTTTGGGCGATGAACGAACTCGGCAACGCTTACAACAAAGCGTACAAGAAAAGCGCGCGCGTAGTCGGTGACGTTATCGGTAAATATCACCCGCACGGTGACACCGCCGTTTACGACACGATTGTGCGCATGGCTCAGGATTTTTCGATGCGCTATCCGCTGATTGACGGACAGGGCAACTTTGGTTCAGTCGATGGCGATGCGCCCGCGGCCATGCGTTATACCGAAGTGCGCATGGCGCGGCTGGCGAACGAAATACTCGCCGATATCGAGAAAGAAACGGTTACCTTTCAACCTAACTATGACGAGTCGCTGAGCGAGCCGACGGTCCTGCCCGCGCGAATCCCTAATCTTCTAATCAACGGTTCTGACGGGATTGCGGTGGGCATGGCCACGAAGATTCCGCCGCACAACCTCACGGAGATTGTGGAAGCCACGATCGCGTTGTTGCTCAATCCCGAAATCGACATCGAAGACTTGCTCAAGATTGTCAAAGCCCCGGACTTTCCCACGGGCGGCTTCATTTGTGGCCGCGAAGAGATTCGCAACTCTTATCGCACCGGTCGCGGCATTCTGCAGATGCGCGCCCGGGCCTCGATCGATCGCATCGGCCGCGGAACCCAGGAGCGCGACGCGGTAATCATCACCGAGATTCCTTTCCAGGTGAACAAAGCGCGCTTGATTGAGCGGATTGCCGAGCTGGCAAATGAAAAGAAACTCGAAGGCATCTCTGAAGTGCGCGACGAATCCGATCGCCAGGGGATGCGCGTCGTCGTCGAATTGAAGCGCGACGCCGTGCCGCAGGTCGTGCTGAATAAACTCTTCAAGCTGACGCCGATGCAGTCATCGTTCGGCGTGATCAATCTGGCAATCGTCAACGGCCAGCCGCGCGTTTTGACTCTGAAGCAGATGCTCGAGTGCTTCGTAGACTTTCGTCGCGAAGTCGTGCGTCGCCGCACCGAATACGAGCTGCGCAAAGCGAGAGCCCGCGCCCACATCCTCGAAGGACTTACCAAAGCGATCGACGCGCTCGATCATATCGTGACCCTGATTCGCAACTCGCGTTCGGTCGACGAAGCGCGGCAATGGCTGACCGGCGAACTGAAAACCACGAGCGAGGTGAAGGCGTGGAAAGGTGTGCCGTCGGGCGAGCCGCTCAACAAGTATCTGCCAAAACTGAAGAAGGCGATGGAGCGCCTGGCATTCTCTGAGGTCCAGGCGCAGGCCATTCTGGATTTACAACTGCGGCGGCTTTCCGCGCTCGAGCGGCAAAAGATCATTGACGAGTACGAGTCGATCATCAAACTGATTGCCGAGCTGGAAGAAATTTTGGCCAATGAAAAATCGTTGCGGGGCGTGATCGTCAAAGAACTCGAAGAGGTCAAGGCCCAGTTTGGCGACGCCCGCCGGACTGAGATTACCGATGCCGGCATGGACTATTCCATCGAAGACCTGATTGCCGACGAAGAAGTCGCGATCACGGTGACCAAGAGTGGTTACATCAAGCGAACTCCGGTGACGACTTATTCTCGTCAGGGACGCGGCGGCAAGGGACGCTTTGGCGCGATGGCCAAGAACGACGATTACGTCGAGCATCTTTTCATCGCTTCGACCCACGCGTACCTGATGATCTTCACCGACGACGGACTGGTTTATAAGATGAAGGTTCACGAAGTGCCGGACGCGGCGGCCGCCTCGCGCGGTAAGGCGATTGTGAACCTGATCCAGATTTCTTCTGAGCGAAAACTGGCAGGCGTCGTGCCGGTGCGCGAGTTCTCGGAAGGCCGTTTTGTCCTGATGGTCACGAAAAAAGGCGTGATCAAAAAGACCGCGCTGTCGGATTTCCAAAACATTCGCTCGAACGGCATCATCGCCATCAACATCGACGAAGGGGATGAGCTGTTGGATGTGGTGACGACTGACGGAACCAAGCGCATCTTCATCGCGACGCACAATGGCTTTGCGATTCGCTTTGACGAGAAGAACGCGCGACCGATGGGACGCGCGACGCGCGGCACGCGCGGCATCGATTTGCGCAAAGACGATTTCGTCGTCTCGGTTTGCCCCGTCTCGCCGGATGATTCCGAAAGAATGCTTTCAGTTTCCGAGCAGGGCTACGGCAAGCAGACGCCGATCTCGACTTATCGTTTGCAGGCGCGCGGCGGCAAGGGCGTCATCAACATGAAAACCACGGAAAAGACCGGCAAAGTCGTGGCCGTGTTTCCGGTTGATGAGGAATCCGAGATCATGATCATTACGCAGCAAGCCAAACTGATCCGCCTGGAAGCCGATAAGATTCGCAAGACCGGCCGCAGCGCTCAGGGCGTGCGTTTGATCAAAGTCGATGCAGACGACATGGTCACGAGCGCGTCTTTGGTTGATCCTTCAACTGAAGAAGAGACTGAGGAGACGCCGGCAAGTTAATTGCATCCACAGATTACGCAGATTACACAGATAAGGATTTAACTGGATAAGTTGAATGGCGCTCCGCTTTTCTTTCGCCCTCGACCCAAACCTCACCGTCCTCAAAAACTTCCTTCTTCCAAATCGGCACGGTACGTTTCAGTTCGCGGATGGCCCATTCGCACGCCTCGAATGCCGCGCGGCGGTGCGGCGCGCTGACCGCGATCACTACGCTGGTCTCGCCAATCTCCAGACGACCGGTGCGATGCACGACGCCGAGGTGCGCAATCTCATACTTCTCGTGCGCTTGTTCACCCAAACGCCGCATTTCCCTCAGCGCCATTGGCGCGTAGGCTTCGTAAACCAGATAGAGCGTGCGCCGCCCGCGCGTCCATTCGCGCGCATAACCGTCGAGCGTCACGGTCGCACCGCATTCTGCTAAGACGATGCGGCGGGCGATTGCGCCGACGTCGATTGGATCGGTGGTTAGCTCGAAGAAGTCTCTTTCGGAAGTTGTTGCGGGCGAGGCGCCCGCGTTCCCAGTATTTGGCGGCTCTTCCTCAGAACCTTGCTCTGCTTTGTGTCTCTGCGCCTTTGTGGTCGTTTCTTCCGCACCGCCGCTCACCGGCGGCAGCACGGCCAGCTCATCGCCGTCAGAGAGTTTTCGATCGGGGAGCGCGTACTCCTGGTTTACGGCGAGCAGTAGAGAGTTTCCGAATCGCGCGAGCGCTGGGTAATCGGAGAGTAATTGGCCGAAGGCGCTCGCCACGTTTGCCGGCGAACTGAGCGACAGTTCCAACTGTTCACGTCCTGCGGCGTCGCGCGCTGCGCCAAAGAAAAGCACGCGCACGCTAATCGGTTTGGAATCATTCGCGGCCATGACGTTTTCGGCGACGTTCGAATTGTGGCACGCGCGCTTGCGCGTGAATTTCACGGGCGGGGTCGAGCACCCCAGCGGGGCTGCCCCGCTGGGGACCCCGCACGCCGGTACCACCATTCATTCAGCGCCGGCAGCCAGCACTTCCGTTTGCAACTTGGCAGCGAGCGACGAGCGCCACGCCTTTTCCATCTCAGCCACATCCAGCTGGATCACTTCTTCGCCGTCACTTTCGATGTGCAAACGATCAGAGCCGACGTTGCCGAGGATCGTCATCGCGCAACTGGCGGCTGCGACAATCTCTTCAATATCACCGAGCGCAGATTGGTCAAAACTGACGACGATGCGCGAGGGCGTTTCGCTGAACAGTCTCGTGGCCAGGTTGTATTCGCCGGTGAGATCGATTTCCGCGCCTACACCACGGCGATTGAGCGAAGAGAAACAGCATTCGGCCAGCGCCACCGCCAAACCACCGTCCGAACAATCGTGTGCTGAGCGCAGCAAGCCATTCTCCGCGGCGCGCAGGCAAGCCGTCTGCACTGACACTTCAGCTTCCAGATCCAGCACGGGCACACGGCCCTGGCCGATCAATTCGTCGAACGATTTCTCTTCGATTACAGCCGCGTATTCGCTAATGGAAAGATCTTCGCGCGTCATGCCCAGAAGCGCGATGAAGTCGCCGGGATTTTTGAAACCAGGCTGGACCAGACGCTTGACGTCATCGATTAGCCCCACCATGCCAATGACCGGCGTCGGCAAAACGCCGCGGCCTTCCGTCTCGTTATAGAAACTAACGTTGCCGGACACGACCGGCGTATTAAACGCTTTGCACGCTTCGGCGATGCCGTCGATGACTTCCGAAAACGACCACATCACCTCGGGGCGTTCGGGCGAAGCAAAGTTCAGACAGTTGGTAATCGCGATCGGTTGCGCGCCGACACAGACGACGTTGCGCGCGGCTTCGGCGACGACCAGCCTGGCGCCTGCGCGCGGATTCGCGGCGCAGTAACGGCCATTGCCGTCAAGCGCAATCGCCAACGCGCGTCTTGTCTCCTTGATGCGCACGACCGCCGCGTCGGCGCCGGGCAGCACCACCGTGTTCGTACGCACCATGTGATCGTACTGACGGTAAACCCATTCTTTGGAAGCGAGGTTGGGCGAGGAGAGCAAGCGCAACAGAGCGTCATTGAAATTCTGAGGCGCCGTAGTCGCTGGGAGCGCGGACGTCTCGTCCGCAGTGAGCGCGCCAGCGCGAACAGTTGACTCGTTGGAAGTATCTTCCGAAAGCACCGGGACGCGAGTTGGGCTCACGTTTGCGGACGAGACGTCCGCGCTCCCAGCCTTAAGCGGTCGCTCATAAATCGGCGCTTCGTCCGTTAAAGATTTCACCGGCACATCGCAAACCACTTCGCCATTATGCGTGACACGCATGCGCCCATCGTCGCGCACGCGCCCGATTACCACCGCGTCGAGGTCCCACTTGCGGAAGATGTCGGCGACTTCGCGCTCGCGCCCCTGGTGCGCGACGATCAGCATGCGCTCCTGCGATTCCGAAAGCAGCATCTCGTACGCGGTCATGCCCGTTTCGCGCTGCGGGACTAATGACAGATCGATCTCTATCCCAGTATCGGCGCGCGCGGCCATCTCGCAGGTCGAGCACGTAAGTCCCGCGGCGCCCATGTCCTGAATCCCCGCAACGGCGCCGCTGCGCATCGCTTCCAGACAGGCTTCGAGCAGAAGCTTTTCCAAAAACGGATCGCCGACCTGCACGGTCGGTCTCTTTTCCAAAGCCTCTTCGTCGAACTCCGCCGAAGCCATCGTCGCCCCGTGAATGCCGTCGCGGCCGGTCTTCGCTCCGACATACAAAACCGGATTGCCGACGCCCGTGGCTTTGCCGAAAAAGATCTGATCCTTGCGCACCAGGCCGAGCGCGAACGCATTGATCAAAGGGTTCAGCGCGTAAGCATCATCGAAAGAAACTTCGCCGCCGACCGTGGGCACTCCGAACGCGTTGCCGTAGTGGGCGATGCCGGCGACGACGCCGGCGAGCAGCGAACGATTGCGCCGCCCGTTCTTCGGATCGTCGAGCGAGCCAAAACGCAGACTGTTCATCGCTGCGATCGGGCGCGCGCCCATGGTGAAAATGTCGCGCAGGATTCCGCCGACGCCGGTCGCCGCGCCCTGAAATGGTTCGATGAAACTGGGATGATTGTGCGATTCGATCTTGAATGCTGCGCACCAGCCGTCGCCGACATCGACGACGCCGGCATTCTCGCCGGGCGGAACGATGACGCGCTCGCCGGTGGTTGGTAGACGCTTCAGGTGAACGCGGGAAGACTTGTACGAGCAATGCTCAGACCACATAACCGAAAAGACACCGAGCTCGACCGTGTTCGGTTCGCGTCCGAGCAGCTCTTTAACGCGGCTGAATTCTGCGGGAGTCAGGTTGTGTGCGGCGATGACTTCGGGTGTGATTGATTCCATAAAAAATAGGCAGAAGGCAGAAAGCGGAAGGCAGAAAGATTGACCGCCGCTCTCTGCCTACTGCTTACTGCCTACTTCCTTATCGATTGCCGCGCGCAATTCGGCGGGTTTGATCTTGCCGAAGTATTTGAAAACAAGTTTGCCCTCGTGGTCATAAAGAAACGTTGCCGGTAACGCGCCGTCCCACTTCTCGTCCACGGCATGAATCGCCGGCTCTGGGTCGTTAACATTTAAGAGGACGACCGGCATCGTCGCCTTCATCTCTTTGAGAAAATCCACCGCTCTGGGTTTATCGGCTACTTCATCGAGCGTGATTGAGAGGAAATTCAAACCCTTCGCGCGATAATCATTGTCGATTTTGACCAGGTCGGGGAACTCTTCGCGGCAGCCATCGCACCAGGTCGCCCAAAAATTAACCAGCAGCGGCCGCGTGTCCTTCGGATCGCGCAGCAGGAGTTTCTTCAGACCGTCGAGGTCGATCTCGCGAATTTCAGCGGAGTGGTCAGTTGTATCAACGCCGTCCAGGACAAAAAAGCCTGGCGGGCGATGCGGGCCCGGAGCAGCGCCTGCGGATGGCGTTTGGGCAGGCGCTGCGATAGCCGCACCTACCCAAACGACCGCGAGGCCGACAAGAAAAATGGAAAAGCGCAAACGCATCTACGAGACCCGCTTGATCGAACACCCAAACGCCGCGCCGCCGGTCTTGCTGATTGGCTTGCCGGCCAACAGTTGGTCGAGCGCGTCACGCAGATCGTTCGACGTAATGTTCGCCGTGTTCTGCGAGTTGTCGATGCGACCGTGATAGACGAGTTTACCGCCGGCATTGATGACATAAGCTTCTGGTGTGCGCGTCGCGCCCAGCCGATCGGCAATCTTGTTGCCGTCGTCCTTCAGCACGGTAAACGTGAAATGCTTTTCGGAGGCGTGCGCCTTCACTGCGGCAGCCGGCTCAGTAACGTTCGAGTTGATGCCAATCACGTTGATGCCGCGTGCTTTGTACTCTTCGGCCAGCTTCTCCATCCGCTCGTTGTAACCGTTCGAGACGGGGCACTGCACCGAGATAAAAATCAGCACCGCGCCGTTCTTCCCCGTTAACGATTTCAGCGAATGCCCGGCGCCGTCAGTGTCGGGAAGTTTGAAGTCGTCGATCGTCGTGCCAATCGCCGGCGGCGTGGGCAGGTCGCTGGTGTTGCGGCCGCTGCCGGCGACGGCCGCCAGAGCGATGATCACGAAAGACGCGAGGATGAGATAAACCGCATATTGCTTCTTCATGTATCCGTAACTCCTTTCGAATGGGTGGCGTTTGAACGCCAAGATTAGCAGTGAGAAGTTAGACGTGGCAAGCCGGGGATTGGTTCGCAAAAAGACAGTCGCGGAATCAGTCCGTGGTTTTCCAACTTCGGCCTGCCAATGCGATTGCCGTAAGCGTGATGGTCACGGCCGCAGACAGGAGGCAATACTGACAAAAATGGCGAATTACAAAGGCTTGCAGATACAGCAGCCAGAGCGTCATCAGAAACATCAACGCCAACAGCGCCAGGAGCAACGGCCGGGCGAAGCGATAGCCAAAGGCTGCCAGGATCGATAGATCGAACACTGTGAAATAGGCCATGGCACCCAGCGCTGCCAGAGGCACGCTGCCAATGTGAGAGTAAGGACTGCTAAGCACTTCCGAACAACCGGAAATGATCGTGCAGCGAAGACTCTGGCCGGTGAGGTGTTCGACGGTTAGATAGATTGAATCGGCGAGGCCGATGAGCGACAGCAGCGCCGCGATCAGGTACGACCAACCGATGCGTTGCTGAGATTCCGCCGCCGACATAGTTTCGCTAAGGGTGTTGGAGTACCGACTTCAGTCGGGCATTTTTTTGAGCAACGAAGAGCCCAACTAAAGTTGGTACTCTATACAACGTCATTCGGCGTTGCGAGCTTACTACTTGCCGGTCTCGCGCAGCGCCGCATTGATCATCTCGCGCAGTCCCTCGGGCTTCCACGAATCGCCTTTGGCTTCTTTGCCGTTGACAAAGAATGAGGGTGTGCCGGTAACGCCGCGCGCATGAGCACGAATCCCATCCTGAGTAATCCGCGTTGCCACAATCTCGCCATTGAGATCGCGCCCAAAGCGATCGGTATCGAGTCCGATCTGCCTGGCATAATCGACGAACAAAGGCATTACGTCGTTCGCTTCGCTCCACGCCTTCTGATTCTCGTAGAGCTTGTCGTGCATTTCCCAGAAGCGGTCCTGCAGGCCCGCGGCCTCAGCCGCTTGGGCGGCAATCAGAGCGTGTTTGTGCGGCGTGGGATACAGCGGATATTCCCGAAAGATTACGCGGAGTC
>WNFD01003381.1_pt1 | contig 17575 bp, 13 predicted proteins | sample 5400491 | NCBI WGS metagenome assembly WNFD01 (sample SAMN13153343, study PRJNA577476) | soil metagenome | isolation source: 120 cm saprolite under Douglas fir tree site 2 hole 2 replicate 2 | place: USA:California | collected 2015-04-18 | reverse complement strand
CCTGATCGAGTAATTTAGTAATCGGAAATTGGTAAGAGAAAACCTCAGAATCTTAACCACAGAGGACACAGAGGAACACCGAGGAATGGCGGATGGCAATTAGCTAATATCTGCTAGTCCCGACAAAAACCCAAAAAGTCATCGCTTGGGATGCGTGCAGCTAAGTCCTTTAGATCTTGGGATGAACGGGGGGTAGGGCTGAACCAGATTTAGTAATTGAGTAATTTAGTAATCGGGTAATTGGAAACTCGCTCGATCGCTGAGATCGCCCTCATCGCCGACATCGCCGTGATCAGAAGACCAAAAGCCTACCGCTGATTAACGCTGATGGACGCGGATAAACACTGCTACCAGATCAGAATACGGAGTACAGCCAAAACAATTATCATGTCGGACGTGGTTAAGACCCGGCCTGCAAAATCACGGCCAAGGGTCTTCAAAAAACTGTCTTGAGAAGTCTTTAGAAACAGTCTGCAAAATCGAGAGCTAAACAGGGAGATGAGAATGGCATTTTCGCGGAGGAAGTTCATACAGACGGGCGTAGGAAGCGCAGTGGCAGTGGCAGCGTCAGTGGCCGGCGCCGAGGTCTTGCATCCGGCTGGTAGGAACTTGGAATCGGTAAAAGCGGACATGGCTTCAGCTTCAAGTAGCTTTGCTAATGCAGCGGCAAGCGAAACTGCAAACCAGGCCACGAATTTGCCGCCGTCGCCACAAGCGGCGGGGCAGGCGCAAGGGCCACAATCCGGAAGCCAGGCGGCCAGCCAATCACCCGTGACGTGGGCCGGTGAGGTCCAGGTAGCAATGGCTCCCGACCGTATGCCGGAGATCCCGGCAGACAAGATGACCGACGCGCAGAAGAAAGCTGCCGAGGAGTTTGCGGCGGGAAGAGGCACCCCGGTGTTTGGTCCGTTTGTGCCGCTGCTGCGGAGTCCGGAGGTGATGCTGCGGGCCAAGGCCATGGGCGATTATCTGCGCTACAAAAGCACGCTGCCGCCCAAGGTGAGCGAGTACGCCATCCTGATCACGGCCCGGCATTATTCCCAGGAATATGAATGGGCCGTCCATTATCCGATTGCCGTGAAGGCAGGAGTAAATCCTGATCTATTGTCTGCGCTGGCCGACGGACGCCGCGTAAAGGGCGTGTATGAAACCGACCAACTGATCTATGAATTCGTATCGGAATTGCTGGAGAACAAGTGCGTGTGTGATACCACGTACCACTGGGCTGTATCGAAGATCGGAGAACAGGGCGTGATTGATCTAGTGGGCCTGGTGGGTTACTACAGCATGCTGGCGCTGGTGCTGAACACGGCAAGAACGCCGCTGCCAAAAGGCGAAAAGCCGGCACTGGCGTTGTTCCCTCGGTAAGCCAACACCACACTCGGAGACGCGGGAAGAACAGAAACAATTTACGGCGGATGCACGCGGATGCAAACGCAAAACCTTTTCACCACAAAGGACACGAAGGAACACAAAGGGAAGTGAAAAAACCTACCACGGAGACATGGAGGCACGGAGAACAGCAAGAGCTATTGCCGCGGAACATCCGCGTTAATCCGCGGTAAGAATTTTGGCTTATTGTTGCTTTACTGGGTCGGAGGCTTCTTTTTATCCAGAACCCGGCGCATGAAGGAGGCCAGGCTCGCGGGATCATACGGTTTTTGCAGAAACAAAGCGCGCGCTGAAACACTGGGAGCGAGTTGCAGATTCTCAGCGGGGTGGCCGGTGGTCAGGACACATGGCAGATCAGGACGGATGGCGAGCATACGCTCAAAGGTTTCCGGGCCGGACATTCCGGGCATGACAACGTCAAGCATGACGGCGTCAAAGCGTTTGGGGTCGGCCTGAAAAATGCGGAGAGCTTCATCGCCGTTTGGTGCAGCGACCACAGTATAGCCATGCATGCTCAGCAGAGCAGTAGCAATTTCAGTGAGCGCGGCATGGTCGTCCGCCACGAGAATCGTTTCCGTTGCGCGGAAATTTTCCTGTGACGGCAAAGACGGACCGGCGTCTCCCTGGCCAACATAAACAGGAAAGTGGATGAAGAAAGTGCTGCCTTTACCGACCTGGCTCTCCACGTCAATGAAGCCGCCATGCTGTTTAACGATGCCGTAAACGCTGGCCAGCCCCAGTCCGGTACCTTTGCTAGGTTCCTTGGTGGTGAAGAAGGGCTCAAACATATGGTCGAGGGTGTTTGCGTCCATGCCGGTGCCGGTGTCAGCCACCGTGAGCAGGACATATTTGCCGGGCCGCGCGTAAGAATGCTGACGCCTGTAGGATTCGTCAATGATCACGTTGCGGGTTTCAATCAGCAGGTGGCCGCCGTCAGGCATGGCATCACGGGCATTGAAACAAAGATTAATGAGGATTTGCTGGAACTGAGCGGGATCAGCAGCCACAAGCTCAAGATCGGGAGCAAGACGGACTTCAGTGACCACCTGCTCACTCAGTGTGGGTTGCAGAAAGGCGTTGGTTTCTTCCACCAGCCGGTTGATGTCAAGCTGGCGCGGTAGCAGGACCTGGCGGCGGGCGAAGGCGAGGAGTTGGGCCGTGAGTCCGGCGGTGCGCTGGGCCTGTTCGCGGATGAACTGGAATTTCTCTTTTGAATTTGCTTCTCTGGCTTCCTCAAACCCGAGATGTGCCCATCCGATGATGACGCCCAGAGCGTTGTTGAAGTCATGGGCGATGCCTCCGGCAAGGCGGCCGATGCCTTCAAATTTTTCCAGCTGCCGGATCTGTTTTTCCAGGTCCTTGCGCTCACGCCGGTCGCGGACTTCCTGGAGCTCACGCTTCACGGCCGGAAGCAGCCGGCCGAGATTGTTCTTCATCACGTAGTCCTGCGCGCCTTCTCTCAGCGCGTTGACTGCGACTTCCTCACCAATGGTGCCGGAAACGAAGATGAAAGGAGTATCGGAACCACGACGGCGAAAAGACTTTAGAGCTTTGATTCCGTCAAAACCAGGCATGGAGTAGTCGCAGATGACCAGTTCCCAGTGGTCGGTTTCCGCCGCCAACTCCACCTGCGCTTCAGTGTAAACACGGTCCCATTCGACTTTATAGCCGCTGCGCGTGAGATGGCGGACAAGCAGCATCGCGTCACTCTCGGAATCTTCAATCATCAGTATGTGCAGTGGTATTTGCATTTCTACCTACAAACTTTTCATGAGCGGAGGTTTTTCGTTTAGGACGAGCCAATACAAACTGAGATGGCGGACAGCTTCCGTGAACTGGTTGAAGTCGATGGGCTTGCGCACGTAACTATTGGCGCCCAGGCTGTAACTGCGAATCAGGTCCTGCTCTTCCAGTGAGGAAGTGAGCACCACCACGGGAAGCAATCTGGTATGGTCACTGGCCCGGAGGGCGCGAAGAACTTCCAGTCCGCTCACTTTGGGCAGCTTCAGGTCGAGTAGAATCACCTCGGGCATCAGGGAAAGATCACGGCCCGCGTATCCGCCTTGGGCAAAGAGAAAATCCAGAGCCTCGGCGCCATTGCGTGCGACCACAACTTCAGTTGTGATATTGTTACGCGCAAAAGCACGCAATGTCTCGGCGTCCACGGCCTCATCGATTTGATCATGGTCATTAAGCGGTTGGAAAAAAGACTCTGTTTTCGCCCTGCCTCGGCGCCGCATTGCAATCAGCTCTGTTTCCAGCTTGCGTTGCGAGGTGAGCATGGAATCGATATGAGCCAGCCTGGATTGCTGCCGGGGATTGTCACTGGTGAGTTCGTGAAGTGTCTCTAAGTCCCGGGTGAGATTGGCCGACGCGCTTTCTTTCCTGCTCAAGGGCGAATCCTGGCTGCTCAGCATGAAAGCCTGCACCGCAATAGACTCAGCATGCAAGTTGGATCGCGATGAATTGAGCACTGATGTGACCACATCCGTGTGGTCAACCCAGTGTGTTGCCTCCACCAGAGCTCGTACGGAGCGATACTGTAATACGCCGATTACTATCAGGACGGTGATGATGACGACAGCCGTACCAGTGAGCTTTACCGCTAAACGTGACTTGACCCCGGATTCAGCTCCCATCGATACAAATGCCTCTTAAGAACAACGCTCTTAGAATATTGATCATAATAGTTCACACAACAGTTTTTTGTGCCGTATACCAAAAGTAATCTCAATACCCTAATCCGTTTCGGGAATCGTAAAGAAAGTTTCAGAAAGGCGAGATTGCTGCCGCTGCCACTGCCAGCGATGGTCGCCATGATCTGTACGAAGGTCGCTTGGGACAGCTTAAGGTGCCCATCGTTATCATCCATGGCGCGCGCGATCCCCGTACTGAATCCGGAGACCTCGAGAGTGTCCGCCGTGAGCTTCCCCAGGCCGCATTCCATATGATCGAGGATGCCGGCCACAGTCCGCACTGTGAAACCGCGTCGGCTGAACAGTGCACTAAAATTTTTTTTGAAACCGTGAATACGTGGAAAGTCATTCAATCCATGTAAATGACATATGAACTCTCCCATAAAGCGCTGGGGAGTGTTCCGGGAGTGCGCGCGGTGAGAATAACGTTGTAGTCGGTGGAGACCGGCAGGGCGTCCAGGACAGATTCTTCGCTGCGGGCTGGATGAATCAGCGCCAGATAGCGCAGGAAATCGTTGAGGTCTTCGCTGCGTTTGTACCCTGAACCGGCAAACGAAAGTTCCACGTTCTGGCCGTTGAAGTGGCAGGCCAGCGTGGCAGCCATAGAGACTGCTTTCTCGTAAGCCGCCGGAGTCACCCGCCCGGGTTCAGGATTATCAAAGACCACGCGCAGGCGTCGTTCATCTTCGCGGCTGAACTCGCGGACTTTGAGCTCGCCGGTCTTCGCCGTCGCCTTCCAGTCGAGATAACGCGCGGGATCATGCGGAGTGTATTCGCGAATCAGATAGAGTTCACTGCCGCGCCCGCGCAGGTAGGAAACAAACTCTCCCGTGATCATGGGCAGCACGTCTAGCAGATCTTCTGAATCCAGCAAAGCAGGATAAACCAGCAGGTCACGTTCCAGGCTGACTTTGCGGCTCTTGATCAGGAATGAAAAGGGAAAGCGCGTGGCCACACTGAATGAATCCTGGCTGTACATGCCGCGCCGGGGAAAGGTCAGTTCCACTTCCGCCGATCCAGTACGCCTGGGCCCGATGAAGGTAAAATATACCGGACGCGTCAACACTTTGGCCTGACGCGGCAGCGCAGACTTTCTTCGCAGCGTGTAATCCGGAAGGCGAAACCATTTGCTCCGCCGCGGAAAAATGAATTCTGTCTTTTGCCATTCCCACCCCGGCGTTTTTTTCTTCTTGTCCACCGGCGTGTGGACCTTGATGGAGAACGCCGGCACCACCAATCGTGGATTATGCAGTTCCACGCGCACGCTGACCGGCTTGGCAGCGAAGGCACTGCGTGGGACCATGATGTCGAGATCAAGCCTTCGTAGCACCGCCGCTGATGCCATCCCGGATACCACAATCGTCGCCAGCATCGCCGCCAGAATAATGAATAGAAGATTGTTGCCGGTATTGAGAGCAGCGATCCCGATCACCAGCGCCACGCCCAGATAAGCCAAGCCTTCGCGTGTGAGCTCATAATGCAGCGCTTCCCGTACGCGACCGGCAGCCACGCGCCGGGCAAGAAACGGTACCGTGGTGACGCCCACCAGACCAGCCAGAAAGAGTGCCGTGGAGGCGAAGATCGCCGTGGCCAGCAGGTTTCCGCTTTCCCGCGCGGCAGAGGAAAATACCGCTGCCGTGAACGCCAATACCAGTCCGGCAACCGCAAGAAAGAAACGGAGCCAGGCTTCACCGTCCAGGTTGGCCAGGAATGTCTTGATTGAACTAGGCATCAGCGGAAACTTGTTTAATTAGAAACTTGTTTAATAGAAGCTATCTCATAAATTGTTTTGCAAGGGTACAAATTGTTTTGCAAGGGCACAGCTTTAGCTGTGCCGTTAACTCGCATAAACCTTGGGCTTTAGCCCTGAGGTTTGCGCCTCCCTGAAATACACAATTGATGAGATGGCTTCTAGTTTGGCACAGCTTTGGAAACACGCTGAAAAAAATCCAGCACCAAACGGTTAAACACCTCTGGTACCTCCTCAGACGGCAAATGTCCCGCGCCGGCCAGCACCTGAAGCTCGGCCTGTGGTAGTGCCCGTTGCAATTGCGCCGCGGAAGACAACTCCACGGCCCGATCTCGGTCGCCCCAAATCAGCATCACCGGCTGTTTAACCTTGGCGATTACGTCGGTCAAGGAACGCACATCAGGCTCCCAGCTGCGCAGTATACTGTGCAAAGCTCGTGCTCGCCCGCGGCGATAGACCAGTTCAGAATAGCCCTCAATGGTTCCGGGCTGGATCCGTGAAGTGTCACCATACATTGCGGCGACCGCCGGAGCATGAAATCGTCCGGAAAAGCGCAGCCCGCAACTCAGCAGGATTCCACCTGTCAATCCGCGAAAGAAGCGTATCCGCTCTTCGCCTTGTCGTGACCACGGATTCACCGGTGCAGCCAGCGCCAATGAACTGACCCGGTCAGTGATGGAAGCCAGCACCATCGCCACACCACCGCCCCAGGATGATCCCACAACGTTCACCTGCCTGAGGTCATTCGTCTCGAGAAATGCAAGCAGCCTCTGGGCTTGAGCATGCATGCCGCAACTGGCGCCGCGCCGGATATCTGAAAGTCCCAGTCCCGGTAGATCTACGGCGTAAACCACATGCCGGCTCGCCAACTGTGTAACATTGAAACGCCAGCAAAATGATCCGCCGAACAAACCGTGAATCAGCAGTAATGGCGGACCAGCTCCGGCCTGAAAGTAATGCATTTTCCCGCCATCCACGGTGGCCATCCTGCTCTCGATTTCCTTGTTCATAACACGTCCCAGGTGCAACCGCCCATCCGCTATCCAACCTCAAAATAGTAGATATCGCCTCTGTCGCTTCTATTTGCGGGACGTCTAACTCTTACGAGTGAAGATGGCCCGCATTTTTTGTTGCTTCGAGATCGAGAGTAGAGGAACTACAGGAAATCACAGGAAAATCCCATTTTCTGTATCCGTTTCGAAAATCTCCGGCTATAATCTTGTAAGCTCATCTAAATAGGCGGTTTATTCCCTTCGGCATTTGGCCTTCTCATGGCAAAAGACGTGCTTGAAATACGTGAGAACCGGTTTCTCCCCCACGGAAACGAGTATACCCGTGGTCCTCGGGATCATAGGATGCGTAAGGACTCACTAATTCGGGTGTCTGCAGTAGTATTGGCTGTCTTGACTGCGGCAACCATCGCTTTTGCCGTCATAAACTTTCAAAAAGAGAACCAATTCTCTTCTCCCGAAGATGGCGCCTGGTGGAAAGAAACGGGCGGTGTTCTTACCGCGCAGTGGCTGACTCCCGGCGGTCCAGCGGAAAAGGCCGGCATCAAGGTCGGCGACAAGCTGCTCAGCGTCCGTTCCAGTCCAGCCGAAGAAGAACATCCTGTCCTGAGCTTTGCCGCATTTCAGAAACAGCTCTATCGCGTTGGCGTCTGGCAAAAAGCGGTCTATAGCCTTGATCGCAACGGTTCCAAGGCAGAAGCGTCAGTCATCCTGGTTCCGGCGGATCGCGGATTATATCTTGGTCTGCGCCTGATTGCCCTGATCTATCTCGGCATTGGTCTTTATGTTCTGCTGCGCCGCTGGACAGCGCCCAAGTCCACTCACTTTTATGTTTTCTGCCTGGTCTCATTCATTCTGTATTCGTTCCACTACACAGGCAAGCTGAATACCTTTGACTGGGTTATCTTCTGGGCCAACACGGCCGCCTGGATGCTCCAGCCTGCATTGTTCCTGCATTTTGCCCTGGCCTTTCCGGAGAAGCGCAAAATGGTGGCGCGCTATCCATCGCTGGCTGCATTGGTCTATCTGCCTGGCTTGCTGCTGCTGTCACTGCAGATTTTTGTGATGCAGCAGTTTGAAGCCAGTGAATCATTACGCTTCAACCTTGACCGCATCCACTGGTCATACCTGGCGCTTTACTTTGTGATTGCGTCCATCGTTCTCTGGGACAGCTACCGCCGGGCCAACACACCGCTGCAACGCGAGCAGATGAAGTGGATCTCCCGCGGTACGGTGCTGGCCATTGCTCCTTTCACCCTTCTGTACGTGCTGCCCTACCTGGCCGGGTTCCGGGCTACTCCGTTGATGAAGGTATCTGTTTTATCTCTGGTGTTTCTGCCACTGACATTCGGCTACGCCATTGTGCGTTATCGCCTGATGGACGTAGACCTGATTTTCAAGCGCGGTGTTTCGTACACGCTGGCAACAGCCGCCCTGGTGGGCGCTTACTTCGTTGTGATTGGCAGCATGGCTGAGGTGGTGCACGCCCGTCTGCCCAGCACCGGCCCCGCCGGTTTAATCGCTGCCATTATCATCACCGCGCTAGCTTTTGAACCGCTCAAGAACTGGATCCAGGAACGCGTGGATAAGTTCTTCTACCGCAACCGCTATGACTATCGCCGTACGCTGATCGAGTTCGGCCGCGAGCTCAGCTCTGAAACCGATCTCAGCGCCATGCTGGTCTCGGTCATCGATCGCCTTTCCCGCACTCTGGGCGTGGAGCGGCTAGCCATCTTCATGGCCACTGGCGATGAAGAAAAGCCGTTCGAGATGCTCAAGTCTTTCGGCATCTCCTACAGCTCATCCATGCCGCTCGATCTCAGCTTCCTGGTGGTGGATCGTCCGGAACACTACGCGGGTCACCTGTTCTTTGACAATACGCGCAAAGCGCTTCAGGAAAGTTCAACGGCGCGCGAGACCATCGCCCGCCTGAACTTGAACTACTACATTCCCTGCACAGTGCAGGGTCGCACTATTGCCGTTCTGGGCTTTGGCAAGACCACCAGCGGTGACTTCCTCTCCAGTGAAGATGTTGAGCTGCTGGAAACGCTGGCAGGCTACATCGGCATCGCCATTCAGAACGCCCGCTTGTACGCTTCACTCGAGCAAAAGGCCTCTGAGTACGAACGCCTGAAGGATTTCAACGAGAACATTGTTGAATCCATCAGCGTGGGCGTGCTGGCCGTTGATCTGGAAGACCGCGTTGAATCCTGGAACTCGCAGATGGAAGTCATGTACGCGCAGCCCCGCTCCCTTGTTCTTGGGGAAAAACTGAGCGAAGTCTTCCCTCCGTCTTTCATGGAAGAGTTCTATCGCGTGCGCCAGAACCCGGGCATCCACAATCTTTACAAGTTCCGGCTGAACACGCCTGCTGGCGATACGCGTGTGGCCAACATCGCCATTGCGCCGCTGGTGACGCGCAAGTTCAGCGTGATCGGCCGCCTCATCATCGTTGACGACATCACCGAACGCATCGAACTGGAATCGCAGCTCACGCAGGCGGAAAAGCTATCATCCATCGGCCTGCTGGCAGCCGGCGTGGCGCATGAAGTCAACACGCCGCTGGCGGTCATCTCCAGCTATGCGCAGATGCTTTCCAAACAGATCAGTGCCGATCCCAAACTGACGGCGCTGCTCGATAAGATTACGCGCCAGACATTCCGCGCTTCGGAAATCGTCAACAGCCTGCTCAACTTTTCCCGTACCAGCGCCACTGAGTTTACTGACGTAAATCTGAACAAGATCGTGGCGGAAACGCTTACGCTGCTGGAACACCAGCTCAAAACGTCACACATCAAGATTGACACCGAGTTCTACGACGACCTGCCGACCATCCATGGCAACGCCGGCAAATTACAGCAGGTGTTCCTCAACCTTTTCCTGAATGCGCGCGACGCCATGGCGGGTCGAGGCGGCAAACTTCATATAGCAACCAGCAACGGCACATCTGTCGTGGTCAGCATCTCTGACACTGGAACAGGTATCGCGCCGGAACATCTCAACCGAATTTATGATCCGTTCTTCACTACCAAGAATGCGCCCCGTGAAGGTCAGGCGCGCGGCACCGGTCTTGGCCTAGCCGTGACGTACGGAATTATTCAGGAACACGCCGGCAAAATCCGCGTTGATTCCGCTCCTGGCAAAGGCACCACGTTCCACCTTGAATTCCCCCTTATCAGGAAGGCCGTAAATGTCTGAAGCTGCCCTATTAAGCCGACCCCATGTACAAAACTCTGTGAGTGGATCAATTCTCATCATCGACGACGAATCTGCTATTCGGGAGTCCCTGGAAACTCTGCTGGAGTTTGAGGGTTTCTCGGTGGAATCCGCGGAGACGGGTGAAGACGGGCTGGTAAAACTGGGCGACCGCCCCTTCGATCTCGTGCTGCTCGATTTCGCACTGCCAGACCGTAATGGCCTGGAGATTCTTGCCGACATCCGCAGCCGCGACCCCCAGCTTGCCGTCATCATGATCACCGCCTACGGCACCGTGGATAACGCCGTGCGCGCTATGCAGAGCGGCGCGACCAATTTCATCCAGAAGCCCTGGGACAATGAGAAACTGCTGGCGGACGTACGGGCTGCCGTGGCGCGTCGCCATGCGGAAGAGCAGAATGAGCAGCTCAAACGCGCCCTGAAGCAGCGCTACAGCTTTGAATACATCATTGGCAAGAGCGACCCCATGCTGCGGATATTTGACCTGGTGGGCCAGGTTGCGTCCAGCCGCTCCACCGTCCTGATTCAGGGTGAAAGCGGTACCGGCAAAGAGTTGATCGCCAAGGCGATCCATGCCAACTCGCCGCGCAAGAACCAGCCGTTTGTCCCGGTCAACACCGGCTCCATGCCAACCGATCTGCTGGAGTCCACGCTCTTCGGCCACGTCAAAGGTGCATTCACCAGCGCGATCGCATCCAAGAAAGGCCTGTTTGAAGTAGCCGACGGCGGCACCATCTTCCTGGATGAAATCGGCACCATGAGCATGGAGACCCAATCCAAGATCCTGCGAGTTCTCCAGGACAAGAAATTCATGCACCTCGGCGGCATTCATGAGATTCAGGTTGACGTGCGTGTGATTGCCGCCACCAACATTGACCTGAAAATCCTCGTCCGCGAAGGCAAGTTCCGTGAAGACTTGTTCTACCGTCTGAACGTGATCACGGTTGATCTGCCGCCGCTGCGCGGACGCGCCGTGGACATTCCGCTGCTGGTCAACCACTTCCTGACCAAGTTCTCCACTGAAAACGAGAAGCCGTTGCGCCAGATCTCACCCGAAGCCCTCCGCCCTCTCATGGACTATGGCTGGCCTGGAAACGTGCGTGAGCTGGAAAACGTGATTGAGCGTGCCGTGGTGCTCTCCAACGGTTCGGTGGTGGGGATCGATCTGCTTCCTGACCACATCGTTGGTCGCGGTTCCCCGGGACAGATGTTTGAACATCGCCCGGACGCTTCGCTCTTCGAAATCGTGGAAGACTGCGAGCGTCGCCTGATCGTTGACATGCTGGAGAAGTGCAACTGGAACCAGACTGAAGCCGCAGACCGGTTCCATATTCCGCTCTCCACGCTCAATCAGAAGATCAAGCGCCTGAGCATTGAAGTCAGGAAGAAGACTGCGGCAATGAAGGAGCAGTAAGCTCCTTGGGAAAAGACTTCTTCTGCCAGACACGAAGCGACAAAAGCACGAAAGCCATCGCGTAAAAGCCGGCCTCCGCTCCAAGCGGCGTGGCCGCAATGCCGGTGAGTGTGGCTAAAGGAAGCACCAAAAGCTGCTGGCCTATGGCTTTCAACGCCCGCGGATCATCCTGATTCAGCAGGTTCTTGCGCCTGGTAAAGATCCACTGCAAAGCCAGAAGCGATGCGGCCAGAAACAAGTTTCCGAAATAAATCTCCTTGGCCGCCAGGTTTCCCAGAAAGTGCCCCAATAGCGCGCAGGAAAATGGCAGTACCGAAATCGTCATCAAAAATCCCAGGTTTAGCCAGACCATGCCGGCTTTCACATGACGGACAAAGTGCATCGCCAGATGATGCTGGATCCACATCATTCCGCAGTATAGGAACGAAACGAAGAAGCTGAAAAACGATGGTATCTGGCGGCCAAGGTTGTGGAGCAGTTCACGGCTACCCACGCCCTTGGCCAGCTCTGGCACCTTCAGCTCCAACACCAGCAAGGTCATGGCAATGGCAAAGATGCCATCCGTAAGGGCTTCCATGCGTCCTTTGGAAAGCTGGACGCTGAAGATCAGTTGGCGAACGGATTTGGCCGGAGAACTCATCAGCCAGGGGATTTTAAGCCAGACCACTCGCGCTGGCAAACTCTTCTGACCTTTGTGACCACAGCTCACGCTCTGCTATATTGAAGTTGGGATGGAACTCACTGCCCCCACTGATATTGTGAAGCGCAGCATTCTGGCCGTCCAGGAATACGCCTTCCTGTCGCTGCGTTCAATCACCAACATCTTTGCTCATCCCCGCTATCTTGCAGATACCATCCAGCAGGCAGACCTCATAGGCTTTGGTTCGCTCCCTATTGTGGTGCTCACCGGGACATTCACGGGCATGGTGCTGGCGCTGAACTATTCGCCGACCCTGGAACGCTTCGGACAAATCTCCATCACCGGCCAACTGGTTTCACTCTCCATGGTGCGCGAACTTGGGCCGGTCCTCACTAGCTTGATGGTGGCAGGGCGCAATTCGTCCGGCATGGCTAGCGAACTGGGATCAATGAAAGTCACCGAGCAGATTGACGCCATGCGCGCCCTGGGCACTGATCCTTACAAAAAGCTGATCACGCCGCGCGTGGTGGCGACCGTGTTCATGCTCTTCTTTCTCACCATTCTGTCTGACCTGGTCGGACTGGTTGGCGGATACATCATTTCGTATTTCAAGCTGGGCATTGACACCTTTCAGTACTGGAATTCAGCGTACCAGCAGCTCACCTTCAATGACGTGATCACCGGCCTGGTCAAGCCGATTTTCTTCGGCTTCATCATCGCGACTGTCGGCTGCTTTTACGGCATCAATACCACGGGCGGTACGCAAGGCGTGGGACGCTCTACCACGCAGGCGGTCGTGGCTGCCTCAGTGCTGATTCTGGCCGTGGATGTGATTCTCACCCAGTTCCTGCTGGAACTCAGATAAGCAGCCCATGCCTCCGCTCGACGTCCAACCCACGCCGAAACCTGACACCGTCCACAAGGCAATAACGTTTGACGACGTCTCGCTCAGTTTTGAAGATCTGAATGTACTGGACCACGTCTCTTTCGAACTCAAACGCGGTGAAACCAAAGTAATGTTGGGCGTAGCAGGCTCCGGCAAGAGCACCATCCTCAAGCTATGCCTGGGACTGCTGCGACCCGATTCAGGACATATTTATGTTCTGGGGCATGACGTGACTGCCATGACCGAAGAAGAGCTTTTTGATCTGCGCAGTCAGGTCGGGATTGTCTTTCAGGAAAGCGCACTGTTTGATTCGCTGACTGTGCGTGAAAATGTAGCCTTCCGTCTGATGGAAGAAAAGCTTCCTGAAAAAGAGGTAGAGCAACGCGTGCGTGAAGCGCTTCGATTCGTCGAGCTTGAACATACCATCGATATGTTCCCTTCGTCACTCTCGGGCGGCATGAGGAGGCGCGTAGGCATAGCGCGAGCCATCATCACACACCCAGAAATCCTGCTTTACGATTCACCCACCGGCGGCCTGGATCCAATCACCTCCACCACGATCATTGAACTGATCATGAAGCAGCGCGACGTGGCCAAGACCAGCGCGCTGCTGGTAAGCCACCGTCTTCAGGATGGATTCACACTTGCCAGCCACTACTACGATTCCGCTACCAACTCCATGAAGCCAGTGGATGGAAAGCCGCACGACGTTCACACCAGCTTCATGATCTTGCGCAATGGCGGCATCATCTTTGACGGAACCGCCCATGATCTCGGCCAGATTACCGATCCCTATATCAAGGAATATATTTCCTGAATTGAAGGCGATCTCATAAATTGCTTTGAACTAGCAGCCCCTGAGGTTTTGCCTTCCCTCAGCTCCTACTGACTTGCCGCCTTCGCAGCTGCGGCTTGCGCCTGCCGGGCAGCCACCCTGGCCCGCAAGTGTTTCACGCGCTGCTTGCCTTTCGGCAAATTGGCCAGGCCCTCGAGATTCTTGAGAAACTCTGGTGAAATATAATCTTTGCGAAGCTGTTGCAGATACTGCCCGAATTTGGCATAGATGAAATAAGGCTCGGAATTGGACGCATAAAAAAGCTCTTCACTCACTGCACCTTGCAGCACCATGGCAGCGGCCATGTCCCAGTAAGTGAGTACCTGGCGCGCCAATGCGTTTTTCTCATGGCGAAAATCCAGCAGAAGGTCACGAAACTCTTGATATTGCTGCGGCCAGAATTCCGTGATGATAAACTTCCGAGCGATGCGCATGGTCGCTTCCCGGCGCAATTCGTACAAATGCAAAATGATTTCTGCATCCTGGGCTGTAGCTTTCTTCGGCATGGTGTGTCCTTAGGAAGGAAATGTCCCTGTTTGGGAATTAAATCGCAGGTAAATTCTGCGTTATGATCGCTGTTGTGTGCAACTTTTAGCAGCCGTGGCCATCTCATGGGCATCGACGATTTTTCAATACCTTGGTGGAGCCGCAGGTTCCCAGCTCAAATTTAAACAGATGTTTTTCGTTCACCATTGCTTTTCAACCCTGAGACTTAGAAAGAGGATCTTTATATGGCAGATCTCGCAAAAGTAGCACTGTTGGTACGTCTGGAAGCTAAAGCCGGAAAAGAAAACGACGTTGAAAATTTCCTTCGCAGCGGCTTGGCGCTCGCTCAGCAGGAACCGGGAACAACCACCTGGTTCGCCCTTCGCCTTGGCCCCAGCACGTTCGGAATCTTTGATACCTTCGCCGCAGAAGACGGCCGCCAGGCCCATTTGAATGGCCCGATTGCCGCCGCCTTGATGGCCAAAGCCGGAGAATTGCTGGCTTCTCCGCCGGTGATCGAGAAAGTCGATATCCTGGCCAGCAAGCTTTCTGCGGTCCAACCTGGGAAAGCTGCCTAGCTCATCTGAAACGGCGCGAGTTTTGCAATTGCAATGGCTCACTCCTCAAACATAGAGATCGTCATCCCGAAGGGCGTCAGCGACGCGAGCGCTTTCTTCAGCTCGCTAGCAGCCCTGAGGGACCTTGTGTTTGTTTCGTCGGGAGAAGCACAAGGTCCCTCCGTCCTACTCACGCGCTGTTGACAGCGCGCGTTCGCTTCACGGACGTCGGGATGACGCGACTGATCAGTTTGGCAAAACTCTCTGAAGCGAATAAAAAATTGGGGATCCCGTTTGCGGGATCCCCTTTTACTGGTGCTGACAGTTAGTTGTGGTGCAGAACGAATCCGCTCAAGCCACTTCTTGCGGCTCCGGAGCCGGGATGGCTTTTACGTAGTCGCATTTGACGACCGCCGCCGCGGGAACTTCGTCCTTTGTGCCGGCAGCTTTGCTTTTCTTCCCACGTTTCGGCTTGGGCGTCTCTTCTTCATCCACTGATTTCTTCGTGTTGTTCGGACAAATCAGCATGGAGCCCGACTTCAAATGCTTCTCCAGCAGGTACGGACTGCCGCAACTCGGACAGCTTTCAGCCACTGGCTTATAGGCCGACGTAAACTCGCAATTCGGATAGTTGGAGCATCCGTAAAAGGTGTTGCCCCGGCGCCTGGCTTTCTTCTCCACCAACTCGCCCTCTTTGCACTGTGGGCATTTCACGCCGATGAAATTCTGCTTGATGTATTTGCAGTCCGGATAGCCGCTGCATGAGATGAACTCACCGTAGCGTCCATGACGCAGCACCAGATTGCGCTTACATTGCGGGCAGGTTTCTTCCAGCGGAACATCGGGAACTCGTTTGCCCTGGTCCAGGCGTCGCGTGGTCTTGCAGTCCGGATAGCCTGTGCACGCCATGAACTGTCCAAAACGTCCGCGCTTCAACACCATCACGCGACCGCAGTTCTCGCAATACTCGTCCTGCCCCGTCTCCGGCATTTCCGCCGTGTCCAGCTCAGGAAGATTGATGGGATTTTCCTTGGTGAACGTGCAGCTTTCCGGATCATCCTTCTTATAGGAGCTGCACGCGTAGAACGAGCCGTGTTTGCCCCACTTGAGCACCAGCGGAGAGCCACAGCGTTCGCATTTCTCCTCCGTCGGCTTCTCCATCCGCTTGATGTTCTCCATGTGCTTTTCAGCGTAGCGGAGGTCCTTGGCAAACTTCTTGTAGAAATCTCCCAGCGCCTGCTTCCACGGCTCTTTGCCCTCGCCGATCTCGTCCAGCTCTTCCTCAAGACGCGCGGTGTACGCAGGATCGAAAATCTCGGCAAAGTTCTTCACCAGCAGGTCGGTTACGACCAATCCGGTTTCCGTCGGCGAAAACTTTCCGCCGATCTTCTGCACATACTGCCGTTCCTGAATGGTGGAGAGAATGGTGGCATACGTGGACGGCCGTCCAATGCCGCGTTCTTCCAGCTCTTTCACCAGGGAAGCTTCATTGAATCGCGGAGGCGGTTCCGTGAAATGCTGTTCCGGCTTGATCTCTCTCAGGGTCAGCTTCTGCCCAACTTCCAGCGGAGGCAGCTTGTGCTTGAGCGCCTCATCTTCTTCGTCCTTGCCTTCCTTGGATTCTTCGTAAATCTTGAGGAAGCCTTCAAACTTCAGCACCGAGCCGGTCACGCGGAAAGTAAATGTCTCATTCACTGACTTGGCCTGGATATCAACGCCGGTTTGGTCGAACACGGCCGGCATCATCTGCGACGCCACAAAACGCTGCCAGATCAGTTTGTAAACCTTGTATTCGTCCTCACCCAGATACCTTTTAATTTCGTCGGGATGGCGCGCCGCGGAGGTTGGACGGATCGCTTCGTGAGCTTCCTGCGCTTCTTTTTTCGATTTGTAAACGTTCGGAGCGTCAGGCAGAAATTCCTTGCCATACGCGGAGTTGATCATCTCGCGAACTTCGGTGACAGCGTCATTCGACACACGCACCGAATCGGTACGCATATAAGTAATGAGACCGACCGAGCCTTCGTCGCCCAGCTCCACACCTTCGTACAAGCGTTGCGCGATCATCATCATGCGCTTCACGCTGAAACGCAGTTTCCGGGAACCGTCCTGTTGCAGCTTGCTGGTGGTAAACGGCGGTGCGGCGCTGCGACGACGTTCTTTCTTCTCAACCGTGCTGACGGTCCAGGTAGCCGACTCCAGCGCATCCGTAATCTTCTTGGACTCTTCGCCGTTCGGGATTTCAGTCTTTTCGTCACCGCGACCGACAAAGCGCGCGTCAAATGCCGGCGGTCTCGCCGCTCCCAGATGCGCATCAATGGTCCAGTATTCCTTCTTCTCGAACGCCTTAATTTCGCGCTCACGTTCCACAATCAGGCGCAGGGCCACGGTTTGCACGCGACCGGCGGAAAGACCGCGCCGGACCTTGTCCCACAACAGCGGAGACACCTGATAACCCACGATGCGGTCCAGAACGCGACGCGTCTGTTGTGCGTCCACCAGGTTCTGGTCAATTTCGCGCGGGTGCAGAAACGCTTCTTGCACGGCCTTTTTCGTAATTTCGTTAAAGGTCACGCGATGGACCGGGATGCCGTTCCTTTTCTTTTTGCTGAAGCCTTCGGTCAGTTCTTCGGCAAGATGCGAAGCAATGGCTTCACCTTCGCGGTCCGGGTCAGGCGCCAGATAAATGGCGA
>WNFD01002791.1_pt1 | contig 17576 bp, 14 predicted proteins | sample 5400491 | NCBI WGS metagenome assembly WNFD01 (sample SAMN13153343, study PRJNA577476) | soil metagenome | isolation source: 120 cm saprolite under Douglas fir tree site 2 hole 2 replicate 2 | place: USA:California | collected 2015-04-18 | reverse complement strand
GAAGGCAAGCTGCGACAGATGATCCTGAACCTGGTTTCCAATGCGATCAAATTCACTGCCGAGGGTGGAAGCGTGGCGATCAAGGCCGTGCGAGTGGGCGATCGCATGGAGATCGCCGTTTCCGATAACGGTGTTGGGATCGCGCAGGAAGACCTTCAGCGCCTGTTCAAAGAGTTCCAACAGGTGGACTCGGGCGTCAACCGCAGGCAGCAGGGTACCGGGCTGGGGCTGGCGCTGACCCGGAGCTTCGCCATCCTTCATGGTGGCGAGGTCCGCGTGCAGAGCGAGCCTGGCAAGGGGAGCCTCTTCACAATCGACCTTCCCGTTGAAGCGCGCAGTCCCGATCGCGTATCCAAGGCTACCGGCGGTGATGTCGTAAGTGCGCCCGGCGATGTCTCGCGACCGCTGGTCATCGTCGTCGAAGATGACCCTGTCGCGGCTGAGTTGCTCACGCGTCAGATTGAGCGCGCCGGGTTCCGCACGGAAGTCGCTCGCACCGGTGCTGAGGTGGTGACCTTGGCGAAAGAGCACAAGCCCGCCGCCATCACCCTGGACATCCTGCTTCCGGACGTAGATGGCTGGGAGGTCCTGACGCGCCTCAAGCGGGACGAGTTGACCAGCGACATCCCGGTCCTCGTGGTGAGCGTCGTCGACAATCCCGAGCTTGGGACGGCTTTGGGCGCGCTCGACTACTTTGTCAAGCCCGTCGACGCCAAGGACCTCGTCAACCGATTGAGCAACTTCAACTTCAAACAGAAGGCCGGCGGACGGCAGGCCTGCGTCCTGGTTGTCGATGACGAAGCCGCCAACCGCGAGTGGCTGAAGCACGTGCTGGAGCCGGCCGGCTTCCAGGTCACACTCGCGACCGGCGGGCAAGAGGGCATCGAGCTGGCGAGATCGCGCATTCCCGATGTCGTGATGCTCGATCTCATGATGCCGGAGGTCAACGGCTTCGAGGTGGTCGAAGCTCTGAGTGGGCATGAAGCGACAAGGTCGATCCCGATTCTGGTCCTGACCGCCAAGCACCTGACCAATGCCGATATCGGTAAGCTCGATGGCCGCGTGTCGACCATCCTCAGGCGTGGATCTTCCGGCGCGGCCGACGTCCTCAACCAGCTGCAGGTGGTCCTGAAAAAGCGGCGCGTCGAACCATGAACAAGTCGTCACTCATCCTTGTCGTCGACGACAACGACGCGGGCCTGTTGCTAACCTGCGCGGTGCTTCAGCTCGATGGATTTCAAGTCGATTCCGCGAGCTCATCCAGCGAGGTGCTGGAGCGCTTGCGCGCTCGCCGGCCGGACCTGATCCTGATGGACGTGCAGATGCCGGGACAGGATGGCCTCTCACTAACTCGCCAGCTCAAAGCTGACCCCGCAACAGTCGCCATCCCAATCGTGGCGCTGACGGCCCATGCGATGGCCGGGGACCGGGAGCAGGCGCTCGCCGCCGGTTGCAGCGGATATATCTCCAAGCCGATCGACACCAGGACGTTCGGCGCCCAGGTCCAGGCATTCCTACCCGCCGCCAGTAGCCAGGCAACCGGCAATGTGCCGTAGGCACGTTGAGAAGGCGGCCGGTAGAATGACCTCGCGATTGCCCCCTGGTCATTCGTAAGGGATGAAGTCCTAGGCGTCATCCTCGGAGGGCGATCGCACGCTCACCTCAGGAGACCTGGTCGGTTTCCTCACCCACCTGGTCGTCTCCGTCTCCGATGAGGGGATCCTCGTCGCTTGCGGAATAACGATCGCGGACTTCGGCTCCGTCGGCATCCGAGTCGCCCAAGCCTTCCTCCGAATCGGTCTCCACCACCTCTCCCGCTTGCCTGTCTTCAGCGACCAGCTGCGCGTAGGCCCGCTCGGCCTCATCCCACGTCGGATACTCCCAGAACTCCGTTCCGGGCGGCACCTCGGCGCCCTCGGTTTCGTCGAGGCCGTGCTGGAAGACGTATCCGACTCCGTTGACGGGATCCTGGATCAGCGAAATGAAGCGTTCGCCGGTCAGTTCGGCTCGTTGCGCCGCCTGGCCGTCGTTCTCCAGATCGAACAGGCGGCTGATGATCTGCTCTTCACTTCTATCTTCCATACCGATCTCATTCTGCCGCACCCGAGCCACCCGGCGAACACCTGACCCGCAAGGCGCGCCAGACTTATCTGCGTGTTCGCGAGCTCCAACTATCCGCCCGACCAGGCGGCGGCCGACCGGTTTGTGGCCGAGATGAGGCACGGGACGCTGATTGCGTGCACCGCCGAAGGCTATCCGCAAGTCAGCATCCTCCCGTTCGTGAAAACAGACGACCTCATCGAGCTCCACTGCGTCCAGGCCGATCCGACCTTTGACGCAGTCCGGGCCAACCCGCGAGTGACCTTTTTCGTGTCGGACTTTCTGGCCTTCTCACCGCACAGCTGGGTCAGCGATCAGGACGCCGGCCGGGCCACATTGCATTTCCGCGCCGTCGCCTTCGAGTGCGACGTGGAACGTCTGTCAACCGACCCGAATGATGTGGCCGGCGCGCTCAGCCGGCTGCTGGCCAGGTACGAGCCGGGCGCCTCGTATGAGCCCATGAAGATGGGCGAGTTCTATGGCCCCCGCCTGCAGCGCCTCGCCACCATGAGGCTAAGGATCGTTCGCAGCCATATCAAGTTCAAGACCGGCCCGGCAGGCACCGCAGAGACGAAGCGACGCGTGGCGGCCAAGCTGCGCGAGCGCGGCCAGCCCGGCGACATTCGAGCCGCCGAGGTCATCGAGGCGTACCTGCCTGAGCAAACCCGCTAGCTCATAAGAGACGCCGGCCCTCGGCGGAGACTTCGATCAAACGGGCCAGCCGCTTCGACCGGGTCTCGTCGCGTTTGGCGTTCATGACCCAGTAGATCGCGGTTTGCCGGTAGGAGGGCGGCTGCTTGCCGAAGAATTCCCACGCCTTCTTTCGGGCCCGAAACTTCGATTCGCGTTCGGCGTCGAGCGCCGCGAGGTGACGGTTCTCGTATGAGTACACGCTCGAGCGCGCGTCCTCACGTCGCGCGAACGCCGCCAGTCCGGCCGGCGCCATGAGGCCCCGCGCCGCGAGCTCCTCCACCTTCTTGATGTTGACCGCGCTCCAGTTGCTCTTCGGTTTTCGTGGCGTGAATCGCTGGACACGGCTTGTCTCGTCGATTCTGCGCGCGACGCTGTCGATCCAGCCGAAGCACAGGGCCTGGTCCACGGCGTCTGACCACGTCATGGTCGGCTTGCCAGAGGCCTTTTTGTGAAACACCACCCCGATCTCGGTCGCGGTCTCGTGGTTCGCCGAGAGCCACGCTCGAAATTCGGCCGGGGTTTCGAAAAACCGTGTCTCCATGAGGCCTAGATGCGCTTCTCGAAGCAGACGCTGGTCAGCACGTCCGCGTACTCGCCCCAGCAGCGGACCGGTTTGAAACCCATCCGGCGATAGAGCCCGATCGCCTCCGCCTGGTAGATGCCCGTTTCCAGCACGAGGCGGTGAGTGCCCATCACCTGCGCGGCGGCTTCGAGGTTCTCGAGGATCTCTTTGGCGATGCCCCGCCCGCGCAGCTCGGGCTCGACATACATCCTCTTCACCTCGGCGCTGGTTTCGTCCAGACGGCGCAAGGCGCCGCAACCGACCGCCCGTCCTTCAGCACGCGCAATCACGAACGTGCCGAGCCCGGGCGCGATCTGCTGCGGCCTGAGGTTCGGCCCGAACCGTTGATCGGCCGAGTACCGGCTCGCCAGGTGTGCGTCAAGGGCTGCGATCAACAGCTGCGCATCAGCGGAGTCGAACGGTTCGGCGGCGACAGTTAATTTCATGACGATTCCCGACACATTGTCTCTTCGCGCCGGCGCGAGCTCATCGAGTGGATCTTGGGACGATCGCCCAGTGCGACTCCGACGTCGCCCATTGGCACGCGCTCCGGCCGGCAGCAGCATGAAAGTCCGTAAGGGAGCGGCAGGCGATGAGGGCAACAGCAGCCATCAGCCCGCCAGGTTTGATGCGCGCGGATAGACCTGCCGCTCCCGCCATTTCAAGCGATCGCATTTGCGCGCGTCCTTATATATGCGGGGGCGCAGGCGGGACGGGCGCCCACACGGATCCTGCCTGGCCCATTGGCGCTGGCAACGCTGCGGTGCAGGATCTTGCTGGGAGCGGCAGGCCGGGTGGGAGAGCTGCATTGCGCAGGCTGGACCCATGCGGGTCCGCGAGGCGCCTGCCGCGCCCGCCAACCTCAAGCGCGGGCCACGCGCGGCGAACCGCCCTTGGATGTGACCAACCCGCGCGAGTAGACTCCGTGGACCGTGCTGGGATTTCTGCTCGGCTTGATGGTTGGGATTATGGTGGGGATTCTGGTGATGGCGCTGCTCGTCGCTTCACGCCATCGGCCATAACCGAACCGGGACAGCCCACGCGAGGCAGGACATTTAGCCTGCCGCCCACTAAGCGCCTGATTGCTCGCGGGCACGACTTGCCCATTGGAGCTCACGCCGACCGGACGTAACTTTGATTCGGTCACTTAACGATGCAGGTCGCAATCGATGTTCCCGAATCACTGGCGGCGAATGACCGCATCCTGCGCGCAAGGCGCTGGTTTCAATATCAGCACGGGCTCAAGCGCCTATTAGACGTCGTGATCGCCACCCTCGGGCTGGTCGGCAGCCTGCCGTTGTGGCTGGCGATCGCAGTGGCCATCAAGCTCGACTCGCCGGGCCCGATCCTGCACGTTCAAGAACGGGTTGGGTTGAACGGACGCAGGTTCCGCTTCTACAAGTTCCGCTCGATGTATGCCGATGCTGAAAAGCGCCTCGAGTCCCTGCTGGAGCACAACGAAGCGACCGGCCCCGTTTTCAAGATGCGGAACGACCCCCGCATCACCCGCATCGGCGCCATCCTGCGCCGCTCGAGTCTCGACGAGCTCCCACAACTGATCAACATCCTGCAGGGTGAGATGAGTCTGGTCGGACCGCGACCGCCGCTGCCGCGCGAGGTCGAGCAGTACCGGTTGTCGGACCGCCTGCGTCTTGCGGTGAAGCCAGGGTTGACGTGCCTGTGGCAGATCAGCGGCCGTTCCGACTGCACGTTCGACCAATGGATGGAGATGGACATTGCTTATGTCCGCAACCTGTCGCTCAAGCTTGACCTGGCCATCCTGGTTCGCACCGTCTGGGCGGTGTTGAGCTGCCGGGGGGCTTATTGACACCACGGCCGCTCCGCCGGCCTAGGTACTCGGCCTGATGAAGACAGCGGTCACCATCCTGCTTGGTCTCGCCGGATTCCTGGCGGTGCTCCCTGCTTTCTATTTGCTGTCGCTGGCAGTGGCTGCATCCGCGCTCCGACATCAGAGAATGCCCCGAGCCAATCCAAGCTGTCTGGCGGTTTTGGTACCTGCCCACAACGAGGCTGAGTTGATCGGCCGCTGCGTACGCTCACTGCTCGGTCAGACCTACCCGCGACTCTCGTACAGGGTGATCGTCATCGCCGACAACTGCAGTGATCAAACGGCCGAGGAAGCTCGTGCCGCCGGAGCCGAAGTCATGGTCCGGGACGAGCCCGCGGCTCGAGGCAAGGGGCAAGCACTGCGATGGGCCATGGACAAGATCCTGGCCCGACCGACGCCGCCGGATGCTCTCGTCGTCGTCGACGCGGACTCTGTGGCGCACCCCGACTTGTTGTGGGAGCTCGAGGTTGAGCGCGCCGCCGGAGCCGAGGTGGTGCAGGCCGACTATATGGTCACCGAAGAGGACCGATCGCCTCAATCGCAACTCGTTGGGCTGGCGTTCCTCTTGTTTCATCGGGTCCGCTTGGGAGGACGAAAGGCGCTCGGCCTGCCGGCCAACCTCGCCGGCAACGGCATGCTCTTCAATCGAGGCGTTCTCGAGCGGCAGCCCTGGAGCGCCTTCACCGGTGCCGAGGATCTGGAGTACTCGATCCACCTCCGCATGGCTGGGGTACGCCCGGTCTTCGCTCCCGAAGCGCGAATCTTTGGACCTATGCCAGGCGGGCAGGCCGCAGCCGAGAGCCAGCGATTGCGCTGGGAGGGCGGACGCTTCCTCATGGTCCGCCGCTGGCTGATTCGCCTGGTCGTGGAGGCCTGCAAGCGGCGCGACCTGACGTTGCTCGATGCGGCCGTGGATCTCGCTGTTCCGCCGCTGGGGCTGCTGTTCGCCGGCATCCTGTTTGGGCTGGCGGTGGCAGTGGCGCTGACTGCCACCGGGTTGGCTGCCATCGCCGCAGTGTTCACGTGGGTGGTCGCGTTGGTCGCGGTCGTGGGGTTCGTGACAGCCGGCCTGAGGGCAGCCGGTGCTCCGGCGTCCACCTACCTGACCCTTCTCCGGCTGGCTCCCGCCTACCTACTCCGAAAAGTCTCGATCTACGTGAAGATCCTTCGCGGAGAGGGCCTGACATCCTGGGTCCGGACACCAAGGCCCGGCGAAAACAGCGCGGATCGCGTCTGGCTGGCCGGAGTGCCTATCGACCCCGTGGCCATGCCGGCCGCAGTCGCGCGAATCCTCGGCGGGGTGGGCGGTGGCAATCTGATGCAGATCTGCACCGTCAACCTTGACTTCCTGGTCAGGGCTCAGACCAACGCAGACATCGCGCGGATCCTGGCGCACGCGGAGCTGAACGTGGCTGACGGGGCTCCAGTCGTCTGGCTGAGCCGTTTGACCGGCGGTCAGCTGCCGGGCCGGATCGCCGGCGCCGATCTGGTGCCGCAAGTCATCGCGGGCGCGGCAGAGCACGGCGCTTCCGTGTTCTTGCTCGGGGGCCAGGACGGAGTCGCGCACAGAGCAAGGACCGCACTCCTGGCTCGCCATCCGACGCTTCGGATCGCCGGTGTCCACGAGCCGCCCCTGATGAAGCTCGACGCCATGGACGACGAATCCATCGTCGGACTCGTGAACGCTTCGAAGGCCGACATCTTGATCGTAGCGCTCGGTCATCCGAAGCAGGAGCTCTGGATCGACCGCCACCGCGACCAGCTGCGAGTCTCGGTCGCGATCGGAGCCGGCTGCTGTCTGGACCTGATCGCCGGACAGGTCCGGCGAGCGCCAGGCTGGATGCAGGCCGTCGGCCTGGAGTGGCTGTTCCGCTTGCTCCAGGAGCCGAGGCGTCTTGCCAGACGCTACGCCACAGACGCCGCTTGGCTGGCCTGGATCGTCCCAGGCCTGATCTCGCACCGGCTGATCGGCTCGCGCTCCTAGCTGGCGCGCACGAGCTTGGGACCGGAGCGGTCCCGCGTTGCCCCTGTCCCGCGCCTCTGCGCGGAAAGCCCTATGGCCTGCCGGCATGGATGACGCTAGCGTCGAGTCTGTGCACCCAGCCGAGGCTGACATTACGACTGCATTGCGTTCAGGCTCGGCCGTCCAGCCGGAGACCAGCCTCATCCGGTGGCTGCGCCAGGCGGGCGAGGAACCGACCTGGCCGCTGAGACAGGCAATGGCTCTTACGCGAGCCCGGATCGCATTCCGCCGATGCCAGCAGGTCGGCCGCCGCCCGCGACTGTTTGGTCGCTGCAAGGTCATCAATTACAGCCGCATCACGATCGGCGATCGCCTCCTGATGCACGGCGACACGGTGCGCTGCGAGTTGGGCGCACACGGTGGAGGATCGCTGGAGATCGGCCACGGAGTCTTCATCAATTACGGCTCCTCGATCAGTGCTCACCAACGCGTACAAATCGGCGACGGCAGCCTGATCGGCCAGTACGCGATCATCATGGATTGCGACTACCACGAGCCCGGCGGTGGCTCGGGGCATGGTGATGCCCGGCCCATAGAGATCGGACGCGGTGTCTGGATCGGGGCCCGGGTGACGATTCTCAAAGGTGTCTCCATCGGCGACGGTGCGGTCATCGGCGCGGGGAGCGTGGTCACCTCGGACATACCCGCGCGGGTGCTCGCGGCCGGCGTCCCGGCCCGCGTGCTGAAATCCCTTTGATCAACAAGCGGCGCGGCATCAAGGGCCTGACGCTGCTCCTGGCCATGGTCGGAATCGTGGTGTGGACTCGGGTGGCGGATCCCGAGCTGATCGGGAGGCTGGCGGACCGCTGGGCCGCGTTCACGAGCAGCTCATCGGCTTCGGCAACCGCCTTCGGGCCCTCCGACATCGTCGTCGACGCGTCAGCCCCCGGCCAACCCATCAGCCCACTCATATATGGGGTGGCCTTCGCCGACCAGACCGTCCTGGTCGAGCTGGGGGCGACGGTCGATCGCTGGGGCGGCAATACCGCCACCCGATACAACTGGGTGGCGAAAGCGTGGAACGCGGCCCGCGACTGGGAGTTCCGCAACAAGCCGGCGGACAGCACCGATGATTTCGTCCGGATGGCATTCGCCGGCCAGGCGACCCCACTGCTCACCGTCCCCACCATCGGCTGGGTGGCCGGCAACGGCGACAACGGCACGCGGTCGACAGGCGTACCGCCCGCTGGGGGACCGCCCCTGGCCAACTCTGACGCAATCGCGGGCTACAACCCCGATCGCAACCGGGCGGTCACCAGCGTGCGGTCTTTCGCCCGCAAGCCCGGTCCGCTGGTTGACAAGCCTGACCCGAATGCCCCTGCCGTGTACCAGGACGAGTGGATCCATCATCTCGTCACGGCCTTTGGGAGCAGCGCCCCGCGCTATTTCGCGATGGACAACGAGCCGGACGCCTGGTCGCTGACCCACACCGACGTGCGGCCGGCGGAGCTGAGTTACGACCAGATGGTCGCGAACTTCGAGGATTACGCGATCGCGGTGAAGCAGCAGGATCGCGCCGCCCTCGTGCTCGGCCCCGACGTCTGCTGCTGGACCAGCTACTTCTATTCGCCCCTGGACCGGGGCAGCGACAACTTCCGCAGCCATGCCGACCGCCACGCACACGGGGACGTGGCCTTCCTGCCCTGGTGGCTGGCGCAGGTGGCACGGCAGGACGCGGCGCGGGGCTCGCGCAGCCTTGACCTCCTCGACGTGCATTACTACCCCGCCGCCGACAAGGTGTTCTCTGACGCGGCTGATCCGAACACACGCGACCTCCGCATCCGGTCGGTCCGCAGCCTGTACGACTCGACCTACACCGACGAGTCGTGGATCGGTACGGAAATCGCCCTGATCCCGCGCCTCAAGAAGTGGATCGCCGACTCCAATCCGGGGACGAGGCTGGCGATCAGCGAGTACAACTTCGGAGGCCAGAAAGATGCCAGCGGGGCGATTGCGCTGGCCGAGGCGCTGGGGACCTTCGGCGTCCAGGGCGTCGACCTCGCCACCTATTGGACGTATCCCTCACCAAACAGCCCGGCGGGCGCTGCCTTCCGTCTGTTCCGCAACTACGACGGGGCCGGAGCTACGTTCGGAAACCAGTCGGTGCCGGTCATCAGTGGCATCCCAGGCGTACGCGCCTACGCGAGCCGGCACGCCGACGGCGAGATCGATGTCATTCTCGCCAACGAGTCCCAGACGACCCCGGTGCGGGTGCCGCTCAAGCTCTTGAACCGCAATCCTCTGTCGGCCGAGAGCTATCGGGTGGCGGCCGGCAGCGGGACCATCGAGAAGGGCAACGTTTCGCTCGATTCCATTGCCATGGGGCCGCTCGACCTGGTCCTGGTCAAGGTGCGAACCGCATGAGGGCCCGCTTCGTGTTCGTACTCGAGCAGACCCTTGGCCATGCCGCGCACGCCGGCAACATCGAGCACGCCCTGGAACACCAGGACTGGATCGAACCCACGATCATCCGGCTGCCGTTCGGCGCGGGCAGATCGAACCGGCTGCCCGGCCTCAACAACTGGTCCATCCGGGCCGGCTCGATGGCGAGGCATGCACTTCGACGGCGCCTGGCTGACGGTCCGGTGGATGCCATCTTCATCCACACCCAGGTCGCTTCGCTGCTCTCGATCGACCTTATGCGGAGGACACCGACCGTGGTTTCGCTCGATGCGACGCCAAAGAACTTCGACGACATCGGCTCGGCGTACGGGCATTCGCGCTCCGGCCGCCTGGCCGAGTGGGCGAAGGCCGCCATCAACCGGCGCGCCTTCGGCGCTGCGTCGCAGCTGGTCACCTGGTCGCGCCTGGCCTCCGATTCGCTGATCACCGACTACCAGGTGCCGGCCGCCAAGATCCACGTGATCCCGCCCGGTGTCGACCTTGGAGTATTTCGCCCGCTCGACTCGACACCCATCGCGGGACCGGTGCGCATCCTGTTCGTGGGCGGCGACTTCGTCCGTAAGGGCGGCCCCGAGCTGCTCACGGCCATGAGCGCGCTGTCGCCCAACGTTGAGCTCGATGTCGTGACCGGACCCGAGGTGGTCGGGATCCCCAGCAATGTCACCTGCCGAGTGCATCGAGGCCTCAAGCCGCGCACGGCTGAGCTTATCGACCTGTATCGGCGCGCCGACATATTCGCGTTGCCTTCGCGCGGCGACTGCCTGCCTCAGGTGCTGGCCGAGGCGGCCGCGGCGGGGCTGCCGCTGGTGGCAACGCCGACCGGGGCCGTGCCCGAGATCGTGCGCGACGGAGAAAATGGATTCCTAGTCCCGATCGGATCCATCGCCCGACTCGCATCGGTCCTTCGGCTGCTGGTCGATGACCCGGCGCTCCGCCGGCGTATGGGACGCGAGAGCATGGTCATGGCCGCGCGAGAGCACGACGCGGCGGCGAACAACTTACGCATCTTCGACCTCATGGCGGCCGCGGCCGGCCGCGCCGAATCGGCGCGAGCTGCCGGTGTGCTCTCCGAGGTTTCGTGATGGCCGTCGCCGAGCGTCCATTTGCGACTGTCGTCATCGACGAGGGCCCAGAGCGCCTCGAGGTGATCGACCTCATGAGCGATTTCGCCGGCCTGCGCCGGATGTTCGTGGTGGAGGCCCGGCGCGGGGCCTGGACGGACGCCTTCCTCCTCGCCGCGGGCATGAATCAGGTGCTGGAGGACCACCTGTCGCGCGACGTCGGTGAGCTCCGCAAGGTTGCCCAGGCGCTGCGCAGGCTGGGCCGTGCCGGGCCGCCGGCCTCATTCGCGATCTTCAGTCTCCGCGGCCTCCTGCTCGGACTTCGCGGCCAGGGCCCCACTCACCGCCGCCTGGCACGCCTCCAGATGCTGCTGGCAGCGCTCGTCGATGAGCTCGCCCAGCAGCTCATTAATAAGGAAGAGCGAGACGACTCAAGGCTCGCGGACGCGGCGGCAAGCCTGGCCGAGCGGCTGGGCCGTGTGCCGAGCTCGCTGGAGGGGGCGGTGATCAGGCTCCCCAGCTGCTTTCGTAGCCTCGACCAGCAGCCGGCCGATTGCGCGCGCCTCGCTGATCGCTTCGCTCGGCGCTGGCCAGAACGAGGCCGACCGCTCGTAGTGGTCGGAGTCCGGACGTCGGGCAGCTACCTGGCGCCATTGACGGCGGCATGCCTGCGGCAGGAAGCCTTCCCGTCGGTCGAAGTCATGACGATGCGGCCCGGGCGCGGACTCGGATGGCGAGAGTCGCGGATGCTGGCGCGCGTCGCAAATGCGGGTGGCAAAGTCCTGCTCTGCGACGATCCGCCGGAGACCGGTGCAGCCCTCGCGGCGGCCGCGACTGCCGTTGACCGCGCCGGAAGGTGGGCCGAACCCCCCGTCCTCCTGATCTCGCGGTTGGCGGGCCGTCCTGTTCCCGATCGACTCCGCACGTACGAGTGCATCGTGCTCGAGGCCGACGAGTGGGAGATCGAGAACCGGCTCACACCAGGTTGCGCGGTCGAGGTCCTTCAGGGCCTGCTCGCGGGCCGGGACATCGAGACGGATTTCGGGTCGGTGCGAGTCGCGAGGGTGGAGGCAGTGGAACGGCTTGCGCTTCCGCCTGACCCTGACGTGATCACCGTCCAGGCGGCTCGCAGGCACGTGCGAGCTCTGTACCGCGTCGACGTGCGGGATGCCGGCAGCGGTCGTATCTCCAGTCTGCGGGTTTATGCCAAGGGCGCAGGCTTTGGCTACCTCGGGCGACACGCCCTCGCCGTCGCGCGCGGTCTTCCCGAATTTCTCCCCGAACACTTTGGATTCGCTGGCGGCCTTCTCTATCGGCGCTGGCTGCCCGAGAGCGGCCGCTTGCCCGGCGCCCGGCTCGACCCCAGGTCGTTCGGGCGCCGCGTTGGCGCTTACGTTCGTGAGCGGTCCCTCGCACTTCCAGCTGCTGACGACGTCAGCCTGCGGCTGGCCGGACGTCAGCCTGTCTGGCAGCGCGTGGCCGACCTGCTCGGCCGCTCCTTTGGACGATCGCGCATCGTGGCCCGGCCCGGCGTGCATCGAGCCGCGATTCGGCTCCTCGCCACCCCGCGTCCATCCGTTATCGACGGAAGCATGGCCGTCCAGCAATGGTTCACCGATGGCTCGGGAAGCCTGCGCAAAGTCGACTATGAGGAGAGGGCGTTCTCTAACGAGGACCTGACCTGCTACGACGCGGCTTACGACCTGGCCTGTGCCGCGGCGGATGCGCAGATGAAACTGCCGAGTGCAATTGCGGACGCAGCGGTCTTGGAGATGCGTTCCGAATTCGAGGCTGGAGCGCAGCCCATTGACGAAGAGCGCTGGCTTCTCTACCGGCTCCAGCACCTTGACGGCGTGGCCCGGAGCCTCCGCGAGTCGTGGTCGGGCGAGCGCTCAGAAAGCTCGGTAGCCAGGCTGGCCGCCGCCCTCGAGGCGGCTCAAAGCGCGCAAGAACATGCTCATCGCGAGTACCTCGCGCGTCTTCTCTTGGCCGGCGTCGATGGTGTTGGCTCCGGCCGCTTGTCGGCCATCGACCTGGACGGCGTCCTGGAGACTTCCGAGCTGGGCTTCAGCGGTCCAACCCGGGCCGGGATCATGGCGCTGCGCGCTTTGCTCACGCACGGCCGGCGGCCGGTGATCGCGAGCGGCCGCAGCCTGGCCGAGGTGGCCGCACGCTGCCAGGCTTTTGGCCTGGAGGGCGGGGTGGCCGAATACGGTTCGGTGGCCTACGAGGCGTCGAGCGGTGCCCTGAAAGAGCTGGTCGATACCCCCGGCCGGATCGTGCTGGCGGCTCTCAGGCGCGCACTTCTCGGGTCGCCAGGAGTCCTGCTTGATTCCCGCTACACGAGGGTGGTGCGGGCATATCGCCTCGATGGCGCCGGGCACAGGCGCGGGCTGCCGCCCGACCTGGTGGAGGCGCTCGTGGGTGACCATCCGGGCGTTCGAGCCGAGCCGGGCTGGGGTCAAACCGACTTCGTCGCTGCACGCATCGACAAGGCCGCCGGTTTCCGGGCGCTGGCCGAGCTTCTGGGAGAGCCGCACGCGGAACCTGGGTTCGCCATCGGCGACACGGCCGCGGACCTTCCACTGCTGCAATTGGCAAAGCATGCCTTCGCTCCGGCCAACGCCGATGCCGCAGTCCTGGCGGCGGGCGTGAGGGTCATGCGGAGTCGGTTCCAGGCGGGCCTTGGGGAAGCGGTGGCGATGGAGATCGGCCACCGGCCCGGCAACTGTTCGGTCTGCGTCGTGCCGCCCCTGGACTCTCGATCCGGCCTGTTGCTGCTGGCGCTTTCGGCCCAGGACCAGGGCCGCTGGGGCCGACTTCTGACAGCCGGGCGCCTGAGGCTCGCCAGGTGAAGGCTCAGCGCATCCTCGTGGTGCTCGATGACTGCGGGCCTGGCGACGCGCTGCGCGTGCATTTCTGTCTGCAGGCGATCCGCGAGCGATACCCCCAGGCCTCGCTCGACCTCCTGGTCGGCGAGCAGGCGGAGTCGATTTTCGAGGGCCAGCAGCTTTTCGATCACGTGATGGTGAGCGGCCTCTACGGCCTGCGCAGCTCGAGTCGCTGGCGGCTGGCGATACGCAAGTCGGTCCAGGCGGTGCGTCTGGCGTTCCGCCTCGGGCGGGTTTACGACCTGGCGTTCACGTTCTACTGGGGCACGAGTCTGCTCGACCTGCTGGTCAGGATCGCCACGCGCGGACCGGCGTACGGCTATGCGAATGCCTGGCCTGCTCTCGTGGACGGGGGACTCGGCCGCTACAGAATCGAGGCCGGCGCGATCGTGCAGGCTGTCCGGCTGGTGGGCGCGGCGGGCATCACAGCCACCTGCCCTGAGCCGCTCCGGCGCCCACCCCAGAGCCGATTGGCTGCCGAGCCTGGCTACCTCGTGCCCGCGCTGCCGATCGTCCTTCATCCAGGTTCCGATTGGGCGTGCCAGATGTGGCCGGCCGAGAGATGGGCGGAGCTTGCGGACCGCCTCCACGCGGAGATCGGAGGCAGCCTCGTGTTCACTGGCTCTGCGGGCGAGGTCGCGGACGTAGAGCGTATCCGCGCTCTGATGCGGGCGCCGTCCGTGTCGCTGGCGGGCCAGACCACAGTGGCCGAGCTGGCCGCGGTCCTGGCCGGCGCCGTGCTCTGTGTGTGCGTGGACAGTCTCGTGTATGAGCTCGCTCAAACGGCCGGCACTCCCACCGTGGTGCTGGCCGGGGAGTCGCGCACCCGGCCGGACGTCGCAGGCAAGGGAGCTCCCATCGTCGTCAACCGGACGAGTCCCGAGCTGCGCGCCGCCATCCTGGACTGCAAGCTGTCCCACGCCAAGGCCGCGTTCGGCGGATGCCTGGACTGGAGCTGTCCGATGGCGGGGTTGCGATCGATCCGGGTCACCGATGTCGTCGCGGCCGCGCTCGCGAGGTTGGAGGCGACGTCCCGAGTGGCCGCGGGGGCGACTGGGCTTTGATGCCGGCACCCGCCGCCAGCATCGTCGTCCCCACTCGAAACAGGGGCGATCTCATCACGGAGACGATCGACTCGTTGTTGAAGCTGGACGGGGTCGATTTCGAAGTCGTGGTGGTGGATCAGAGCACCGATGAGCGCACGGCCGCTGCTGTGGCGGCGGCCGCGAATGGCGACCCCCGGGTGCGCGTGGTCCGAACCACCACGGTGGGCTCCTCGGCAGCGCGGAATGTCGGGGCACTCCATGCCGCCGGGCACGTGGTCGCCTACACGGACGATGACTGCCTGGTCGAGCCGGACTGGCTCAGCGCGCTCCTGAGCGAGTTCGCGCAGCTTCATGTGATGGCGGTTTACGGCCGCCTGGTGCCGTGGGGCTTCACCGCTCGTGACGGCACGGAAGTCGGGTTCAAGGCCGCAGGCGTACGGACCGAGTACAGCGGCCGCACGCCACCCTGGTACATCGGCCACGGCGGCAACATGGCCTTCCGCCGCGAGGCCTTGCTGGCAGCTGGCGGCTTCGACCCGCTTCTGGGGGCGGGCGGCCATTTCGGCGCGTGCGAGGATCCGGACATCGCATACCGCCTGCTGGCCAGGGGCGAGACGGTGGTGTACGCGGGTTCTGCGATCGCCTACCACAAGCACTGGAAGGACTGGCGCGCGCAGAAACGTATGGAGCGCGCTTACGGGGTCGGCGCGGGAGCCCAGTTCGCCAAGTACATCCGCAGCGGAGACCCGTATGGGCTGCGGCTCTTTGCGACGTGGACGTGGGAGCTCGGCGTCAGGAGGGTCGGGTCTGGCCTGCTCAAGTGGCACAGCCGGAAGCCGATATATCTGGGCTACTGCCAGCTCGTCTATCCGTGGGTCGGCCTCGTGCGCTCGTTCGGGCGTCGTATCGATCCCAAACTCATGCTCTATCGGGTGGCTGAGGCCAATGGCGATGTTGCCTGACGTGCGCGACGCCGGCGATCATCCGCTGCGGATCGCGCTGGTCGGCGCGCTCGTGGCGGGGGTCGAGACGCATTTCAACAACCTCAGTCGGGTGGCAGGAGCCCAGCCTTTCCTGCAGCCGGTCTCCGTGCCGGTCAGGCCGTACCGCGTCGACATGCTGGAGCGCTTTGGTTGGATGATGCCGCCGAACATCCGGGGCACTCTGCGTTCCGTCGCGGGCACCGCTCCCTTGTTCAAGCTGCGCGGCCTCGACGCGGTCTGGAGCCAGCTCGACCTGCCGCTGCTTCCGTGGATGCTGATGTGGAATGCCGGCCGGCGGATTCCCGTGATCTATACGGCCGACAGCACACCGGTCCTGGCTCGCGGCTTCGCGGGTCACTACGGAGATTGGGCCGGAGGCTCGCCTCTCAAGCGGCGCCTGCGCGACCACCTGCACGGGGTCTTCCTACGTCGCTGCGCCGCCGTCAACGCGTGGACCCAGTGGGCTGCGCGCTCCATGCGCGAGGACTACGGGGTCGACCCCTCGCGGCTCCATGTGATCCCACCCGGGGTGGACACGTCGCTTTGGGAGACGCCGAAGCCGCGACCGATCCCGTCTCGCCCCGTGCGCATCCTCTTCGTCGGCGGTGATTTCCAGCGCAAGGGCGGTGATCTGCTGGTCGAGGTTTACAGGCAGCAGCTGAGAAACGTGGCCGAGATCGACTTTGTGACCAGGTCCGACGCGATCACGCCAGAGCCTGGGCTCCGGGTCCACGCCGGCCTCGGACCCAACGACCCTCGCCTCATCAGGCTGTACGCCGACGCAGATATTTTCGTCCTGCCTACTCGAGCCGACTGCTTTTCGATGGCGGGGATGGAGGCGATGGCAGCCGGGCTGCCGGTGATCACGTGCCCAGTCGGCGGGGTGGGTGAGCTCTTCACCGACGGCGAGCACGGGATCTTCGTGCCGCCCGACGATGTGCATGCCCTCGGCGAGGCGGTTTCGGCGCTGGTCTCCAACGAGCACCAGCGGCTGGCCATGGGTGCCGCCGCCCAGGCACTCGCGCGCTTCCGGTACGACATCGAGGCCAACACCCTGCGACTCTTCGCCCTGCTCGAGTCGGCACAGGCGATCGCCGCCTGAGCCCTGGGCGGCAGTCCCGGACTCGGGCGGGCCTTCCTATGGGAGGCCCGCCCGGCCGGCGATAGAGTGGCGTTCGATGGGTCTCCTCACGCGCGCGCTGCCGGCCGTGCCCTTGCGCGGACGCGCGGAGCGAGTCATACCCTGGCTCCCGGTCCTCCTCTACCATCGCGTGGCTCCGGAGCCTTCTGGGCACGACCCGTTTGGCAACTTCATCAGCACCAACGCGTTTGGGTCGCACCTGCGCTGGCTGCATTCCGGCGGTTGGCGGTCGGTATCGCTCGGACAGGTCGCGTCCGCCCTGGCGGGTGGCCCGCCCCTGCCTTCCCGCGCCATCGCCATCACTTTCGACGACGGCTATCGCGACACCTTTGAGCACGCCTGGCCGCTGCTGCGCCACTACGGCTTCAGGGCCACGGTCTTCATGGTCAGTGGGGCGGTGGGCGGGGACTCGTCCTTTGACTCCTCAGCCGGATACGAACCGGCGCCCATGCTTTCGGCGCCGGAGATCCGATTCATGCACTCCGCGGGAGTTGAGTTCGGCTCCCACACGCGCAGTCACCCTGACAGCCTGCCGCGGCTCGACGAAGACGCGCTTCGTCACGAGCTGGCCGGCTCCCGTCGCGACCTGGAGACAATCCTCGATGGCCCGGTCGATCTCTTTGCCTATCCGCACAGCCGTCACGACGAGCGGGTCGAGAAGGCGGTGATCGCGGCCGGCTATCGGCTCGCATGTGGGGGCACGGGCACGCGCCTGGAGCCGGCGTGCGTCAATCGGGTGCTGCCACCCGCAAGCATGGATGGCTCTTTGGCCGGCTCCATTCGGTGGCGGCGCATCAAATGGCATGCGCGCCGCTGGACGAGGA
>WNFD01004744.1_pt1 | contig 17577 bp, 25 predicted proteins | sample 5400491 | NCBI WGS metagenome assembly WNFD01 (sample SAMN13153343, study PRJNA577476) | soil metagenome | isolation source: 120 cm saprolite under Douglas fir tree site 2 hole 2 replicate 2 | place: USA:California | collected 2015-04-18 | reverse complement strand
TCATCATTGCAGTCCTGACGTCGCTCGGCGTCGAGGCGAAGGGCGTCGCCTTCGGCACCGTCCGCCGGCTACGGACTGCCGCGTGAGAGGAGGCACGGCCATGGCATTGCAAGCGATCAACCCGACCACCGGCGAGGCGTTCGCAACCTACCAGGAACTATCGGCCGAGGCGGTGCAGGGCATCATCGCCGACACGCATCAAGCCTATCTCCGGTGGCGGGCGACCAACTTCCGCGCTCACACCCTGCGCGTCGAGGCTGCGGTTTGATCTCTCCCACGCGCCGTGGCAGACTCGGCGCGGGTGGTGGAGGAATGTGAGGCCCCACCCGGACAGGCCGACTCACACACACGATGGACGACCTTAGCGCCCGGGTGAGACTGTTCGTGTACCGGCGCTTTATCGATGGCGGCCGCGCGCCATCGCCCAGCGAGATCGGGGCGGCATTCGGCCTCATGCCACTCGCGGTCGAGAAGATGCTGCGCCGTCTGCAGGCGGACGACGACGCGCTGGTCCTGCTGCCGGGAAGCCCGTACGTCTGGATGGCCGAGCCCTTCTCTGCGGTGGCGACGTCGTATCTTGTCAGGTCCAGCGGACACGAGTGGTTCGGGAACTGTGTCTGGGACGGGCTGGGCATCCTTGCGCTGGCGGACCACGATGGACAGGTGGAGACCTGGTGCCCGGCGTCCGGGGTGCCGCTGCGGCTGGATGTTCGCACCCGACGACTCGAGCCCGGGACGAGCGTCGTCCATTTCGCAGTGCCGGCTCACCGCTGGTGGGAGAGTATCGGCTACACCTGAGCGACGATCCAGCTCTTCCGGTCGGAAGCGGACGTGGATACCTGGTCACGTGCCACCGGCGAGCCCCGCGGCGCGCTCGTCACGCCGGAGCGGGTGTGGGCGTTGGCGCAGCGGTGGTACGACGACCGGCTGCGGCTCGACTGGCGACGCCGTAGTGTGCCCGAGCGCCAGGCCAGTTTGAAGGATTCGGGGCTCACGGGTTCGTTCTGGGGACTTACCGTGATGGCGCGGAGCCGCCGGGCATCCGGAATAGCAGAGCGATGAGGGACCACATCCCTGGTTATCCGGCGCTCTCAGAGCGCAGCGTCGGGTGGCTCCGCTACCTCTGGCGCAAGGCCACGGCACCTGACAGCTGGGATCGCGACGGGCGGCCGCATCCGCACTGGGACAACCGAAGCGACCCGCCCATGCTGAGCTGGCACCGATTCGACCTGGTCGATTCCTCCTACGCCATCGCGCTCATGAGCGATACCACGCCGGCGTGGCGGGAGATCTATGCGCGAATCCTCGACGAGTTGGTGTGGCGGCACACCGGCTACTGGGCCGCTAGGGACTGGCTCGAGCAGATCGGCCCCGACCCCGACCGCGAGCGATATCCGGAGAAGTGGTACCGGACGCTCATTCCGCCGCATCTCCGCGGCCAGTACGACGCGCCCGGCTGGACGGCCAACGGCGTCGCACCGTACGGCATCCAGATGGATCCGATCGGCGCCACCGGGAACCTATTCTTCAAGGGATTCTTCCTCTTGCTGCTTGGCCTGTCCCGCTACGTCTCAGGTGACGACAAGTGGAACCGGCCGTTCGAGATCGTGCGCGACGGCTCGAATACCTTCACCTGGACGCACTCGGGAATCGCGGAGTTCCTGGCGGCGCAGTGGAATGAGCGCCCGGCGGGCTGTCACTGTGAGAATACGAAGATCTGGCCGTACTGACTGTCGGCGGCGGGCCTCGGGCTGAGGCTCCATGACCTGCTCTATGGCTCAGACCTCCACCGCGTCTTCGACCAGTGGTGGGCTTATGCCAAGATCCACTATCTTCCCGTCCGCGCCGATGAGGTGCCGGCAGCGCTCACCTTCTACTACGATCCGGTGATCGACTACCACCACCGGCGCGGACCCGAATCGGGCTTGGGATCGGCCGTCTACCTGACCCCGCAGCGATACGAGATTGGCCGGGCGCTATTCACCGCTGCCGCGCGGAAGCTGGGGTGGTACGACGCCGGCGAGGTGCGGGAGCCTGCCGGCAATCCGCGCGGCACCGTGGTCGGGCTGTGGCTCGCCCGCGAGTATGACGATGGCACCGTCTATGCTCGACTTCGCCGGCATGCCGAAGACCACCATGAGCCGCGGTGGGATCGCGAGCGCGGAGAGTTCACATGGGGATACCGGCTGAACGAGGAGCATCCGCGCGGCCAACTCAACGCCACCAGCGCGGCCGCGGAGGCGGCCGCGCCCCGTGCGTGGTGGCGGATCTTCAACGAACCGAATCTCGGTAAGTTCGCGGAGCCCGCTGTCGTGGGTGTGGACTTCCCCCGCGTCGCCCTCCGGCAGGCCTGGTGGGATCGGGCGGTGCAGCAGCTCGCGATCGCGGTGGTGCCGCTGGCCGGCGCCACCCCGGCGGCTACAACGGTCTTTCGGGTGACCGGGCTGGGCGACCCGGGCCAGTGGTCCATTGTCGCGACCACGAGTCAGCACAAGGCGATTTGCCGGGCAGTCGACGGCGAGCTTGCGGTGACCGTGCCGCTCGAGCCGGCCAGCTACCTCATTGCCGGGCGGCGCTCGCACGGTCCTCCGAGTTGGCGAGTTCCCTAAAGGTGGCGTGGGGGCTTGAAGAGGGACGTCGGGTGCCAGGCACGCAACTGTTGAGACGCTGAGCTCCACCGTTTTTCTCCCCACTGCGGCATAACTCCCGAGCAAGGGACCTTTTCGTCTGCTTTCAGCCGGGCCGGTGCGCCAAAGGGAAGGGCTGCTCTCGCGACGGGAGGTCGGTCATGAACCGGTCCCCGGTGCGCTACACCGGTGGAGCGCGTGGCGGCCTTTCACCGGGGGTGGTGGATCATGGCGGCGATTGCAGCGCTGGGAGTGATACCGACGTTCTTCCTGATCAGGTCTGTTCGGAAGTGAGGGCGCCGTATACCAACCAGTCTCTCTCAGGCCAAAAAAGAGTAAGGTTCGGACCGGTCGGTATGCTCTGCCACAAAGCTAGTGCAGGTGTCGTTCATGGGTCTCTGTAGAGCCCGGGCATAGTCGCAACGGCTGATCGTTGGGCCACAGTCGCTCGTTGTCTATGAAAGAAGTCAGCAATTCAGCTCGGATCTTTAGCAATGGCGCAAGCTGCGGCCACGTCGCGGGCTCACCAATCTCGATGGCGGAATGACGGTCGCCGCGAGGCATGTAGTCAGCAACTTCGCGCCATCGGGCGGCGAAGGCTCTTAGCGCTTCGCGCGGATCTGCGGCTTGCTGAGTAGAGACATAGTCCGTCGGTAGGTCACCGCAGATGACCCACCAACCAATAGATTCCGAAGCGGTGGCCGTCTCGATCGCCCAAAGCGATACGTATGGGATGACGTGCCATACGGGCTTCTGCGAAATCCGTCCGTGCGGCACCTGTTCGCGCCGGAGGTACGCGGCCACCTCAGCGCGGCGCTCGTGGCACCAGCGGCAGTCGTCATCCATCGTCTGTCCTCCAACCCCGCGCACAGAGCAGCAGGGAGTTATTAGTTGGCTTCGTACTGGTCGGTGTGCAGCATGTGGCACCTGAGCGACCATGGAACACCGAGCTACGCGACCGTCCGCTCTCGCTCGTCAAGCGGTCGGAAAGGGCCTTCAGCCGCGACTCGTCTGGGCACCAGGATGAGGTCGTAGCCACGCTTCGCGAGCGGGTCGGCATAGACAGCGCCGATGCCCGGCGATGCACCGGTGATGCACCGGTGATGAGGGCACCGTCCATCGAGGCGTAACTGGTCATTGCTCCTCTACGTTGCTAGAGATTGTCGTTGCCACGCCCAGCCATCCCTACCTTCGGTGGCCGTGTTCCACACGTTGGGGAGACGACGCTCGCCGGATCGTCGTTGCGTGCTTGGAATCATCTGCTGATCACGCCTGTCCGCTAGGATGCGCGTGTGAGCCAGGAGGATTCCCGGTTCAGCTGGGCTCACCAGTCGATCCGTGCGGCCATGCTCCTCGCCGTCGTATTGATTGGTCACAGTATATGCATATACATTCTTCTAGATACGGTGGTAGTGCATCCGAACTGCCCCGGCCGACGTCCCAATCCACGAGAAGGAGTTCCACGATGAAGCGACGCGGCCCGAGACGGCTGACAGGCTTGACACCACGCTTCGACGCGCGAGAGCCATGAGTGGCTCAGTTCGGATCATGGGTACTCGCGGACAACCTGCTGGAATCCAAGGATTCGCCGCCGGCATTGACCGGGTCGTCGTCTTGCGCGATGGTGCCTCTGTCCACCTCCGCCCCATCCGCCCTGATGACGCGCCGCGCTTGGTGGCGCTGTGCCAGCGGTTGGGCCCGCGCACGGTCTATCAACGGTTCTTTTCCCCTCGTCGATTGCGCCCGGAGGAAGCACAGGCCCTTGCCAACGTCGAGTATCGCGAACGGATGGCACTCGTGGCGGAGGTCGGCACGGGGCAGGAACCCGACCTGGTCGGCGTGGCGCGCTATGGCCCTGCCGCGGAGGCGGCCACGGCCGACATCGGTCTGGTCGTAGAGGACGGATGGCAGGGCCTCGGCCTTGGTCCGATTCTTTTGGAGGAGCTCCTCCGGGCGGGAGCACAGCGCGGCATCCAAGAGTTCAGCGGCGACGTGTTGACGGAGAATCGGCGCGCGTTATGCTTGCTGGCTCGGTATACGCAGATTACGCAGAGTACGACAAGGTACGGCGTCACGAGTATCACCTTCCGCCGGCGTGAGCATCCCGCCGCTGGCGAGTACAACCGGCTCCGGACCGATCGTGTTGAGCTCGAGGAGCACGCCATAAGGCGCAAGCTTGGCGCTGGGTCGACCCCTTAGAAAGGGTCGAATCCCGACGCAAAGCGACGGGTACCCGACGAGGGTGGCGGTGCTTGGTCTGAAAATCCTTTGCTCATGGCGTGCCCTGGTGATCTCTGCCCGGGCCGCAAGGGCGGGTCGCTCCTAGTAGGGTCCAAGGGCGGCTGTGGGGCATGTGGTCAGCCGAGCGCATGGCTCGCAACAGACCTACTGATTAGCTATCAGTAGGGTCGCGGGTTCAACTACCGCTCCCGGCTCCATCCAATTCAGCAACTCCCGCGGCGCCTCCTAGATTCGTGATTTGCCACCACTTTGCTACCACTATCAGTGTCCGGTCGATCCACCGCCCCCGGGCTCGGTCAGGGGGTACCGGGGCCGGGCGGGCGCCGTTTGAGCTTGCGACGCAGGCCCCGGATGTAGCCGGAGGTAGTGGGCCTGCGGCGGATTCAGACGCTCCGCCGGCCATGCGCTCCTGGATCCTCGAACAAGGCAAGTTCTAGCTATAGCTAAGCCAGTTAAAAGGGGTGAACTATCGGGACGGTAGGGTAGGGCAAAGGTTAACAAAACCCTCTCTCAATCGGCGAAGTTCCGGCTGAGTACGCCAGCGGTCGTCAAACGTGATTTGGCTGGCAGCATATCGGCGCCGGTGAGCCACAGCGTGCGCCCCTCGCGGTGACGAGGTAAGGCCTACAACGCCGCCTCTGTCGCGTTCTAGCCGCCATCCTTCAGGGACGCGCGGAAGCCGGCATCTTTCAGAGCTTGGATGAGTTGATCGACGCGGATCTGCGCGGGGTCGAATGTGACCTTCGCGGCCTTGTAGCGGAAGCTCACCTCCGCGCGCTGCACGCCCGGGAGCCCTTCCAGGGCTCGCTTGACCGCGACCGGTCACGCGCCTCAGGTCATCCCCTCGACCGAGAGCACGATCGTCGACGATCGCGCCGCGAGCGCAACGTGCGCCACCAACAGCAGAACGAGCAGCGCGATCCAGAATCCGTGCCCGCGTATCATCGATCTCACCTCCCGCCCATGCCCTTCATGTCGTGCCCAGCTGCGCCGTGACCGCTCGCGTCACTTAGGCGGGCCAGGAAATCGGACGTCACCTCGGGGAATCGGTCGAGCACGATGGCCGTCATCACGACGAGACTCGCCAGGGCCAGCAGAACCAGCGTAGTCCGGCCTCCGGCCATGCGGCAGGCCTGGGCATCGCACCGACGCCGTTCCCGGATGTAGAGCGAAGCACCCCCCACGACACCAAGCACGCCGGTGGGGATCAGGATCCACCGGTACTGCATGGTCACCACCATGAACGCGCCGCTCCCGAGGCCGAGCGCGATGACGGTCAGGGGCAAGAGACAGCAGAGCGAGGACAGCACGGCGCCAGCCAAGGCGGCCACTCCGGCGCTCAGTGAACCCAGTTTCATGGCTTTCTCCTCCAAAGCCGTCCGTACCGGTACGCCGCGAGCGCGGCGAAGCCGACGAGCAGCGGGAACAGGAGCAAGTCCAGCCGATCCGTCAGCGTCCCAAGACCGATCGCCCCCAGCACCACCACCAGAGCCGGGGTGAGACAGGCCAGGCAGCTCAGCGCCGCGCCGATCACACCGAGCACTAACCAACGATCACGCCACATGTCGCCCCTCCTAGAGCGCCTCGGCCGCGTAGGCGCCGTACTCGAAGGTGAGCCGGTACCGCTGGCCGCCGCATTCGATCACGTCTCCGGCTTTGGCTTCTTCTGGGAGCGTCACCGTCCGCTCACAGTCCGGACAGCTGACCCGATACGCGAGGGTGGCAAACCACTGTCCGTCCTCCTCCGTGACTCGAAGGCCGTGGCCCGCGCAGTTCGGGCAGTCAAGGAGATCGCCGGACCGTGCCCCAGGGGGCAGCTCGATCCGCTCACCGCAGTCCGGGCAGCGGACCTTCATTGGGGTCAAACGCCGAGGAGCCGTTTCAGCCGGCCCCGGTCGAACCCGACGATCACCTCCTCATCGACCGTGATGACGGGGACGGCCATCCGGCCGGTCTTCGCGATCAGCTCCTCCCGCGCGGTCGCGTCCTCGCCGACGTTCTTCGCGACAAAGGCAATCCCGTGAGACGAAAGAAACTCTTTCGCCGCATGACAGGATTGTCACGTCGAGGACCAGTAGACCGTGATGTGCCGACTCGTCACGGCCCCTCCCTTCTCAGGAGCCCTCCAAAGACTCGCGCACCGAGCTTGAAGGCCTCGGACACCCGCGTCCCCGCCCCGGTGACGTCGGGATTCGCCGCTCGCCACGCCCGCATGTGCTCTTCCGACCGGAAGAAGTTGAGCGTCGTTCAAAGCGAGGCCGAGGCGCGGCGCTCGCTGTCCCTCTGCTTGCCGACCCAGACCATGACGCCCTCAGCGTCCAGCCCTGAGCCCGCTGGGTCGACCAAGAGCTCCAACGGCTCCCCGCAGTGGTGGCAACGCGACCCGATGCGCACCCGCTGCCCCAGCATCGGCGCGATGCCCAAGGCGTCGATCGCACAGCACGCATACCGCTCTTGGCGGTCGGCCAGCTGGACCACGAAGGGTGTCTGGAACGCCGAGAAAGGGTACGCCACCTCCACGAGGCCGTCGCGGATCTGGATCAGATCGTCCGCATCGAGCCTTGCCAGATCTGCTCGGATGTCGTCGGGCGGTCCGTCGGCAAAGGCGGCGACAATCTGTTCCACCTCCGCTGGCCCAGGCCGCTCGACGAACGCGCGGAGGACCTGCTGGAGGACGTCGGTCTCCCGAGCCGCGCGGCGTGTCGTCCACCTGGCTTCCAGTTCCGGGTCGATCAGCTCATCTGCGGTCCTGATCTCGAGCGCCATGCGCTTCCTCCCACCGGGGATGGTCCCCGATCGTTCATCTGGCCCTGGCGCAACCATAAACTCTGTAGTAACTACAGGCTCAAGGCCTCTTTCAGGGAGGAAGCCAAAAATGAACACTCCGTCGGGCTGGCTCGCGATTGGAGCCCTATCAGAGCGGACGGGCTGCAAGGTCGAGACGATCCGCTTCTACGAGCGGGCCCGTCTCCTACCCGACCCTGCGCGAAGTCCTGGGGGTTACCGCCTCTACGGCAACGACCACCTGAAACGGCTGACTTTTATCCGCCGGGCCCGGAAGCTTGGCTTCTCCGTCGACGAGGTCCGGCTCCTCAAGCTTGCCGATGAACGCAAGCGCCCATGTGCTGAGGTCCGGGTTATGGCCGGCGCGCACCTAGAAGATGTCCGGGTCAAGATCGCGGATCTCAGAGCGATGGAGCGGGTCCTCCGGGAGACCGTGGCCAGATGCGCGGACGGTCGGAGGACCGACTGCCCGCTGATCGAGGCGCTGTATCGGGAGGTCCCAAACCAAGCATTTCAGCCGCTCGACTCACCGGATCGTCGGCGCAAGAACCTGAAAGCTAACTAGGTACGGTCCGAGTGAAGCGAAGCGTCGCTGCTCGCGGGGCCTCAAGCCCATGAATGCATTTTCGGTGGTTGCAGGGCCCGCAACCACCCGTACCGGTCCGTCCCATCGTGTCCTCCTTCGGATCCTTACGCCGACCTCGCAGGGCGCCCCTCTTCGTGGAGCGTCAACACCTGCTCTCCTGCCCGGACGGTGGCGGACCAGCTGATGGTGATGGCGTCCTTGACGCTCTGATGAGCCGGGCAGCCCTGCGGATGAGTTTCCAGCGCCCGCTCCGTCGCCTCCCGGGCGTCGGCAGGGACTGTGAGCTCGTAGTGCACGTGGATCGCCGTGATGCGGATCGTCTTGCCGATCCCCGTGATCCGCCCCTCAACCGCCGCCGTGTAGGAGTCTCGATCGAACGCGATCTTGCGCCCTGCCAGGGCGCCGCGCAGCGTGCCGTACATTCACCCCGCGACCGCCGCCACAATGTGGTCGAGGGTCGAGGCGATCGGGGGGCCTTCCTTGGCCCCATAGTATTCCCGCAGGGCGCCCTGCACGCCGTAGACCACAGGCTCTGGGACTTCTCCAAGGTAGGCCCGGCGATAACCCTCGCGGTATTCGAGCCGGGCGCGTGAAATGTATTCAAATTCGTCGGCCATTGATCGTCCTCCTGTCGAGTGAAGAACCTCAGCGCGGCCGGACGAGCGCCCGCAGCGGCTCGAGCGTGTCCTCCGGCTCAGGTCGGGTGGTGTAGTTGGGGTCGCTCTCGGCCGCCCGAATGATGCCCTGCGGATCGATGAGGAAGCGGGCTGGGATCGGCAGCGTCCACGAGGCGTCCCCGTTGAACCGCTCGAGATCCAGCGGAAACGTGCGGTATACCTGACGCAGATACTCCGGCAGCTTGAAGCGCAGCCCGAATTTCTCGGCGACCTCGTTACCACGATCAGTCAGGATCTCAAACGTCAGCTGTCGGGTTCGGCTCAGCTCCCGGTTGTGCTCGGGCAATTGCGGGGAAATCGCCACGAGGGTGGCCCCCAGCCACGCGAGTTCCGGCAGGATCGCTTGTAGAGCCACCAGCTCTACATTGCAATAGGGTCACCACCGGCCACGATAGAAGGTGACGATCAGCGGCCCCTTGGCGAGGAGGGCGCGGGAGTCAATCAGCTGCTCGGCCGCATTGAGCAACACAAATGCTGGGGCCCTATCTCCCACCTTGAGGACCCGGTCAGCTGCCCCTGAGGCCCGGAGTTCCTCCACCGCCCGATGCATGGTCGCCACCACGTCGGCCGGGCGACCGGATTCCAGGCGTGTCTGTAACGTTTTGAGCGCTGCTTTCAGGGACATAGGCTGCTCCTCTCCGCGACCGCGTCAAATTCGACGCCATGCCTCAGCCCCAACCCGTCGACACCTTTGGGCGAAAGCAGGGCTCCCGATTCGGTTCAGTCTGTCTGAAATTAGATGCATGACCGGCTGCCTGCGATTCGGTGGAGGGTGCCTAATCCGGCAGGGCGGGTATCGACTGGTCGGCGACAGTTACCCGGGCCGCAGGTGCCACGGGGAGCGGCGTCGCGGCCACGCGCGCACCCGCGTCGAGGTGTTCCAGCCCGCCGGATCCCTCACTTACCAGGGTCTCGGCCGATCGAGATAAGTTTGTCATCGTTGTGACAACTGTCGAGCGATCAGGGCACACGGTGAACGCAGAGTTACAGCATTTCACCTTCCTTGGAGGAGGCCCCCTATGCGGCGGTGGACGATGCTGGTGGTTGCGGTGGGATTTGTGATGGCGTTCGGAACGGGCGGTTACGCTCAGACGCCGAGCGGCAGCGGAGACAAGATGGACAAGGACAAGATGATGGACAAGAAGGACGACAAGATGATGGACAAGGACAAGATGATGGGCAAGGACAAGGCGATGGGCAAGGACAAGATGATGGACAAGAAGGACGACAAGATGATGGACAAGGACAAGATGATGGACAAGAAGCAATAGGTTGGGTCCCAGAGGATCCTGACACTCCACGACCTGCTCACGCTGATGGGCAGCGAGCGTCGGGGACAGCCCCGGCGCTCGCGCGAGGCTGTCACACGTCGACTGCTAGAACGAAAGGACTGAACAGGCTCGATCACCTCGCCTTCGAGGCTGACTTGGTCTAAACGGTAGCGCGGGCTCGCACCCACTTGCATGGCACTGGCGTTCTGATCCAGGTCACGGCCTGAAGCGTGTTTCAGTCACGACCACGCGTTCGCTACGTTACTCAGCCGGTTCGACAACACCCGTCTCTCAAGCGCACCTACGGTAGCCTATGCTTTGTTCACCGCTTTGTCCCATAACTGTCCATTCCCGTGCTCCTCTTGTATCTGAGAAGGACGATGCCGCGGTGGGCGGTCGGGCGTCGGAAACCACCTCGCGTCGTCCCGTCATCCCGGGTTGAGAAGTTCCGTCCACCGCTCCGCCGGGGTCGCTAGTGCCGCCTCCACTACTCGCGGATCGAACTGACGGCCGGCTTCCTTCTTCAGCGCCTCCAGCGCCTCTTCGAGCGGCCGGGCGGGCCGGTAGGGCCGATCATGCGTCATGGCATCGAGCGCGTCCACCACGGCAAAGATCCGGGCAGGAAGCGGGATCTCCTCCGCCTTAAGCCCCTGCGGGTAGCCGGCGCCGTCCCAGCGCTCGTGATGGCCACCGACTACGTCTAGCGCGGGCGTCAAGAGCGGCACGGGTTCGAGGATCTCGACGCCGGCCTGAGGATGCCCGTGCACCAGGTCCCGCTCCTCCGGCGTGAGTGGGCCACGCTTGTGCAGCACGGCCTCCGGTGTCCGGATCTCGCCGATGTCGTGCAGCAGCGCCCCCAGTTCGAGAGCTTCGCGCTGCGCCGGGTCCAGCTCGAGCGTATCGGCCAGCGCCAGGCTGGCTCGGGCCAGGCGGGCCAGGGATCCGGGCTTCCCCTCACGCGACTCCAGGGCACGCTCGAGGACGTCCACCATGCTGCGGTGAGAGGCGTGCAAGCGATCCACCATGAGGTGGAAGACATTGCCCAGGAGACCGATCTCGTCGCGAGTCTTGACCTGCACGGGCGTTATCAGATCCCCCTCGACCACTCGCTGGGCGGCGGCCACGAGGGCCCCGATCGGGCGCGTAATCTGACGCGAGATCAGGACCCCGGCACCCAACGCCAGCAACGCGGCCACCAGCGAGTGCAAGTACAAGCGCCGCCGCACTGCCTGGAGCTGCGCCAGGTAGACGTCGGCGCGGAAGTCCACGTCGAGCGCCCCCACCGTCTGCTCCGCGCGATTCCGAATCGGGGCGAAGGCGGTGATCCAAGTGCCGTCGTCGTTAGTGTAGATCCCAGTGTAGCCAGCCTTGCCCTCGATGAGGACCCGCCGGAGCACCGGTTGGGTCTCGCGCGCCAATCGATAGTGCAGTCCTACTGGCGCGAGGCCGTTACTGATCACTGCGAACTTGGCCATCTCGCCCTCGATGTTAGAGAGCGTGTAAACGGCATCGCCCAGCTGGTTGGTCTTTTGGATCAGGAGCAGTCGATCCCGGAGCGCTTGGTATTCCGGGGTATCGCTGCGCCCCACCCGCACGACCTGTTCGTGCAGGTCCCCGTCCACCAAGAGCGCCCCGGTGCGCGCGATATTGAGGAGCAGCGAGCCCAGCGACTCGCGCAGCCACCGCTCCTGGGCGCGGTACTGCAAGAGTCCGCTCACCAGGATCCCGAGGGCCGTGAGCAGCAAGACCATAGCGGTGAGCCGCCATCCGAGGCGACGCCAGACAGGTAGCCGCGACCGGATCATTCGCTGGGTGTCGTCAGTGCTCATTGGCCTTGCGCTCCCCGCGACTCCACGGTCAGCTCAGAGACGTCGCGCTCGAAGAACAACTCGACGGTCCAGTCCAGGACGACTCGGAGCCGGGCCCCCCAAGTCGGCAGCTTCAGCATGTAGACCGTCTTCCACATGAACCACGCCGGGAAGCCGACCAGCTTGAGGCCCGCGAGATCAGCCACGGCCGTGTGTCGAGAGAGCGGCACCATCTCACCCAGCACCTTGAAATCGAACCGCTTCCGAGGGCGCCCCGTCAGCTCCGCCTCGAGCTGCTGAGCGAGCGCGCGCCCCTGGCGCAATGCCACCTGGGCCGTGGCCACGTAAGGCGCGTTACTATGACCGTCCACCTGGGCGGCGTTGTCGCCGAGCGCGTAGACGTCGCGAGTGCCCGCGACCTCGAAGAACCCGTTGACGGTCAGCCGTCCGTCGCGCGTCTTGGGCAGGGGCAGCGCCGCCACTACGGGACTCACCTGGTTGCCGGCGGTCCAAATCACGCAGCCCGAGGCGATAAACCGGCCGTCTTGGAGCGCCAGGCCCTCGGAAGAGACCGAGCTCGCGCGTGCCGTCTCAAGCTCGATGCCGCGCTCGACGAGCTTATCTCTCGTATAGGCCGCCAGGTTCGTGGCCGTCTGGGGCAGCACCTGACTCCCTACCAGCACCAGGCGCACAGTATCCGACCGGATGCTCGGATAGTGGCGGACCAGGATTCCGCGCGTCAGCTCCTCGATGGCCGCCATCAGCTCGGTCCCTGCATGGCCCGCGCCCACCACGACGAAGGTCAGGAGGCGCCTTCGGACCCACGGGTCGTCGGCGAGCGCGGCGGCCTCGAACAGCTCGATCAGGTGGTTCCTGATACGGAAGGCGTCGCCCACCCCCTTAAACGTCAGCGCATGCTCGGCCGCCCCGGGCGCGATTGTGACGTTCGGCGTGGCCCCGAGGGCTAGCACCAGCTTGTCGTAGTGCACCTGCTGACGGATCGGCGAGCGGTGGTGTCGCACCGTGACCCACCGCCGCGACAGATCGACCGCCTCCACCTGCATCTCGCCGAACTCGATGCCCCAGCGGCCGCAGAGCGGGCGGATCGGGTAGAGGATGTGGCGCGTCTCCACCGCACCGGTCGCGGCCTCGGCCAGCATCGGCGTGAACAGGAAGAAGTTCTGATTGCTGACCAGTGTGATGTGCACCGGCAGAAGGCCGACGCAGCGCTTGGCCAGCTCGAGCGCGGCGGTCACCCCTGCAAAGCCACCCCCGAGGATAAGGATTCGTGGCGCAAGCGACGTGGAGGGTCGGGCCAGTACCCTCCCTCCGCGCCGGCCGGCGACAGTGGCTTGAGGACCCTTGGTGTTGCCGAGCGCTGTATCCACCGACTACGGCCGGCAGGCCCTGATCGTGCGCGGAGACGGAAGGGTGTCGGGCGGTGTGAAGATGGCGAGGTACCCGTCGGCCGGCGCGAGCTTCCATATCGAGGATGCCCACCCGCGCCGCGGGCGCGAGCGAGGGGCGGAGCCGATAGAAGAATTCGTACGGGTTCTCGATCTCGTGGTAGACGTGCGAAAGGATGGCCACGTCGATCGAAGCCGCCGGCAGTCGGGGATCCCGTGGCTGCCCTAAGATCAGGTGCACCCCGGTGATCCCCTCCCGTGCCAGGCGCGCCCGTAGCCGCTCCAGATACTCGGCCTTCACGTCGGTTGCGTAGAGCATGGCACCCGGCCCCAGCCAGCGCGCGACCCGCACCGTGTAGTAACCGAGGCCGGCGCCAATGTCAGCCACGCGCTGACCCCTCACGATGCCGAGCCGCGTCAGAACGCGCGCGGCCTCTCCGTGGGTGTCGCGTGTGTCTTCGTCGGAGTACTCGGGGGAGACGATGCGCGCGACGGGACGGTCGGGAGCCGGGAAGTCCGTGGCGCGGACCGTGTCCGGTGCCTGGCCGAGTCCCACCAGGCAGGCGAGCGTCCCCGCGACGGCAACGACGCCACATCTCATGCGCCAAGTTCGACGTCAGAACGACTGCCCGATGCGTACAACTGCGCGACAAACGCGTGGGTGCGCCGCGGACCAGGGGAGCCGGCGCTCAGCTCCGCGTGCAGCCGCTGCAGATCGCCTTCCGTATCCACATCGAACCACCGCGGGAGGACGTGCACGGTCAGTCCGAGGCCGCGCGCCTTGTCGAGCGTCATGGTGAACACGGCGTCCGTGCTCCATGGGATCTCGGCGAAGAGCGCCGGCTGTGAGGATCGGAGCCCGACGAGGTAGTACCCGCCATCGTCGCACGGCCCGAGCACGACATCGCACCGCGCGTCGGCCAGCATCGTCGCCGCCTCGACCACGAAGGTCATCGGGAGGGTCGGGCTATCACTATCGATCGCGATCGCCCCCGCGTGTCCTCGCGCGAGCAAATCCGTCAACAGTCCGGACAACCGCTCGCCCAGATCCGCTCCGCGCTGGGCGACGACCTCAAAGCCGGGCGGAGCCAGCTCCCGGATGACCCTCTCGGCCTCGTCCGGGGTGAAGGCGACGACCCGACTGACGCCCTGGAGTGCGGCCACGGCATCCAGGCGATCCAGGAGGAAGCAGCGGTAGAGTTCGGTGGCGCGCTCCGCCGTGAGCGCGGCATGCAGGCGCGACTTCACGAGACTCTTGCCCGGTACCTTCGCCATCACGGCGACGGCCGGCGAGCGCTTCCGCGCGGTCACAAGCTCCATTTCACCCCACACCCTCGGCAGGGCTCCGGCGGCTCGGACGTTTGTAGGTCGCGTCGGAAGGTGAGGTACCGCGGACCCCACCAGATCTCGGCCAGAGACTCACGGTACAGGTTGCCCAGGATGATGCCTTCGTAGTGACCGGTGATCCACGGCGCGATGCAGCAGGGCAACACGTTGCCGCTCACCGTGACGTAGACGAGCGTCCACGGCCGACGACAGGCGCTCCAGGGCTGGCCCGCCCGCGACGGTGTCAGGCTGACTTCCGGTGCCGCCGCCCCGGATGCCGAGAACAGGACCCCCGCCGTCTGGGCTGCCGTTTCCGCCGAGCGGAGCAGGACGGCCTCGCGGTCGTGAAGCCGGCCATACAACGATTGTTCCTCGGTCGCGAGGCCGAGCCCATTGTAGACGAGGCGCTGGAGGTGGATGCCCGTCGCCCCGACCCTGAGCGCGAGGGGGAGCAGCCCGGGCACCTCCTCGACATTGTCCTGCAAGGCGGTGAACCACAGCGAGACGAGCGGTCGGGTCACGCCGAGATCGCCCTTGAGGTGGGCGAGCTGCTCGAGATTCTCCATCACCCGGTCGAAGGCATCCACGCCCCGTATTCGTGTGTACGTGGCGCGCGTACTGGCGTCCAGGGACACCCGGAGCTCGTCGAGTCCGGCATCAATCAGCGCTCGGGCCGTCTTCGGCGACAGGGTGATGGCGTTGGAGTTGAACAGGACGTCCGCGTGGCGCGCCTTGAGATGGGCGACCATCCGGGGCAGGTCGCGGTTGAGGAGCGGCTCGCCGATGCCGTGAAGCAGGACCCGGTCGATGGCGGGAAACTGATCGACGACCTGACGGAACTCCGCCCAGCTCAGATCGCGCTGCGGCTCTCGCCCGCCGAAGGTCAGGATGCAGGTCTCGCACAGCGAATTGCACCGGCTGGTCGTCTCGAGGTAGAGGGACCGCGGGAGTGAAGGCCGGAGCGGCAGTGGCGCGGCGGTCATGTGGAGCGCTCCTGCCACCGGAGGGCGGGGAGCCGGGTGGCGAGGTACCACAGGGCCCCGAGCGCCAATGGCGCGAACTCGAGGACACGAGCCCAGCTGGGGATGGCCCACGGCTGCTGCAGGAAGAAGCTGTAGGCCAGGGCGACTGTGCCGGTGAAGGCAATCCAGGGGACCGAGGGCGACCACGCCAGAAAGGGCACCAGCCAGATGACGTACCAGGGGAAGAGGTTTGGGCTCAGCAGCAGCAGCCCCCCAATGAGCGGGATCGCGCGTGAAGGCATGACCGCGTCTCGCCGCCAGGCGCCTACGGCGAGGATCCAAATGCCCGCCGCGACCACCACCAGGTGCGGTGCATCCGTCACGGAGCGTAGGAGACCCGGATTGAAGTATTCCTCGGTCAGGTACCGTGGCAACGAACCGAGCACGTCTGTCCCGGCCAGTATGGCGGGCCCGTAGCCTGCGAGGATCACCGCGGCAAAGCCAGTCACGGCAGCGGGCCAGGCCGGAATCGGGAGGAGTGCCAGCAAGGCCGCCGGATACAGCTTGAGCAGCGCTCCCCCTCCGAGGAGCGCTCCAGCCACCGCATGCCGGCCACGCAGGGCCATCCACGCCGCGCCGGTCACGGCCGGGACGAGGAGACCGTCCAGGTGGCCCATCCCCCAGACCTCGATCAGCACCAACGGATTCCAGGCGTAGATCGCCGCGTTCGAGAGCGGCCGCCCGCCGGCGCGGAGTAGACCCACCACGGTCGCGAGCCCGATGAGCTCGGCGAGTCCAACGGCCAGCTTCATGGCCGAGACGCTGTCAGCGCGGACATGGTAGACGAGCCGGAAGAAGGTCTGCGCGGCTGGGGGATAGATCGTGCGCCATGTCGGGTGGTTCAAATGGGGGAACACCGCCAGGTCGCGGAGCGGCTCGAGCTCCTGTGCTGACGGCGGATAGGCGTACGGGCTGATCCCGGCGTGTGCGACCCGTGCGTCCCAGACGTACCGGTAGGCGTCGGTGGAGAGGGTGGGGACGATAGGCAGCAGTACGAGCCTCGCGATGAGGCCGACGGCCAGGACTGCGGCGACCGCGCCGGGCCCGTCGCTCGCGGGAAGCCAGCACACACCCGCGACATAGCACGCAAAAGCCAGGAAGAAAAGGAACAGGAACATCTCGGGCGCCCCGACCAGATTCGGGATCCGCGCGATCATGGCGCAGCACCCGATGAGACCCACTCCCGCGGCCGTGGCTCTGATCATCGCACGTCGGCCGCCGCCCGAAGGGCGGCACGGAGGTACCCGTATCCGGCGCGCACACTGCCGACGAGCGTGCCTGACACTTTCGAGCGACCGGCCAGACGCAGCTCGTGCGCCACCGGCACCTCAACGATGCGCGCGCGGAGGGCCGCCGCCTTGACGACCATCTCGGCCGGCCATCCGAACGCGCGATCACGCATGCGTAGGCGATGGAGCAACTCCACGCGAATGGCTCGGAACGGTGGGATGTCCGTGATCCGCTGCCCATAACGCCAGGTGATGAGCATGGCGACCAGCCGCGTGCCGAGTGTGGCATGAAGTGGGTGTGCACCCGAGAGCCGACGAGCGCCCAAGACCAGCTCGGCCTGCCCCGCCACGATGGGGTCGACCACGCGAGGGAGCTCCTCGGGCCGCTGGCTCCCATCGCCGTCGAAGAAGACCACGATCTCGGTCGTCGGGCCGAGGGCGTTGACGCCCGCCCAGCAGGCGGACCCGTAGCCGCGGCGTGTCTCCGTCACCACGCGGGCGCCGGCCTCGGCCGCGGCGACGTCCGTCCCATCCGTCGACCCATTGTCCACCACGATCACCTCGCCGACGAGGCCGCGAGGTGATCGTGGTGGACAATGG
>WNFD01002790.1_pt1 | contig 17577 bp, 14 predicted proteins | sample 5400491 | NCBI WGS metagenome assembly WNFD01 (sample SAMN13153343, study PRJNA577476) | soil metagenome | isolation source: 120 cm saprolite under Douglas fir tree site 2 hole 2 replicate 2 | place: USA:California | collected 2015-04-18 | reverse complement strand
CGCGTACAAGCCCTCCCCAACCCTCCCCCATGAAGGGGAGGGAGAGCATAGAGAATCACCATGAAATTTGCCGTAGTCGGCGCGGGCGCTATCGGCGCTTTCGCCGGCGCCATGTTAGCGAAGGCTGGCGAGGACGTGACGCTGATTGCGCGCGGCCCGCATTTGCGCGCGATGCAGGAGCACGGAGTCCGAGTGCGCGGATCGATGGGAAACTTTGACGCGCGCGTCACGGCCACCGATGACCCCGCCACAATTGGCACGGTCGATGTGGTGCTGCTCACGCTCAAAGCGCACAGCCTCACGGCCATGGCGCCGCGACTCGCGCCGCTCATCGGCACTGACACGACAGTTGTCAGCGCGCAGAACGGGATTCCGTGGTGGTACTTCTACCGACACGGCGGCGAGTGGGAAGGAAAGCATCTTGAATCAGTCGATCCGGGCGGCGTCATCAACCGTTGCGTCGATCCCGCGCGCGTGATCGGCTGCGTCATCTATCCTTCAGCCATTATCACCGAGCCCGGAATCATCGAGCACATCGAGGGAACCCGCTTTGCCATCGGCGAACCTGACGGATCGAAGAGCGAGCGCTGCCGGAGGATTGCCGACGCCTTCATCAAAGCGGGGTTGCGCTGTCCGATTCGCGCCGACATTCGTCACGACATGTGGGTAAAGCTGATGGGCAACGTCGCCTACAATCCGATCAGTGCGCTCACGCGGGCCTCGCTGATCGAAATCGTCCAGTGTCCCGAAACGCGCGCGCTGGCCGCTGCGATCATGACTGAAGCGGAAGCGGTGGCCAGAAAACTTGGGATTGAGATGGGCGTCTCGATTGAGCAGCGGCTCGACGGCGCGGAGAAAGTTGGGCATCACAAGACTTCCATGCTTCAGGATGTCGAAGCCGGACGGCCGATGGAGCTCGAGGCGATCGTCGGCGCCGTGGTCGAGTTGGGCGATAAGATGGCGTTGTCTCTGCCCTGCACTAAGGCAGTCTATGCGTGCGTGAAGTTGCTGGCTCAGAGTGCGCACACCGATCAAGGCAAGAAGTAAGAATTTGGAGTGCGGCGACTTGTCGCCGCTTTCAAGTGCGCTGACTTGTCAGCGTACATCAACTTGGCCGGGTTCAAGGGCGCGTGGGGTCAGCGGCGACAAGTCGCCGCTTTCAAGTGCGGCGACTTGTCAGCGTACATCAACTTGGCCGAGTTCAAGGCGCGTGGGGTCAGCGGCGACTTGTCGCCGCTTTCAAGTGCGCTGACTTGTCAGCGTACATCAACTTGGCCGAGTTCAAGGGCGCGTGGGTCAGCGGCGACTTGTCGCCGCTCTTGAAAGCGCTGACAAGTCAGCGCACTCCAAAGCAGTGAACGCTTCGCGAGACACTCAGATGCCTGCCCAAGAGTACAGCGAGCCCCCGCGTTGGCCGAGGCTGATCGCGTGCATGATCGCGATGATGGCTATCGCAAACCTTCAATACGCCTGGACGCTCTTTACCACGGACCTCACGAAGAGTTTTCATGCGCGCCTGGATCAGGTCCAGTTGACTCTCGCATTCTTCGTCATCGCCCAGACGGCGCTGTTTCCGATCAGCGCTTACCTGGTCGATCGGTTTGGCCCGCGGCGGATTGTCACGCTCGCCAGCTTACTGGTAGCCGTGGGATGGATTGGCGCAGGTCGGGTCAACTCGTTACCGGCTCTCTATGTGGTGTACGCCATCGGCGGCATTGGGGCCGGCGCCGTCTATAGCGCCTGCGTGGGTGTCGCGATGAAGTGGTTTCCCGATCGGCGGGGCCTTTGTGTGGGCCTGGTCGCCGGGTCGTACGGATTCGGCACGGCGCTCACTGCCCTGCCAATCGCTTACCTGATCGAGCACAACGGATATCGCACAGCCTTTATTATCTTCGGTGCGATTCAGGGTCTGGTGGTGTTAGTGGCCGCGCAGTTCCTGCGCATGCCTTCAGCGGGCTGGTTGCCCGCGGGGTGGGAGGCAATCAAGGCGAAAGTGCAACGCAAAGTGCAGCAGTCATCCCGCGATTACGCGCCCGGTGAAATGTTGCGCAGCGGATCGTTTTATTTGCTTTACTTGATGATGACCCTGGTGACCGCGAGCGGATTGATGTTAACAGCTCAATTGAAACCGATCGGCGTCACCTACGGGTATGACAAGTACGCGCTGTTTGGCGGCTTCACGGTGCTGACGCTAACGCTGTCTGTGAACCAGGTGCTGAACGGATCGGCGAGGCCTTTCTTTGGTTGGGTTTCAGATCGAATCGGACGCTATGACACGATGGCCGTAGTCTTTGTCATGGAAGCGATCACCATTACCCTGCTCACGCTGGTGGTGGCGCGGCCTTTCTGGTTCATCATGATTTCGGCGCTGATGTTCTTTGCCTGGGGCGATATTTATTCGCTGTTCCCGGCGGCCATCGCGGACATATTTGGAAGTAAACACGCGACGACGAACTATGGCATCCTGTACACCGCGAAAGGGATTGGTTCGATCCTGGCAGGCTACGGCGCCTCTCGGTTGATGGCCGCGATGAACTCGTGGGTTCCGGTGCTCTGGGCCGCAGTGGCCTGCAATGTCATCGCTGCGGCGCTCGCCCTGCTTTGGCTAAAGCCGCGCGTCGCGCGTCTGATTAGCGGGCAAGGAAGCGCTTCAGTGAGCAAACCAGCGTGACGTTGGTGCTCAGATTACGATTGATACTTGATTAGCGACCGCACATCATAACCCGCGAGCTTCTCGCGTCCGGGCAGGAATTCCAACTCGACGACAAAGACCAGGCCGACGACTTTTCCACCCAGACCTTCAACGAGATCGACCACCGCTCGCGCTGTCCCGCCCGTGGCCAATAAGTCGTCGGCGATCACGACGCGATGACCGTCGCCGATTGCGTCCCGATGAATCTCGAGCGTGTCCTGGCCGTATTCGAGAGCGTAAGAGATCGAAGCTTTCTCAGCCGGCAGTTTCTTTGGCTTGCGCACCGGCACAAATCCAGCCCGCAGGTGATAGGCGATGTCCGGCGCGAAAATGAACCCCCGCGCCTCTACGCCAACCACGGTATCGATTTTTTCGCCTTCAAACTCCGCCGCCAGGGCGTCGACGGTCTGGCGGAGGCCCTCAGGGTGTTTCAGCAAGGTCGTGATGTCGTAAAAGTTTATGCCCGGCTTTGGAAAGTCGGGCACCTCGCGAATCAGTTGTTTCAGTTGGTCCATGATGTGGCGTCGTTTCTCCCTTAATCGCTGCTCAGCAATCCAATTTCGGCGAGCGACATGATATCATCACCAGCGATTTCCCCGGCCACCCGCGTCCGAGTTCGAAAACGCTCGATTCATGCGAATTCGCGGTTTTCCAGTAACGCTTCTTCTCCTGGCGACACTCTCATCGTTTGCCGTTCCGGCACTTGCTCAACAACCGCAGAGTACCCCCGGTCAAAGCGAAGACGTGGTTCGCGTCAATACCGCGCTGGTGCAAACCGACGTCACGGTTTTTGACCGGCGCGGAACCTTTGTCGAAGATTTGAAGCGCGAGCAATTTGTTTTGAAGGTTGGTGGCAAACCGCGCGAGATTTCTTTTTTCGAAAAGATCAGGGCCGGCAGTCACAGTGAAGAGGCGCAACTCGCGGCTGCCCGCGGCAACGCGATTAGCGGCAACCCGGGCGGCACCCCCATCCCGCTGGATCGGGGACGCACTATCTTCTTTTTTGTCGATGACCTGCATGTGCCGGCGACGGATATTGTTTCGGTGCGCGAGTCGCTGAAGCGTTTCGTCGACCGCACGATGGGCCAGAATGACGAAGCCGCGATTATCACCACCAGCGGCCAGGTCGGCTTTCTGCAGCAGCTCACCGACAACAAAGCCGTGCTGCGAGCCGCGGTCGGCCGGATCACGACGCGCTTCCAGCACTCTCAAGATGCTGAACGTCCGGCGATGTCTGAGTATCAGGCAATGTTGGTCCAGCAGAACGACAGCGACGTGCTGGATGTTTTCATAGACGCGATCCTGCGTGATTTTCCCGGCATCCCGCGCCAGATCGCCGGAGACATGGTCAGACAGCGCGCTTCAGCAATGCTTCAGCAGTCGGGGATGATAACTACGAACACGCTCTCCGCGCTGGAGGGTCTGGTGAAGTCAACGGCTCGCCTGCCAGGACGGAAACTGGTGCTGTTTGTCTCAAGCGGCTTCCTGCTCGATCGTAACAACTCGGATGCCTTCGATCGATTGAGAAGAGTAACGTCAGCGGCGGCGAGTGCCGGCGTCGTCATCTATTCGATCGATGCCAGAGGCCTGGTCGCTTCCACCGTCGATCTTAGCGGCGGCGTTCCTTTCGACCCGAGCGGACGATTGGAGCGGGCGAGCATGGGAGAACTGGGCGCGACGCAAGACGGCCTCAACGCGCTGGCGCGTGACACGGGTGGCCGCGCGTTCTTTAACACCAACGCGCTGTCTGCCGCGGTAACTACCGCAGTGCAAGAGAGTTCGGTTTACTATCTGCTGGCGTGGCGGCCGGAAAGCGAAGAACAGCGGAGCCCGCGATTTCGTCAGATCGAAGTGAGCGTCGTCGGCCGGCCCGAATTGCTGGTGCGGTTTCGACGCGGTTTTGGCGAGGTTCAGCCGGCGCAAACAGCGGCGCAACCGAAGCGCGGGAAGGAACCCGCGGTGCCGAAAATTCCGATCGATGAATTGCGCGCAACCCTGCGGTCGCTGTATCCAGAGACTGCTCTGCCAGTTTCACTGACGCTCAACTTTCTTAATGTTCCCCAGCACGGCTCAGTGCTGGCTACGTCGCTGAAAATCGCCACCAATCGAATTGGGTTGGAACCCGTGGGGGGCACGCAAACGGCGTATATTGACATCGCCGCGGTGATATTGAACGATCAGGGAAAAGTTGTCAGCAGCTTTGAAAATCGTCTGACGATGAAGGTCAATTCCACCGACAAATCGGCGCCGCCGGACAGCGTTGCTTATAACCACTTCTCGCCCATCAAACCCGGGCTCTACCAGGTACGCGTCGCCGCGCGCGATGAAAAAGAAGGTCGCTCCGGAAGTGGCTTTCAGTGGATTGAAATTCCCGACCTGGAGTCAAAAACGCTGGCGCTAAGCACCTTGATTGTGGGCGAGAGAAAACTGGGAACTGAAGGCGCGCCACGCATCGACCCGAGCAAACCGGGCGCAGAGAAGGACCCTTTCGACCAGGTTAGATTGAACATCGATCATCACTTCACTCGAACCTCGCACTTGCGGTTCTTGACCTTTGTGTACAACGCCTTCGCAGCCAAGCCCGTAGTTCCAACTCCCGAATCCCCCAACAATGGTCAAAGTAACGCGCCGATGATCCCGACCAGCGCCTCGGGCGCGGGACCTGACCTGGCCATCCAGGTTCAGGTGTTTCGCGATAACGAGCCCGTCATTACGGATCCATTGCACAAGGTTTCGATCGAAGGCATCGCCGATCTCAGTCGTGTTCCCTACGCCGCCGAGCTGACGCTCGACGGTCTGCGACCGGGCCGTTATGTTTTGCAAGTCACCGTAATCGATCGCATCGCCAAGACGAGCGCGTCGCAGCGATTCGCTTTCGAAGTTGACTGAGCTGGTGCGAACTCGCATAAAAGAGGCCGGCATCATTAAAAGCGAGGTAACGAAACGATGAAACGTCGCGAGTTCATGATCGGGAGCGCCGCTGCCAGCGTCGCGATCGCGTCGGCGCGCAAAGCGAAAGCCGGCGCGCCAACTGTGCTGGTTTCCGCCGCAATCAAGCCTCTGGTCATTTCCTCGGCCAATGGAAACCATTTCAAGAACGGCGGCAACGTAACCTGCGTCCAGAAGGCGTTCGCGATGATCACGCAGGGTGCGGACGTGCTCGATGCGGTAATCACCGGCGTCAACATCGTAGAACTCGATCCGCTGGACGACAGCGTGGGCTATGGCGGCTTGCCGAATGCCGAAGGCGTTGTGCAGCTTGATTCCTCTTGCATGCACGGTCCGAAAAAACAGGCCGGTGGAGTCGCCGCGATCGAAGGCGTGCGCACGCCTTCACTGGTCGCCAAAGCGGTGCTGGAACAGACTGACCATCATTTGATCGTCGGCAAAGGCGCGCAGGACTTCGCGCGCGGCATGGGATTTAAGATCGAAGACGATCTAAACACCCCGCACTCGCGCGAGCTTTGGCTGGACTGGAAACGCCGCATCGATCCATCTCACTATCTCGATCCGAAGAAGCGAGCGGAAGCCGGACGGCGCGCCACGATGGAAATGCTGGCTGAAGGTTTGCTCAGACCCGAAAGCCTCTACGGCACGATCAATTGCGACGGCATCAACAGCAAAGGCGAAATCTGCGGCGTCACCACCACCAGCGGCTTGTCCTGGAAGATCCCAGGGCGCGTGGGTGACTCGCCGATCCTCGGCGCCGGTTTGTATCTGGATGGCAGCGTGGGCGCGGCGGGCTCGACGGGACGCGGCGAAGCGAATCTCTATGGTCTCAGTTCGTTTCTGATCATCGAAGAGATGCGTCGCGGCGCGCATCCGAAAGACGCCGGCATGGAAGCGCTGCGCCGGATCAAGGCCAACACCATTGAGAAGCGCCTGCTCAACAGCCGTGGGCTGCCGAACTTCTACGTGAACTTTTACATTCTGAACGCCAAAGGTGAGTACGCCGGCGTGACGATGTATCAGGGATCGGAAGCGAAGTTCGCGATCTGCGACGCGAATGGCCCGCAGACGCTCTCGTGCGAAGGACTGCTCGAAGGCAAGCTTTCAGACTAGCGAGGGCCGGGAAGTCCTAGTTGCTTGCCTCAAGCTCTACCTGGGATTTCTCGCGGTTCCGGACCACCGACAAGATGTGCTTCTTCTCGCGGCTGAACTCGAATGCAAATGGCAAGAGGCCGGTCGCCACCGCGCGTCCGTCAATCGCTTCGATCAAATCGCCTTCGCGTAGACCGCTGCGCGCGGCAGCGGTCTGCCGCTGGATTGCGACGACCAACAGGCCGCTCTTCGCGGCCATCTGCAATGCGGCCCGGGCCGAAAGCGGGACCGTTTCGATGCCCACGCTTTCCAAACCTAGCTGGGCGGTGCTCACGCGCGGCATCTCAAACTGCCAATTGAAAGTCTGATCGAAAGCGGCGCCGAGCTTTACCGAAATCGCGAAAGGGCCGACAGTGTCCGGTCGCATCACGGTAAACTTCACTTGTTCCCCGCTGCCCACGTCGCCAAGGAGAGCGGAAAAGTCTTCGGCACTCTTCACGGCGTCATCGTTGACTTTCATGATCACGTCGCCGCGTCGAAGCTCGGCCCGCGCCGCCGGTGTTCCGGGCATCACCTGCAGCAGCAGGATGCCCTCCTGATCCTCAAAGAGCTTCGTCAATTGATCTTCGCGCCAGCCGTTGGCGACGAACAGATTTCGCTGACTGAATTCCACCGGCTCGCCCCGAATCCCCAGCAGAGGTCTCGGCACGCTGGCCTGTCTTCCGAGGACCCGTCGCGCGGCGTCTCGGGCCGCCTCAGCGGGGACGAGACTCGCATTGTTTCCCTCGATCGCTTCGACGATACCCAGAGTATTTCCCGACGCATCGCAAGCGACACCACCAACCACTTCCGGCGAGAACTTTGCAGCCCGCACGTTCAGGCGCTGAAGTTTGCCGGAACTTAGTCGCGCCAGAGCGGAAACTTTCGCTTCGGTCTGGCCGACGCGCACATAGACGATGCCCGGCGCAGCTTCGTTAGGCGAGGTGCGTTCCGGCGCGAACACTTGAATCGTCTGGCCCACCGTCACTGTCTTCGGAGTAACCGCAGTTGTTGCCGGCGCAGTCATGCCCACTACTTGCAGCACCGACAACCCCGTTACACCGTCGAGACCAACATAACGAGCGACCAGTCTTTGTCCGTCGCGAGTGATTACAGTCAGATCGGGTTGCGCGCGCGGCGCCGTGGCTGCGCGCCGCGGGTTTGCATCCGGAAACATCCCGGGACCCTCAGCCGGAAACAACGGATGTTGGGAAAACTCGATCTCAGCCGCCGCTTGGGGCAGGCGCGCCGTTATCGTCTTATCATCAATTGCCCAGCCCGCAATAATGCTCGCATGCGCGTCGCTGGTCATTGAAAGCGGATCTATCATCGCCACCGTACCTGCCTGGCCCGATTGTTTTAGCAGGAACCGCAGCATTTTGATCCCGCTTAAGCGATGCACGATGGTCACGACCTGTGGCGCCACCGCGCGTTGGTTGGGGATCACGGTAACTTTCGCCGGCGGAGCCGAAGCCACGCGCATCGGCCTTCGCCGCGGCTGAGTCTTCTCGGGAACCGCCGGCCCTGGCGGCGATTGAATCGGCGTGGGCGCCGTCGTGGTTGTCTGCGACAAGGCAGCCGCCGCCATTAAGACAAGCGCAACCACCGTCATAAACATAAACTGCAATCGAGAAAACATGGTCTTCATTTTCGTACTACCACCACTACCAAACTCGGTCATTCGCTGGACTCACGGGCGCGACGCGGCTACCGACGAGCAAACGCTGCGAGCCAAAGCTTACTGGCGGCAGAGAAATTCTTCTCGTCGCGCCGTTGTTGTCCTGTAAAGACAGGACCATTGGCTTTACCGGCGCGCTCACATAAACAGCGCCGGGGTTCTGGCCCTGCTTGAGGCTCGGTGCTGAACTCGCGCTTAGATCTCTGCTGGACCGGCCGGATTGAGATAATCCGGGATCTCGGAACTGAGGCTTGCGGCCTTGCACGAGATAATTCGGCGCGTCCGCATTAGTGCCCCTGGTCGAAGCCGGAGTCGCGGAGTCCGGCACGTCGGCCTGCTTGCTCTGCGGCAGGTTATCGGCTGTCGTCGAATTCCTTACTTTGACCTGGCTCGTCGAATTCACGGCTACAGTAGACGCTTGCTTCGCGCCCCGCTGCTTGATCCATACGATTGACCCACCCAGCGCGACGATGACGAGGGCCGCCACGGCCATCGCCGGCGTACTCAGAGCGAAACCACCAAAGAACGATCGGAGCCCAAGCTTTTCGGTTTGGGCCGCAATGCGAGCCCGCAGCCGAAAGTCGAAATCCGCGGGCGCCGTAACCGGCTCAAGGCTGGTCAATAACTCGCGCAGGCGCGCGCGCTCGTTTTGAAACGCGAGGCACTGCGCGCATGATGCGACATGTCGCAGAGCCTGGGCGCTCAACCGCCCGCCACCTTCGTCAATCTCTTGCCGCGTTGCGCGGCATTCCATCCATTTCATCATTGCCACCACCTAAAGGTAATTGCGCATCTTGTCGCGCAGAAAATTTCGCGCCCGGTTGATGCGCGACTTCACGGTTCCTTCGCTCGTCTGCAGGATCAAAGCGATCTCGTCATAACTCTTGCCTTCGACGTCTCGCAGCACGAGCGGCGCGCGATACTTATCCGGCAAAGTAGCAATCGCGCGCTTGATCACTGCACGCCTTTCGGCATCGACGAGGCTGATATCCTGCAAAGGCCGCTCGTCCGGCGCGTCAAAGTCCCTGGGCTCCTGGCCTTCGCCCGAAGTAAGCAAGCCCGTCAGCGAAACCAGCCGCCGCCGTTTGCGCTTGCGCAATTCGCTGATCGCCAGATTCGTCGCAATCCGGTAGATGTAAGTCGAAAACGCATGCGTCGTCTGATACCGGCCCGCGGCGCGATAGACTCGCAGGAATGTCTCCTGCGCCAAATCCACGGCCCCGTCATAATCGTTCGTCATGCGATAGATGTAACTCGTGATCTGGTTGCGATAGCGACCAACCAATTCCGCGAACGCATCCTGGTCGCCGGCGAGCGTGCCTTGCAGCAGTGCATGATCCGACACCGGGCGAACCATGATTGGCGCAGGCCTCGGGGCGGCGAAATCCAAATCATCAATCGAGCTTAGCGTTCTCATCGGGCAGGCAGGCTCGCTCCCATTCTCGCTTCGGTCAGGAGCGCCGGCATTCGTGCCTTTGCTCATATTTTGCGGGCTAAATTATACACCGGAGCCCGCGCCGACCCCGCAGTAAACACGCCGGCCGGGACAGCAAGTTCCGAAATGTCCTGTGGTTGACGGCGGACCAGAGACGGGTTGACGGCTGGCGGGATAGCCTTGGCTAGTGCTCACTGCTTACTGCGTTAAGGATTAACTGTGGACGCTGCCTCAGGATTCTGGAACAGCGCGTCTTCCATCTTCACGCCATAGGTGACTGTGGAAATGCGGGTTTCGACCGTTTGCTTGCCGTCTTCCGTTAAGACTGTTCGATACGGCACCCAGGTATTCTGCACCACGCGATAATCGTAAAATCGCTTCATGTATTTCACGGGCGCCGACGCGCCGGGCGGAGTCTCTTCGTATTCCAACCACAGCACCCGATAACTCCTGGCGCTCAAAAAGTATCGCGTCTTTCGATTGGCTTTGTCGGTCAGGTCTAAAACGTGGACATCTATGCCCTGATGCTTGTCCTTGCCGGCCGAGGCCAGTTTTGATTCGTTCTCTTTGTAGCGCAGCAAGGCGTCGATGCTGTGCGCCTGCTGCGAGATAAAATCCGCGGTGGCCTCGGCGCGCGGCTGAAACGGCGAGCCATTGATGATGCCGAAGATCTTGCCGTCGCCAAAGATTAGCGAGTATTCCGCCTGTGGCGTCTTATTGTCGATTCGGAACTTGTCTTTCTCGGGCTTGTCGCCACGAAGAAATCGCAGTTCGTAACGGGTGTCCTCGGACCGTCCGTCCGGGCCGATTCGCGACACCCGGCCGCGCTCGATACCGTTGCGGCGAATCTGATTCAACACGGCTCGGCCCTGACCGCCGCCGGCAACCGCAATTGCGATTTCCGCGATCTGCTCTGGCGTAAGGGCCTTCGGCGCTTGCGCGCTTACCGGTCTGCCAACAAAACTGCCGCCGGCAACTAGCAACAGTAACGTCGCCAGAATTGTCGTCGCCCGAAACATCGAAAGATTCTCCCCGACCTTCATGACCCCAAACTCCTATTAGTTAAACTCGCCTGGGTTGGTCGGGATTGTAACATAAGCTAAACCAGAAGCAGGGATGCTGATTCGTTGTCGGTAGTGGCCTGCACTACCATGTCTCTGATAAGTTTGACAACCACTCCGAGTGACGGATAGCTTGGTTCAAACAATCTTGACGGATGAAAGTACGGATCACCGTCCCGGATGACGGTCGATTTGTCCAAGAGAGGATAACAGAGATTCATGAAGCGAGTTGGCATCTTAGTTGGCCGGGAAAAGACTTTTCCCGAGGCGCTGATCAGAAACATTAACGAGCGCGGCCAGGGAGCAGTCACGGCTGACTTCATCACGCTGGGAGGCGTTCGTTACGATGCGCCGCCGCCTTACGACCTGGTAATCGATCGCATCTCGCACGAGGTGCCGTTCTATCGCGCCACGCTGAAGCGTTTGGCGCTGGAAGGCGCAATCATCATCAACAATCCTTTCTGGTGGTCGGCCGACGACAAGTTTTTCAATTTCTCGCTGGCGCGAAAACTCGGCGTCGCCGTGCCCAGGACGGTGCTGCTGCCGCAAAAGGACTACCTCAAAGGAATCGTCAGCGAGAGTTTGCGCAATCTCGAATTTCCCCTCGATTGGCAGGCGATCATTGACTACGTCGGCTTGCCGGCGATCATGAAACCGTTTGACGGTGGGGGCTGGAAGAACGTTTCGCGCGTCAACACGCTGCAAGAGTTGATCACCGAATACGATCAGACCGGCACGCTGTGCATGACCCTGCAGGAGTTCGTCGACTTTGATCAATTCGTTCGCTGCTACTGCATCGGGCAGGAAGAAGTGATGATCATGGCCTACGATCCGCGCAAGCCTTACCTGTCAGGCGAACAGTACATCTACGACCCGGATTATCTGGCGCCGGAATTGAAGGCGCGCGTGATCAAGGACGTGCGGACGCTGTGCGGGGCGTTGGGCTACGACATCAATACCGTCGAGTTCGCGATCAAAGACAACGTGCCTTACGCGATCGATTTCATGAATCCCGCGCCCGATGCTGAATTGCAATCGGTCGGCGAGTTTTATCACGGCTGGGTGACCGAGGCCGTAACCAATTTAGTGTTTAAGCGGCTGGGTGAAGCAACTGAGCGCCCGCGCTATCGCTGGGACGCATTTCTGAATCCAGCGCCGGTGCGCACGGAGGCGGTGGCTTCCGTTTCAGAGCAGTCGGGGCGTACGATCACGCCAAAGGCTATGTCGGGCAGGAAAAAAGGTGGAAAGGCGAAAGAAGCAACGCCGTGAAGAGCTCCCTCTCCCTCTGGCGGAGGGACGGAGTGAGGGTCTGAGGCAAAAAAAGATAATTTCGTCTTACTTTCGCACCTGGGCCCTCACCCTAACCCTCTCCCAGAGGGAGAGGGGACTCTCCTGGTACGTGTAACCCGCGATTATGAATCGCCGAGAACCGGCCGGCCTCTGCTCGCCAAAAGTTTTCGGGAGATCAGTGCGCCCGTCCAGGCAAGAATCGAAGAAGTCGCCAACGCCCAGCCGATCCCAGCAACTCTCTGATCGAGCGAAGGGCCAATCAAAGCAATCAACAGACTGGCAAAGCTGACGCGCGCGGCCAGAGACTGAGCCCGGTTAGCGTACTCCAGCCAATTCATGCGGCGCAGCTCGGTAGCCAGATAAGCCTCGTCATCATTGAGCCGCGCATAATAATCCGCTTCCCTGCGCGCCATTCGCGCGTCAGCTTTGTCGGGCGCGATCCGCGACGCATCGTTGTAATGATGAATGACGTGCGCCAGCTTGCCGTCGTTCAGCGCCACCTCCGCCAGACCGAGCTGAGCACGGAAAGAGTGAGCATCGATCTCCAGAGCCCGGCGAAACGACTTTGCCGCCCGGGCCGGATCGAGGTATTCGAGAAAACTTTCGCCAATCCGCTCCAGTAGCTGAGCATCATTCGCGCCGCGCTGCGTCGCCAGGCGCAGGGCCGCGCAGGCTCTCGAAAGCATCCGCGCCTCGCCCAGCGCGCTGGCTTGCGATCTCAGCAGGCGAGCGAATTCATAAATCAGCCACGGATCGCGTGGCGAAATGATCAGGGCGCGGCGGAATCCTTCGGCCGATTCTCGCAAGCGTCCGGCAACCCGCAGATCATTCGCCGCCTTTCGCAGTTTTCGGCCGCGTTCGATCTCCTCGGGCACGATTTCAGAGTCTGAAGCGGCTCGGTGCTGGGCGATTTTCTTGCCGGCGGCCTCGGCTGTTTCTTCCAGCACGGACGCCGAAGCAATGCCCAGTCGGGCTGCCTCGAGACGAACGTCTTTTGGACTGATGAGGTGATCGCGAAGTTCGCGCGCGCGGGCGTCAAGTTTGTGATCCGAAATCAGCGGCAGCAGGGTTTGCACCATCTGGCGAAATCTCCGCCCGCCCGATGCAAACGCAAACACACGTTCGCGCCCGGCAATCTCGATCCGGTACCGATAGCGGACGCTGCCGCCCCGCCGCAGCGTGCGCAGAGTCGCCACATCGACTCGCTCGATGTCTTCGACCTTCACGCTGGTTACGTTCCCGCGAATCAGTCGTGACAGAAACGCCGGCATCCCGGCTCTTGAAACCACGCGTCCGTCAAAGTTCAGCCGATCAGTCCACATCAACACCGGCGTAATTGTCCACGTGCCGGCAATCAGCAGCAGCGCGGTCAGGTCTCTGTGGGTTCGAAGGAATATCAGGGAAACAAACGTCAGCAGCGCCGCAGCCGCGAGGTAACCACCCGGTGACACCCGGACCGACGCCAGCTTTCTGGATCGAGGCGCAGCCAAACGGCCGCCGGCTGCCTCGGTCAACGCCTCATAAACTTGATTCTGCGACATATCGCTCAACAAAACGTTCCTTGAATGACCGTTTGAAAATTGGTCAGCAGAGCCTCGGCACGAACAAACGTTTCGCAGACGGCGCTGCCAAGCTGAGTGTAACTTAAATCGGCAATTTGGACGAGGGTGCGGGCTTTGTTTCTGAAGCAGGGCAGGATTCTCAAATTCCAGATGCGAAATTCCAGATTCGAGATTCGAGACTTGAGAGTCCCAATTTCAGAATCTCAATATGAGATTACAGATTTGAAGTAGCGACTTGAGATTTGGAATCTCAGAAGGAAAGATCCGGTGCCGGCGCCGGCGCCAGTTGCGCCCAGCGCGCGGGATCGATCTTCTTGAGGAGCTGACCAGCTTCGCGCGACGCCGAAGATTCCGGTACCGGCTTTCCGTCCTTGTCTTTTGCCTTGCGCGCCGCGTCAATCATGTTGAAGAGCAAATCCGCGGCTTCCTTTTTCTTACCCTGTTTGTTGTAGACAGACGCCAGGCGCAAATTCGCCGTCCCCGGTGTAACGATTGTAGAATTCACCTGTGCCAACTCGGCGTAAAGCGCCCCCGCCTGATCGTAGCTGCCATCCGCCTCCTTTGCCTGGGCCAAAGCGAACTTTGCCAGGACGGCTGTCTCTCCGCTGCCCTGCGCCAGCGTCTGCAACTCACCGATACCCTTGGCGCGATCTGTAACCAAAAGGTTCGTGGCGATGAAATAGCGCGCTACTGAGCGATAAGGCTCGCCGTACTTGGCGGCGACCTTCTGAAACTCGTCGATGGCTCGCTGCGCGCGTTCCTGCTCAGTGCCAAAAACCGGATCCTTTGAGCTGGGCGCCGGCGAACTCGAAATCTCGGCCCGCGTGATGGCGATGGCCCGGCCCAGCGCCTGCCCGGCTTCCGCCGCGTGTTTGTTACGCCAACGCACGATGCCATAAACGGCGACGCCGATGAGCACGACTGCCAACAGGCCATAGAGAATCTGCCTGCCCCGGCCGGCGACCCGCCCAGCGAGCCGGTCGGCGACCAGCATAGTGGTGTCGCGAAAGCGATCGTGCTTCAGCTCACGAGCGCGCTTTTTCTTGTATTTAGCCAACGATTTTCCTTTTGCAAGTACGCACGGTCCGGCGCGTTCTTTTTGGTGTATGATTGCAGAAACAGCGAATTTAGCGGCGGGCTCAGGCGTTGTCAAGGAAGCGGGTCGCAACCGAACCGGAGGCGACGGCCATCAAAGAAAAGGTGAACGGCCGTTTTGAAATGGAAATGATTCGTTGGGAACAAAGCCAAAGCGCCGGGTGTCTAACTGGGCGTCTGTCCGGGAAGCGTCGGCGGGCGTGCAGTTTCAGGCTTTCCGTCCATGGGAGCACCTAATGAGCTACGGAGAGCAAATCGCCCTCCGAGGGCATGCGGACTTGAAAGAGGTTGCCTCGGCAGCTTCGACAGAGCTTCGTTCTGCTGTCGAAGATCGGTTCCTTGAAAGATTGCGACGCGGGGAGGTTGCGGCCTTTGAACGCCTGGTGGCTGAACGCTCGTCGGATGTTTACGCGCTGCTTTATCGATTAACCTCCGATGCCGAAGAGGCACGCGACCTGACGCAGGAAACGTTTCTGCGGGCTTTTCAAAGCATCAGCCGCTTCCGCGGCGATGCGGATTTGAAAACCTGGATTTACCGCATCGCGATCAATCAGGCGCGCAATCGTTGGCGCTGGTGGCGCCGCCGGCGCCGCGACGTTACGGTTTCGCTGGACGACAAACACGGCCCGAGTGAACAACCGCTCAGCGCCAGCCTGCGAGACGAAGACGCGGCTGACCCGGAGCAAGAAACTCTGGCGCGTGAACGAGAGGGTCAACTGCGAGGAGCCTTGCTGGGATTGCGGTCAGCGTACCGGGAAGCCGTGATTCTCCGCGATGTGGAAGGATTTAGTTACGAGGAAATTGCGACGACGCTCGAGATTAGCATCGGAACGGTAAAGTCGCGGCTGTCACGCGGTAGATTGGAGCTGCGACGAATGCTCGAAGGATCTTTGTAAAACGAATGGTTGACCCGCCCCGGCTTCACAACAACTCGGTGCCAAATGGGTCGAAGTGACGGCTTGGGAATGGGCGCAAGAGGTTTCGACCAACGAACGGAGCAAATTGAAAACGTGGCCAGCAACAACGCGTAGGCATGAGCTTCGGACCGCGGCCATGGATTCTCTGGCGTCTCGGCTTCGAGCCGGCGTTGCTTTCCAAAACGGGAAGCAGCCGGGGTCGGCCAGCCATTCGAACTATTGAGATGACTTATGTCGTGTGAAGACATTCAAGAATCGCTTTCGCTTTACTGCGACGACGGGTTAGCCCCAGACGCGCGCGCGAGCTGTTACCAGCACCTGGAGGTGTGTCCGGTTTGCCGCGCCCACCTCGCGGAATTGCGATCTATTCGTCAAAGCCTGGCAATGCTGCCCAGGCCGTCAGTACCGGCTGACCTCGTGCCGGCTATCAATCACTCGCTAATTGCCGAAGCCACTGCCCGCGATGTTCGCCGTCATGTCACTTTTGCGGATGTGATTTCTGAATTGTTGTGGCCGCGGGTGACGCGGTATGCCTTTAGTTCGGTGGCCTCGCTCCTCTTGTTCGCCAGCGTGTTTCTGGCCTTGCGCCCACAGTTGATTGCGCTGAATGAAGCCGTGCGCGCGTTCGACGCTGCCATGACGATGACTGACTCCATCGATCCGTCGGCCCGTTATGATATTAATCGACCGATTTCCCCTGAGAGTTATTCCGCTTTGCGGGCGCCTTTTAATGCCGAGTCACCGAGCCTCAACCCCAGCGGCGCCCTGGCGTCGCTCGGCAGGTCGTCTGTAAACAAATCCAATGGCCGGCGCGGGGACGTTGATGACATGATGGTCGTGGCGGACGTATTCAGCAACGGTGCGGCCTCACTGGCGGACGTGATGCGGGCGCCGCGCGATCGCCACATGCTCGAGGATTTCCAGAAGGCACTGAGACAGGACGCGGCGTTTGTTCCCGCGGACCTCGATCGACGGCCGGGAACCATGCGCGTCGTGTATTCCGTCCACCGGGTAGACGTTCACGATCGCAACTACTAAGCCGACGCCCGTGTCAGAAGCCCGACCGTCAGGGAGGGCCCGGTACGCAGCTAGTCCTCCCTGGCGGTCGGGCTCCTGATACGACCCCGTGGGAAGCGCGCTTCGATAATTCCTTTTCGATCCTTGCCCAGGCGGGCCGTGAGCATCGGATAGGTTTCCATCACGGCCGGCAGGTCTTCGATTCCCAGCAGGGCTTCGACGCGCGTGATTTCTTTTTCCGTCCCTTCGATCTCCATGAACAAGCCAAACGGCAACTCGTCGATGACGATTTCGGACCGGCCCAGATCGAAACGCGTGCGGCGCTTTTCATAAACCAGCGCCGGTCGAAAGCCGAGCGCGGTCAGAATCGCATGGGCGGCTTCCGCATCCGACACTTCAGTTTCTTCCTCTTGTTGGTGCTTGATTGAGGACTTTGAGGGAAGCCGCCGTTTGAAAGTCAGGATCGCGCGCACGCCCACGCGACGCAGGCGCAGCGCACAACTCCCGAGTTCGAGTCTGCCTCCGCGATAGAGAGTATTCTCTTCAAACTCGACGGGGCGCGGTGACACTCCGAGTTCACGCAGGCGTTTTTCAATAACGGGCCGCCGCCTTTTCGCCAGGCAATATTTCTTTTCAATCTCAATTGGCATGTACGGACTTTTGAGGTTTGTCCTGGCTCCCTCTCCCTTTGGGAGAGGGTTGGGGAGAGGGCTTGATATCGCGCCAGCTACGCCCCTCTTCCCCGGCCCT
>WNFD01007629.1_pt2 | contig 17579 bp, 19 predicted proteins | sample 5400491 | NCBI WGS metagenome assembly WNFD01 (sample SAMN13153343, study PRJNA577476) | soil metagenome | isolation source: 120 cm saprolite under Douglas fir tree site 2 hole 2 replicate 2 | place: USA:California | collected 2015-04-18 | reverse complement strand
ACAAGCCCGCCGGCGTCCTCACCGTGCCAGGGCGCGGGGACGAGTCGGTGCCGCTTTCGGCGCAGGTGCGGGAGATCGCGCCGGGCGCGCTGCCCGTACATCGGTTGGATCGCGACACGACGGGGGCGGTGGTGTTCGCGTTGACCCGCGAGGCCCACCGCGCGCTCAACGCGGTCTTCGAGGGGCGCCGGGCGGAGAAGTCATACCTGGCGCTCTGCCGCGGCGACCTGGCCTCGAAGCGCAGCGTCGACCTCCCGCTCGCCGCGACGCGCCGGGGCGGGATGCGCGTCGCAGCCGCGTCGGAGAAGTCGGCCCGGCCTGCGCTCACGGAGGTGGAACCGGCGGAGCGATTCGGCGCCTTCACCCTCTGTACCTGCCGGCCGCACACGGGGCGCACGCACCAGATCCGAGTCCACCTCGCGGCCATCGGCCACCCGCTGCTGGTCGATCCCCGCTACGGCGACGACAAGCCCGTGCTGGCCCGCGACTTGTGGGCAGGCGCGCCCGATCCCGACGCGATCGTCTTGTCGCGCACGCCGCTGCACGCCGCGTCGCTGCGCTTGCCGCACCCGTCGGGGCACGGCTGGCTCCAGGTCGAGTCGCCGCTGCCGGAGGACCTCGCGCGCTGCCTCGATCTCCTGCGCGCCGCGAGAAGGATGTCGGACCCCGCGCCCAATATGCAAGCCGGTGGAAAAGGGCCCGCGCAGGGCGCCTAGCTGTTCTTGCCATGCACCAGCGTCTTGGTGTCGGCCTTGAACGCGACCTGCATCTTGTCGCCGCGGACTTCCTGCACCAGCCCGATCCCGAACACCGGATGGTCGAGCACGTCGTCCGTCTCGAACCGCTCCTTGGCCGAGTAGCGCCGCGCGCGCGACAGGTCCTTCTTGGCGAGGAGCGCTTCCCAGCTCGTCACCACCGGCCGGGCGAGTCGGCGCTCGCGGTCGACCTTGGGCTCCCACGAGCCCTTTTTCGTCTCGCCCGCGGACGCTTTGTAGTTGTGCTCGCCCTGGCAGGTGTTGCAGCGTACCCGCGCCGGCTTCGTCCCCACCATCGCCAGAATCGTGTGCCCGAGGACCAGCTTGCAGCGTGTGCACCAGGCGTCGATGTCGGCGCCGACCTTCGTTGCTTTTTGCATGTAGGGAGGAGTGTAGCAGACTGGCGGGCGCCGCGGCTGTTACTCTTTGCCACATGTCCGACCCTCAACGGCGCGCCTTCGACCTGCGCGTGCGGCCCACCGAAGCGCTCATCGACGCGCATGCCCTGGCGCACAACCTTCGCGAGGCCCGCAGAGCCTCTCCATCCGCGCGCATGCTCGCGGTGGTCAAGGCCGACGGCTACGGCCACGGCGCGGTCATCGCGGCGCGCGCCTTTCTCGGCGCCGGCGCGGATTGGCTGGGCGTCGCGCTCGTCGAGGAGGGCCTGGCGCTGCGCCACGTGGGCATCGCCGCGCCCATCCTCGTGCTGGGCGGCCAGTACACCGACTACGGGCTCCTGCTGCAGCACCAACTGGTGCCGCTGGTCTATCGGGCGGAGATGATCGACGCGCTCGCCCACGCCGCCCGCGACCGCGGTGTGAAAGCCGAGGCCCACTTGAAGCTCGACACCGGCATGGGCCGCATCGGCGTGCTGCCGCGCGACTTGCCGGCGCTCCTCGAGCACGCCCGCACGGTGCCGGAGGTCCAGCTCACCGGCCTCTGCTCGCACTTCGCCAACGCCGACCTGCGCGACCCCGCCGCGACGGAGCGCGCGCTGGAACTCTTCGACGACGCGCGGCGCGCCCTGCGCGAGCGGGGATTCCCGCTGCAGCTCGCTCACCTCGCCAACAGCGCCGCGGTGCTCGACCTGCGCAGCTCGCACTACGACATGGTGCGCCCCGGGCTGATGCTCTACGGCGCCGTGCCCGCGCCCAGGTTCGCCGGCATGGCGGATCTGAAAGCGGCCATGAGCTGGGTCACCGGCGTCTCGCATCTGAAATGGGTGCCCAAGGGCACGCCCATCTCCTACGGCCACAAGTGGACCGCCCCGCGGGAGTCGCTCATCGCCACCCTGCCGGTGGGATATGCCGATGGCTATCGGCGCGCGCTGACCAACCGGGCCCACGTTCTGTTGGCGGGGCAGCGCGTGCCGCAGGTCGGCACGGTGTGCATGGACATGATGATGGTCGACGCCACCGACGTCGCCTCGGAGGTGCGCACCGGCAGCGAGTGCGTCCTGCTCGGGAGGCAAGGCGAGGCGCGCATCGCCGCCGAGGAGATAGCGGCCTGGTGCGAGACCATCCCCTACGAGATCTTCTGCGCCGTCGGCTCCCGCGTCCCGCGGGTGGCCGTGTAGACAGCAAGAAACCTCGCGGACCTGCCCCTCTCGGGATAGAAGTGCCTCGATGGCCGAGCAGACCGCGATCGAGCCCCGCAAGGCCCCCGACTGGCTCAAGCCGATCGCCAAGCCGTTCGAGATCCTCGGCGATCTGTCGATCTTCAGCGGCATGGCGGTGGCGGCCGCGTTTCGCCGGCCGTACCGCATCGGGCTGCTCTTTGCGCAGCTCGAGTTCATGGCCTGGGGCTCGCTCTTCGTCGTCGGCCTCACCGGCCTCTTCACCGGCATGGTGCTGGCCCTGCAGACCGTCTACGCCTTCAGCCTCTTCAACGCGCAGAGCCTCGCCGGCGCGACCGTCGAGCTGAGCCTCTCGCGCGAGCTGGCGCCCATCTTCACCTGCATCGTGCTGGTGGCGCGCGTGGGCAGCGCCGTCGCCACCGAGCTGGGCACGATGCGCGTCACCGAACAGATCGACGCCCTGGAGACCATGGCCGTCGATCCGTTGAACTACCTCGTCGTGCCGCGCATGATCGCCGCCGCGGCAGCCGCGCCCATCCTCACCATGCTCTTCAACGCCATCGCTCTGGCCGGGGCGTACGGCATCGCGGTTTTCCTCAAGGACCTCTCGCCCGGCCAGTTCCTCAACCGGATGCAATACCTCGTCGACGTGAAGGACATCACCAGCGGCCTGGGCAAATCGGCGGTGATCGGGTTCGTCGTCGCGCTCATCGCCTGCTACCGCGGCTACCGGGCCGGGGGTGGCGCGCGCGGCGTGGGCATCGCCACCACCCAAGCCGTGGTGGGCGGCCTGGTGGCCATCTTCGCCATCGACTACGTCTACACGGCCATCTCGCTCAGCGGCCCGCCCGAGATGAAAGGAGGTCTGGGCGGGTGACCGCCCAGCTTCAAGACCAGCTCCAGCCGGCAGAGCCGGTCATCATCATCGAGGACCTGCACAAGAGCTTCGCCGGGTTCAAGGTCCTGGCGGGCATCAATCTCACCATGATGCCCGGCACCACCACCGTCATCCTCGGCGCGTCGGGGAGCGGCAAGACGGTGCTGATGAAGCACATCATGGGCCTCTTCAAGCCCGACCAAGGCCGCGTCATCGTCGACGGCGAGGACATCACGCACATGGCCCGGCACCAGCTCTCCCACTTCCGGACGCGCATGGGGATGGTCTTCCAGAGCGCCGCGCTGTTCGACTCCATGACGGTGTTCGAGAACTGCGCCTTTCCCCTGCGCGAGCACACCAAGCTGAGCGAGGCGGAGATCGAACAAAAAGTGAAGGAAAAACTGGCCGTTGTCGATCTGCATGACGTCGAACAGAAGTACCCCGCCGAACTGTCGGGAGGCATGCGCAAGCGGGTGGGACTGGCCCGCGCCATCGTCCGCGAGCCCAAAATCATCCTTTACGACGAACCCACCACCGGTCTCGATCCTCTCACCACCGAGAGCGTCGACGAGATGATCATCAACGCCAGAGAGCGCCTCGGGGTCACGTCCGTGGTCATCAGCCACGATATCGGGTCTGCCTTCCACATCGCCGACCGCATCGCGGTCATCAACGAGGGGCGCATCGTGGAAGAGGGCACTCCCGAGGAGGTCCGCAACACCAAAGAGCCGTTTACCCGGCATTTTCTCGCTACCTGGTTCGACAGGGCATAGGATCCCGCCCGCGTGCCCTCTTTCTGGAACCCACTTCGCGTCGGAATCGTCATCGCCTTGGCGGCGAGCGCCTTCGGCCTCTTCCTGTACTTCATCAGCGGCAACCCCTTCCAGAGCCGCACGACATACCGGGTCTACGCCATCTTCGACGACGCGACCGGCCTGGGCGTGCGCACGCGCGTGCAGGTCGCCGGCATCCCCGTCGGCCAGGTCGATCGGATCGAGCTGGACCAGAACACCGCCAAGGCCAAGGTGTGGATGCTCATCCGCCAGCAGTACGTGCTCCACCGCAACGCCGCCATCACCAAGCGCAGCGAGAGCATCCTGGGCGATTTCCTCCTCGACGTCTTTCCCGGCACCGCCGACCAGCCGACGCTGCACGACGGCGACGAGATCCGCAACGTGGTGCGCACGCCGTCGATGAACGACGTCTTTGTGTCGCTGAGCAAGATCGCCGGGGACATCGGCGAAATCACCACCAACCTCCGTAAAGTATTGGGCGGCGAGGAGGGCGAGACCAACATCCGCAACCTCATCGGCAGCCTGCAGCGCATCACCAGCGGCATCGAGCGCGTCATCGACACCAGCGGCGCCAAGCTCGACGCCACGCTGGCCAACTTCCAGAGGTTCTCCGGGGACCTGAGCAGGCTCAGCAGCGACGAGGGTGAGGACATCGTGGCCATCCTCAAGAATACGCGCCAGGCCACCTCCGACGCGCGCGACATCCTGCGCACCATCGGCGGCGTGATCGGCTCGAGCCAGAAGGGTGAACTCAAGGAGAGCGTCACGGGCATCAAGCAGAGCCTCGACAAGCTCGACCTGTCGCTGCAGAACGTCCAGGAGATCACCGACAAGATCAACAAGGGCCAGGGCACGATCGGCCACCTCGTCAACGACGACAAGCTGGCCAAGAACCTCGACAAGGCGGCCCTGCAGCTCACCTCCATCCTCGGCACGCCCGACAGCCTCAAGATCGAAGTCAGCGAGCGCAGCGAGTTCCTCATCGGAGTGATCAACGCCAAGGCGCCGGTGGGGTCCACCGTCCAGCGGGCAGCCTACTCTCCGTGGACGAAGAACTATTTCGGGCTGCGGATCATCCCTCGACCCGACAAATGGTACGGCTTCGAGATCATCGACGATCCGCGTGGCGTGACCAAGCGCGTGCACGTCATCAACGATCCGTCCAATCCGCCGAACTTTCCCAGCGAGTACGACACGACCACCACTGAGCGGCAGCTCAAATTCAGCGTGTATCTGGCCAAGCGCTACGGGGTCATCTCCGGCAGATTCGGCATTCTCGAGAACACCGGAGGGTTCGGCCTCCAGGGGCATTTCTTCAACGATCGGCTGACGGTGGCGCTCGATGCTTTTGAGTTCGCCAACCCGCTCAAGGAGCACCCGCGCATCAAGTTCTACGTGAACTATCACTTCCTCGATCACCTGCTCATCACGGTGGGAGCCGACGACCTCGCCAACAAGCCGGAGCACGATCGGGTCGAGCTCAGCCGCATCATCAGCGGGCGCGACTATTTCGTCGGGGCGGGGGTATATTTCACCGACGATGACATCAAGATGCTCATTGCGGCGCTGCCCTTCCGACTGTAGGGGCAATGCATGAAGGTGCTGGTCGCCGATGACGAGTCCTCCGGCGGCTCGGCTATGAACCGACCTTGACCACCAACGGCCGCGAGGCGCTGGCTCGCATCCAGCGCGAAGAGATTCCTCTCCTCATCACCGACTGGCAAATGCCGGACATCGACGGCCTGGAGCTGTGCCGGCGGCTGCGCGCGCCCGGCCGCAAGGTGTACACGTACGCGATCCTCCTCACCGCCCGCTCGGGCAAGGCGAACTACCTCGCCGGGCTCGAGGCCGGCGCGGACGACTTCCTCACCAAGCCCGTCGATGCAGACGAGCTGGCGGCGCGCCTCAAGGTCGGCGAGCGCATCGTCGGTCTGCAGAAAGAGATGCGCCGGATGGAGGGCCTGCTCTCGATCTGCGGCCGCTGCAAGAAGATCCGCGAGGACAAGGCCTGGGTGCCGGTGGACGAGTACGTGGCCGGCAAGACCGCCACCTCGTTCTCGCACGCGCTCTGCCCCGAGTGCCTGGCGAAGCAGATCGCGGAGTGAACGCGTTTGCGGTCAGGCCGGCGCTGTGGTAGCCAGCGCGCCGCATGGCCATCGAGAGAACGCTGAGCATCCTCAAGCCTGACGCGCTGCAGAGCGGCGTGGTGGGAAAGATCCTCTCGAAGTTCGAAGAGTCGGGGCTCAAGCCCGTGGCGATGAGGATGATGCACCTCACGGTCCCCGAGGCCGAAGGTTTCTACGCCGTGCACCGCCAGCGGCCGTTCTTCCCCTCGCTGGTCGCGTACATGACCTCGGGGCCGGTCATCGTGCAGGTGCTCGAGGGCGAGAACGCCGTGCAGAGGAACCGCGAGGTGATGGGCGCGACCAACCCGGCCAACGCGGCCGAGGGGACCATCCGGAAGCTCTTCGCCAGGAGCATCGAGGCGAACAGCGTTCACGGGTCGGACTCGCCGGAGAACGCGCGCGCGGAGATCGCCTACTTCTTCTCCCAGATCGACGTCGTCCGCTACGACTGGCGCTGACGCGAGGCTTCAGGCCCCAGGCTTCAGGCCTCGGGATACTACCTCCAAACGCTCGGTCGCCCGAGGTCTGAGGTCCGAGGCCCCGCAGGGAGCGCCTGCTCCCTGCGCTCCCTGTGCCGCCGGGTTAAACTGGGTAGATCTTGGTTCCAACCTGGCAGTGGATCATCGGGCTTCTGGCCCTCGTCGGGTCCGCCTTCTTCTCTTCCGCCGAGACGGCGCTGACCGCGCTGGGCGAGGCGCGCGTCCAGGCGCTCATCGACAGCGGCCGCCGCCGCGCCCGGCTGCTGCGGCTCTGGCAGAAGCGCCCCGACGGCATCCTCTCGGCGCTGCTGCTCGGCAACACGCTGGTCAACGTGGGCATGGGCGCGCTTACCGCCCTCATCGCCGACGAGTTGGGCGCCTCGCACGCGGTGGCGCTCCTCACCGCCGTGACCACCATCATCATCCTCCTCTTCGGCGAGATCACGCCCAAGACCTTCGCCAAGGCGCACGCCAGCGGGTACGCGGTCTTCATCATGCCCTTCGTGGCGCTGACGTACTGGGTGCTCTTTCCGCTCGCTTGGCTTTTCGTGCAGCTCCCGCGCGCCATCTCCAAGGCCGCCGGCGTTCCGCAGTCCAACCGCGAGTCGGTCACCTCGCGCGAGCTGGAGTACCTCATCGAGCTGGGCGCGAGACAGGGCTCGATCGACAAGGTGCGCGAGCAGCTCCTCTCCAGCGTGCTGGCCTTCACCGAGGTGCTGGTGAAGGAGATCATGATCCCGCGCACGCAGGTGGTGGCGCTGGAAGAGTCGGCCTCGTTCGACGAGACGCTCAGGCTGGTGACCGAGAGCGAGCTGTCGCGCATCCCCGTCTATCGCACCAGCCTCGACGAGATCGTCGGCATTCTCTACGTCAAGAGCCTCCTCAAGGACGTGAAGAGGGGCATCGAGGGCCAGTTCCAGCTCTCGAGCTACCTGCGCAAGCCGTTCTTCGTGCCCGAGGTGATGAAGGTCTCCAAGCTCCTCACCGAGATGCAGAAGGAGCGCACGCACCTCGCCGTGGTGGTGGACGAGTTCGGCGGCACGAGCGGAATCGTCACGCTCGAGGACGTGGTCGAGGAGATCGTCGGGGAAATCCACGACGAGAGCGACATCGAAGACAAGAAGATCAAGGTGCTTCCGGACGGCGTCATCCTCGCCGACGCGCAGATCTCCATCCGCGACCTGGAGCACCACCTCGGCGTCGAGTTTCCCCCCGGCGACTACGAGACGCTGGGCGGCTTCCTCACCGCCACGGCGGGGCGCGTGCCGCCCGCCGGCTCGCTGGTCGTCTGGGGCGGCCTCACCTTCACCGTCAAGGCGGCCGACGACCGGCGCGTGCAAAAAGTAGAGATCGCGCGCAAGCCGGCGTCCGGCGCTGCGGTGACGGGGCCGCACTCCGCCCCGGACAAGGCCGTATTGCAAGCCGCGCCCCCGCCGGACAAAGTTCACTGAGCCATGCTGCCGCTGCACGGCGAGACTTCCCCCGCGCCCGACCTGCGCTCGCTCTCGCTCGCGGAGCTGGCGACGCTGGTGGACCTCATGGGCGAGAAGCCCTACCGCGCGCGCCAGCTCTTCCGCTGGCTGCACCAGAAGGGCGCCGCGGAGCTGGCGGAGATGACCGACCTGCCTCGCGCGTTTCGCGACCGGCTCGCCGCCGAGTCGCGCCTCACCGCGCTGGCCATCGACGCCGTGCAGACTTCGACCGACGGGACGCGCAAGTACCGGCTGCGCACCCAGGACGGCAGGTTCATCGAAGCGGTCTACATGCCCGAGGAGTCGGGGCCGGAGAGCTTCGACCCCGAGAGCGACGAGGAGGAGCGGGGCTCCGCCCCGCAACGGGCGGAGGCCGAAGGCCGGAGCATTGGCGACGACGTCGTGAAACGCGTGCGGCGCACGCTGTGCGTCTCGACGCAGGTGGGCTGCGCCATGGGCTGCGGGTTCTGCATGACGGCGACGATGGGGCTCGTGCGCAACCTCACGGCCGGTGAGATCTGCGACCAGGTGTACCGGGTCAACGCCGACCTGCGCTCGCTGGGCGTCGAGGGCGATCGGCCGCTGACCAACCTCGTCTACATGGGGATGGGCGAGCCGCTGCACAACTACGCCAACGTCATGCGCTCGCTGGACCTTCTTCTCCACGACGAAGGCGCGAACTTCAGCCACCGCCACATCACCGTCAGCACCAGCGGGCTCGTTCCCAACATCGCCCGCTTCGGCGAGGAGACGCAAGTCAAGCTGGCCGTCTCGCTCAACGCCACCACCGACGAGCAGCGCGCGCGCCTCATGCCGGTGGACAAGAAGTGGAACATCGCCGCGCTCATCGACGCGGTCCGGCGCTTTCCCTCGCGGCAGGGGCGCCGCGTGACGTTCGAGTACGTGCTCCTCAAGGGCGTGAACGACAGCGACGAGGACGCGGCGCGCCTTGCGGCCCTGCTCAAGGGATTGCCGGTGAAGGTGAACCTCATCCCCTACAACGAGAACCCCGGGCTGGGCTTTGGCGATCCGGGGGCGGAGCGGCTGCAGGGGTTCCGCAAGGCGCTCACGTCGCGCGGCGTGACATCGATGGTGCGCAAGAACCGCGGCCGCGACATCGCGGCGGCCTGCGGCCAACTCGCCGTCGCGGGGCAGGTCCGCACCCGAAGCGCCTGAACTCCGCTCGTGCTCGTTCTCGTGCTCGTCCTCGTTGCTCGTTTTCGTTAATCGTTTTCGTTGGTCGTTTTCGTCGAACTATGACGAACGGACGACGATCGCGAAGTCTGCGCGAGCGCAACGAGCAACGAGAACGCATTGGACGCGTCACTGAGGCTGGCGCGTCTCGCCACAGAGGTTCTGACCGGTTGACGCCGCTACCAGATCAGCGATCAGGAGGTGTCTCGCTCGGTCGGGCGGTCTTTCCTGAACTTCGCCATGAGGGTCCTGCCGAGGTGCTGTTCGGCCTTCATGCGGTTATGGCTCTTGCAGAGCAGTCGGATGTTTTCGATCGTAGGCTTGCCTCCGAGAGCCACCTCGAGATCGCGGTCGAATTCGAGCCGGTGCGTCGAGCCGCACATTTCTCCGTCTCCCATCGGCCAGGTGCAGCGCCCTTGGTCGCGCTCCCAGACCGCGCGCTTGACGGCGGTGGGGACGTAGCGATCGTTCTCGCCGGATGTCACCGACTGCGGGCGCGGCCGGTCGGTCAGCGCCTTGCGTTTGCGATCTCGCTCGCGAGGACTCAATCTTGGTCCGAAGCCGTCAAGCGAAAAGAGCACGACGGCGACGAATCTTTTTGCTCATCGCATCGGCACGCGTAGCGCGTTGGTCGTTCTCGTTGCTGGTTCTCGTTCTGGGTTGCAGCCTCGCGCCAGCCGGCCTCAGCCCGCGCCGCGATGTAAAGTGCACTTGACATGCGGCGGCGGCCGCGGGACATCCTCCGCATGCGCATCCCACTGCGCGAAGCGCGGCTGCGCCGGGGTCTCCTCCAGGAAGAGCTGTCCCGGGCCGCGCGCATCTCGCGGCAAGCTCTCTCGGCCATCGAGGCAGGGAGAGCCTCTCCCTCCACGCCGGTCGCTCTGCGGCTCGCCTCGGCGCTGGACGAATCGGTGGAGGACCTCTTCGGCCAGAGGCGCCGTTCCGAAGCGCGCCACCTTCTCTCGGTGGGCTGCGATCCGGCCCTCGCCATCCTCGCTGGATACGCCGGGGAACTGCCTGGCGGCGCCCGCCTGCGCTGGGCGAACGGCTCGAGCGGGGCCGCGCTCGATGCGCTCGCGCGCGGCGAAGCGCACATCGCCGGAATACACCTGCGCGACGAGCAAGGCGGTGGCAATTCCTCCATCGTCCGGGCGCGAGCGCCGGGCGCGCAGCTCGCGCCGTTCGCCCGCTGGGAGCTGGGGCTGGCGGTGCTGCGCGGGAACCCGCGCCGGCTGCGCACCGCCGCCGATCTGGCTCGGCCCGGCGTGCGCCTCGTCAACCGCGAACCGGGCTCGGGCGCGCGCCTTCTGCTCGACGCCCGGCTCGGGCGGGCGGGCATCGCGCCCTCCTCGGTGGTCGGGTACCGGCGTGTCGCGCGCAGCCATCTTTCGGTTGCGCAGGCGGTAGTGCTGGGGGAGGCGGACGCGGGCGTGGCTACCCGCGCCGCGTGCAGCGCCTGGGGCCTCGACTTCGTCCCCTGGAGCGAGGAGCGCTTCGATCTCGTCATCCCCGAAGAGCTGGTTGCGGACGCACGCGTGCAGCGGGTGCTCGAGACGCTCCACGGCCGCCCCTTCCGCCGCCGGCTCGCCGCGCTCGAAGGATACCGCCTCCCGTGACGCCTCTACTCGCCGCCATCCTCGTGGCCGCGCCGGCGACTGAGCTGGTCGTCTATGCGGCCGCCTCGCTGCGCGAAGCGTTCGAGACCATCGCCCGCGGCTTCGAGGTCGAGCACCCCGGGACGCGCGTTCTGCTCAGCTTCGGCGGCAGCCAGGGTCTGCGCGCGCAGATCGAGAACGGCGCTCCGGCCGACGTCTTCGTCTCCGCCGACCAGCCGCACATGGACGCGCTGGTCAAGCAGGGCCTGGCGCTCGCGCCGCGCGTGATCGCGCGCAACTCGCTCGCCATCGTGGTTCCCCCCGGCAACCCCGACAAGGTGGTGGGCCTCGCCGATCTCTCCCGGCTGGAGCGGATCGCCCTCGCCGCGCCCGAGGTGCCGGCCGGGGCCTATGCGCGAGAGGCGCTGCGCAAGCTCGGCCTCGAGGCGCGCGTCGAAGCGAAGGTCGTTTCGCGCGAGCTCAACGTGCGGCAGGTGGCCGGCAAGGTCGCGCTGGGCGAGGCGCAGGCCGGCATCGTCTACCACACCGATGCGCTGGCTTTCCGCGGCAAGCTGGACGAGGTTCCCATCGCCGCCAAGGAGAATGTCGCCGCCCACTACCCTGCCGCCGCGCTGAAGCCGTCGGCGCACCCCGACCTGGCGCGGCAGTTCGTCGAATACGTAGGGGCGAAAAAAGCGCAGGACGCGCTGGCGGCGGCGGGGTTCAAGTGAGCGCGTTTCGCGCCGCATGCGCTCTCGCGGGAGGAGCGCTGGTCGCGCTGCTCGCGCTGCCCCTCGCGGCGCTCATCCTCGGGACCGGCGCCGCAGATCTGATATCGGGGCTGCGCACGCCGCTCGCGGGCAACGCCCTGCGGCTCAGCCTGTTCACCACCTCCTGCAGCCTGGCGCTGGTGGTCCTGCTCGGCACGCCGCTCGCCTGGCTTCTCGCCCGCGGGCAGGGGAGGGCCTTGCGCGCGCTCGAGATCGCCTCGCAGCTGCCGGTGGTGATCCCGCCGGCCGTGGCGGGCCTCGCGCTCTTGCTCGCGTTCGGGCGGCGGGGTCTGCTGGGCGGTGGCGTGCACCTCGCGTTCACCACCGCCGGCGTGGTGGTGGCCGAGGCGTTCGTCTCTTCGCCGTTCTATCTGCAGGCAGCCACGGCGGCCTTTCGCCGGCTCGATCCCGAACTCCTCGAGGTGGCGCGGGCGCTGGGCGCGTCGGAAGGGGCGGCGTTCTTCCGCGTCGCGTTGCCGCTCGCTCGCTCGGCGCTGATCGGCGGCGCCGCCATGGCGTGGGCGCGCGCGCTGGGCGAGTTCGGCGCGACATTGATGTTCGGGGGCAACCTGCCGGGCCGCACCCAGACCATGCCGCTCGCCATCTACACCGCGATGGAGGGCGACGCGCGCGCCGCACAGGCGATGTCGGTGGTGCTGGTGACGGCGGCCTTTGCTCTGCTCCTTGTGGTGCGCGCCGGCACGGCGCGGGCGGAGCGGGTATGAGCGCCCTGGAGATCGACCTCCGCGGCCGCGCCGGCGAGATGGAGATCCTGGCGCGCCTCACGCTGCCCAAAGGTGCGCTCGTGCTGACGGGTCCCAATGGAGCGGGCAAGTCCAGCGTGCTGCGGATGGTCCTGGGCTTCTTGCGCCCCGCCGCCGGGCGCGTCGCGGTGGGCGGCCGGGTACTGTTCGATTCCGCCGCCGGGATCGACCTCCCTCCCGAGCGACGGCGCCTCGGTTACGTGCCGCAGCACTCGGCGCTCTTTCCGCACCTGACGGTGCTCGACAATGTGGCTTTCGGGCTCTCCGGCCCGCGCCGGCGCGAGCGCGCGCTGGCGGTCCTCGAGTCGCTCGAGGTCGCGCATCTGGCCGGCCGGTCCACCGCTGCGCTCTCCGGCGGTGAGCGCCAGCGCGTCGCGGTGGCCAGGGCGCTCGCGCCCCAACCCGACGCGCTGCTCCTCGACGAGCCGCTCGCCGCGCTCGATGCGGTCGCGCGGGTGCAGGTGCGCGAGTTTCTCCGCGCGCGCCTCGCCGCCATGCCCATCCCGGCGCTGGTGGTCACGCACGATCCGGCCGACGCCGCGGTGGGCGATCGCATCGTCGTGCTCGAGTCGGGCCGCATCGCCCAGCAAGGCACGCTGGCGGAGTTGCGTGAAGCGCCGGCCTCGCCCTTCGTGTCCCGGTTCCTCGCTTCCTGACGGTGCCCGATTCGTCGGGCAGCATTGACCTGAGCGGCGCGCCGTGCGAAACCCGCGCGCCGTGTCCAGCGGAGTCCTGGGCGTCATCGGCGGGTCGGGCCTGTACGATCTGCCCGGCCTGACCGGCGTGCGCCGCGAAAAGTTATCGACGCCCTTCGGCGAGCCCAGCGACCCGATCGTCGTCGGCCGCCTGGGCGATGAGGAGATCGCCTTCCTTCCCCGCCACGGAATCGGCCACCGCCTCACCCCCACTGAGGTGAATGCGCGCGCCAACCTGCACGCGCTCAAGCAGCTGGGGGTGACGCGGGTCATCTCGGTGAGCGCGGTCGGCTCGATGAAGGAGGAGATCGCGCCGGGCCACCTCGTGCTGCCCGCGCAGTACATCGATCGCACGGTGGCGCGCCCGCGCACCTTCTTTGGCGAGGGGATCGTCGTCCACGTGGCCTTCTGCGATCCCGTCTGTCCCACGCTCCACCAGCACTTGCGCGCCGCGTGTTTTGCGGCCGGCGCGACGGTGCATGCCGGCGGGACGTATCTCTGCATCGAGGGGCCGCAGTTCTCCACGCGCGCGGAGAGCGAGCTGTACCGGAGTTGGAAGATCGACGTCATCGGCATGACCGCGCTGCCCGAGGCTCGCCTGGCCCGCGAGGCGGAGCTCTGCTACGCCACGCTGGCGCTGGCCACCGATTACGACTGCTGGCGTGCCGGCCACGAGGCGGTCACGGTCGAGCAGGTGGTCGCCACCATCCGCCAGAACGTCGCGCTCGCCCGCGAGGTGGTGCGCAACGCGGCGCTCGGGCTCTCCCGGCTGGGCGAACGCAACTGCCCCTGCGCGCACGCGCTCGATGGCGCGGTCATGACGGCCCCCGCGCAGATTTCCCCCGCCGCGCGCGCGCGAGTCGCGCTGCTGCTCGGCGACAGATACCGGAGCTGAGGATGTCCCTGCTGGTGGTCGGAAGCGTCGCGCTCGATTCGGTCGAAACGCCCTTCGGGAAGCGCGAGAACGTGCTGGGCGGGAGCGCGACGTACTTCGCCGCTGCCTCCAGCCTGCTGACGCGCGTCTCGGTGGTGGGCGTGGTGGGCGACGACTTTCCGCTCGACGAGCTGGAATTCCTGCGCAAGCGCGGCGTCGTGCTCGACGGGCTGGAGAAGGTGCCGGGAAAGACCTTCCGCTGGAAGGGAAAGTATGGCTTCGACCTGAATGCCGCCCAGACGCTGGAGACCCAGCTCAACGTCTTCGAGCATTTCCAGCCCAAGCTCGACGCGGCGGCGCGGCGGGCCGAGCGCATCTTCCTGGGGAACATCGACCCCGAACTGCAGATGCGTGTGCTCGACCAGGCCGAGCGGCCGCGCCTCGTCTGCGCCGACACGATGAACTACTGGATCTCGTCGAAGCGCGCGCAGCTCTTGAAGCTCCTGCCGCGCGTCGACGTGCTGATGGTCAACGACTCCGAGGTGCGCCAGCTGGCCGGCGAGCCCAACGTCATGAAGGCGGCGCGCGCCGCGCAGCGGATGGGCGCCAAAGTCGTGGTGGTGAAGCGCGGCGAATACGGCGCGCTGCTGGTCGAGGCGGAGGACGACGGCTTTGCCGGCGCCCGGGCGGAGCCCGAAGGGCGCAGCATTGGAGGTGAGCGCAGTTTCTTCTCGCCCGCGTTTCCGCTGGCCGACGTGGTCGACCCCACCGGCGCGGGCGACAGCTTCGCGGGCGGCTTCCTCGGACTGCTCGACCGCCTCGACGCCAGCGACGGCTCGTCGCTGCGCCAGGCGACAGTGATGGGCTCCACCATCGCCTCTTTCACTGTCGAGCAGTTCTCGCTCGATCGCCTGCGCGCGCTCGACCTGCCACAGATCCGCCGCCGGTTCGACGCGTTCCGGACACTGGTCCAGTTCGACGCCCTGCCGGAGCACGTTGCGTAGGGCGGCGCGCCTGGTGTAGTCAGGGCGGCGCCGATGCGGACCGCCATCCTGACCGACATCCATGCCAACCTGGAAGCCCTGACGGCGTGCATCGCGGACGCGGAAGCGCAGAAAGTCGACCGCTTCGTCTGCCTGGGCGACACCGTAGGGTACGGGGCGGACCCCAACGCGGCCTGCGACCTGGTGCGGCAGAAGTGCCAGTTCGCCGTCCTCGGGAACCACGACGCGGCCGTCGCGGGCCGCATGGACTACAGCTACTACTATGCGGCCGCGCGCGAGGTGCTCGATTGGACGGCGCTGCACATCAGCCGCGAGAACATGGACTGGCTGCGCTCGCTCCCCTACAGCCAGAGCGAAGGCGAGGTGACCTACGGGCACGCCTCGCCGCGCGATCCGACGGCCTTCGAGTACGTCTTCGCGCTCGAGCAGGCCGAGGACCTCTTCGAGCGCGCCGACAAGCTCGCCCACCTCACCTTCATCGGGCACTCGCATCTGCAGCGCGCTTTCTTGCTGGGCGAGACGGTCAAGGACGTGTGGAGCGAGCGCGTCCACATCGAAGACGGCCGCACCTATCTCTGCTCCATCGGGAGCTGCGGGCAGCCGCGCGACTACGACCCGCGGGCGTGCCTCGGCATCTGGGACGACGGGGCCAAGGTGGTCGAGTTTCGCCGCGTCCATTACAACGCCGAGAAGACCGCCCGGAAGATTCTCGAGGCGGGCCTCTCCCCGCACTTCGCCAGGCGACTTTTGCACGGGGTCTGACGACGTGAACTTCCCGCGCCACCTCCTCGAGCTGGAGACCCTGACGCGCGAACAGATCGAGACGTTGCTTTCGCTGGCGGCGCGCTTCAAGCACGAGCGCGCCAAGGCGCGCGGCGGCGAGCCGCAGGCCGATCGGCGCGGCCTCTTGCGCGGGCGGACCGTCATCACGCTCTTCTTCGAGGCGAGCACGCGCACGCGCGGTTCGTTCGAGGTCGCGGCGCGCGCCCTCGGCGCCGACGTTCTCACCTTCCAGAAGGAAGCGTCCAGCGTCACCAAGGGCGAGTCGCTCGAGGACACGGTGCGCAACCTCGACGCCATCGGCGCCGACGCGCTGGTGCTGCGGCACCCGGCGGCCGGGGCGCCAAGGCTGGTGGCGCGGGCGGTGAAGGCGAGCGTGATCAACGCCGGCGACGGCGCGCACGAGCACCCCACGCAAGGCCTGCTCGACGCGCTCTCGCTGCGGGAGCGCTGGGGCACGCTGGAAGGAAAGACCGTATCGAGAAGCTGGGCTGCAGCGTCGCGCCGAATCTCGAGGCCGCGCTGACGGGCGCCGACGCGGTGATGGCCCTGCGCATCCAGAACGAGCGCATCGCCGACGCGCGGCTGCCGGGGGCGCGCGACTACGCGCGCAAGTGGGGGCTCAGCGCGCAGACGCTGGAGATGCTCCCCAAGGACGCCTTGGTCCTGCACCCCGGCCCGGTCAACCGTGGGGTGGAGCTGTCCAGCGACGTCCTCGACGGCCCGCGCAGCCTGGTGATGGACCAGGTCGACTCGGGCGTCGCGGTCCGCATGGCGTGCCTGGCCCTTTGCCTCCGCGCGGAGGTTCCATGATCATCCTCGACTCGGGCCGGGTCATCGATCCCTCCTCGAAACTCGACGGCACCAGGACCGTGGTGATCGATGGCGAGCGCGTGAAGGAAGTTCGCGAGCACCCCGCCACGCCCGCCGAGAAGCTGGTGCACCAGGTGGTGGACTGCCGCGGGCTGTGGATCCTGCCCGGCCTCGTCGACCTGCACGTGCACCTGCGCGAGCCGGGCGAAGAAGGAAAGGAGACCATCGCCACCGGCGCGCGCGCGGCCGCCGCGGGCGGCGTGACCACCGTCGTGGCCATGCCCAACACCAAGCCGGTCTGCGACAGCGCGTCGGTGGCGCGGTTCGTCCAGGCCCGCGCCAGGGAAGCGGGCTTTGCGCGCGTCCTTCCCGCCGGCTCCATCACGCGCGGCAGCAAGGGCGAAGCTCTCGCCGACATGGCCGAGTTGAAGGAGGCCGGCTGCGTCTGCGTCACCGACGACGGTCGCCCCGTCATGTCGGCGGGCGTGATGCGGCGCGCGCTCGAATATGCGCGCGATCTGGATCTGCCCGTCATGGTCCACGCCGAGGACCTGACGCTCAGCGCGGAGGGCTGCATGAACGAGGGCGCCGTCGCGACGCGCCTCGGACTGCCCGGCATCCCCGCCGCAGCCGAGGTGGCGATGGTCGAGCGCGACCTGCTCCTCGCCGAGATGACCGGCGCGCACTTGCACGTGGCGCACGTCAGCGCCGCCGGCAGCGTGCGCGCCATCCGGCAGGCGAAGGCGCGCGGCGTGCGCGTCACCGCCGAGGCGACGCCGCACCACTTCACCCTGACCGACGAAGCGGTCGCCGGCATGCCCGCCGCGCTCGGTCCGGCTGTCGAGTCGTACGACACCCACGCGAAGATGAACCCGCCCCTGCGCGCCGAGAGCGACCGGCAGTCCATCGTCGGCGCGCTCAACGACGGGATCATCGAGGCCATCGCCACCGACCACGCTCCCCACGGTCCGCTCGACAAGCAGGTCGAGTTCATCCACGCCATGAACGGCA
>WNFD01002789.1_pt1 | contig 17582 bp, 17 predicted proteins | sample 5400491 | NCBI WGS metagenome assembly WNFD01 (sample SAMN13153343, study PRJNA577476) | soil metagenome | isolation source: 120 cm saprolite under Douglas fir tree site 2 hole 2 replicate 2 | place: USA:California | collected 2015-04-18 | reverse complement strand
CAGGTTGCGCCCCGCGACTTCGATCCGGCGATCCTCGTCCGCAAGGAACACAAACATGTCGCGATCGCTCGCAAACAGGGTCGTGTTCTGGCGGTCGACGTCGATCCGTTTGCCAAATTCGCCCGGAACGCGCCAGTCGCCGGAGATGCCATCGCCGAATTTGTCGATCAGCATGTCCACGACCTCCGAATTCCAGACCCGGCCGTAGTTGGGGCCGGTCGCCGCACGCAGCGCCCCACCAGGGGTGCCGACCGCGGTGTCTTCGCCGAAGACCGCCAGCAGTCCCACCTCGTCGACCTTCCGTGAAAAACGGAGGTTGAAGTTGAGGTCGTCTGCGATCATCGGCGCCGGCAGCCCACTCTCGCGGAAATAGCTTGCCGGCGAATTGCCGGGGCTCGCGAGGCTGCAGAGCTGGCCGAACGACCAATGAGTCGGAGCCATCGCAGCGCCAGCGAGCGGGCCCGCGTCCATCCCGAGATAGAGGCGGCGATGCTTCGGGTCCGCCTTGTCGGGAAACAGCTCGATCTTGCGAGTGCTCTCGACGGTCTGGCGGCTGCGATCACGGAGATCGCGCATCTTGGCTCCCATCTCATGGAGGGAGACGAAACGCTCGTCGGCCGGGCGCGAGGCCCATTGCCGGCTCGCTTGCATCAAAGTGGTCATAGTCTTGTCCTTTCGGCTGTAGAGGGGCGGGGGTGCCCCTCAACGCCGCGAACCCTCCTGGCGCGCAGCCAGAAGGGCTCGGGGTTCTGCCACAGGCGACGGACGGCCCGCTCCGCGAACTGACGTTGTTGCGGCTCGGGCAGGTCCAGCAGCTTGTCGCAGATCAACTTGGCTCGATTGCGCAGCGTGCGTTCCGTGGTGTTGTTCGCGATCTCAGCCCGCTGGCAGAGCAGGGCACGGGATCGCTGCTCCGCGGCGTTGACACGCAGCAGTTCGAGCACGTACGAGTAATCGCACATGGCAGTAGTCCTGGATTATTAGGGATAGAGGCTTGGACCTCTGTCCCAGACACGCTGGCGACGGTCCAGGCAACCCGGCGTAGCAGCCCGACGGTTACGGCCAAGCCGGGCCGCAGCCCATAAATCATCGCTACCTGACGGATCAGCGCGACGCCTCGCAGCCGGGCGAGCAGCCCGTCCAAAGCTGGAGAGGGTGTGATCGCGACGGCTGCGCCACCCTCAACCGCGGCGCGGCGCCCTTTCTGATCCGCGGCCTGGCGAAGCTGCCCAAGAACTCGGTCTCGCAGAATGGTCTTTATCTCGTCCGAGGAGGTCGCCCTGTGGAGCGCGGCCTCGGTCGCCTCAGCCTCGACAAGTTGGTGCACCACCGATCGCATCCACACAAGGCAGATGCTCTTCGCCTCGCCCGGTGTGATATCTGTACGCGCCAGCCTAGTCCGAAGCACGTCCACCCGTCGCAGATCGCGGTACGCCTTGGCCTCGGCCCAGACCCCGCGGGCGATAAGCGCGAGGGCACAGCCGAATAGGATCAGCGTCAGGACGCCGAGCGCCGTGGATCGTGCGAATTGGTCCGCCACGAACCGAACCGCAGACAAGGCCAACCAGCCAACCACCAATAGGAAAACGCCCCATAAAAGCAACGAGACCGAGCTTACGCCGGGCACCCGTTGCGTAAGGCTCTCGGGTTCCTAACCGAGTTCCACTTGACCTCTCTGAGCGTGCGTATCCACCTCGAGGAAACCCGGCCCAAGCGACGCACTCGCCGTTTCCCCCACATCGGTGGCCGGAATGAATGTCGACTTGTCGCGAACCGGGTCGTCGTCAGCGAAACCAGGCTGCCGCGTCATTACAGGACATCCTTCAACAGCGCCGTGAGAACACCGTCGACGCCGAGATGCGGAATGCCCGCCGCGCCGCTCGGATCGATCCGCGGCGGCGCGAAGACAGGGAGCTCGAAGAAGCGATCCGACCAGAAGCTCTCCAGCGGTCGCCCGGAGGGGACATCGCCCGGGAAGAAGGATCGCTGCCTCTCTTCACCGAGCGGAAGGCCGAGCACAACCTCGACCGGGTGAGCGTCGATCGTTGCCGTCGAGTCGACGGTCGCGAGCACCGAAGCAACGGTGTGATAGGTCACCCGCTGATCGCCTCGGATGTCTGCCGGGCGAGCATTCTCTGGCATGGCGCGCACCAGGTTCTTGAGGTTCTCGCGCCGCATCGAGGGCACGTGATCCGCCTTGGTCACGGCAAATGCGACACGCTCAATTCGCCGCCCGAGCATGGTACGAGCGAGCGGCAACCTGCCGAGATCCCGGGGAGCTTAGAGGGTAGGGGCTGCCGGAAATCGGCACACGCATGGCCCGAACCGGAAACATCACGTTAGAGGCTCTCGCGCGCCTAGGCGCGGACGCTCTTGCCGGCCTCCTCGTCGAGCATGCCAACGCGGACCCCATCCTGCGCAAGAAGCTGCGGATGCTGCTCGCTGCCGAGAAGGGCGCCGGCAATCTGGCCACGGAACTGGTGAAGCGCATTCGGACGATCGGCAGGTCGCGCTCCTTCGTCGACTGGGAAAAGCGCAAGGGGCTGGTGCAGGAACTCGATCATCTGCGCGCGACAATCGTCGACGCCCTGGCGCCGCACCAACCGCGGGCAGCCGCCGAGCTGATGTGGCAATTTCTGGGGATCGCCCACAGCGTCTTGGAGCGCACTGACGACAGCGGTGGTCGGGTCGATGAGGTGTTCGGGCAGGCAATGGAAGATCTCGGGCGTCTCTGCGCGGGCCTTCCTGGCCATGATCCAATCGCGGTTGCCCGGCGCGTGCTCGCTATCGTCGACGGCGACGGCTTCGGCTCGTCGGGTGCACTGATACAACATCTGAGCGAAGCGCTCGGTCCCGCCGGACGGGCCGAGCTGCGGGAGACGACCGAAACCGCGATCGCGGCATTGCCCAAGCCCAGCATCGATGGAGGCTGGCAAATCGACAGCCGGCGACGACAGCTTGCGCACCGGCTTGCCGCCCTGGCGGATCTGGAGGGCGACGTCGATGGCTACATCGCCACGCTCAGCCAGGGCAGGATGGAGACAGCTTATGTCGCCGACATTGCGGAGCGTCTTATCACTACCGGCCGTCCCGCCGAGGCCTTGGAGTGGCTAAGCAGATCGAGGCGTGCGCTCGACGACGAGGACACGGCGCCTCCTGATTTGAAGGTCCAGGCCTTCGAAGCCCTCGGCAGGATGGACGATGCGCAGGAAGCACGCTGGATGTATTTTGAAGAGACGTTGAACGTCGAGTACCTGCGCGCCTATCTGAAGCGGCTGCCCGACTTTGCGGATTTCGAGGCGGAGCGGAAGGCCTTCGAGATTGCTGCTGCGCATCGATCGGCCGAGACGGCGCTTACGTTCTTCGTTGCCTGGCCGAACCTGCAACGCGCCGATCGGCTTGTCCGGGAGCGGCTGAAGGAATTGGACGCGGCGGCTTACTACACGCTGCGACCTGCGGCCGAGGCCTTGGAGGAGAAATACCCGACCGCAGCGACCCGGCTCTACCGTTGCATGGTCGAAAGCGTCCTCGATCGGGGCTCGTCGAAGCAGTACCCGTACGCGGCGAGAGATCTGTTGTCGTGTGCGCAGCTTGCCGATCGTCTCGCGGCAGCGCCGGGCTTTGAAGACCACGAGGGGTTCATGACGCGCCTCAACAAGCAGCATGGTCGCAAATATGGCTTCTGGGGGTTGATGAAGGAGCAAAGGGCTTGATCGATGTCGGATCGACAGCCCCCGGCGACGGTCAAGACCGAAGCGAGGTCACGAATGTTCTTCCACATCGCGCGCATTTGCGACAGCACGGTCACCGCGCGATGCGCTCGCTCGGCAGTTCGCCGTCCCACAGCCACCGAGACAACAGGGGAGGCGATATTGCCGAGAAACCGTGTCGGCACGGTATGGAACGGCACGGAGGCGGTGTTGTCTTGCACACGCGCGCGCCGCCCGACGTTGCACTCGATGCCGGCAAACGAAGCCCGGCCGCCTTAGCCGCGATCGCGAATCGGTGCACTTTTGTAACGGCTGAAGGCGGCTGGGGACGTTGCCTTAACCGACGCCGCAATGACGACGTGGCACGGTCGGTCTCGGCCTCTCCCGCGGGTTGGCGGCGTGCGGCGTGGGTCACCACCGAGCTCCAAGCACAACCAATATTGCGGCCCGCCCGCAGGGAAAGCATGAATGGCGGTAACAACCCGGTGCCCTCTCGTGATCGACAATCGTTAGCCCGCGAGATAGCCGGGTACCAAAAACACCGCGTGAAGCGCCTGCGCCGGCTATATGGTCCTGGCGGTTGGCTGCAATAGCACGGACCACACCTTGAGCGCTGGCGACGTCGTGCCGCGGGCGTATCCCTCTCGTGCCGCTTCCGTCGCCTGGAGCACTTGGCAGATCGATCTCCATCATATGCCGATGCGCCCGCCAGCGAATAAGGCGATGGCGATCGGGGTCCTGTTCTGCGTGCTGCAGGTCAAGGCACACGGTCAGCGCGATCTGATTACCGTCCTCGGCCTACCCGTTGACCTGCTGCATGATTTTCGTCCAGCGATCTATGATCGGCAGCACCGTATCCGCCTTCTCCGGCGGGAACATCGGGACCACGCGCGCGACGCCCATCTCAGCGAAGTGCTTCACCCGGTCAAGATCCTCGCCGAGACCGAACAAGCTGATTTCGATGGAAGCTGGATCGCGCCCGGCCTCCCGTACCATCTCGTGGAATTTCGGCATGGCCTCGGCAATATCGCCATGCCCGGCTGTTGGAATCCAACCGTCGCCATAGCGGATCGCGCGCCGCGCGCCGTGCGGGAAGGCGCCGCCGACATGGATGGGCGGGTGCGGTTTCCGCACTGGTTTGGGCCTGGCGATCATCGGATCGAAATGGACGAACTCCCCATGGTATTCGGCGTCCGATTTCGTCCAGATCTCCTTCATCGCCTCAATCGATTCGCGCATCCGCTTGAAGCGGCTCGCGTAGACGGTGCCGTGGTTCTCCATTTCGTCCTGGTTCCAGCCTCCGCCGACGCCAAACAGGAAGCGTCCCTGGCTCACCTGGTCGATCGAGGCGACCAGCTTGGCGGTCTGGATCGCGTCGCGCTGCTGCACCAGCAGCACGCCGGTGCCGAGTTTGATGGTCTTGGCGACCTGGCTGGCCGCGGCCAGCACCACGAACGGGTCCATCGCGTCGTAGTACTGTTTGGGTAGCTCGCCTCCTCCCGGGAATGGCGTCTTGCGCGACAGCGGGATATGCGAGTGCTCAGGTGCCCAAACCGACTCGAACCCGCGCGCCTCAAGCGCGCTGGCAAGCTCCATCGCCGACATCGAATAATCGGTGAAGAACATCGCGCCACCGAAATGCATGCCACTCTCCGTTGCTTTTTCCTCGTCCGGCAGGTGAGGTTAGCCGGTGACGTCGGCCGACACCACCGATTACCTATCCGACACACCCGGTGTCGCGAACCGCATCCTGGCCTGCCCAACGATCGGGAGAGAGGGCTGAAATGGGGACCGAAGAGCGCGCGGAAGGATCCTCGACTGACGCGATGGAGTCGCGCAAAATCGTCCATATCGACATGGATGCGTTCTATGCATCCGTCGAACAGCGCGACAATCCCGAGCTACGCGGGAAGCCGGTCGCGGTCGGCGGATCGCGCGAACGCGGCGTCGTCGCGGCCGCGAGCTACGAAGCACGCAAGTTCGGCGTGCATTCCGCGATGCCGTCGGTCATTGCCAAGCGAAAATGCCCAGATTTGATCTTCGTCGAGCCGCGGTTTGATGCCTACAAAGCGATCTCTCTCCAGATCCGGGAGATATTCGCCGAATACACGCCGATCATCGAGCCGCTGTCGCTCGACGAGGCGTATCTCGATGTCACCGAAAACCTCAAGGGCATCATCTCAGGGACCAAGATCGCCGAGGAAATCCGGGCGAGGATCCGCGCCGAAACCAAGCTGACGGCTTCGGCCGGAATCTCCTACAACAAGTTCCTCGCCAAGCTTGCCTCGGATCACCGCAAGCCCGATGGGCTCTTCGTCATCACTCCCGAGATGGGGCCGAAATTCGTCGAGACCCTGCCGGTCAGGAAGTTCCACGGCGTCGGGCCTGCGACAGCCAAGAAGATGGCGCGACTCGGGATCGAAACCGGACTCGACCTCAAGGCGAAGGCCTTGGCCTTTCTGCAGCAACATTTTGGGAAAGCGGGCTCCTACTATTACTGGGCGGCGCGCGGCGTCGACCAGCGGCCCGTTCGCGCAGATCGGATACGGAAATCGGTCGGCGCCGAAAACACGTTTCCCGCCGATCTCTTCACCTACGAAGCCGCGCGCGACGCGCTCCGAGAGATCCTCGACAAAGTCTGGGGGTACTGCGAGGGCTCCGGTATTCGCGGGCGGACAGTCACACTCAAAGTCAAGTTCGCCAACTTCCAGCAGATCACGCGAAGCCGCACCGGTCAGATGCAGATCACAACCCGAAGCGAACTCGAACAGCTCGGCAACGCACTGCTCGAACCTATCTTTCCGGTCGCGAAAGGCGTTCGGCTCCTCGGTGTCTCGTTGTCTTCACTCGTGGCGGAGGAGGCTGAGCGTGAGCACGAATTCAGCCTGCCCCTTTAGGTCCTGGGTTGGCGCCGTGCCATCAAGGAGTTTTTGGGGCTATCCGGTGGATTTGTGGCCGCCCCTATCTCTGCGCCGTTGGCGGCAATAGTCTGAGGTTGGACCGCAAACCCCCTTTCGCGATGGAGATGCGTACGGCCAGGTTGGGTGGACTCCGGTCCTTCACCGGAACGCCTCCGGACGGCGAGGATGCGCCGATAACAGCCTTTCGTACGACTGTCATCGTCAGCGGCGCAGTGAGGTTCAGCAATGTCGAGATCACATAGAGACTATGAGGTAAGCAATTCGAGTCGCTCACGAGTGAGGCGTGCAAACATCTCATGGTCGAGTTCGACTAGGCGGAACACGTAGGCCATGGCTAAGGTGTTCACGTATCCCCGAGCAATCAGCGCTATCGCCGTTTGCCGCGGTATCCGATCTAGATTGGTTGGCACCGCCTCGAGCTCGCCTTCTGCCATCTCGCAAAGTTCCCGGAACCCACGGGTTTCTAAATCCTCAATGCGCCGACGCTCTTCATCAATTCTTGGGTGTGGTTTGTTTCTGAGAGAGTGGTCAATCTGAGTCAGAAGTTCATTTTTTTGATCTCCAGCATCTTTCTGTAGCATGGTCTCAATATCGCTGAGGGTTTTGGTAGCCCAGTGCCATTCTAACCGCGAAAACAAAACCTTGGGCTGATTTGTGACGAAAAAACTGTACCAACCTTTCAGTAGTGTTTCGGGTGCCTGCGAAATGCCAATGGGTATCGTCATGGGAGAAAGATGGGATGGCGCGTTGTCTTCCACCCAATCTCGCTGGACCGTGCGCTCCAGGTTGTCGACCCTCGGTCCTACCGTGTTCAAGTTCTGGATGAGCATGATTCGAAGCATCGCCTTCAATTCGGCCCAGCCGGGGATGCAATACTGAAGGCCCGACTCTCGCCGTAAGCCACCTGACGCGTTCGCCGCGATTAAGATTAGGGGATGTCCGTCGTTAAGCGACGGCGAGTGCTCGCCTTTGAAAAAATTATCTTCGAGCAAAGCCTGGGTCCCAAGATTATTCCAGACGCCGCCATCTGAAAGATATATCGTTGGTGACGGAGCCTCGGGCGTCGCTTGTACTCTGCCTCCAAAGGTCAAAAGGGGTCCACGCTTGGACGGAAACTGGCTCAATCGAATCCGGCGCGGAGGAATACCCGGGAATCCAGCTGATGCACGGACAGCGGCCGCCAGAGGAAGTTCCGACGCGTCCCATTGCCTAGCGAGCGCTCGCGACCGTCCGACCGCGGCAGGAGCACTCCGGAGGGAAGCGCTCCCACCCTTATAGGACGAGACATAAAACGGACTGCAGGTAGTCAGTTCCGTGCAGCAGATTACATGATCGACCGCATCGGCTGCTAGGTTGGACAAGCGTACTCGGCGGTCGGACCGAAAATACCGGACGTCAAAAATTCGCTCTATGAGAAGCCCTCTAAAAAGGAATAAGGTAACGACAAAAAACAAAGATGCGAATACACTCAGCACGGGGAGTGGTAGCACGCGCCAATAAATAGGCGCGGCTATAGCGAGTGTCACAAACGTAAAACAAATGGAAAAGAACCCATAAATCAGAACTTTAGTCAGAACTCCGCGGTTTACCACTAAGCTTGCAAGTTCGTGAGCAACCGGTTCAAAGGTCTCACGCGTCATTTCCTCAAACCGGCATCGGTGGGCTACGAACGCATTTAGGATGGAACCGCCGGAAACCGAAGCTATTTGGGTCACCCTTCGGTTCAGGCCAAGATCCACAATGGCAAGCAGGCAACCCAACCCGAAAAGGGTCGCGCGATGCCCGCCTCCGGAGAGGCTTATGGCCAACGGCGCTTTTCCACTGCCTCCAGACGGAGGGGGCGGCTGTAATAGAACATTGGTCATTAATAGAACATTGGTCATTCAAATTTTCTCCCTATCTGATTTTTACCTGCTCAAAACAATTCCGGTCGGCAGGTGAAGGTGGCAAGCCTGGCGTTGAGTATGTCATCAATGAACCAAGATAACCCTCAAAGATTAGATCAAAGTGCGCCGATGCAAGCTGCTGAGGAGACGACACCAGGGTCGTGGCTGCGAGGAACCCAAGAAGTATGGATACCTGACAAGGTTGCGAAGCAGCGTGCGCGAAAAGACACAATGATGGGTTTGAATAATGAGCCTAAAACCGCCGCCTAGCCTAAATGGCTGCTTCGGGGCATGAAGACCAGTTCTGACCGGCAAGGCCGAGCGGCCGCTGTCGGTTCGGTCAAGGGACCTCGGCCGAGCGCCCGGTAACGACGAAGTCGCGCCGATTCCGGTCCTTCGCGAACCACTGTCGAACCGAGGTTCGGCCCGATACAGACATTTGATCGAGTACGGCCACTCTCCCGAAGCGGATTTCGGTCGTGAGTTGAGAGTTGGTGACGCCTATTTCTGAACCGGTAGGAAATTCTGATCGGGAAAGGCCGACAGGGTCGGCACCTGGATCACGATCATCGGGTGCCCAGCGCTTTGGTGACAGGCGTTGCAGGCGGTCGTCAAATCGGCATAGGCCTGGGAACGCGGCCGAATCCTCGGCCTTGATGGCCGCGCCGAGCGCCGAGCGTGCCCAACGGCTGCTTGACGGTCGCGGCGATCGCCTGCGAGATCGACAGTTGGCCGTGCTTTAGGATCAGCTTGCCGACATCGTCGAAGGTGTCGCGTAGCTCGTCGAGCTCGTAATCAGCGAGATCCCAGTTCTAATGGTGCGGAATTGCTTGTTAGTCGGACAGCTTGGGATCGATCCGACCGAACTGTTCGAGCCGATCCTTCTGTGCAACCTGGCAATTCGACGAACGGGGCTAAATTTGGCTCCGCAAGGCTTAGGGGGTGAACGTGGGCTTCATGTCCGCCCGCAGCAGCAAATCAAGGCAGTTGCGGGCCCCCGCAACCAGCGTTCCTTGCAGCCCGTCACGTCTTCCGTGACGGGCTTCTTGTTATCCGCGTTCAATGCCCGAAGATCGCCTCATCGCACCCCGACCTCGCCTCCTGGCTCAACCAGGTCGAATGCTGGTTGTCCATCCGCGGCTCCTGCTATCATGCCGCGAGAGGGAGGATCGGTATGGACAGCACTCGGAAGTACGTCGTCATCGATCCCGCCACCGGCAAACTCGACCGCCGCGTCTTCAGCGAGCAGGCGGTCTATGACGCCGAGATCGAGAAGATCTTTGGCCGCGCCTGGCTGATGATCGGGCACGAGAGCCTGGTGCCCGCGGCTGATGATTTCTTCCACACCTACATGGGCGAAGACCCGGTCATCCTGACCCGCGACGGGCAGGGAAGGCTGCACGCGCTGTTGAACATGTGCCGCCACCGCGGCAACCGCGTGTGTCGCGTTGACGACGGCAACGCCAAGCGCTTCATGTGCACCTATCACGGCTGGACCTACCGCAACGACGGCGCCCTCGACCACGTCCCCGGTGAATCCGAGGCCTATTACGACGCGCTCGACAGGTCGTCGCTCGGTCTCATCGAGGCCCGCGTGGAGACCTACGCAGGAATCGTCTTCGCGACCTGGGCCAAGGACGCCCCGAGCCTTGCGGCCTACCTGGGCGACGCGCGCTGGTATCTCGATACCGTGTTCAATCGGCGGGACGGCGGCATGCAGGCCCTGGGCCCGATGAAATGGCTCGAACCGGTCAATTGGAAGACGCTGGTGGACAATTGTTCGGACAATTATCACGTCCCCACCAGCCATCTCTCCAGCGCCCGGGTCCAGACCCGCTACCTCGGCCGTCCGCTCTTGTCCCACGAGGACCAGTTCGCGAGCCCCAACAAGCACGCCTTTGTCAACGGGCACTCGATCACCTTCCGCGATGCGGACGACAACGCGCCGCGCTACGTGCACGGTGTGTCGAGCGAGACGTTGCGGCTATTCCAGGAGTACCACGGCGCCACGATGTCCGAGGTCGAGCGGCGGCTCGGCACGCTCCGCGCGCGCCGGGTGCAGCTCGGCAACCATTCCATCTTTCCGAACGGAATCCTTGGGCTCCGGCTGGCTCTGCCCCGTGGGCCGCTCCAGACCGAGTTCTGGCACTTCGTGCTGCTGGACCGGGATATGCCCGAGGAGCTGAAGCGCGTGATCCGTATCGGGAGCCAAGCCAACAACGGCGCCGCGGGCATGTTCGAGCAGGACGACGTCGACAACTGGCGCCAGGTGACCGCCGCGAGCGCCAGCCGCTTCGGCCGCCGGCACCCCCAGGATCTGTCGATGGGTTTGGGGCACGCGGGGCCGCATGCGGATTATCCGGGCCTCGTCTCCGAGCGGTACATCTCGGAGAACAACCAGCGCCTCTTCTATAGACGCTGGGAAGAGTTCATGAACGCGGAGAGCTGGGCCGACATCCCGCTCGACCCGATCAAGGCTCGCTTCGACGGCACCGCGACGATGCAGTCGAGCTGGAGCCCTCCCCCTTGATGGGGGAGGGTTGGGAGGGGGTGATGCTTCCCGCCACGCAAGTCGCGACATGAAGAAGCATCCCGTCGACGGCGCACGTGCGCGCGCCCGCACGTTGCGGCTGACCATGACCGAGGCGGAAAGGCGAGTCTGGCAAATACTGCGCTCGCATCAAATGAAAGAGTACAAGTTCCGTTGCCAAGTCCCGATCGGCCGCTACATTGCCGACTTTGTCTGCCACGAGGCCCGGTTGATCGTGGAAATCGACGGCGGTCAACACGAGCGCTCGTCGCCGCGGGAAGCCGAGCGAAGCGGGCTCCTGCAAAACGAAGGCTATCGCATTCTGCGGTTTTGGAACACCGAGGTGCTGGCCAATCTCGACGGCGTCCATGAGACGATCGCTATCGCGTTGGGCCGCATCACCCCCACCCAAACCCTCCCCCATCGAGGGGGAGGGCTTTTGTCGGGCTAGCGGGTGGCGATCCGGTGAAGACAAAACGTGTGGCGCTGACACCGCAGCAGGCGCTGTGGCTCGAGCTGACGGCGTTCTACATCCGCGAGGCCTGGCTGCTCGACGAGCGCAAGCTTAAGGAGTGGCTCGATCTCTTCACCGACGATGTCCTCTACTTCATGCCCCGCCGCAAGAACGTCCCGCGCCGCGAAGCGCACCGCGAGTTGACGCCGCTCGGAGATCTGGCGATCTTCGAGGAGGACAAGCGCCATCTCGAGATGCGGGTGGCGCGGCTCGACACCGGGATGGCCTGGGCCGAGGATCCCCCGTCGCGCACCCGTCACCTGATCGGCAATCTCGAGGCGGCGCCGCTGGCGACCGGCGAGGTCGAGGCCAAGACCGCGTTTCTGGTGTACCGCTCGCACCTGGAAACCGATCATCAGCTCCTCTCCGGTTGCCGCGAGGATTTGCTGCGCAAGGTGAACGGCGCGTGGAAGGTGGCCAGGCGCACGATCGTCCTCGACGCCAACGTCCTCCTCGACAAGAACCTCAGCGTCTTCCTTTAAGGGCCAAAACTCAACCGGCGGTAACCAGTTGCTAAACGACTCTGGCGCATCCCCGGCGTATGGCGACAGTGCTTGGATCGCATTATCAGACGGGTGGGGTGGCAATGGGCGCATGGGGCATTGGTCTCTACTCGGGCGATTTTGCCATGGACCTCAGGACCGCAATTTCTGCGGTTTGCCGGCTGCCGCTGGATGAGGAGGCGCTCGTCGACGCCGTCTGCCAATCCGAGTCACGTGCGGCCACCGACCCGGCGAACGAGGATCACACGATTTTTTGGCTGGTCTTGGCAGACCAGTTCGAGAAACGCCTGGTATTCAGCAAGCGGGTCCGGGAGACGGCGCTGGCCATCATCGACGGCGGGAAAGACGCCGGGATGATGCAGGCTCTCGGCATGAAGGCCACCGATATCCGAAAACGCGCGGGCAAGCTCGCCGAATTGCGGGCACGGCTGCTCGCTCAGCCCGAAGCCTCGAAAGAGCGCAAGACGATCAAAGCGCCGGAGCCGTATGTTTTCGAGCTATACGGGGTCTACGCCTACCCGACGCTTGGCGGCGACACGATAAACCCGTACATGCCGGCCAAGCGCTTCGACCGCGCGGCGTGGCACCCCGATGGGTTCGGGCTGATGCTGGTCCTCCGTCGAGGGCGTGCGTTCGGATACCTGCCCTGGTATAGCGCGGTCAAAGCAGCCGAAGTCGTGCCTGCCGTTCCCGATCGAGAGGCGCTTGTCGGCAGCATCCGATGGGCTGCCCCGCCGTTTTACGGGACGTGCAACCCCGCGCGTTTCCGGAAGATGGAGCTGAGCGAGGTTGGGGTGTTTCAGGTCGACCCAGCGCGGGCGGACCACTTCTTTCCGCATCTCGCATCCGCAACTGTTTATGCGGTCGCCGATATATCGATCGTCGACCACATGGAGATCGGCCGACACGAAAGCCGCCCCTGGTGGCGCCGTCTCGACGGCAAGATGGAGCCGATTGTCTTTCCGCCGGCGCCGAATTTGATCGATCTGGGTCAGTAAAACCCTATAGCCATCCCGCTCAGTAGCCCTTGAGGAACGCGAGGACCTGCGCGGCCCACTCGGCCGGTTTCTCGAACGGCGGCCAGTGGCCGCAATTGTTGAGCAGCACGAGGCGCGAATCGGCGATGTGGTTGAGGATCGCGATCGAGACCTCGAAGGCGACCATCCGGTCGTAGCGGCCATGGATGAGGAGGACCGGGGCCTGGATGCCGGCGAGGTCGGGGGTGTAGTCGTGCGGCAGGCTCACCGATTGCCGGCGCGCCTCCGTAAACTCGGGCGACCAAGCGTGCGCCCCGTGGATGTAGTCGACCAGCTCGTCGGTCACCAGGCTCTCGTCGTCGATGTGCACGGAGAGGTAGCGCCGGATGTTCTCAGGGCTCGGGTCGGCGAGGGCTTGGCTTGTGGCCCGGCTGCCCTCCGAGGGGCGATTGGCCAGGAGGTAGCGATCGCCGCCGGTGCCGATGTGCGAGCCGCCCATGACGAACTTGCCGACCCGCTCGGGGTAGGCGATGGCCGCGACCATAGCCGACTGCCCGCCCTGCGAGTTGCCGACCCAGTGCGCCCGCGCGATGCCGAGGGCGTCGAGCAAACCGACCGCGGTCCGAGCCTGGACGGCGTGCACCCCCTCGCGGTAGACGATGGGGCCGGTCTTGCTGAAGTTCGGCAGGTCCATGAGGATGCAGCGGAAGTGCTGCGACAGCGCGCCGACCGCCTTGTGGAACGTGATCCACGCGGTGGTGCCGGGACCGTACGAGTGGAGGAACAGCACCGGCTCGCCCTCGCCCAAATCGTGGTAGTGCACATTCATGCCCCCTGGAATGCCCCCTGGCATGCCGCCCACCGCGATGGTTTTGCTGGTGCCCGCCTCGGTGAGGCCATTCGACGCGATGAACGGCATGTCTTCCTCCTGTGGTCCTTGAACCCGCAGCCGCAGCGCGGGTGTCTCAGGGCCGGTTCGCGCTTTCGTGGTCAGCCCGGCTTGCGGAATTTCAGCACGTAGATATCGACCGGTTCAGCCCCGGAATGCGAATGGGCGTCTCTTGCATCCCCGGGAACGTGCAGGAAATCGCCGTGGTCGATCAATTTCAGTCCCGCCGCCTCGATCTCCGACCTGACCAGCGCTTCATCGGAGCGGTGCAGGGTCTGAGCGACGCTCGTACCCGCACCGGGCTTGGCCGAGTAATCGCCCACGGCCAATTCGCCGCCAGGCTTCAGCGCGTCGTAGAAAGCCTTATTCATCTTGGCGCGATCGACACCAAGGTTGGTGATGTCGTGATAGGCATAGAAAACCGTCACGAGATCGAAATCATGCATACCGGTTGGCGCAGGATCCTCGAATGGCCGCACCGCCGAGACGATATTGGCGGCGGCTGGGGTCTTGAGCCGCGCCTCGAGCCGGTCCTTGACGCGCGCAAATGCCGCTTCCGAATTTTGCGCATAGATGTTGCCGCCCGGCGCTACGGCACGCGCCAGAAGTTCCGCTTTCCATCCATATACCGCCTCGATGTCGAGGATTTTCATACCGGGCTTCGCGCCAATGAACGCAAGCCACTGCGCCGGCGCGCGGTTGGTGTCGAGCTTGCGATCCGCGTCGCTTCGGTCGGGAGCAGCGATAATTGCAGCGTAGTCCGGTGCGGTTTGCGAGCTCGCCGCCGGCGCGGCCGCGATAGCGGACAGCGCCAGTAAGCAGGCCAGGATCCTGGATTTCACCATCTCGCTCCCCAAATCGCTGATGCTCTGCGTGCGCGCTGCGCCACTTACTGCCGGCAAGTCGATATGATAGGCGAAGCGTTTAGAAGACCGCTCCGCGTCGATCCGTCCAGAGGCACCGCGATACATCAGCATAACACGTGCAATAGCAATCAGCCTCAACCGTCCGTCCCGCAATCTCCGGCCGAACGGAGATGAGCTTATCGACAGGAGGTCGACTGGGGCAAACCACCAGCTTCGATGTTGCGCCCGCGGATTCCCTGGCTTTGCCTGAACATCGCTCCCTGAGCCCCGCAGGGCGCGCTTGCGGCCGTTATTGAGCAGCCGCGTCGGCGGCCGAGAATCGCGATGGGAAAATTTTTTTCTTTTGCCGATCATCGTCCGGTCATACTGACGCCAGCCTGTAAACCGTGTTCTGCTCGTGAGCGGAGACGGCGGGCGCATGTGGCTCTGATGAGGAGAAAACGGAATGTTCAGCCATATCATGGTCGGGAGTAACGACATCGCCCGGTCGAAGAAATTCTACGATGCGCTGTTTGTCGCGATGGGCGGCCAGCCTGGGACTGAGGACGCCAGAGGCCGGCTGGCCTACGCACACAATGGCGGGCGTTTCATGGTGTCCAAACCCATCGACGGCAAGCCGGCCGCCCACGCCAACGGCGGTACAATCGGCTTCTCGATGAGCGGTCCCGATCAGGTCAATGCATGGCACAAAGCGGGCGTCGCGAACGGCGGCAAGACGATCGAGGACCCGCCTGGGATCCGCCAAGGGGCCGCCGGGCAGATGTATCTCGCCTATCTTCGCGATCCCGATGGCCACAAACTGTGCGCGCTTCACCGTATGCCAGCTTGAATTGTCGGAGCGAGACGGAGGAGGACCGCCCTTTGCGGGCGGTCCTCGCGCGCGATAGCATCACCGGTTTTGGAGCCGATAGCGGAGCCAAACCACGCCGCCCTCCAGCACCTCGGTGCTCGCCAGCGTCATTGAGCGGATCGGCGCTGCGATGCCGGCATCCTGGTCGCTGGAGTCGAAGATGCTCGGCGCGCCCTTGGCGCCATCGATTGCGGGACAGATCGCAAGGCTGATCTCGTCGATCAGGCCGGCCCGGAGAAACGCCCCGTTCGAGCCGCCGCCACCTTCGAGCAGCAGGCGTTCGAGCCCCAGTTCGCGGTTGAGGATCTCCAGCACCAATCCCAGATCGAGCTCCTCGTCGCCGGCGAAGAGGTAGGAGACGCCATCCTGGCGCAGCCCCGCCAAATGCGCGTCGGAGACCCGCTCCGTCAGCACCACGACGATCGGGTCGCCGCCGATGTCGGACCGTCCCCAGGCGATCTTGCCCTGCGCATCGAGCGCGATGCCGTAGGCGGCGGCATCGCGCCCGGCGAACCAAGGTTCCCGCGGATAGGTCTGGCCGGTGTCATCGGGGTAGGCGGCGGCCTTGGCGTATTCGCTGCCGGTCACCCGGCCGATGAGCCAGGAGCCGCCGCCGAGCTGTTCGTGCAATCGCTCGAACAGTCCCGCCATGCGGTTCTCGGCGGGCCGCCACCGGCTGCCGAGGATGCGGCCGTCGACGCTCGCGTTCATGTGGCAGATCACATAAGGCTTCATTTCCGCACCACGGCTATGTCGCAGTTTGCCCCCATAGCCGACCTAAGAGGGGGCAGGGTTGACCCTGTCGGCGTATTCCAACATGTTTGCGGCAACCGGTTTTTGCCGGATTGGCGGCACCGGTGGAAAGGGGGGCTGGCGGTTCTTCGCTCGGCGGCCCAGGCGTCTCGATTGAACCACGCCACGCGCATCCAGACCCGCCAAAAAATGTCCCATCCCGACCGGCAACGCCCCTTGAGCAGCTTTTACGAGCTGATCGATCTGCCGCGCATCCCCGAGCGCCGCGGCTCTCTGACGTTTGTCGAGGGCGGCCGCCAAATTCCGTTCGACATCGCCCGCGTCTATTATCTCTATGACGTGCCGGCCTCGGCCTCCCGGGCGGGCCATGCGCATCACCGATTGACCCAGTTGATCATCGCTGCATCGGGAAGTTTCAAGGTCAATCTCGACAACGGTTTCGAGAAGGGAGCCGTTCACCTCGACCGGCCCTATCGCGGGCTCTTGCTGCGCCCGATGGTGTGGCGCACGATCGACAGCTTTTCGGGCGGCGCGGTGTGCCTGGTGATCGCCTCGATCGCCTATGACGAGGCGGACTACATTCGCAATTACGGCGCGTTTCTTCGCCTCTCTCGGGATGCCGAATGAGGATCGAATTCTTCCCGATGGCGCAATCGCTAAGGGCGGTCCGCCGCGAGCTCGACGAGGCCTTTGACCGGGTCGTGGCGAGCGGCCGCTTGATCCTCGGCCGCGAGGTCGCGGCGTTCGAGGAGGAATTCGCGGCCTATTGCGGGGCCGCGCACTGCGTCAGCGTCGGCAATGGCCTCGACGCGCTGGCGATCGCGCTGAAGGCCCACGGCGTGCGCCCCGGCGACGAAGTCATCGTGCCCGGCCATACCTTTATCGCGAGCTGGCTTGCGGTGTCGCAGATCGGCGCGGTACCGATCGGCGCCGATGTCGACCCGCAGAGCTTCAACCTCGACCCCGCACGCATCGAAGCCGCGCTGTCGCCGCGCACCGTCGCGATCATGCCGGTGCATCTCTACGGCAACCCGGCGGCGATGGACGAGATCAACAGGGTCGCCGCGCGGCATGGGCTGTTCGTCCTCGAAGACGCGGCCCAGGCGCATGGCGCGCGTTATCGCTCGCGCCCGGCCGGATCGCTCGGGCACGCCGCCGCGTTCAGCTTTTATCCGACAAAGAA
>WNFD01002788.1_pt1 | contig 17583 bp, 19 predicted proteins | sample 5400491 | NCBI WGS metagenome assembly WNFD01 (sample SAMN13153343, study PRJNA577476) | soil metagenome | isolation source: 120 cm saprolite under Douglas fir tree site 2 hole 2 replicate 2 | place: USA:California | collected 2015-04-18 | reverse complement strand
TTTCACGATCGACCTCGAGCCGGGTCTGCCGGAGACAATCCCCACCGACCCCCAGCGCCTCCAGCAGGTGCTGAACAATCTTCTCAGCAACGCATTCAAGTTCACAGAGAAGGGCCGAGTCGAGTTTCGCGCCGAGCTCGCGACTTCCGGCTGGAGCCCTGGACATGAAGCGCTCAACCGCGCCGGCTCGGTGATCGCGATGAGCGTCACCGACACCGGTATCGGCATCCCAACGGCTCAGCAGCAGACGATATTCGAGGCCTTCGCGCAGGGTGACGGCACCACCAGCCGCAAGTACGGCGGAACCGGGCTCGGCCTTTCCATCTGCCGGGAGCTGACGCGACTGCTCGCGGGCGAGATCACGCTCGAGAGCGAACCCGGGGTGGGCAGCAAATTCACGCTTTATCTGCCGATCGCCAGCCCGGTGGTGGCCTGGTCGCGCACCCCGGCCGACGGCTCGTCCAACGGCTCGGTTGACGGCAGCGCCAAGTCGTCCGCTCTGAAGATGGCGCCGAGAATCGCAGAGGCACTGCACAAACCGGCGATCGCGGTCATGGATCGACCGCGCGCGGCGGTGGCGACGAGGAACGTCCTCGTCGTCGAGGACGAGCCGGTGCAGAGAGAGCACATCGTCAATCTCATCGAGCCGATCGCTGCGGCAACCACAGCGGTCGCCACCGGTGAGGAGGCCTTGGCGGCGCTCGAAGCGGAGAAGTTCGACTGCATCGTCATCGACCTCGGGCTCCCGGGCATGTCTGGATGGCAGGTCATCGATCACGTGCGCGCGCACAAGCGCCTGTGGTCGACGCCGGTGCTCGTCTACACCGCCAAAGAGCTGACGCGCAAGGAGGAGCTCAAGCTGGGGAGGGCGACGAAGACGATCGTCGTCAAAGAGGTTCGGTCTCCGGAGCGGCTGCGCGACGAGGTCGCCGGCATCCTGAAGATGGACTCGGCCGACGCCTTGGCGGACGGCGGAAGCGTACCGGTCGAGATATCGCTGGCCGGCAAGAAAGTCCTGGTCGTCGATGACGACATTCGCAACACCTTTGCCCTGACTGCGGTGCTGGAGCGCCAGGGCATGGAGGTCACATCGGTGAACAGCGGCGGCGAGGCGCTCGAAACTCTCAGCCAGACCGCCGACATTGACATCGCTCTGGTCGACGTGATGATGCCGGAGATGGATGGCTACGCAACCATGTCGCGGATGCGCAGCCACGACTCATTCAAGGACCGGCCGATCATCGCGCTCACCGCCAAAGCGATGAAAGGAGACCGAGAGAAATGCATAGAAGCTGGGGCGTCGGACTACATCGCCAAGCCTGTCGTCAGCTCTCATCTGGTGGCAATGCTGCGGTCCTGGCTCAGTCACTGAGGCGCGAGGGCATTCGGCGCGGCGGCGGATCGTGGTGAAAGCCATGTCCGCGGAGGTCCGCGATTGCGTGAGCGTCTCCAGGAGGCTTCGGTAATGGCACAGCGCCTGACAAGCACCCGGCCGGCGTTGACAGAGACAACAGTCGACATCCTGCTCGTCGATGACGACGCGACCAAACGCTTCGCGATGAAAGCGATCCTGGCGCCGCTTGGCCAGAACGTGGTCGAAGCCGCGTCTGGCCCCGATGCCCTGCGGCAGCTGCTCAAGCAAGACTTCGCGGTCATCCTGCTCGATGTTCGGATGCCGGGAATGGACGGTTTCGAAGCCGCCCAGCTCATCCGCCAGCGCCCACGCTCCGAGTTGACTCCGATCATCTTTGTCACCGCGCTCGACCGTGTCGAGACCGACATGGGACGCGGGTACGACCTGGGCGCGGTGGACTTCGTTTTCGCACCGGTGGTGCCCGCGATCATGCGCGCCAAAGTGACGGTCTTCGTCGAGCTGTACAAGGCTCAGCAGGAGCTCCGCCGGTACCGGACTCAACTCGAGCGCCTCGTGCAAGAGCGGACGACCGCCCTGACCGCGATCAACCGCGAGCTCGAGGCATTCAGCTATTCGGTGTCGCACGACCTTCGTGCGCCGCTGCTTTCGTTCAACGGGCTGAATCGCACACTGCTCGATGACTACGGTGATGCGCTCGACCCGCGTGCCAAGGACTACTTGCAGCGAATGCGGCTGGCGAGCGAGCGCATGACGTCGGTCTTCGACGGCCTGCAGACGCTGTTCCGTTTGACAAGCGGGGAGATTCATCGTGAGCCGTGCGACATCAGCGCCCTGGCTGACGAAGTGGTGAACGAGATGCGAGCCGCAAATCCCAGCCGAAAGGTCGAGACCAAAATCGCCTCTGGCATGACCGCGTCGGCTGATCCAAGGCTGGCCCGGATTCTGCTCACCAACCTGATCAGCAACGCGTTCAAGTTCACCAGCAAACAGCCTGTTGCCAGGATCGAAATCGGAAGCGAGATCGTCGACGGCGATACTCGGCTCTTCGTCCGCGACAACGGCGTCGGGTTCGACATGATCTACGCGCACAAGCTGTTCGGCGCTTTCCAAAGGCTGCACAGCCAGAGCGAGTTCCCTGGGGCGGGAATCGGGTTGGCGACCGTGCGCCGCATCGTCAACCGTCATGGCGGGAAGACATGGGCCGAGGGCGCCGTCGGTGAGGGAGCCACTTTCTATTTCGTCCTCTAACCTCGCGTGAGTAGGGGGGTCCTTGTCACGCGTTTATTCAAGAGATGCTTCCGCGCCCGCCGCGGGAACGCCCGCATCTGTTGTGGCTTGCCGCCTTGCTCTGCTTGTGCGTGGGCCTGGTGCTCATCGCGTCCTTTGCCGGCGGCATGTGGCAGGGGATGCGGGAGGAGCAGCGCCTGACCCAGGTCTGGTCCGGGGAACCGGGCCACCATTACGGGGTACCGATCATCGACCCGAGCCTGCAGCACCCGGAGAACGGAATCGATTTCGCGATCCGCGTCCCGCGCCTCGGGTACTACGCTGCGGTCAAGGAGGGCATCTCCAGGTCGGTCCTCTACGCAAGCCCGGGCCACTACCCCGAGACGGTGTGGCCCGGCGACCCGGGCACAGTGGGGGTGGCCGCCCACAACGTGTACTGGATCAACTTCCCACAGCTGGCGCCGGGGGATGAGATCGACCTCGAGACTCGCTACGGCACGTTCAAATACCACGTCACGAGCGCCGTGATCGTCAACCCGGACAACCGGTCCGTGCTGATCCCCGATGCACCCGGCTACCACTTGACGCTCACCACGTGCTGGCCTCTGTGGGCGGGCGCATTCGCCACCCAGAGATACGTGATCTTCACCGACCAGTACTTCCCGCAAATGGAGCCGCGCGGCTACACGTAACCTGAGCTCCGATGAAGGCGGAGGTTCCCGAGGTTCTCTTCGTGTGTGTGCACAACGCGGGTCGGAGCCAGATGGCGGCGGCGTTGCTGGAGCGGTACGCGGCAGGTCGCATACACATCCGATCGGCGGGCAGCGAGCCCGCGAGCTCTTTGAATCCTCGCGTGGTCGAGGCCATGGGCGAGATTGGCCTGGACATCAGCCGAGAGTTTCCAAAACCGCTGACGGACGATTACGTCCGTGCCGCCGACGTGGTGATCACGATGGGCTGCGGTGACACCTGCCCGATCTATCCAGGCAAACGATATGAAGACTGGGAGCTGGACGATCCGGCGGGGCAGGATCTGGACGCGGTGCGCCGCATCCGGGACGAGATCGACGTCCGCGTCAAGAAGCTCGTCGGCGAGCTGGTCCCGACTGCCGCTTAAAGGACCCTAGGAGATCAGCCGGCTCAGCAGCTGTCGCGTGGGCGCCTCGAGGGTCGACGCCAACCGGTAATAAGTCCAGATCCCACGCTTCTCCGATTCGACGAGGCCGGCTTCTTTGAGCTTGCCCATGTGATGGGAGATGGTCGGCTGCGTGAGGTCGAGACTCGCGGTGAAGTCGCATATGCAGATGGGCGTCTTCGCTTTCCACAGCGAAGCCATCATCGTCAGCCGGGTGGGGTCCGCTAGAGCCTTCATCAGCGTTGCGGTTTCCTCGGCCCACCTCTCGTCGACGTCGGGCAACCCGCAACACACGCCGCGCTCTCGGACTACCGCCAGGACTTTCATCGCCATGCCCACATCGTACGGCATCCATAGACATTTATCGATGGGTCATGCTAGGATCCACCCATCGACAATCATCGATGGGAGGCCCAACAATGAGCGAAGTTCGAGAGGCGGTCAGGTCCAGGTATGCAAGCGTCGCCAAGCAGATAGCGCTCACTCCGATTGGACCCTTGAACGCGAGCCCCGGCTGCTGTCAGGCCGACGGACCTGATTGCGGGTGCAGCGGCTCCTACGCGGCTGACGACCTCGATTCGGTCGCACTCACTGAATCCGTCAGCCTCGGTTGCGGCAACCCGACGATGCTCGCCCAGCTCGAGCCGGGCCAGATCGTACTCGACCTCGGATCAGGTGCCGGCCTCGACGTCTTGATTTCAGCCAGGCGTGTCGCTCCCGGTGGCCACGCGTACGGTGTCGACATGACGGACGAGATGCTGGCGCTCGCCAATGCGAACCGCGACAAGGCCGGCGTCGCCAACGCCACGTTCCTCAAAGGTACGATCGAGAACGTCCCCCTGCCGGATTCATCGGTCGACGTTGTGATCTCGAACTGTGTCATCAACCTGGCCGAGGACAAAGCCGCGGCGATCAAAGAAGCGTTCCGGGTCCTCCGGCCCGGTGGGCTTTTCGCTGTCGCTGACATGGTCGAACTGGAGCCGCTCGACGCAACGATCAAGAATCAGCTGGACTCGTGGGCAGGCTGCATCTCCGGGACGATCCCCATCGAGGAGTACCGTGCCACGCTCGTCGAGGCAGGGTTCCGCGATCCCGACTTCAACGTGCACGCCACCGAAGAGATGCCTGGAGTCGACGGTAAGGTCGGAAGCGCATACATCCGCGCCCGCAAGCCGACCTAGAAACGATTACGCCGGCTCAGCCGCTCCGGGCACTGAATGACTTGAACCGACCATCGTGGCGCCGGCAATTTCTCGGGCAACCATCCGAATACGGGACAGGCTCCGAGCCAAATCGATAGGATCAAATTCAAGAAGGAAAGAGTCGACCACTGGAACGATGAGTGGGATGCCGGACGTTGGGACAGCTGGGGCAAATGAGCAAATTGATGGCAGTCGTCAGCGATCCGAAATCGTCCTACGAGGTCGTCTTTGAGGACAACGGTCGCGTGGCCTACGCATACCTGCGTCAGCAAGGAAAAATCGTGTCGGATGTTTGGTTGTACAACCGGGCGCAGAGTCCAGAGCAAAGTGAATGGACAGACAGGTCGAAAATGCCTTTCTTGAACCCACGGGGCTTTACCACGGACGACCCGCCGCCGATTCCGTCCCGCCCGGAAGATGTGACCGCACGGTGGGTCCAGGACGGAGACCGACTCAAAGCGGTGGAAGTTTTCTTGAACGGCCAGCTCTGGGGCAAACTCGCACCCGGGGCAAAGCCTGGCTGGTCCAGGGGTGCAGCGCGGGTTGGGCCGCTCGCTCAGCCTCTGATCTAAGCCCAGTGGCCTTCAACTGGACGGAAGCGCTGCAGCATGCCGACCTTCATGGCCGTCGAGCGACGTCCAACGAGCTCAAGCTGATGAAGGCACTGTCACCCTCGATTGCCGACTGGTGCATCTCGCTGATGGGTGCATTTGACGTCATCGGTTCCGAGGTTTTGGTTGAGCCCGCCAACGATCCCTCGGGACTCGGAGTCGAGTTTCGTTGGATGACGCCGGAACAGATCGTCAGCGAAGCGACCCAGAGCCAGCCAGGGATTGCTGCCGGCCAACACGGCTTGACTCCAATCGGGTTATGCCTTTCGGGATCGGGTGACCCGTATTTCATGAACACCCTGGAGTCAGACAATCCGGCAGTCGTCCGCGTTCCCCATGAAGCAGTCCACGAAGGGGAGCTCGACCTCGACGCCATCGAAGTCGTCAGCCCATCATTGAGTGCCTTCCTTGTGGGTAGCAGATAGTCGCCACGGCCGCATCGGTGAGGTCTGATCCGGCCTCGACTCGAGCTGAGCCAAATTTCTGCGCTTAGTCCGGCTCGAGCGGCTCCTCGCCAACGAGTGTGGTCGCGTAAGGGACAGCCTCCAACCGTTCGATCGGAATCGGCTTGCCGGAGACTTCGCTCAGGCCGTACTTCCCGGCATCGATCCGCTCGAGAGCCCGGTTGACTTGCTCCAACGTTTCCATATCGAGTTCGTTGGCGTCGGTCTCGTCTTCTCGGTCGTAGATGCGGAGCGACTCGTCGCCTGAGTCACCGACACCCGATTCTTCTTGGACGGTCTCCTGGATGTCGCGGTTTCGCGCCGCGATTCGCGACTCGATCGCGTGGCGTTCGGCCTCGAGGCGCTCACGGAAATGGCTAATGTCTTGCGGCGTAAGCGCTGCCATCCAGTCCCTACTGTACTGATTTGACGGTCGCCTCGACCGGAGAGTAGAGTCGCGCGAAACATAATCTTCGCGGACGCGTACTTCAGCGCCGGCTACTACGTCGGGGCCGTGATTTTTCTAGTCATAGTGGGACTCGTCTACTGGTTCGTCGGCAGATGGGGATGGTTGGGGGTGATCATCCGAATCATTTGCGCGATTCTTTTTCAAGCTCTTCCAGGTTCTCTTCTCGCACCCCTAGGATTCGCTTGTTGTCCTTGGCCTGTTGAGAGGCAATCCGGTCTCGCCCACGAAGACCTTGAGGACCTTCCACCGATCTGGACTTTCGACCGGCTGGATGTCGGCGTTTGTCACCAGCAGCGACTGTCCCATGAATGCGAGCCCCCACGGCGAGTCGAAGAGTGGGCTGGAGATTCGCCGTATCTCGTTGCCGGCCGGATCAAGTACCGCGATCTGGTTGGTGCCGATAAGGGCGACATACATGTTGCCGGAGCTTGCGAAGGCCAGACCCGTCGCCTGAGGCAACTGTTGTCCGGGAACGACCGGGAAGCGGTGCACGAGCTGGAGATCAGACGCTGATGGGTGGTCGACAAGAGGGAGCCGGTAAACGACGGCCTCTCCGGGGAACGTCGCGGAGATCGTGATGGTGAAGTACAAGAACTTGCCAGTCGGATCGATCCGCCCACCCAGCGGCCCTCCCGCAAAACCGAAGAACCCGGTGAGCCTGGGGTCCTGGAACCAGATCGAAGGCTGCCCGTCTGGAGTAACCCGCCAGATGCGCGGCTTGTCGTCGGTCATGAATAGATTGCCGGCGCGATCAAAGACGAGGTCATTCCACATGGTCACCATCCAGCCGCCTGCCAGCGGAGCCTTGGCGAACAGGACAGGTGCGGAGTTGTCGTGGTCGAGGGAAAGGCGAAGGATGCGCCCGTTCATGTCCGCGATGTAGAGCTGGTGGTCCGGAGTCGGGTTGCCGTCGAGTGCCAGGCCGAAGAGGCCCATGTTGGAGTTCGGCATGGTGGCGATGCTTGTCGTCGTGACGAGGTTGCCGTTGTTGTCGTAGGCAAACACGCGCTCGCCGTCCGAATTGAGGTGCCCACCTGTCGCGGGATCTGCAAAGAAGTCGCCGGCGCTGGTCGAGATGTAGACGCGACTCCGGTCGACAGCAACGCCAAATGGGTGCCCAGGCGCGGGCACGGTTGCGAATACGGTCGTATCGCCAATCGCCGGACGGCCGGCGCCGTCATTGGCGAGGGCGGGCCAGCTACCCGGGGCGAGCCCGATCGCGCCTAGGACCAGAACCATGAGCCACCGTACTTTCAAATTCATCGTCTCTCCTCCTGCTCGGGTCGAATCTGGCCTGGCAGCTGTTTGTCTTGGATCTTCGCCTTCGGGGTTTGGGAAACCTTTGGCAATCAGTTGTGACGTACGACACCGCTGCAGCGTGACGCCCGACACCGAACCATTCAGCCCCCGCGCCTAGCCTCGTGGCATCTCAGATTCCAAATCCCAGTTGGAGGTTCAGGCGATGCAAGCAAGACTCGAAACCAGGCGTTTTCCTACCGCCGTTCTCACGTTCGCGTTGGCGCTGATGGCCGTCGTCATGCTCGGCTCCGCAGGCGGCTACGTGATGAGCATCCTCACGGCGCCCGCCGTCCATTCGGCGCAAGGGCCGACCATTTCGACGGTGCAAGGCGGACCGAATTCGGATCTCACCCGCGTGCTGCCGCAAGCAGCTGCGCACGGTGGACCGAGCTCCGACCTCACCCGGGCGCTCCCAAGCGGAAGAGTCGCCGGAAACAGCTCCCCGTGCGATTCACTCCGTCCGCACGGCGTTTGCTAGAGCATCTCTGCCGTCCTCGAAGCGAAGACCACTGGGCCTCCGACGAGGCCCAGTATGGGGATCACCCGTGCGCAAGTGACACCAGCGGTGGCTCGGGATCGGCTGAGCTGTCAGACGCCTCGCTGAGCTTCATGAGGGGTCAAGCTGTACAAGACGATGAAGCTCTACGACGAGCTGGCCGAGTGGTGGCCGGTCTTCTCGGATCCCAAGGAATACCGCCGCGAAGCGGCTCACATCACGCGCGTCCTCCGCGGATCGACCAGGCCGGCGCCGCGCACTGTGCTCGAGCTTGGTTCAGGCGGCGGAAACAGCGCTTTCCACCTCAAGGCACATTTTGCGATGACCCTGGTGGATCTGTCGCCGCGGATGCTCTCGGTGAGTCGCAGGCTCAACCCAGAGTGCCAGCACATCAAGGGCGACATTCGCACGCTGCGACTCGGCCGCACCTTCGACGCGGTCTTCGTTCATGACGCGATCTGCCACATGACCACCGAACCTGATCTGCGGGCGGTGATGCAAACCGCATACGAGCATTGCCGCCCCGGTGGGGTCGCGCTCTTCGTGCCGGACTTCGTGCGTGAGACCTTTGTCGCAGGCACTGATCAAGGAGGAACCGGGAGACTTCGCTTTCTGCAGTGGGTCTTCGATCCCGCCCCGACCGACTCCACGTATCTGGTTGACTTCGCGATCCTTCTGCGCAACCAAAAAGGCGAGGCCCGTGTTGTGCACGATCGCCATGTTCAGGGTCTTTTTCCGCGAGCAAGATGGCTGCACCTGTTGCGTGAAGTCGGACTGAATGCTGTCGTGGTGCGGGACGATGAGGTGCGCGATCTATTTCTTGGACGTCGCCACTTGCGGTCATGAATCGCGCCCAGCAGAAAAGGATCTCTTGACGTCGGCGCAAAATCATCATGCGAAATCCATTGACAGAAGCGGTCCTGTTCAGGTATCACAACACTTTGAAAGTGGTGCTGCTCATGGTTGCAATCACAGAAGCGACCAACTGATGAGTCGCAGACCCTTTCGAGGAATGCATTTGGGACCCGCCACCAAAAACATTCATCGGGTCCGAAATAGAGTGAAGGAGGTAAACCAATATGGCCGCGAAGAAGAAGGCTGCTAAGAAGCCAGCTGCCAAGAAGAAGGCCGCCAAGAAGAAGTAACGACTTCTTCTTAAGTTTCCTAATTCGTCCGGTAGACGCCGGGGTTCTGTGGCCCCGGCGTTTTCATACCTAGCCGCCCGAGCATCGCTTGGAACTAGGCGACCCGTCCCAGGGAGGTGGTGCGGGTTACCTCGACTTCCAGTTCTTGAACGCTTTCAGAAGCTCCGACTTCACTGGTTCGGGCATCGGTTCTTCCGCTAGCTTGCCCAGCACTCTTCTTGTGGCTCGCAGCTGCTCGAGGTAGGCGGTGCATCCATCACACCCGGCGATGTGCTCCTCGAACCGGGCCCGGTCGATCGGTGAGAGCGTCCCCTCCAAATACTCGGTCATGAGCTCGACCACATCGCGGCACTTCATTTCAGGTAGTCCTCAAGCTTCCGCCGTACGGCCGCTCTTCCCCGATGCAGTCGAACTCGTTGATTGGTAGCCGAGATTGCGAGCAATTCGCACACTTCGTCAGAGTCCATGCCGGCAATGTCGCGGAGGATGACAATCTCACGCTGCTTTTCCGGCAGCGCTTCGATGGCGACCTTCACTCGGTCGAGGGCCTCCCGGCTCATCACTGTGGCCTCGGGTAAGTTGCTCCAGCTATCGGGCGGAGTAGTCCAGAGCCCGTTGGAGCCAAATCGATGAGGGTCGACTGTGGGCCGCCGCGAGTCTGAGTCGTCTCGACGGAACAGCGAGGCGAAGGGCAGGACTCGCGACTCCTTGCGGCGTCGCGCACGCGCAACGTTCATGAGGATCGCAAAGATCCAGGTCTTCAGCGAAGACCGGCCTTCGAACCGATCGAGAGTGCGCAGAATGGTCAGCCAGGTCTCCTGGACGACGTCTTCGGCCACGCCGTGGTCTCGCACGTAGGCCATCGCGAGGCGCATCAGCGGCCCGTGATAGCGGGTGATGATCGCTTCAAATGCGACCTCATCGCCCGCTTTGAGGGCTTCGAGCTCTGGGTCGATGATTGTCCTCGCCACCCCCGGCCAAGGATACGGACGACCTCTCGGTGCTGGTGGCCGGGGAGGCCGCCATGGTCTAGGCAACCAGTGAGGATCGGATCTTCATTACCTATTCGTGTCGTCGTTCGGCAAGGCGTTACGGTCCCCAACCGCAACGATGGCCTTGGCGGGACTTCGGCCCCGACTGACGTCGGGATGGCGGGGATGGATGGGGAATCGAACCCACCCAGGACGCCTCAGCAGCGCCCCCCAAACGGTTTTGAAGACCGCGGGTCTGGCGACCGGATCACCGAGTTCGCCGAGAATTCGAGCCCGTTAACGTCAAGCATTCGTCGCCACTGAAGGCGAGCTGACCGTCGAGAAAGGTCGCCCGAACAATTTTGAGCGCTGGCCGAGCGTAGCCCTGGTCCGGCTCGTCCTCGCGAACTGACCGGGCTATGCAGGCGACGGGGTTCGTGGCTTGAGCAGCAGGCAACTTAGAGCCGCAAGCAGCAGGAGGAGCACCGGTACCACCAGCACTGCCCGGAACGCGTCGACGAACGTATTGGCGTAACCCGCATTGTGGGCGGCTACCTGGGCGGGACCAATCAAAGAGAGCCGGCTCTGGAGCAGCGCAACCGCGATCGCTCCGCCCATGGCGCCTCCCACCTGCCTGAACGTATTGAGCACGCCTGACGCGGCGCCCGCGACCTGGGGCGCAATGCCCCGCATGCCAACTGTCATCACAACCGCGAAGCCGCATCCGAGTCCCGCCCCTATGACCACCAGCGCGGGTATGAACGTCGCCGACGTCGCGATCGGCGAGACCGATGCAGCCAGCCAGCCCACCCCTGATGCCGCCACCAGCATCGCGCCCATCAGGATGAACTTGATGTCTACCCTCTCAGCGAGCCGGCCCGCCAGCGGTGCGACGAGCATGAGCGAGAGCGGCATGGGCGCCAGCGCGAGTCCTGCGTCGAGCGCCGTCATCCGCAGCGCGGACTGGAAGAACAGGCCCGCCACCACGATGAAGGCCAGCATCACTGTCTGGATGACGAGGATCACCCATGAGGACACGGTGAAACTGCGCGACGCGAACAGCGCTGGCGGCAACAGCGGCTCCGGTTGACGCCGCTCCCAGAGAACAAAAGCAGCGAGCAAGACGACGCCGGCAGCCATGACAGCAGGGATCGTGATCGGCCCGGTGATCCTGCCCCAGGTATAACGCTGCCCCTCGACCAAACCGAAGACGACCGCCAGAAGGCCCAGGCTCGCCAAAACGATCCCACCGACGTCCAAGGTGTGGCGGCGACCGGGAACAACCTTCGGGAGAAGTGCGTACGCGCCCGCGATCGCGACGATGCCCACAGGCACGTTCACGAGAAATACCCAGCGCCAACCCGCCGTCGTGACCAGCACGCCGCCGAGCGAAGGGCCCACCGCCGCCGCCAGTCCCGCCGAGCCGGACCATAAACCGATCGCGCGCCCGCGTCGGTTGGCCGGCACGATCGCCGGAATCATCGCGAGCGTCTGCGGGGTCATCAACGCTCCGCCCACTCCCTGGAGCACACGCGCCGCTATCAAGATCCCGGAGGATGGGGCCAGTGCGCAGGCGACCGACGCTCCGCCGAAAACCAGAATGCCGACGATCAGCAAACGCCTCGGGCCGTAGAGGTCACCCAGCCGTCCACCAGTGATCAATAGCGCCGCATAGACCAGGGTGTAAGCGTTGAGGACCCAGAGAACTTGATCGAGGCTCGAGTGGAGCCCGGTCATGATGCTGGGAATGGCGATGTTGACGATCGTTGTGTCGAGGACGACAAGAAACGCGCCCAGACACAGGATGGCCAGCGCCGCCCAGGTGCGCGCCGACACTTGTTGCTGCGGCGGCGCCACGACCACAACTTCGTTTCTCGCCGCCTCAATCGATCGTGTTGAAATCTCAGCCATTGCATCCCTCTGAAAACGTGGCGGCAGTCTTACGGCTGAGCCAACTCTGCCCGCGCTCGGCGCGGAGAACATCGGGGGGACACCCATTTGCGTCCCCCATTTCGCGCGCCGTAGGCCCGAAAGGCCTGGCGTGCGACTAGGCTTGCCTGGAACATGACCCAGCTGGAGACACTTCCCTTCAAGCGCGGCGAGCCGACAGCAACCGCAGGTCTCCGAGCTTCCTTGAAGGCTCCAGACCTGCAGAAGCGGCGGCGTGAGTTGCTCGATCGGTTCGAACTCGAGGGGGACCCTGACGTCCAGCTCGAGATGGCGTTCCTCGAATATATGGTTCATGACTTCGAGGCTGGGCTTGCGACCGCACAGGCCGCTTACCGAGGACTCAGGCAGCAGGGGCGCAAGAGGCGGGCTGCGCTTGCGGCTGCCGCGGTTGGGCGAATTTATTTCGAAGGGCTAAACAACCAAGTCGCAGCCCGCGGCTGGTTCTCGCGGGGGCGCACCCTGCTGGCGGACGAAGGAGAGTGCGTTGAGCGCGGCTGGGTCGAGCTGGGTCTCGTCGGCTGTTCGGTCACCGACGTCGGGGCCCTCGCCATCAAGGCGGCAGAGGCCGTCAAGCTGGCGCGAAAGTTCGACGACCTCGACCTCGAGTGCAAGGCGCTCGCGGACCAAGGGCTGGCCCTGGTCACGCTTGGACGCGGTGCCGAAGGCATGGAGCTTATCGATGAGGCGATGGCGATCGTAAACAGCGGCGAGGTCCATTCCTTCGCGGCCGGCCAGGTTGCGTGCTGCACCCTGACCGCCTGCGAACGGATCGGTGATCTTGCGCGGGCCGACGCCTGGCTCCGGGTCTTAGATGAGGTGGGCATATCGCCGAACGACCAGCAGGCACCCATATTGTTTGCGCACTGCCAGGCAACGTACGGCAGCCTTCTCTGCCAGGTCGGTCGCTGGGACGACGCGGAGACCGCGCTAACTCTGAGCCTGACCGCCGGTCGGAACGGTTTCTTTCTCCACCGTGTCATGTCGCGCGCTTCACTGGCCGACCTCCGCGTGCGTCAGGGCCGACTTCGGGAGGCGGAGCAGCTGCTCGCCGCATGCGGCGACCGGTGGGAAGCGATCCCGACTCGGGCGAAACTGCACTACGTCCGTGGTGAGTTCGAGAATGCCGTCTCGTCGGTGAAGCAGGCGCTGCGGCAGATCGGCGAGGACCATGTAAGAGGGGTGCCGCTGTTGGCATTGCTTGCGAACGCCGAGATCGCGCGCGGTGACGTCGATGCTGCGCGCCGCGCGGCCGAGACCGCCGAACGCCTGGCGCGCGAGACGCAATCACCAGCGCTGATTGGCGAGGCGGCGTTGGCCATGGGCAACGTGCTCGCGGCGGCGGGGAACGTGAGCGGCGCGGTTGTCGCTATCGAAGAGGGATTGCATGCCGTCGCGCCCATCGAGCAGGTCCTGATCAAGGGCGCTCTGCATCTGGCGCTGGCGCGGCTCCTGGGGGATTCCGACGCCCCCGTGGCTGTCACCGAAGCCCGAGCCGCCCTCGCGATCTATGAAAGGCTGGACGCGCCCGAGGCCGAGGTCTGCGCGACCCTCCTTCGACGGCTCGGCGCCAAGGTGTCCTACAGTCCCCGCCCTCCGGCGGACCCGCTGGCGCCCCTCAGCCGGCGCGAGCGGGAGATTGTCGATCTCATTGGCCAGGGCCTCACTAACGCGCAGATCGCCGAAAAGCTGTTCATCTCCCCCAAAACTGCCGAGCACCATGTGAGCAACATCCTGGGCAAGCTCGCCCTGCGAAGTCGCTTCGAAGTCGCCGCCATAACCACGGCGATGCCAACCTAAGGCGGCCCCGGCCACCGCCGGTCATTCACTAACTTTGGGGGTGTCGAATGGGTATGTCCCCGATTCGGGACATGCCCCCTCCGATGGACAGTGCCCATCAGTTCGATGGGGCACACGATTTCAGTACGAAACGGGCCTGCTGTGCAGGCGGCTCAAGCGATCGCCCAGCGTCACGGCATCGCGGCCGAGCAAGCGCGGGTGTTGCACGACGCCAACAATGTTGTAGTTCACCTCGCCCCATCACCGGTCGTCGCGAAGATCTGCCGCGCCTCCGTTGGAGACAATGGTTGGCGCAAGTTGGCCACCGAGCTAGAGATCGCACGCCACCTCGTTCGCGCTGGCGCCCCTGTGGTTGGCCCAAGCCCAGAGCTGCCACCGGGCCCGCACGTACAGGGCGACTTTGCGATGACGTTCTGGCGTCATCAGGATCACGATCCAGACGCGCTTGCAACAAGCCGCGGCGCCGGGCATGCCTTGGCGCAAGTCCATGAGGCGCTGGACAGCTACCCTGAAACCTTCCCGTCATTCTTAGACCGCCAGGTGAGGCAGACCGCAAAAATCCTGTTCGGCGAATCAGCCCCTTCCCAACACCCGACCTTTGACCGTGACTTTCTGTGCAGCCAATACCTGAGCATCACCTCGGAGCTCCACGATCGAAAGCTCAGCTGTCGAACCCTGCACGGGGATCCTCATCGAGGCAACGTACTGGTCGGCAAGGCTGGATATCTATTGATCGACTTCGAGTCTGTTTGCTCAGGGCCGGTCGAATGGGACCTGAGCGCATTGCCCGGAGAGGGGGCGGGCGCCTTCTATGTGGACGAGGACTTGCTTTCGCTACTGCGAAGGCTGCGCAGCCTATGCGTCGCGGTCTGGTGCTGGACGAGGGCGAGGAGTTCGACCGCGCTAGACCGCGCAGCCAGGAACCATATGGGCCTACTTCGGCTGGCGGCCGAACCCCGGCACTTCTGATGAGAAGAATCGCAAGAGAAGATGCAAGGGAATGGTCCTATTGAACTTGGACCCCACGCCCGGATTCGAACCGGGGACCTTTTCCTTACCAGGAGATGCTTTCTCGGCCGGGAAGGCAAGCTGTCGATAACCGACCAGGTATCCAGAGCGACTGCTCGCGGTTGGGCTCTCGATAGAGGGTACTTATCGCAAGCATCACCGACCTCGGGCTGAGGGGGCGCTGACGTCGGACCCATCTCCACGTAAGTAGACGCGCGCGAGGCCTAGGGGCCCGCAAACGATTCAGAAAACCGTCTGCGGGTTTGGCTGTCATCTTGGCTGTCATCGAGCCAGTAAATGGCGGGGATGGATGGGAATCGAACCCACCCAGGACGCCTCAGGAGCGCCCCGCAAACGGTTTTGAAGACCGCGGGTTCGGTGTCCGCAAACGTTCATCAACGTCCGTCAGAGTTCAACTTAGGACGCAGTAATTCCGTGCCCGTCCAAGGGCGGCCGCTGTCGTCCGCCGTCTCGGCTGTCATCTTGGATCTCGTGCCAGCACTCGAGGCTATCCCGGAATCGCTTCTGAACTAAGTAACTCAGAGCCCCATCCTGTTTCCGGGAATGTGTGACCCGGCTGTGCCCGTCGAACATCCTGACGAGCACAGCAGTACGGTGGATGAGGATGGTTGTGAGCGGTGTAGAACTCGTCGGTCCAGCGATCACAACGGAGCGGCCAGCGCGAACGGCGATCCGCGCCGTAGCCTGGCCTTGCCGGCCGGCGCCTATGACGCCGAGGTCGGTCAACGCGGCTCCTCGTACTCGGAGGCGAACACGTAGCTGACGGCCAGGCTGCGATACGGCCGCCAGCGGTCCGATATCTTGACCAGCTCTGCCTCGGAGGGAACGTGGTCGAAACCGTAAATCCGTTGGATCGCGCGACGCAACGCGATATCGCCGGTGAGAAAGACGTCTGGCCGGTTCAGCGCGACGAGCAGGAAACCGTGTGCCGACCACGGCCCGATGCCCTTCACTGCGGTTAGGGCGGCCTCGACCTCTTCGTCTGTCATGCGTTCAAGCGCCGCATCGCTTAGCCGCCCATCGACGAATCGCTCCGCGAGCGCCCGCAGCGTCGCGCCCTTGCGAGCCGAGAGCCCGGCGGCACGAAGTACCTGAGGATCGGTTGCCAGCAGCTCGGCCGGCGACGGCAAACGACCGCCGAATCGCTGTTCGATGCGGGACACGATCGTGCGTGTCGCAGCGACCGACAGCTGCTGGCCGACAACCTGGAAAATGAGTGTCCCGAACGCATCGAGCGGTGGGAGCTCGTCCATCCACGCTCGCGGACGAAAGGCTGGATGCGCGTCGATGACGTCCGCGAGCACCGGATCTGCCTTGCGAAGAAACTCGCGAGCCTGTCGGTCGGCGAGCGCAGCGGGCTGCCGCGGACGAGCACCCACGCTCAGGCCTTGAGCAGGCGCTCGAGAACCTCGGGAAGCAACACGACGCACAGCCTAGTTGGGAGTGCTAACGATGTGGTCTTCAACAACTTGTGCCGAGACTCGTACAGCCGTTGCTGAAACAGGAATGAGCCGACCACTCGCGCCCTCCCGATTGCCGCCTCCTATATGTCCCGACAGATATGACGCGGTCTGTCAAGGGGGGCATTTGAGAGGCGGGCAAAGTAGCAGCGGCAATCGACCACTCAGATATCTGCGGATTGGAACTGCACTTGTGGGAACCAAAGATCTGTTTCCGAAGCGAGCGCCCGCCTCTCCGTGGAGTCAGTTGACGTTGGTCCTATCGTTCATGAGCCCCTAGAGATGGGGGAGGCAGTTACCTACCCGTGGATGCGGCCTCCGTCGGGCGGCGAGGCCGATCGGAGAGATCGCTGAAAGCCAATCAGGCAGACCAGCGTCGCCAGAGCGATTACGAGCGGCCCGATAGTGGTTGGCAGCGAACCGCTGCGGAATCCAACAACCGCATCGCCAGCTTGAGCAAGTGTCAACGCGAGCGCCGACACCATGATCGCCGCGGCGGACCTCTTGGAGACCGCGACCACGAGGACCACGACGAGAACAACCGCTCTGACAAGGGCGTATCCAGCGGTTGGGTCAGAGGGCGTAGCAAATACGTACGCAATGGCGAACAGAGTGCTTACGAGCGCGTTTATCGAAGCAACGACCACCAGGAGAACGGCCGCGCGCCCTACGGTGACCGTATCAGTCTTATTCAGCATTCGCCGGCTCCTTTGACTTAGCCGAGTACTTGCCCCTGATGTCCAGCAGGCGGTCGAGGTCGCCGGGGCCCGACACGACCCGCACGTCACGCGCCGGCACGCGTTCACCGCAGTTTGAGCAGGTCATCTCCGCGTGGAAGACCGTTCCGCAGCGCTCGTGGACCAGCTGGACTGGGGGGCCGTCGGGGGCGGCGTACTTGTCACCCCACTGACGCATGGTGGTCACTACCGGCGACAGATCCTGACCCTTCGCCGTAAGGCGGTACTCGTAGCGGG
>WNFD01004074.1_pt1 | contig 17584 bp, 22 predicted proteins | sample 5400491 | NCBI WGS metagenome assembly WNFD01 (sample SAMN13153343, study PRJNA577476) | soil metagenome | isolation source: 120 cm saprolite under Douglas fir tree site 2 hole 2 replicate 2 | place: USA:California | collected 2015-04-18 | reverse complement strand
TCGATCATTTGAATCGATAGGTGATACGACCCTTGGTCAGGTCATGAGATCATTGCCCACACCGCCGGCCGCATGCGCAAGAACCGCATCCGCGTGCTCGCCGGCGGTGTGGGCAATGATCTCATGTTCGTTTTCGAGCTTTACGCGGAAGGTGGCGTTCGGAAGCAGCTCCGTCACCACACCGGGAAATTCCAAGAGTTCTTCCTTAGCCATCCGCTACCCAGCGATTTGCAAGCAGGACCGACGGTGGTGCCGCCCGAAGGCGCGGAAACTAGCGGAACCAAGCCGAATTCACAACCGTCGAGGTTGCCGTTCCACCGGTGTCCGAAACCGACGCATTTTTCTGCGACGAGACCGGGGGCCGCGCCGCTTCGGGCGTCCCGCATCACTCGTTCGCGCCGCGCCGCGGAAAAAACCGCGCCCTGATCCGCTGCAGCAACTGCTCGCGAACCTCGCGATACGCGTTCATCCGCTGCTCGCGGCTGCCTTCGATCGCCGTCGGATCGACGGTCGGCCAATATTCGACCTCGGCGGCGAGCGTACGCACGAGCTCGAGCGCCTTGTGGTGCGCCTCCGGCGACAGCGTGACGATCAGGTCGAAATTGAGCCCTTCGAGGTCGTCGAGCTCCTCGAAGGTGACGGGACGGTGGGCGCCGATGTCGATACCGATCTCCTCCATGGCGGCGGTCGCGAACGGGTCGAGCTCGCCCTTGCGCACGCCGGCGGAGCCGACATAGACCGAGCCGCCGAGCATCTGCTTGAGCATGGCGGCCGCCATGGGCGAACGCACCGAATTCATTCCGCAGGCGAACAAGACCGCCTGCGGCCGGGACGGCGGCGCGTGCGTGCTCAGCCTTTCCAATGCAGCACGCAGATCAGCGTGAAAAGCCGGCGCGCGGTGTCGAAATCGAGTCGCACCTTGCGCGCGAGCCGCTCCATCAGGATCTTGGAGCCGTCGTCGTGCAGGGCGCGCCTCGCCATGTCGAGCGCCTCGATGCGATCGGGCGTCGCGGTTCGGATCGCCGCGTAATAGCTGTCGCAGACCGTGTAATAATCCTTGACGATGCGCCGCAGCGGCGAGAGCGAGAGCAGGTGCGCCACCGCCGGCGCGCCGTCGGCGCGCCTGATGTCGAACACGAGCCGGCTGCCGGTGATGCTCAGGTGCAGCGCGAACGGTCCGTCGTCGTCGTCGTTCGGGGCAAACGTGTTCTCCTCGAGCAGATCGTAGATCGCCACCGCGCGCTCGTGCTCGACATCGGGATTGGAGCGTCCGATCGAATTTTCGTCGAGCGTGACCGCAACCAGGCGGTCCGATCTTCGGTGGGAAGAACGCTCCGGGCGGCTCATCGCGGATTGAAGCGCATCGCGACCGACCGGGCATGGGCATCGAGCCCTTCGGCTTCACCGAGCGCGATCGCGGCCGGGCCCAGCGCGCGCAGCTGATCGGGCCCGCATTTGAGGATCGACGTGCGCTTCATGAAGTCGAGGACGCCCAATCCCGAGGAGAAGCGGGCGGCGCGGGCGGTCGGCAGCACGTGGTTCGAGCCGCCGACATAGTCGCCGATCGCTTCCGGGGTGTGGGCGCCGAGGAAGATCGCGCCGGCATTGCGGACGCGGCCGGCGAGCCGCTCGGCGTCCTCGCTCGCGATCTCGAGATGCTCGGGGGCAATCGCGTCGACGAGCGGCACCGCGTCCTCGAGCGCGCCGACCACGATGACGGCGCCGAAATCGCGCCAGGAGGCGCCGGCGACCGCGGCGCGCGGCAGCGACGCGAGCTGCGCTGCGACTGCCTTCTCCACCGCGTCGGCAAGCGCCGCATCGTCGGTGATCAGGATCGATTGGGCGCTCGCATCGTGCTCGGCCTGGGCCAGGAGATCGCCCGCGATCCAGTCGGGATGGCCGCCCTTGTCGGCGAGGATGAGCACTTCCGAGGGGCCCGCGATCATGTCGATGCCGACCTTGCCGAAGACGAGACGCTTCGCGGCCGCGACGTAGGCGTTGCCGGGGCCGACGATCTTGGCAACCGGCGCGATCGTCGCGGTCCCATGGGCGAGCGCCGCCACCGCCTGCGCTCCCCCGACGCGATAAACCTCGTCGACGCCGGCAAGCCTGGCGGCGGCGAGCACGAGCGGTGCGAGCGTGCCCTCCGGAGCCGGCACCACCATCACCAGCCGCGGCACGCCCGCGACCTTGGCCGGAACCGCATTCATCAGCACCGAGGAGGGATAGGCGGCGGTGCCGCCGGGCACATAGAGGCCGACCGCCTCGATCGCGGTCCAACGCGACCCGAGCTCGACCCCGAGCGCGTCGGTGAAGCGATCGTCGACAGGCTTTTGCCTGATGTGACAGGCCTCGATCCGGTCGCGCGCCAGCGCAAGCGCGTCGAGCGCCCGGCGATCGCAGGCGGCATAGGCCGTCTCGATCTCTTCGGCGGTTACCTTGATGCCCACGCGGTCGAGATCGACGCGGTCGAATTTCAAGGTCAGCTCGACCAGCGCCCGATCGCCGCGCGCGGCAACGTCGGCGATGATCGCGCGCACCACCGCTTCGACGTCGGGCGATGCCTCGCGCTTGGCGGCGAGAAGGGCGCGGAAACGTTCGGCGAAATCGGGAGCGCGGCAGTCGAGGCGGATCGGCATGATCCTGTCCTATCGGACCGCCGCTCGGCGCTCAATGGCGCCTCTCACCGCCTGGCGTCGGGAGCCTCATCGACATGAACAGGACGCGCGGCCGCCGGCCAGGAAGGCCCGAGATCGGCGAGCTCGGCTTCCAGGCATTCGACCTCGAGCCGCAGCATGCCGCCACCGGAGAAAATGAGGGTCACGACCCCGGCGGGCGGATCGGTTTCGGAAAATTCGACCGCGAGCAGGTTGAGCACCGCATCCTTGCCGGCGGGATCGACGCTGCGGCACTTGCAGCAGCGGCAGCGCCTGAGCTCGGGCCGCGTGCCCTCGGCCGCGAGCCAGTCGAAGCGACCGAGCGCGACGACCAGCCGCTTTTCCTGCCGGCGCCAGCTGATATCGGCCACCTTGACGAGGGCATCCTGCAGATGGGCGGAGACGACCTCGAGGTCGTCCCGGTCGAGGGCGACGAACTTCACCGGCTCCATGACGCGCGCTCCCTGCCGTCCTTCCCAGGCTTGATGTTACCGGGGTAGTTAGGAAGCGGGAAGCCGCGGCGCAAGCGGCCCGCGGGCGCGATCCGCCTCAGAACGACACGCAGGCCGGCCGCACGATCACGCCGACGGACTGCTGCTTGAAGCGGGTCTTGTACGCCTCGGCGATCTCGTTGAGGCGGGCGATGTCCTCGACCTCGCCGGGGAGCACGATCTGCACGATCTTGCTCGGCTCGCGGACGATCTTGCTGCTGGCCTTGTCCCGCCATTGGCCGGCGGCATTGAATATCGTGAGGCCGTCCGGAAAACGGGGGGTGATCTCGCGGTCGACGAAGCGGCTCCATTCGACTTCGCTCACGCCGATCCGGTCGCCGACCTTGCGCCCGAACATCAGCTCGGCGACCTGCGTCGGCTTCTGGCCGCCGCGGCAATCCAGCAGTTGCGCGCCGGCTTCACCGGTCAAGGCAAGGGCGAGCACGACGGCTGACGCCGACCGAAGCAAGACTTTCATCGCACGCTATCGCCCATCCGCCGTCCGCGGTGTGATCATCCCAAGGTCGTCATTGCCGGGCTTGACCCGGCAATCCATCCAATCTTCGTAAGAGCTTTCTCGCGAAGAAGATGGATGCGCGGGTCAAGCCCGCGCATGACCGGTGGAGAGCCTGTTACGCTGGCGCCGACGCCCGGCATCCGGAGATAACGACGAATATCGTCCTCACCCGCTGATGCGCTCGATCGCAGCGCCGCAGGCGGAGAGCTTGTCCTCGAGCCGTTCGAAGCCGCGGTCGAGATGGTAGACGCGGTTGACCATGGTCTCGCCTTCGGCCGCCAGCGCCGCGATGACGAGGGAGACCGAGGCGCGCAGATCGGTCGCCATGACGGGCGCCCCCTTGAGCCGGTCCACGCCTTCGATGGTCGCGCATTCGCCGTCGAGATGGATATGGGCGCCGAGCCGGACCAGCTCCTGAACGTGCATGAACCGGTTCTCGAAGATCGTCTCGGTGATCCGCGACGTGCCCTTCGCCCGCGTCATCAAGGCCATGAGCTGCGCCTGCAAATCGGTGGGGAAGCCCGGGAACGGCGCGGTCGTCACCTCGACCGCCCCGAGGCCGGAGCCGTTGCGCGCCACGCGCACGCCCGCGTTGGTGGCGGTGATCTCGACGCCGGCCCGCCCCAGCACGTCGAGCGCGGACTGCAGCAGTTCCGCGCGCGCGTTCTCCAGGAGGACGTCGCCGCCGGTCATGGCGACCGCCATGGCATAGGTACCGGTCTCGATACGGTCGGGCAGCACGCGATGGCGCGCGCCGTTGAGGCGCGCCACCCCGTCGACGACGATGCGCGAGGTTCCCGCGCCCGCGATCCTGGCGCCCATCTTATTGAGGCAATCGGCGACGTCCGCGATCTCGGGCTCGCGCGCTGCGTTCTCGATCACGGTCGTCCCGTGCGCGAGCGAGGCCGCCATCAGCGCGGTATGGGTGCCGCCGACCGTCACCTTGGGAAATTTTATCTCGCCGCCCTTGAGGCCGTTCCCGGCGTGGGCGACGACATAGCCGCGATCGATCTCGATCTCGGCGCCGAGCCGCTCGAGCGCCATGATGAGGAGGTCGACCGGCCGCGTGCCGATGGCACAACCGCCCGGCATCGACACCTTGGCTTCGCCCATGCGCGCCAGCAGCGGCGCCACCACCCAGAAGCTCGCCCGCATGCGCGAGACCAGCTCGTAGGGAGCCGTGGTGTCCACGATATTGGCGGCGGAGATGTGCAGCGTCTGCCCGTCGTACTGGGTCTCGCCCGGACGCTTGCCGCCGACCATGATATCGACGCCGTGATTGCCGAGAATGCGTTGCAGCAGGCCGACGTCGGCGAGGCGGGGAACGTTGTCGAGCACGAGGGTCTGCTCGGTGAGCAGGCTCGCGATCATCAACGGCAGGGTCGCGTTCTTGGCGCCCGAGATCGGAATGGTTCCGTTGAGCCGTTGGCCCCCGCTGATGCGAATCCGATCCACTTTCCCCTCCCGGTTTTCCGGCGAACGGCGCCGATCGCGGTGAGCCGGGACGCCGAGGCAGCAACAAGCGGCGGCACGATCGACGTGCCGACGCCGGCCTAGCTGTCCCGCTTATCTGCGGCAATTCCGGCGGAATCGTGGGGTGCGCGGTCGGGAGCGGCGGCCGAGCGCCCCTTGGCTTGCGCTTTGCGGCGCTTGAGATTTTCGCGCAGCACCGCGCCCAAGCGCCGCTGCCGCCTCGCCTTCTCCGCAGTCTTCGGTCGCTCGTTCATGACCGGCAGGATACGAGCGTCCGGCACGGCATGGAAGGGAGCGCGGATCGGGCGGCGTGCGCTTGCGCCGGTTCCGGCCTTGTGGCAAGGATCGCGCCGCTCGCGGCCGCATTCGAAACGTTTCAGATTCCCGCATCCGGCCCGGCGCTGCCGTAGCTCAGTGGTAGAGCACCCCCTTGGTAAGGGGGAGGTCGTAAGTTCAATCCTTACCGGCAGCACCATGAAAGGCCCATGGAACATGGGCTTTTGGCAATCGGCCGAATGCCGTCCCAGATGCCGCAGGACGCAGAACGATAATGGGCCGCGCCGGTGCGTTGGCTAGTCTCGCACGCTGTCATCCACCAGGAAATAAAGGCCATGTTTCCGGCCGCCTCCGACCTGGACGTTGGTTAGTTCGTCATCGCTGAGATCGATATATGCACGGTCATCCTCGATGGAGCCGCCGCGCACCCGGTTGTCCTTGATCTTGCGATCGAGCTCAACCAATACCCGCTTGACGGCGGTGTCGATCTTCTCCTTCGGCCAATCGGTAAAAGCCCAAATCGCCGCGGTCAGCAGGTTGACGAATCGCCTGGACGAATAATCGTCGCTCTGCTTCTGCTGAACCTGGAAAAAATCGAATCGACCATCATGTCGGCAGTTAAGCTGGCCAACAAATCCCTGTACATTACCGAGGTCAAATTCGACCCCCAACCCCGGCAATGATTCGAGCTCTTTGAACATGACCCGGGGTACCGGAATTCGAAGCTGAGCTTCTGCGGCCGCCAATCGGGCTCTGAATTCATTGCAATTCGAAAAAGCCGCCGCGGCGGTCGAGTAGGCAGAGAGAACCAGAACGCCAGCAACGGTACGGATCATTTCACTTCCCCGGCAAAAGGCTGTCACGCCGCGTTACACCGGTTTATTTTGAGAGCGGGGCTGAGCAACCTCATACGGTAGACCTTGGATGGTGCCTGGGCGATGGCAGCGCGCGGCCACGCGATCGCCGAGCCGCCGAGAAGGGTGAGAAACCCGCGTTGCATGGTCCCTTTTTCTCCCGACATGCCGCACAGACTGCCTGCACGGTAGCAAAGAGATCAAGGGCTGTCCGCACGCCAAATTTGAATCGTTCACGTTCAGCGTCCCGCAGCCGAGTTCGGCTTCTATTTCGTGCTCTTCCCGCTCGGATTCCTGTCCGGAAGCCTCGTTTGCAGCCGGCTCGGCAGTCGCGTGGCGGACGAAACCATGGTGCTCGCCGGATCCATTTTGTCCTTGGCTGCGGTGGCCGCGCAATCCGGGCTGTTTCTGAGCGATCACGTGACGCCGCTGACGTTCTTTTTGCCCGGCTTCTTCATCACCATGGCCCAGGGCATTTCCCTTCCCTACAGCCAGGCGGGAGCGATGGCGACCGAGCCGGAGCTCGCCGGGACGGCGGCCGGAGTCGGTGTCTTCGTGCAGAACTTCTGCGGTGCCGCTTTCGCTCAGCTTTAGGGCCTGCTCGCGAACGGAACGCCGGGACCGTTGATGGTGACGACATCGATCAGCGCCTTGCTCGGACTCCTGGTCGGCGCGGTACCGTTTTTTCTGGTCCGGACGCGTTGATTGACGCTGCTTGCGCGCCGCGCGATCGCAGCAGGTCGATTGCCGGCAAGTTCGGTGAATGGGCCAATCGGGCGGTCGATCATCGATCCGGGACGCCCATCGCGGCCTTGGCCTTGGCGACCACTTCTGCCGGCGCGTTGATCGTCGCGTGGACGATCCGACCCGCTTCCTCGGCGCTCATGGGCTCGACGGCGAAGCCGATCCTTTCGGCATCGGCGAGAAACGCGTTGTCCCGCAGCGTCGCGTCGAAGGCCTTGCGCAGGATGGCGAGCCGATCCGCCGGGACGCCGGGCGGCGCGATGTAGGGTTGTCCGAGCGCCGGGGCCGACGAGACCAGCTGCATGATGCGGCGCTGCTCTTCGTTCTTCGCGAGCTCGGTCAGCAGCGGCACGTCCGGCAAGAGCTTTTCCCGCCTGGCGCCCGCCTGCGCGAGAAACACGACCTTCCTCTCCTTGAGCCAGTCGGGGTGCTGGCTGGTGATCGAACCGAACCCGAATGCGCGAGCCTGCACCTCGCCGCGCTGCAGGCCGAGATTGACCTCCTCGGAGGTCCGGTAGCCGGTCACGATCTTGAACCTGGTCCCGAGCAGGCTGTTCATGAGGGTCGGAATGATGACGATCCCCGATCCGGCGCCGGTGCCGCCGAGGATGACCTCCTTCTCCATGGCCTGTTGGATGGTCGTGATCCCGGCGGTGTGCCAGACCAGGATCACCTCGTTCTGCGCCCCGGTCGAACCGAGCCAGTTGAACCGATCGGCGTCATAGCGCACGCCCTGGCCGTCGAGCACCTGGTGCAACGGCATCGCGCTGTGGATGGTGGCGATCGCGGTTCCGTCCTTCGGCGCGATGTTGTACATGTAATTGGTCGCCAGCACGTTGCCGCCGCCCGGCATGTTCTGCACGATCATGATCGGATTGCCGGGGACATGTCGGGGCATGTGGCGCGCAATCAGCCGAGCGACGAGGTCGTAGGTGCCGCCGACGCCCGTGCTCGTGATCACCGTGATCGTCTTGCCCCTGTAAGCGTCGACCTCGGCGGTCTCGGCGCGAGACGGCAACGCGGCGAGTGCGACGATCGCGCCGAGAATCACGCGAGCGCGCATGGCGCCTGCGGCCCTCGCAAGTCGGCGGCCCGACATCGCTAGAGCGCATTCAGCTTTGCTGGAAGCTGAATGCGTTCTAGCTTCTTTGCGTGGTCGCATTTTCGGACGGAAAACCGGTTCCCACCCCGGATCAAGTCCGGGCAGGCTTTTTTCCTGAAAATGCTCTGGCAACGCACGGCGCCTATTCGGCCGCAATCGGTGTATCGTGGCGGATGTATCGTTCCATCGCCTCGGCGAACGGCTCTCCCGTTGGCGCCTCGAAGCGGCCGGAGCGGACCCGGTAGCTCGCGGGGTCCATGCCCGGCAACGACTTGCCGGCGGCATGGTCGTTGAGCGTCTGCAGCAGCAGCCTGCGGATTTTGACGATCGCCGCGTCGCAAGCGAGCAGGTGCTCGGCGGTGCGGTCGGCGATCGGCCCCATCGATTCCTGGATGGCGCAGTCCTGGGTGCCGAAGCCCTTCATTCCCGTAAACGACTTGCCGCTGGCCTGCAGCGCGCGGTCGATCAGGTAGTCGTTGGCCTTGTTGCGGAGGGCATGGTCGGTGCCCGGGATATTTTCGGTGTGGATGCCAAGCCCCGCCCTCGACCGGGCGAGATCCTCTTCCGTGAGCGGCCGCGACGGATGGAAATCGACGCTGTAGAGCATGGTGTTCTCGTCGTCGATCGGCGCCCATACATGCGCGCCGTGCGGGATCGACGAAATGACCTTGTGAAACGGCATCAGCATCACGTTCATGTTCCACATGATGCTGCCGTTGCCGGGATCGCGGCCGGTCCCGACGACGAATCCGAAATCAGTCGCAATGACTTCGTAGAGCGTCGCGACGATGCGCCGGCTCGCATCGGTCTCGCCGCCGTGCAGAAAAGTGAGATGCGTCGCGTCAAAGCCGCCTTCGAGCGCCTGCAGCCAGTTGCATTCCTGGATGTGGCGGCTGGCGTAGCGCTGGGACGGCGGGACGAGGGTCCATTCGAGCTCGGGGAATTGCGGCTTGCGGTCCGGCGGGCCCATATAGGTCCACACCACGTCGCCGCGCTCCAGGCACGGGTAGGATTTGACTCGCAACTGCGCCTGGATGTTCGCCTTCTGGATATCGCCGGTCTGCGGCACGCACGGCAGGTCGATGCACTTGCCGTCGACGTCGAATTTCAGGCCGTGATAGACGCAGCGCAGCCCGCCATCCTCGTTGCGGCCGTAGAACAGCGAGGCGGTACGATGCGGGCAGCGCTCGTCGATGAGCCCGATGCGCCCCTGCGTGTCGCGAAACAGCACCAGATTTTCGCCCAGGAGCCTCACTCGCACGGGCGGACCGTCGGGCTGCGGGATTTGCTGCGAGAACGTTGCCGGGATCCAGTAGCGGCGCATCAGCTCGCCCATCGGCGTCCCTGGACCAACTCGGGTCAGCAATTCATTGTCTTGTTGCGAGAGCATGGGCGCGCTCCATCGGTCGATTCCGGGCGGAAGATCGGCCATTCTGGCGCCGAGACGGCACCATTGCAATTCGGGATTGCTATCGCGTGCGACCGAGCAATTGCGCGGCCTTTTGCGCCACCGCGGCCGAGGTCTCGTATGCCTGCTCGACGAAGCTCGCGATATCCGCTCCGCTCGTCGGCGCGAAGGCGAGAGCTGCTTTGGCGATCTTTCCGGTCAGTCCTCTCCGGTCGCGCGGAGATAATCAGCGAGAGCCGGACCGATGTTGGGCACGAACAGCTCATCGACGCTCATCCGGCGGCGCAAGAGCTTTTGCTCGTCGAGGTAGGTTACCAGCGCAGTCAGCGTCGGCAGGCTGCCGTCGATCGAATAATCCCAGATCTGCGGCCCGAAGATTCCGCGTGTCGTTTCCACCTCGTCGATGACCCACGGGAGGCTGACGGTCAGCGCATTGGTGTCGTACGTCGACTGACAGGCGAGCTCTCGCGCCCTGCAGAACGCATGGTAGAGGCTGACCGCGAGCCAGGGCTTTTCCTTGTAAAGGCTCGTTTTCAGCACAACCGTATGCATGATCGGGAAGATGCGCGTCTTTTTGTAATATTCGACCTCGACCCGACGTGAATCCCGGAACAGCCGCCGGACGGTCTTGCCGAGCCCCTCCGGAATCATCACGGATATGAGAGCGTCGATATCGCCGCGCTCGAGCATCGCCTCGAGAGTCGTATCGGCCGGAAGCGGCTCCAGCCTGACGCCGTCAGGTGCCTTGATGGAGCGGACCGGCTTGCCGGTGACCCATGCGATGTCCTCCGGCGTCACCCCGTACTCGTGCGTGAGGAACCCGCGGACCCAGACCGCCGCGGTCATCTGGTAGTCGCCCACACCGACGCGCTTGCCCTTCAGGTCTTCGGCGCGCTCGATGGCGGAATTGGCCCGCACGTAGAGCGCCGAGTGGCGAAAGACCCGCGACGGAAAGACCGGAATCGCGATGAAGCGCGTATCGCCTTCCGAGCGCAGGATCGTATAGGACGACAGCGACATTTCGGATGCGTCGAACTCGCCATGGTTCAGCATGCGCCAAAAAGTCTCGCCCGGGCGCAGCGGCAGGAATGTCAGATCCACGCCGAGAGGCTGCACCCTGCCGTCGATGAGCGGTTGGGTGCGATCGTAGCGGCCGCAGGCCAGCGTCAGTTCGAGCTTGTGCATGGAGTCCGGGAAACGTCCGATCGGGCTGCATCATAGCAATCGACGACACATCACTGGAACCCCTGGAGCGGATTCGCGGCAGCGTTCCGGAGGCGTCCGTCCGCGTCGATATTGGAGAATCGCCACGGCGCGCCAGCCCCTCGAAGGCCGCGCCAGCCCGGACGAGAAGGGCCTGCTCCCGGCGGAACGAAGGGATTTCGCGGCTTTGTCGAACGATTTCGAGCGATCGATCGCAATGCGCGTGCTGTTTATGCAACACTTCTCGGGAAAGAGCGCCTCCCGCGGGTGGATTAGCCATTTTCTCGTTGCGGGACGCTCGCAGTCGGATCATTTTTAACCGTGAAGCGGCGAATGCCGTTTCGGCTTAATGGGGCGGCGCGACGAGGGGGGCTCCCCGGGCGCAGGCCAGACTCAAAGTTGGGGCCAGACACAGGGGACAGATCATGACGAAGATGCTACTCGCCGCGGCTGCATCCTTAGCGATGCTGGGCGCTGCCGCCGCCGCCGACATGCCGCGCAAGGAACCGCCTCCGCCAGTCGCTGCGGTTGGCAAGGCTCCGATCGGCAAGCTGCCCATCGGCAAGGCTCCGATCGGCAAATATCCCGTCGGCAAGTATCCGACGCCGGTCGTGACGAAGGGCTGACGTCGACAATCCGCCGACCGGCGCTCGCGTTACGACCTGTCTTCGTGAGGCAGGGAGAATCGACGCGAGCGCGGTCGGGAGGGTTGGAGCGTCCGCTTGGAAGAGCGGCCGCAAAGGGAGTTCCCGCTGTCCGCCTCTCACGAGGCGGCACACCGGGGGCAGCCTCACCAGAACCAAAGCCCCCTCGTGCCGCGTGAGCCTTCGCGCGCATCGGCACCGTCTCGGCCAAATCCGCCGCGGCCTTCATCGTCATCGCCGGCAGATGCGCGACCGCGCCCACTTCGCGGGCGCTTGTCGCGCCAACGGCCATCGTCGCCGGCTTCGCTGCGCCGGGCGATCTTGGCCGGCATAACCGGCGCGACCGTCCCATCGATCCGTCCGCTCGGCGCGCCACCACGGGCTGTCATCGTCCGCTTCACCGCGCCGGCGATCTTGGCCCGCATATCCCGCATATCCGGTAAAGCCGCGACCGTCCCAGCGCTCCGCGCGCTCGTCTCGCCAGCGGCCGTCGTTGCCCGCGTCGCTGCGCCGGCGATCTTGAGCGGCATAACCGGTGTAGCCCCGACCGTTCCACCGATCCGTCCGCTCGGCGCGCATGGACGAATCGTCGTCGCCCTCATTGCTGGAGCGATTCGGAGTCTGCACGATCTTTCTCGGCTTCTTCCGCCCTGCGGCAGACGACTGGAACGCCGTTCCATGGTCCGGCGCGGCCTCCGCTGAGGGGGCTTGTGATGCCTGCACGGGTGCGTGCGCCGGGCCTTGCGATCTCGGCGCCGTCAAATCGGCACGTCTTACCGGCAAGAACCGCGCCGCCCGAGCGGATGGCAGCCTCGCCGCCGAGGAGGGGCAACGAAAGCGCAAATCCGGCCAATCGGTCGGCTTCGGCCGACGTGAAGCGGCACTCGACATCGTGATCGTGCTCTAAGCCGCCGATATCCGCGCCATCGAGATGCCCGGCACGTCATATTGACCTTGATCCGCCGCGCGGCGAGCGAGCCAGTCCCACAGGGCGGCGACCTCGATCGCGGCCTTGCCCGCGGGTTCCACCTCCTGCGCGCACCGGCTTCCGACCAGGGCGTGACCGAAGACGGCGCGCTGGCGAACGATGATCGGGCAGACCTCCACGCCGTATCTCTTGTGGGCATCCTCGCCTGCCGCGACCGCCTGGCCGCCCTGCACGGGGGCGGCGTTGATCACGAGGACCACCGGCTTGCCGGCGAGCTTGGCGATCTCCACGTTGACCCCGATCGAGCGCAGATCGAGGATGCCCGGCCGCGACACGATCAGGCAGAAGTCGGCTGCCCGTACCGCGGCGAGTGCCGGGCTCTCGACCGCGGGCGCGGTGTCGATGAAGGCGATGCGAGTGCCGTTGCGCCTGGCGGCATGAAGCGCTACCGCGAGCCGGGCCGGCGGGCAGGCCACCACCGCCGGCTGCTGCGCCTGCCGACCGTCCGCCCATTGCGCGGCGCTCGACTGCGGATCGAGATCGATGATGGTGACGGGTCCGGATCTGGCGGCCTCGACACCGAGATGCAGGGCAAGCGTCGTCTTCCCGACGCCGCCCTTTTGGGCGATGACTGCGACCGTAAACACGTCGAGCCTCCCGGGGGTAGAGGGCGTCGACATGTCGTTAACTGATTCGCGAATCCGCGGCTACACCTCACAAGATCGGCGTCCCCGGGTTCGTCGAATGATGGACGGCGCAGTCTTGTGCCGGCCGCCATCGCTTCGGTAGGCTCGACGCTTGGGAGCGCCTGCGCCTGGGCGCGGGAGAAGGCCGGAGGATGCGATGCGACGCCGTCTGCTGCCGCTCGCCGTCGTCGCGATCATGGCGCTCCCGGACGGGAGCGCGTTTGCCCAGGATCCGGTCGCGCAATTCTACAAGGGCCGGCAGATCACGGTGATCGTCGGCTCGTCGGCCGGCGGCGGCTACGACATCTATGCCCGGCTGCTCGCGCGCCATATGCCGAAGCATATTCCCGGCAACCCGGGCGTGATGGTCACCAACATGCCCGGCGCCGGCAGCAACGCCGCGGCCGCGCATCTGTTCAATGTGGCGCCGAAGGACGGCACCACTATCGGCGCGCTGCAGAACAGCGCGGTGATGGACGCGCTGTTCGACGCGTTGCTCGGCAACGCCCGGCAGCTGCGCCACGACGCGACCAAGTTCGTCCATCTCGGCTCGGCCACGACCGATCACTACGTCTGCATCGCCCGTTCCGACGCGCCGATCAGGACCTTCAAGGATACGCTCACGCGCGAATTCCTGATTGGAGCGAGCCAGCCCGGGACCTCGACCCGCGACTATCCCGCGATGCTCAACAACACGACCGGCGCCAGGATCCGGCAGGTCGGCGGCTATCCCGGCACGCGCGAGATCACCCTCGCGATCGAGAAGAACGAGGTGCAGGGCCTGTGCGGCTTCAGCTGGTCGAGCCTGCAGGCGCAGCGCCCGGATTGGATCAAATCCGGATTCATCCGCGTCATCGTGCAGGAGCACGACAAGGGCAATCCGGAGATCAACCGGATGGGCGTGCCGCTGGCGGTTGATTTCGCCACCTCGCCGGAGAACCGCAAGATCATGGAACTGGTGTACTCCTCGGAAACGTTCGGCCGCCCCTACATGCTGGCGCCCGGCGTGCCGGCGGATCGGATCGCGGCGCTGCGCAGGGCGTTCCAGGAGACGATGTCGGACCGGGAGCTGCTGGCGGAGGCGGAGCGGATCGGGCTCGCCATCGATCCGATCGCGGGCGAGGACTTGCAGACGCTGGCCGCCAATATTTTCGCGACACCCGCGGGCTTCGTCGAAAAGACCAAGCAGGCACTGACCTACCGGGCGCCGTGATCGCTGATACTCAAGAGAGGAAATTGTATCCGCTCGCCCCCGCGTGGGGGTCCCCATCGCGCAAGCGCGATGGGGAGCCCCGTTGCGGGGGCCCAGAAGCCAAGAGGCATCGCGTCTGCCGCGGCTGGGTCCCCGCTTACGCGGGGACGAGCGGAGGTGGGGCCGTTCCCCGGCGCGCTCGCCTCTCAGGCCGGCTCGGTCTCGAGACCCGCCTCGGCCAGTTCCTTGAATGCACCGGCGTTGTACACCGATTGGTAGCCGAGCTCTTGCAGGGCTTTTCCGGCGAGCGCACTGCGGCCGCCGGACGCGCAATAGAGAACGACGGTCTTGTCCTTGCGAAAGGCCGGATTGTGGTACGGACTTTCGGGGTCGGCGCGGAACTCCAGCATGCCGCGCGACACGTTGACGGCGCCCTTCAATTTCCCGCCGGCCGCCAGCTCGGGCGCGTCGCGAATATCGACGATGAGCACATTGCCTCCGCTCTGGAGCTTCCGCAGATCGCCGGCATTGATCCGCGGCACCGCCGCGTTCGCGGCAGCCAACATTTCCTTCAGGCTCGACGCCATGGCTTCCTCCTCCTTGGCTCTGCGCAGCTTCGGCGGCACGCGAGGCGGTGTCGCGGAGAAGACGCTTTTTCGGATTATGCGCCGGTCGATATCGATTGCAATCGGTGCCCGGGGCCGCAGAAGAGACACCCGCGCGGGAGCACCTCATCCGTTCATTCCCGCGTAAGCGGGAATCAAGGACCGCCTGCTGGAACTTGGTGATCTAATCCTTGGGTCCCCGCTTTCGCGGGGACGAGCGGAGTTCAGCCGCGGACCAGATAAGTTCCATGACCCGCGAGGGGCGACCCGGAAGCCCTGGAACCGTGCGGCAACCAAAAAAATCCATCGCCCGACCGATTGACCTTGCCGTCCGGCCCGATACTCTCGACCCCCGGTGGCACTGCGCCAATCTCGAGTAACAGCACGCATTGGGGGGGCCGTCGGAATGGGTATCTTCCGGAGAAAAGTGCCCAGTCACTACATCTCCATCCATCCGGACAACGTCACCAAGAACGACTGGGTCATTCTGCTCGAGGCCGGCACCATCGTCGGTCCCTCGGCCGAGAAGCTGCGGGTTGCCCGGGCCACGCTCGAGCGAAAAGTCGTAAAAAAATACAACGTGCTCCTGCACGCGCAGCACTTTCTGATCGTCGACGGATATGATCCGCGAATTCATGCGCTCTACTTCTGTCCGCAACTCTACAAGTTCGACTCCGACAGCAGGCTGATCGCCCTGCAAGGCGAAGAAATCGGGAAACTGGTCGCGCAGGCCCTCGAAGGCGGCGTGGTGGAAAAACGGCCGTGGTATGAGCCCGCGGAGAGATTGCCGGATCAGCCGGTCGTCAGCCATAGCATGCACTCGGAGTTCGACACCGTTGTCGTCGACATGCCCAGCCCGCGCAATTCCGCCGCAACCGGATGACGTTGCCGGCCGGCGAAAGCCGGGACGCGCGCTCCGTCCGCTTCCTTGTCAAGTCCCCGCACCGCCCCTCGCAGGCGGAACGCCGTGATCGGCCGGGCTCGTCCCGAACCCGCCCGGCAGAAGGTGAATCCTGCATGTCCTGGTTTTCGGCCGAGACCCTGCACCGGCTGATTTCGAGCTACGGCTACTGGGCCGTGGGCGCGGTCGTCGCCGTGGAAAGCATGGGGATTCCGCTGCCGGGCGAGACCATGCTCATCATCGCCGCGATCTACGCGGGCACGCACGAAGGCCTGGACATCTGGGGCGTGATCGCCGCCGCCGCGACCGGCGCGATCCTCGGCGACAACGTCGGATATTGGCTGGGGCGTGAATTCGGCTATCCGATCCTGCTGCGCTACCGGCGCTACCTCGGCCTCTCGGACGAGCGGATCAAGCTCGGGCAGTATCTTTTTCTGCGCCACGGCGGCAAGGTCGTGTTCTTCGGCCGTTTCATCGCCGTGCTGCGGGTGCTGGCGGCCTTTCTCGCCGGCGTGAACCGGATGCACTGGCGCGGCTTCCTCCTCGCCAATGCCGCCGGCGGCATCGTCTGGGCTACCGTGTACGGCTTCGGCGCCTACACCTTCGGTGCCGCACTGTTCCATTTGCATGGACCGATCGGCATCGGGCTGTTGACCGTCGCCGCCGTCATGGTCGTGTTCGCGCTGCGCTACGTGCGATCGCATGAGGCGGAGCTGCAGCGACAGGCGGAGCGCGCCCTGCCCGGGCCGTTGAAGCTGGTCGACTGGTCGGCCGGCGCGCCGCGTCATTGAGGGAAGTTGGGACGATCGACATGAGAAGAGCATCTCGCGGCCTAGCGCTGGTCGGCCTGGCATGGGCCGGCGTCGCGCTGGCGCAGCAGCCCTACCCGTCGCGTCCGGTCACCCTGATCGTGCCGTTCGGCGCCGGCGGTCCGGTCGACACCTTGGCGCGCACGTTGAGCGACGTGATGCGGCAGTCGCTCGGCCAACCCGTGGTCATCGAGAACGTGACCGGCGCCTCCGGCACGATCGGCGTCGCTCGCGCCGTGCGGGCGGCGCCCGACGGCTACACGGTGAGCATCGGGAACTGGCCCTCGCATATCGTCAACGGCGCGATCTATGCGCTGCCCTACGACATAGAGAAAGATTTCGAGCCGGTCGCCCGCCTGCCCGCCAATCCGTACATCATCGTGGCGAGAAAGGACCTGCCGGCGACGGACCTGAAAGAGCTTATCGCATGGCTCAAGAGCAACCCCGACAAGGCTACGGAAGGCACGGCCGGGCCGGGCTCCGGGCAACACGTCAGCGGGATCTATTTCCAGAACGTCACCGGCGCGCACTTTCAGTTCGTGCCGTATCGCGCGGGGTCATCGGAGATCATGCGGGATCTGGTCGCCGGCCACATCGATCTCAGCTTCGATCAAGCCATCACCGCCCTGCCGCATGTGCGCAACGGCTCGGTGAAAGCCTACGCCGTGACCTCGGGCAACCGCCTGGCGGCGGCGCCCGATATCCCGACCGTCGACGAGGCCGGCGCGCCGGGCGTCTATATTTCCACCTGGTACGGCCTGTGGGTGCCGAAAGGCACGCCGGCGGACGCCGTGCGCCGGCTCACCGGCGCGGCGATGGAGGCGCTTGCCAATCCGGCGGTGCGGGCGCGGCTCACCGGCCTCGGGCAGGAGATCCCGCCGCCCGAGCAGCAGACCGCGCAGGCGCTTGCCGCGCACCAGCGGGCCGAGATCGAGAAATGGTGGCCCCTGATCAAGGCCGCCAACATCAAGCCCGAGTGAAGGCTCGTGGATCTCGTCGTCCGCAACGCGCGTCTCGCCGACCGGCCGCCGGGCGAGCTGTTCGACATCGGCGTCGAGAAAGGACGCATCGTCGCGATCGAGCACGCGCTGACC
>WNFD01002787.1_pt1 | contig 17584 bp, 23 predicted proteins | sample 5400491 | NCBI WGS metagenome assembly WNFD01 (sample SAMN13153343, study PRJNA577476) | soil metagenome | isolation source: 120 cm saprolite under Douglas fir tree site 2 hole 2 replicate 2 | place: USA:California | collected 2015-04-18 | reverse complement strand
TTCAGTCGAGGTGGAGGATGTGACGTCGGCCTACGCGTGCGTCGGCCTGTGGGGACCCATGGCACGGACCATCCTCCAGCGGCTCACCCCAACCGACGTCGGCAACGAGGTCTTCCCCTTCATGACCGCGCGCGAGATCGCGGTCGGATCGGTGCCCTGCCTCGCGCTGCGCGTGACTTACGTCGGCGAGCTGGGCTGGGAGCTGTACTGCCCGAGCGAGTTCGGGCTGCGGCTGTGGGACACCATCTCGGAGGCCGGGCGCGAGCACGGCCTTGTCGCCGGTGGGTACAAGGCCGTCGAGTCGCTGCGGCTCGAAAAGGGCTATCGCGTGTGGGGCGCCGACATCGGGCCGGAGGTGGACCCGTACCAGGCAGGCCTGGGCTTCTGCGTCAAGCTCGACAAGGGTGAGTTCATCGGCCGGTCTGCCCTGCTGGAGAAGCGCGAGGCGCCCGCGGAGACAAGGCTCGCTTGCCTGGTGCTCGACGATCCGCGGTCCGTCGCGCTCGGCTCCGAGCCGGTGCGCATCGACGGACAGGTCGTCGGCCGCGTGACGAGCGGGGGCTTCGGCTACACGGTGGGACACTCGATCGCGTACGCATACGTCCCGGCGAATTGCTCCGTGGACACGAAGATTGAGGTCGACATTTTCGGGACGTGGGTCGGCGGCCGCGTCGCGAAGGACCCGCTCTACGACCCGACCGGCTCGCGCGTCAGGTCCTGATCCGGGAAGAAACCCTCGAATGAGGAGTCGGCCGCCATTGCCCCCAGCCGGGCGAAGTGCTTCTCCGCGTAGTCCGTGAAGCCGAACTCCAGCTCCGAGATGCCGCTCTGCAGGACACCCCACATCGCCTCGCGAAAGTCCGACATGAACCTCATCAGTCGAAGCGAAGCGAGGTCGCGCCCGCGGGCAGCCCCGAAATAGGCCGCAAGCAGACGGCGGTCGTCTTCGACCCCGAACTCGTGGTTCACGGAGAGGTTGGCCAGGTCGAAGAACCGGTCGCCCATCCCCGCGTACTCCCAATCCACAATCCGGATCTCGCCGTCGTCCAGGAAGTTGGCGTTCAAAAGGTCGTTGTGGCACGGCACCGGTTCCTGCGGGCCGCGCGCGCGACGGATCCGCTCCGAGATCTCGTGCGCCGATTCGTACGCGGCCGGGATCGCGACCCCGTAAGCCGCAGCCCGGTCGCGATAGTCCTCGACCACGGCGTGCGCGTCGAAATGGCCCGGTATGGGGGCAGAGTCGTGGAATCGACGCAGCGCGCCCGCGACCCGCGCCAGCATCTCCGGCTCCCGCATAGCCTCGACCGGGATCGGCTTGCCGTCGATGAACCGCGCGACCAGCCAACCCTCCGACCGGACGAACTCGACCACCTCGGGTCCCAGGCCAACCTCGTAGGCGCGCACCCCGGCGGCGTGCTCGACCGCGCGGTCGATGCCCAGCTGGTCGGTCTTCGCGCCGCCCATCCGCAGCACGAAAACGTCCCCCGCGACCTCGACCTTGTAGTTGTGGTTGGTGATCCCGCCGCCGAGCTCGCTGATCCTCACGGGCCAGTCCGGCCAGAGGCGATCGACTGCCGTGCGAGCCGCGTCCACTGTCCTCGGATCGTATCTGCTTGAAGATCGGCTCGCCGTTAAGGTTTACGAGCGGCCTGCGACGGAGTTCGTGGCCGGCTTCATCGGGATCTCGAACGTCCTTTTGCGGGAGGGGGTGCGGTTTGTCGTGCGCCCGGAGAAGATCCGGATGCTTGCCGAGGGCGAAGAGCCGGACCCCGGCATGACGGTTGAGTCAGGCAGCGTCGAGGACGTCATCTACGTCGTAATGACCACTCGTTACGTGGTCCATTTAGATCACGGCGAGCAACTGGTTGCCGTCCGTCAGAATGTGGACGCGCTGGGCGACGCCCAGAGGTTCCAGGGCAAACCGGTACGACTGGCCTGGGCGGCGGAACACACATACGTGCTCGACACTTGGAGGTAGGAGGTTCATGAAGTTCGGAGCAGTGGCAGCGGTTGCCATTCTGTTGGTGGTCGCATGCGGTTCGAACAGCCCCAACACAGGCACTACGACCCAGCAACCGCCGACCGCCAACATCAAGCCTCCCGACAAGATCGGCCCCGGCGAGGGACAGCTCAACCTGATCGCGTGGGAGGGCTACGTCGACGATTCGTGGGCCAAGCAGTTCACGCAGCAGACCGGATGCGTGGTCAGCGCCAAGTACGCCGGCTCGTCCGACGAGATGACGAGCCTCATGAAAGACGGCGGCGGCGGCCAGTACGACATGGTTTCGGCCTCCGGCGACGCCGACCTGCGCCTGATCTACGGCGGCGACGTCAAGCCGATGAACGAGAAGCTGATCCCGGACTGGACCAACTTTCAGACCTACTTCAAGGCCCCGCCCTACAACACCATCAACGGCATTCACTATGGCATCTCGCTGCAGTGGGGCCCGAACACGCTGCTCTACAACACGACCAAGTTCAAGATCGCGCCGACCAGCTGGAGCGCGGTCTACGACCCTTCGAACAAGGGCATCGTCACCGCCTACGACTACTGGATCACGATCGCCGACGCGGCCCTTTACCTGAGCAAGTCACAGCCGACCCTCGGGATCAAAGACCCGTACGAGCTGACCAAGAAGCAGTTCGACGCCTCGGTGGCGCTCCTCACCCAGCAGCGCCAGCTCATCAAGAACTACTGGGGCCTCGCCTCTGACGAGATCTCGATGTTCCAGAACGGCGACGCCTACGTCGGCGCCGCGTGGCCGTACCAGACCAACCAGCTCAAGGCCGCCGGCGCTCCCGTCGCCGACACGATTCCGAGCGAAGGCGCGACGGGATGGGGCGACACATGGATGCTGGCGACCAAAGCGCCGCACCCCAACTGCGCTTACCTCTGGACCGCTTATGTGAGCACCGCTCACGTCCAGGCGGATCAGGCGCTGTTCTTCGGCGAGACTCCCGTCAACACCAAGGCGTGTGCGGAGATGGACGCCCTGCAGGCGGGCTCCTGCGCGCAGTACCACGCCGACGCGCCCGGCTCTTACTTCGACACCATCAAGTTCTGGAAGACGCCGGTCGCCACGTGCGCCGACGGAAGTCAGACCTGCATCCCGTACGACCAGTGGGTGTCCGCGTGGACCGCGATCAAGGGATGACGCCTCAATAGCCATTCAAGCGGCCGGCCGGCCCCGCTCCAAAAAGGGCGGGACGGCCGGACTCCAGGCGTTCTTCTGGCGCCTGCCCTGGCTGCGTCCCCTCCTCCTGCTCACGCCGCCGCTCGCATGGTTCGTCGCGCTGAGCCCTACCCGATATGGAGCGACGGCAGGACGACCGAAAGCACCCACAGAGCCAGGCCGATGGCGATCAGGTTGAGCTTGCGATAACGCCAGCCGATGGCCGCCGCCACGAAGGCCACGAACGCCAGCAGCAGGATGATCACCGGGATCGTCAGGCTTCCGAGGCGCGGGATCAGGTCACCCAGTGACCAGAGGGCGAGGCCGATCGAGATTGGCTCGGTCTTCTTGTAGGTCCATCCGGTGGCAGCCAGGACAAACGCGATGAGGGCCAGGATGTAGAGGATCGTGCTGAAGCTCATGGCCCAGTATTGTCGGCCATCAGTCCTCGATTTGAGCCGCCGGACGGTCGCCCAGCAACCCCTCCGGCATAAGCCAGGTGAACACGTCCACCGACAGCCTGCCCGCCCGGACGGACGGGTCGTCCTCCATCAGCCGGCGGGTCTCCTCGACCGAGGTCCGGAAGATGCTGATGCCGCGCAGAGACTCGTCGGGCTGACCCGACACAGGTCCCGTGACCAGGGCATGGCCGGTCTCGCGCATCCTGGCGTTGAAGGCCACGTGCTCGCGCTGGAGGGCGTCGAGCTCTTCCTCGGTCAGCCGGGGAGCGCCGGCCGGGCGGCGCAGGAAGACCACGGTGTAGGCGTCGAGCTTCACTCCCGGCCTACCTCCTGGGCCCTGACCAGGTCTCCGAGCAGGTGCACGCCCCAGCTCTTGGGCATGAAGCGCTCAGACATGACCGATGCGCGGAACATGAAGGTGTTTAGGGCGAGGTAGGTCGGGTCGGGCACCACGCGTAGGTCGTAGACCTCCAGGCCCGACGTCCTGGCGAGGGCGCGAATCGCGGCCACGGTGTTGGCGCGGTACTGGACAGGAAACGTGTCCGCCTCCACGCGGCCATAAAACCTCGGCACGATCCGCCGCTGCAGCGCGGGCAGCGCCTTGCCGATGCGGTTGGCGAGCATCAGCGGGTTGCGAGTGTTGGGCGTGACGAACACGAAATGCCCGCCCGGCCGCAGCACACGGCGCACCTCCCGCAGCGTCGCCGCCGGGTCCTTCAAGTGCTCGAGCACCCAAACGCAGACGATGAGGTCGAACGACTCGTCTGCGAACGGCAGGCTCTCCCCGAGGCCCTGAATGACAGGCATCCCGGGAGCACGGTGCTCGCCCAGCGACGGCGCGTCCGGGTCGAGACCCACGGCCAGCTCGACATCGCGCCAGATCAGCTCGACGAGCCCGCCGCGGCCACATCCCAGGTCAAGCACGTGGCTCGACGGCGTCAGGTGGCGGCGGACGATCGCCTCGAGCTGGTCCCCGCTCGACCGCCAGCCGGGCCGGATGGCGCGGTAGCGCTCGCGGTATGCGTTCTGGACGCTGAGCGGGAGCAGGGCCCCCCGCCCAAGCTCCTCTCCCGAAGCCATGTTCCCGGCATTCTGGGCCCAGACGCCCCTTGCCGCAACCCCAAGCAACGCATGAATCGAGCTCGAATTGGGCATAACAAACACCTATGGCCAAGGGAGATTTTGTCGAGGTGCTGGTCGACGCCGGCAGCGGCTCGGCGCGTGAGTACGTCATCGAGGCGACCCGCGCCGGACGCACCGTAGAGGTGCGGAGCTCGCGCACGACCGTCGAGGTCCGTGAGCTGACGCGGACGGGCGGCGTCGTGAGGACGGCACGATTTGTCGCGCCGCGAGTGCTCGCGGTCGTCGAGCATCCGAAGGCTGCATAACTAGACTCCTCCTCGGTGGAGGACCTGCTTTCAGCGTGGGACGGCGAATCCGTCGCCGTGCACCGCGATCGCGAAACAGATGCGTGGATGTTCATCTGCGTCCATTCCACTCGGTTGGGTTCGGCGGCGGGCGGCACCCGCATGAAGCACTACCCGCGACCTACCGACGCGCTTGCCGACGGCTTGCGCCTGGCGGAGGCGATGAGCCTGAAGTTCGCTTGCGTGGAATTTCCGCATGGCGGCGGCAAAGCGGTGATCGCGCTGCCGACGGCCGAGATTCCTCAGGGGGCGGCCCGGCGCCGGCTGCTCCACGAGTACGGCGCGTTCATCAACTCGCTCGGCGGCCTGTACAGCTGCGCCCCGGACATGAACACGTCGGCGGTGGACATGGACGTGATCGCCGAGATCACGCCGTACGTCTTCTGCAGGACCGAGGAGGCCGGCGGTTCGGGCGACACGGCGCCAGACACCGCGGTGGGTGTCTTCCATGGCATCCGCGCCAGCTGCCGCTACGCGTTCGGCTCGGAGGACCTGAGCCGGCGAAGCGTGCTGGTGCAGGGCGCGGGCGGTGTCGGCGGCCGGCTGATCGAGCTCCTCGCCGCCGAGGACGTCCGCGTGATCGCCACCGACATCGATCCCCACCGGCTGGCGAACCTGCGCGAAAAGGGGATCCACGTCGTGGCGCCTGACCAGGCGCTGACGACCGAGTGCGACGTGCTCGCGCCCTGCGCCACCGGCGGCGTCATCAATCCACGCACGATCCCCGAGCTGCGCTGCCGCGTCATCGCGGGCGGGGCGAACAACCAGCTCGAGTCGCCGTCTGACGCCGGCCTGCTCCGCGAGCGAGGCATCGCCTACGCGCCGGACTTCGTGATCAACGCAGGCGGAGTGCTCCACGGCGGCGGGCTCGAAGAGCAGCACTGGACGCGCGCCGAGCTCGACGCCAAGCTCGCCGGGATCGGCGCTGCGGTACTCGAGATCTTCCAGCGGGCCGAGAGTGACGGGATCAGCACCGACGCGGCCGCGCGCCGCATCGCGGTCGGCCGGATTCAGTCGGCTCCTGTCAGGACCTATAGCTTGCGCGCCCGGATGTAGGCGCTGCCGACCTTGCCCACCCCGGGCAGGCTCTGGGTCGCATGCACCTCGAACTCCGGCTCGGCGAATCCCGCCTCGACCAGCGCCGTGCGGTACTCGTCGACCGGGATCGTGCCCGAGATGCAGCCGGACCATGAATCCAGCCGCTTCTTGAGCGACGCGCTGAGCGGCTCCAGCTCGACCATGTCGGCGACCGCAAAGCGTCCGCCGTGCCGCAAGACGCGGAACGCCTCCCTGATCACCGCGCCCTTGTCCTCCGCCAGGTTGATGACGCAGTTCGAGATGACGACGTCGACGGATGCATCCGCCAGCGGTACCTGGTCGATCGAACCGGTGAGAAACGTTGCGTTGGTGATCCCGGCCTGGGCCCGATTGCGGTTGGCGAGCTCGAGCATCTCGTCGGTCATGTCCACGCCGTAGGCATGCCCGCCGGGCGACACACGTCGCGCCGACAGCAGTACGTCGAGGCCGGCACCCGATCCGAGATCGAGCACGACCTCACCCGGCCTGAGGTCGGCCAGCATCGTCGGGTTGCCGCAGCCCAGGCTCACGGCGTCGCTCAAACCGATTTCCTCGAGCTCCGCCTCGGGATATGAACCCGCGCATCCGCAGTCGGGACCATCGGCCGCGCAGCAGCCGGCGTCGGGCTGGATGACGGCGAGTTGGCCGGCGACATCGGCGTAGTGCGACCGGACAGCTTCCTTGATCTCGCTCATTGCTTCACCTGCTTCCAAGAATCCATCGATGAACGTCGATGGATAGCGTATCATGTATCCCGTGGCCGTCAAGGAGCTCCCGGTGATTCGCGAGCGCGGCGTGTGCTGCACGCTTCCCGTGGTCAAAGAAAGCTGGGCCGAGCAGCGGGCCGAGCTGATGAAGGCGCTGGCCGACCCGACGCGGCTGACGATGGTTGCCTCGCTGTGGAAAGCCGATGCGCCGATCTGCATCTGCGATTTCACGGCCGGACTCGGCCTCGCCCAGCCGACGATCTCCCATCACATGGCGAAGCTGAAGGAGGCGGGCCTCGTGGACAGTCAGAAGCGCGGCATCTGGATCTACTACCGGCTCCGCGACAAATTGCCGACAGAAACGCGAAAGTTGCTAAGTCAGCTCGTCACCTAGCACCCCGACCGCTACTGTTACCCGGTGCGTGCGAGCGTGGTGACCCTGGTGTTGATGCTTGGACTCGCTGCCTGCGGCGGCTCACCGAGTGCGACCGCCACGCACAGTCCAACTTCGACGTCGCCGTCTGCGGTGGCTACCGCGACCGCATCGCCGATCGCGAGCGGATCACCGGGACCTGCCTCGCTGGTCCACTGCACGACGCCGGTACCCGCGGGTGACAACCTGGTGATCGGCACTGTGGTCGGCGATCCGACGATCGTCGTGCGCGACATCCAGGATCCGGCCAACGCGAAGAATCTCTGCACCATCGACTCGACCGCGCTGTCGCCTCAGTTTGTCAGCGCGTCCGCGGTCGCCTACGAAACCGCAGACAACCAGATTGTCATCGCCCCGCTGGCGGGTGGCGCGACGACGTTGGTCGCGACCTACGCCGCCGGGTTTGGCTCGGGCCAGTACGCGATAAGTCCGGATGGAAGGTCAGTGACCTACCTCGAAGGTAACGCGTGGCGTCTCGCGGGACCGTCCGGCAACCGGACCCTCACCACGCTGCCCGCGGTGCCCGGACGCGGCGTCAACGCAAACCAGGACGACAGCTTCCTGAGCTTCTCGCCCGACGGCAACTACATCGCGCTCTTCCAGACGTTTCACGTCGGCGGAACGGGCGAGACAGCACCGGACCAGATCCGTCGCGCGAGCGACGGCTCGCTCGTCTACTCGACCACGGGGATGACGATGGCGGTCTGGGCCTCGGTACCGAGCAGATTGTTCTTCCGCGACACCACGGGCAACGTCCACCGCTGGGACTCGAGCGCAGGCCTGTCCTCGATGACCTCGCTGTCCTGGGTCCGGCCGAAAGACTCGCCCGACGGCCGCTGGATCGCGTACAACTTCGCGACCCCGAGCGGCGTCGGCGGTGTCGGGTTCTACAGCGTGCAGTCGAACAACGTCTCGAACACGTCACCGCCGGGACGTACGGGGGTCAGGTTCCTGACCAACGACCTGGTGTGGTACGCGGGCGAGAAAGTGTGCACCTCCAACTGCGGGCTGCAGGCGACGACGCCGACCGGGGTTACCTACATCTACAGCATCGCGGGCGCGTCTGAGATCACGTCACGGCTGGCCAGCGTCTCAGACGCCTGGCCGCACGTGACCGCCGCGGGACTCTGACCGGCTAGGACGCAATCTCCCGGCGGCGCTGCTCGCGTTGGGCCTGGTCCTCGGGACCCACCATCCGCTCCATTACCGCGCGGTACTGAAGGATCGCCTGGCGCATGCCTTCGGTCCTGTCCTTGGCCGAGTAAGCGAGCCGGTGCGCGTTCTGCACCTCGCGCGGCAGGTCGCGCTCGGTCAGCGGGTGGCCCCGCTCGCGCAGCACCGACATGACCAGCGCCTCCGCCTCGCGCACGGCCTGCTCCGGCCCGTCGACGAACTTGGTCTCGATCTCGTCCCACGCACTGATATAGCGGTCGCGCGACTCGGCGGCGAGCGGGCGGAGCTTGGGTCGCCCGCGACCAACCCCGGCCGCCCGGAACAGGAAGAACAAGACCACGACCACCAGGGCGACAACGAGCATCGTTACGAGGGTTCCAGTGTCCATCCAGTCGGCACCTCCAAATTAAGAACGCGAACCCGGGAGCTTCGACTCGGCTTGAATTCGGGGCGGCGACCGCAGAATAGGCACCCGTGGCCGCCACCTCCGAGATGCGCCTCGACCACTCCGCTCCACGGCGATGGGGCGCCGCGCTGGCCAACCGGCGGTTCCGGACCATCCTGCTTTTCGTGGCGGGCATCCCGATCGTGCTCGCGTACATCTGGTACGGCCTGGTCTGGCCGCTCGTCTGGAGCCAGGTGAGCGACTTTCGCCAGGTCTATCTCGAAGGCGCCCGGGTCATCGCGACAGGCGGCGATCCGTACACGTGCACTTCTGGGTTCTGCTCGGGCCACACGCAGGGCTGGCTCGGTGCGGCAGGCGCCGTCTATCCACCTTTTGCGTTGTGGGTCGTGCAGCCGCTGGCGCGAATCGACCCGTCGGTTGCCGACACGTTTGCGCTGATCGCGGCCAACGTGTTGCTGGGACTGTTCATCGTCGCGATGGTCCGAGCGCTCGGCGTCACGGACTGGCAGCTTCGAGCCCTGGTCGCCCTCATGTGCATCAGCTTCGCGCCCACCTTGACCGAGATCCAGAACCGAAATTTCCAGGTCGTGCTGCTGCTGGCGAGCGGACTGCTGCTCGTCGCATGGCAGCGCGGCGACCGTTGGTGGGGCGGCGTGGCGCTGGGCCTCGGGCTCGCGATCAAGCTGGTCGAGGCGCCTCTGCTCCTGCTCGGCCTTTGGGGGCGGCGGTGGTGGCTGGTCGCAAGCGCGCTCGCCACGTGGGCAGTCCTCTGGATCCTCGCCGTGCCGAGCCTGCTGCCCGAATACCTCTTCCGCGTTCTGCCCGCGGTTGGACAGGGATCGGGTGAGGAGATGAACGTGGCGCCGCTGGCCGCCGTCGCGCGCATCGTTCATCCGGGCAGCCTCTATCTGCAGGGCCGCGGCGTCGATACGGTCGTGCTTGCCCTCACTGGAGCAATCGGGGTTGCGGTGCTGGTTCTCACGGGATGGCGCCTGCGCCGCCCGAGGGTTGATCCGGACGGTCGCGCCCTCGAGCTCGGCGCCGCCTTCGCGGCGATGCCGTTGATCCTGACACTCGTCTGGGCAGGCCAGCTGATCCTGCTGCTGGTGCCGATGACTGTTCTGCTCGTCGTTGGCCTGCGGCTCCGCTCGACTGCTCTGGTTGTCGCGGTGGCCGCGAGCTGGCTCCTGATCGGACCGGTCTACGTCGCCTTCACGAATGCGTTCGCAATTGGTTTTGGATTTCCGCTGCTGTTCGAGGTCTGGTCCGATTCCGCCCTGGCGGGCGTCGTCGTGCTGTGGCTCGCCTCCTTGCGCGCCCTCCGTTTACGCAGCGAGTCCCAGCTGACCTCGCTCAGCAACCTAGCGGTTGTGACCTCGTCCTAAGACCCGCGCGAGTAACGAGCCCTCCAGTCATCCAGGAGCGCCGACAGTCGGTCGGCCCCCATGCCGTACGTGTCCGGCAGAAACGTATCCCGGCCGCCTCGTCGCACGGTCTTCACCAGCGTGGTGGAACCGATTCGGACCGGCGTGAATGCCTCGATGTCTTTCCATGCAATCGATGCCGGCTTCCACAAAGATCCAATCGACATCCCTTCGGGAGCCAGCAGCAGATAGAAGCGCCCGCTGAACAGCACGACCAGCGACACCAGCGCGCCCAGACCAAAGAACACGAGGATCAGAACGCCTACCGGCGTCGAGCTGAAAAGAAAGATCAGCACGCCTGCAAACGCGAAGATCGCCGACGCGACGAGCAGGGTCAACCACCTCAGCCTGCCCGGCTTGAGCACAAGCCGGTCGCCGGTCTCCGCGATCCGCGGGCCGGGCGTCAGTACAGGCCCAGGCGAAGGCGGCGAGACTCGCGAACGGTCGAAACCGCTGCCGTGTGATGTCGGTCCCAGGCTTGCACGCAGCTCTCGCACGTGCAGCCCGGACCGACCAGAAGCGACGCCGATCGCCGCGTTCCGCGAGACAGTTTCAACAACGTTGCGATGATTTTTCTGCGACGTAGTGCTGCCATGTTGCCTCCGGGGTTAGTGGGACGTTGAGGAGGATAACGGCCGAGCGCCAAAATTCCTGCAACTAAACTCCCGGACCGACTTTGGTTAGTCGATCACACCTCGGCGTTAGAGCTTTCCATCGAGGGGAAGGGGTCGTACTCATCCAAGCGATTCAGGAGGGATTCATGCTCAAGTTGCGATTCGCGATCCTTGGGGCGGCGGCGGCGCTTGCCCTCGGCACGGCCAGCGCCGTGGCGATGGTGGAGACCGCGGGCACCTCAAACTCGGACTCCCACGGCGACGCCGTCTCGTCCGCGGCGCGGACCACGTGTCCGCACGGCGCCGGAGGCGTGCATGGGGCTTGCGTAAGCGCCATCGCATCGACCGAGGCACAGGACAACGAGACGGAGGACGCTTCCAACCCCGCGGCTACCTGCAAGGCTTCGGACACAACCGAGGACGCGTCGGAAAAGCCGGCTACCCCGTCGACCGACAAGGCGGCCGCGAAGGCAGCCAAGACCGCGGAGAAGTCCGAAGACAAGGCCGAGCACAAGGCCTTCGCAGCCTGTGTGTCAGCCGCGGATTCAGGCAGCTAACCGACATGACCTGGTAAACACAGCGCCTAGCACGCGAACCGGGGTGCATGGAGGGGCGGAGCGCAAGCTCCGCTCCTTCCGCGTCTAAGCGGGCTGCGTCGGGGTCGGCGCCGGTCCGGCGTGCGCTTGCTCGTACCAGGTCACGATCCCGGCCTGGATGGCCACGCTGTAAGGAATCGTGAACAGCAGGCCGACGCAGCAGACGATCACGCCCAGAGAGCCGATGATGCTGGCCACCCAGATCAAAAGCGCGGCGATGACGGTCGTGCTGATGTTGCTGGTCGCCATCTGCCAGATCGAGTTCACGTTGAAGCCGCCGCTAAATCCTGCTCGGTACGTGTGCAGGATGATCGAAGGGGCCAGGAAGGCAAGGGCGAGGCTCAGCAGGAGACCGATCAGGTTGCCGAGGGCCACGGTGCCGGAGCTGTTGTTGGACGACCCCGCCCCGGTCAGGATCCCGCCCGGAATCGAGAACACGACGATGTAGATCAAGTAGACGAAAAAGAGCGCGACACCGCGCTGGAGGTGGAAACCCGCCGGGGGCAGCTCGCGGCGTCCCGCGCGGTAGTTGTCGATGGTCATGATCAGCCAGCCGGCAGTCGCGATCCAGCCGACGATCGGGATGATGGTGATGAGGCCCTGGACGATTATCTTTCCGAACCACCCGGGATCCTGGAACGGCCACCCAAACGCGTCGCCAACACTCGTCATGGCCGAGGAGTGTAAAGCCTAATCGGGCGGCGCGGACATTCAGTTTCCCGTCGCGCCGGCTTTCGACCGGGAAAGGCGCCATGGATACGCCTCCACGCGGTACTTGCCGGCCCGGCGGCCAGCAGGTACCCGCGGTCGTGAAGGTCGGCCAGGTCCCCGGGCTACGACAGCTTCAGGATCGGGTGCACCTCCACAGTGCCGCCAAACTGCGCGGCCGGGTTCTTCGCCGCCCACGTCTCGGCCTCGGCGCGGTCCTTGCAGTCCAGGACGAAGTAGCCGTTGAGCCACGGCGACCCGGGGTCCATGGGTCCGTTGGTAGTGTTGGCGGAAGTGACGCTGAACGTCGCGGCCGAAGGCTGGCACGGATCGCCGTCGTGAAATGCGCCGGCCGACTTGACGTCTTCGAGATACGACGCGAAGGCGTCGATCACACCCTGCATCTGCGGCGAGCCGGGTCGCGGCGCCTGTGACTCGTCCATGTACTGCAGAAAGATGTATTTGGCCATTTCGTTCTCCTCGTGAAAGTGAGCGTTTGACCAGTACGACGAACGGCCAGGCCCGGATTCGACCGTTTCTAGTCGAGGGCGGCGCTCAATCTCCGCAGCATCTCGTCGAGGATCTCCGCCGAGGTCGCAAAGTTCAGCCGGACGTGGCCATCGCCCGGCGCGCCGAAGTCAGCGCCTTCGGTCAGCGCCACCTTCGCTCGCTCGAGGAAATGCTGCTGGGGCGTGACACCTTCCGGCAGGTCCATGCGGCGGCAGTCGAGCCAGGCGAGGTAGGTGGCCTCGGGCAGATGGTGGCCCAGATCCGCCTCCGCGGCCCAATCGGCGACGCGCCGTCGGTTGCGATCCAGGTAGCCCATCACCTCGTCGAGCCAGGCGTCGCCGTCACACCACGCGGCGATCGTCGCCGCGACGCCGGCGCGACCCGGCGCTCCGAGGAGACGCTCGGGCACCGCGCGCGCAAACCTCTCTTTGAGCGCCGCGCTGCCGAAGTGCGCGATCGAGGTGCGCAGGCCCGCGATGTTGAAACCCTTCGTCGCCGACGTCAGGTTCACCGTCCGCTCGGCGGCCACGCTTTCCATGGCGATGTGCTTCGCTCCGGGATAGAGGAGGTCCGCGTGAATCTCGTCGGAGACGATGGTCAGATCGTGCTCGGCGGCGACCGCCGCGATGGCCTCGAGCTCGGTGCGCTCGAGCACGCATCCGGTCGGATTATGCGGGTTGCAGATGAGGATCATCGATGCCTGGGCGGCGACCTGTTCCAGGCCGTCGACATCAACCACGAAGCGAGCCCCATCGTCGACCAGTGGGTTTTCGACAAGCCGGCGGCCGGTTTCCGCGACAGCCCGGAGAAAGGGAGGATAGACGGGCGTCTGGGCGATGACTCCGTCACCGGGTTCGGAGAATGCGGCGATCGTTGCGAACAGCCCCTGCACGACGTCGATGTTGGCCATCGTGAGCGCGGGATCCGGGCGCCACTGGTGGCGGCGAGCCATCCAGTCGGAGTACGCCTCGAACATCGGGACGTTGTCGGTCATCTGGCCGTAGCCGTAGTCCTGCTGGTCGGTGAGGCGGGCGACCGCCGCTTGAACGGCCGGTGCGACCTTGAAGTCCATGTCGGCCACGAACGCCGGGATGACGTCGGACGGGTATCTCTTCCACTTGCCGCCGCCGCGCGCGCGGAGCTCGGCCTCGGTCAGGAGGAAGGACTCCATGGATGAGATGGTACTTTCGCCCCAAGTGACAGGCCCAACCGAGCCCATGGTCCTGGTCCTCATGGGGGTCGCAGGCAGCGGCAAGACGACCGTCGCCGCGCTGCTCGCCGGCCGCCTCGGTTGGCGGTTCGAGGAAGGCGACGCCCTGCACCCCCAGGCGAACATCGAAAAGATGGCGGCGGGACGTCCGCTGACCGACGAGGACCGGTGGCCATGGCTGGCGCGGGTCGCGGACTGGATCGATGAGCGTCTCGATGCAGGCCAGAACGGACTCATCACCTCGTCAGCTCTCAAGCGCTCGTACCGGGACATGCTCAACCGCCGCGGCTCTGGCGTCGTCTTCGTTTATCTGGCCGGGTCCAGGCAGACAATCGCGGAGCGGCTGGCGGCACGCCACGGCCACTTCTTGCCGCCGAGCCTGCTGGACAGCCAGTTTGCGGACCTTCAGGAACCGGAGCCGGATGAGCCCGCCATCCGGATCGACGTCAGCCGGCCCGCCGCCGTGCTTGCCGACGAAATCATCCAGGAGCTCGAGCAGTGCCCAACAAGACGCTGACGATTGAGCAGGTTGTGACCCTGCTAAGAGAAACGCCTCGGCGCACCGCCACGATAACCGCTGGCCTGGCACCAGCTCAATTGCGTGCCAACCCCAGCCGCGATGAGTGGTCGGCAAACGATGTGCTCGCCCATCTGCGCGCGTGCGCCGACGTCTGGGGCAACTGCATGCAGAGGTTGATCGCCGAGGACAAGCCCACGCTGCGAGCTGTCAATCCCCTCACCTGGATCGGCAACACTGACTATCTCCAGCTGGAATTCAGGAGCTCGTTGCGGGCCTTTGCGGCGCAGCGCGTCGATCTGCTGGCTGCCCTCGATCAGCTGCCGCGCGAAGGCTGGTCACGTGTGGCGACGGTGACGGGCGCGGGCAAGGCACTGGAGCGTGATGTGCTGTTCTATGGCCGATGGCTGGCAGGCCATGAGCGGACGCACATCAAGCAGATCGAACACATCGTCACCGCGTTGCGAGTGTAGAGCCAACAGTTTCCACAATCGACAATCAACACTCTCGATCGCAGCTGTCGGTCTACGATCAGAGCCCGCATGGTCTACATACCGCACCCCTGGACGCTGTCTGGCACGGAAGTGGTGGAGTCGTGGCCGCTGCGATGAGATCGAGCCCGATCGAAAAGACTCTCATTGAACTGGCTACCCTCTTGGAGTCGGTCGACGAGGCGCGCATAGCCGAGACCCCTCGGAGGCTGGCATCGGAAATCAGCCAGGCGCACGGAGAAGACGCCTACCGGGCCGCCGTGAGAAAGGTGGTGCGCCTGTTTGGCGGAATGGGCAGCTTCCAGGACGTGGTGCTGCAGACTCGCGAGGGAGTCAGGCCGGAACAAGCCGAATTCGAGCGATTGCGTGACCGCCTCTTCCAGGAGACCAAACAAGAGGTCCGGTGACCCAGGTCAAGCCCCCGGCATTGGTTGAGAGCACATGTCAGTTGAACCGCTGAATCGCCTCGAGGAGCTGCTCAGGCAGGCGGTGCGCAACCCCGCCGACCGCATCGCGTTTCAGCGCGAGCTGCTGCAGGGCCAGCTTTATGTCGTCTGCCGACTCGATGATCAACTGCGCGTCGTGGAGCTGGTGCCGGCAATGCTGGGTGGCGAGTCAGTGACGCCCGCCTACACCGCGCCCGAACGCATACTGCAAGCCACCGGCAACACCCAACCGTTCGCCAAGCTCCCGACTCTCGAGATCCTTCGGAAACTGCCAGCGAATACGAAGTTGGTCATCAATCCCGGGGCACGGGATGGATGCGCCTTCAGACCTGACGAGATCGCAGCACTGCTCCTGGAAGCAGATCCCCCGCCGATGGTCATGCCAAAAGGCTCAGAGGTCCGGCTCGGACACTCGGCCCAAAGCCTCGAGTGGTTGACCGACGCCCTATCGGACCGGCTAACGCAGCTGAGCGCTGTCCAGGCGGCTCATGTTGCGCTGATCGAAATGCCGGCGGCGGGCGAGCCGCCGCACCCGATCGTCGGGCTGCAGATCGCTGATGGAACGGATATCGATAGCGTCATGAGACCGCTCAAGGTAGCAGTCGACGAAGCATCGCGTGGCCCGGTCGACTTCGTGCCGATCGGGAATGACGTCATCTCGGTGTGGCTGCTGGAAAACACTGAACCGTTTTTTCGCCGACCCCTGTCCTGATCTCAACGCGCAGAAGATCGCGGTCGCCAAATCGAGGTCGCGCATGTTGGACCCCAGGCTCGCTCGGCAGCGAAGACTGGTCGGGAGATCAGAATCTCACTCAACCGATCATCGACCTATGTCAGGGTGTCAAGCCCCCTGCCCCCGCCAGGCCCTCACTGAAATGGGCTTTCTATCGAATGCATGGTCCGGCGACTGATACTTGCGCGCCACGCACGCCGACTGAAGTTTGCAATCCAGTGCCTGGGCTGTACAGCCAGGCGGGGGCCTCGAAGGTGGGGTCTTTGATGCTGAAGCCGGACAACCAGACCTTGTCGCCATCAACGTAGTAGGGGGATTCAGGCCAACCGTTTTCTCGCGCTCCGCGGTAAATGTTCAGTGCGCTTCGAGAATCGACGACGAGGAGTACCTGAATTCCACCTTGGCCTACGACGAAAGGATGGCCTGCAGCATCGAAGGCGGCGATCGTCACGTCTCCGACGCCTGTGAGCCATGCGCTTACTGCACCGGTAGCAAGGTCCGCGTGGAGCACGCGATCGGGCGCCTGCTGCATTCCGTCAGCGCGGTCGAGTGTCCAGGCACCAAGGGACGACACCCACCACGGGCCTGCATGCTGTGTCACGAATGCCGGCACCGCTCCGGAGAGGTCGGTCCTTGCCAGGCGTCCCTCGCGGTAGCTCCCACCGGCGAAACTCCCTGCCGGGTTGGGGATGCTTTCCGCAACGTAGAGGGTGTTTCCTACGAAACCTAGAGCTACCCATGAGCCGGTGACGAAAATGCGATCCTGGCCGGATTCAAGAGTCACCACGTGGATTGCGCCTGCACCGTCCGTGTAGACGTATCCCGCTTCATCTGGAGTCGGTATTCCAGCTGGTAGCCACAGACGGCGGGCAGTGTCGTACCGCACGCCGGATGCATTCGCGCTAGTAAATCCACCGTCCGGATAAGTCAGAAAGCCGGCTGTATCGGCGCCCCAGTTATGGGCTGTCGTATCGAACTTTCGGATGACCACCGGGAGACGGCACGTCGATGAAGGAGTGGATTGCATTGGCGACGTGGATGGGGTGGCTGGAGTGGCGGAGGACAGTGCTATTGGCGTTGTCCCGCTACCACAAGCGGCGACCAGCACCAGAGAAGTCAGGACTCCAAGCGCCGCCGCCCTCACATCGACTCTAACGATTCGGGGAAGGGCTCTGTTATGGATTGATGGTCGGCCTGCTTCAATTTGCATCACGCGAGTGCCGGCATTCGGCAGGCTCACTCAGCACCTCCTCATTCGGAGGTGTTGCGACGACTCCTTGAACTCAAGCAGGCCACAAACCGCGAGTCGCCAGCAAATGCGCGTATGCACGAGGGTCAAGTTAGTTGGTGGGGCCACGGTGGACTCGATCCACCTAGCCTCAGACCTGGCTAACCCTTTGCGCCGACGGCTTTAACCGAGGCAAGCTACTCGCGCGAGTCAGGCTTGAACTGGTACCTCAAAAACCTGGTCGGTAGGA
>WNFD01007631.1_pt1 | contig 17593 bp, 15 predicted proteins | sample 5400491 | NCBI WGS metagenome assembly WNFD01 (sample SAMN13153343, study PRJNA577476) | soil metagenome | isolation source: 120 cm saprolite under Douglas fir tree site 2 hole 2 replicate 2 | place: USA:California | collected 2015-04-18 | reverse complement strand
AGTTCACGTTGAGTGAGCCCGCCACTACGCTCTCCCTTCAATACCGATTGCTGCTCGATCTGCGGATCGAAAACCGTTTCTCCCGCGGCCACCTTCCGAATTGCGGGAGCCAAGTCGAGGTCCATGGCGTTTTTGAGGATGTATCCCCTGGCGCCCGCCTCGATCGCTTGCCGCACCCACGTAGTCTCCGGGTGCATGCTCAACATCAGCACGGCGGTCTGGGGAGATTCTTGCAGAATCTGGCGCGTGGCCTGCAAGCCATTCACGCCGGGCAAAGCGCAATCCATAACTATGACGCGCGGGTGCAACTGCCGCGCCAACCGGATGGCTTCTTCGCCATTGCCTGCTTCGCCGACCACGTGAAGATCGGATTCATCTTCCAACATGCGACGGAAGCCGCGCCGCACCAGACTGTGATCATCCACCAGCAGGACTGTGATCTTCTTTTCCATTGCATTCCGCTTTCTCTCGGGGAACAGTTAGGCGGACCAGGGTTCCGCCCGCGGTGGGCCGCGAGAACACGATCTCTCCCCCCAGGAGTTCAGCACGTTCGCGCATTGCCACCAGGCCAATTCCCTTCCGCGGAAAGTTCTCCGAGAATCCTACCCCGTGATCTTCCACTTCCAACTCAAGCGCCGTTGAGAGATACCGCAGACGCACAGCGGCGCGGGTGGTTCCGGAATGTCGCGTCACATTATTAAGTGCTTCTTGCAGCACGCGGTAGATGTGCACACCAGCGCTCCCATCCACCGGGAACGGCTCGCCCTGCTTCTCATAGGATAGGGTAATTCCAGTTTGCCTTTCCACGGTGGGAATGTACCAATCGAGCGTACTTTCGAGTCCCGCCTCGTCGAGCATGACCGGATGCAACGCCTGGGAGAGAGTTCGCACTCGGTCTAACGTCTCCTGGGCGATTTGACGGACCTCCTGCAAGTCGGCGCGCAATGGTGAACCCTCCGGAGCGTGGCTTCCCGCACGACCCAGCATAGACCCCATCGCAGTCAGAATCTGCCCGAACTCATCGTGCAACTCGCGCGAGATGTAAAGCAGGGTCGATTCCTGTGTGGCAATCAACTTCTGCGCCAGTTCGCTGCGCTGCTCGGAAAGTTTTGCCATGCGAGCAAATAAATACCGGATCCAACGAATCAGGGAAAGTCCAGTCAGCAAAATCGCTGCCAGCGTTGCGGCAAGAAATACGTACACCTGCCACTGAACGCGATTGTAAATCTGAACTATGCGCTGCCCTGCCTGCTCTTCGCTTTCACTGTTTTGGACAAGCAATCGAGCCACCGCGGTGCTCAAGGCCGCCTGCCGTGCCTGCAATGAAAGCTGTATTTGCTCACGCGCTGCTTTCTCCTTGCCATCGCGCGCGAGAGCGAAAACGCGATCCACTGCGTCCCAGAACTGCGCCATCTCTCTGCCGAGGTAGGCGCGCTGATCCGGCGTGCGGCTAGTTGCGGCAAGTCCTTCCTCGCGCCGCATGGCGTCGTCCAAGTCAGTTCGGATCCGCTGGAACTGCGCCGACCAGGCGGTCAAGGGATAGTGCTCGTCATTGTCGATCATGTCGCGCATAGCCACGGCGAGCAGGTTGAGATCATTCTGAATGCGCAGCAACTGCAAGGAGTCCGTGCGGTTTCGATCCACAAGTTCAGTTTGCACTCTGCGCAAACCAGAAATCTGGAAGGTGATGTAAGCGGAATAGGCCACCACCGCAGAAAGCGTGACGATCAGGCCGAGCAACAGGCCAAAGGTCGGTGTACGGTCCTCCGATTCCGGGCGGGACACGCCCCCGAGGATACAACGGCTCAGCCGAGGCTGTCACAATGTGAAATCTGTGACAATGCGGTAATAATGAAGCGAAGTCAGGCCAAATGGCGTCAAACAAGGGATTGAATTCCACGGACAATCCAACCCCGAAGCCCCCGAAAGTGCAGCGTCTGCGGGCGGTCCTTCCGATCGTCTGGGAGCTGACGTGTCCGCGCCTTGGCCTCCTGGGCATCGGTTTTTTGTTGATGGTGATCAACCGGGTTTCCAGCCTGGTGCTCCCTTATTCCACGAAGTTCTTGATTGACACCGTCATTCCCAAACACTCCCTCGAACTGTTACGACGCCTGGTTTTGGTCGTGTTATCCGCAACGGTGCTGCAAGGGATCACGTCTTTTTCGCTCACGCAGCTGTTGTCAAAGGCGGCGCAGCGATTGATCACTGAGCTCCGCCAAAGAGTGCAGAAACATGTGTCGCGTCTTCCGGTTTCGTTCTACGACGTGAATAAGACTGGCATGCTGGTGTCGCGCATCATGAGCGACGTGGAGGGGGTACGCAACCTGCTGGGGACAGGGCTGGTAGACTTTATCGGCGGATTGCTGACATCCGGCATCGCACTGGTGCTTCTGATGCGCATCAGTCCGCTCATGACTACCATCGCCATGGGTTTCCTGGTGTGCTTTGCCCTTGCACTGAGGAAAGCCTTTGGCACCATCCGCCCGATTTTCCGCGAACGCAGCAAGATCAACGCTGAAGTTACGGGGAGGCTCACGGAGTCGCTGGGCGGCGTTCGCGTAATCAAGGGGTATCACGCAGAGGAGCGCGAAGAGGGAATATTCGCGCGCGGCGTAAAGCGCTTGCTAGACAACGTCATGCGTACGCTTACTGCCACGTCGGTCATGAGTCTTTCTGCCAGCGTGCTTCTGGGCGTGGTCGGAGCTGTCGTCATGTTCGTGGGAGCACGGCAGATCATGGGTCACACCATGACGGTCGGTGACTTTGTTTCCTACACCGCCCTGCTGGCCTTTCTGATCGCTCCCATGGCCCAGGCGGTTGGCATTGGCACACAACTGACGGAGGCGCTGGCCGGATTGGAACGAACCCAAGAGATTCTGCGCGAGCGGCCAGAGGATCAGGATCCGCGGCGGACGGTTCCACTGACTGACATTCACGGCACGGTGGAGTTTGAGGATGTCAGCTTCAGCTACGACGGGGTTCGCGAGGTCCTTCATAACCTATCGTTTCGTGCCGATCCCGGAACTGTGACGGCATTGGTCGGATCCTCTGGCTCAGGCAAATCCACGATCATCGGACTGATCTCTGCTTTTTATGTTCCGACACGAGGCAGGATTCTGGTGGACGATGTTGACTTGAGCACGGTTCGGCTGGATTCCTACCGCACGCGACTGGGAGTGGTGTTGCAGGAATCCTTTCTCTTTGATGGAACCATTCGCGAGAATGTGGCGTTTTCCCGTCCCGACGCGAGTGAAGACGAAATCTTGCGCGCTTGCCGCATCGCGAGGGTCGATGAATTCGCGGAATCCTTCGCCGACAAGTATGCGACCGTTGTGGGCGAGCGTGGCGTGAAGCTTTCCGGGGGCCAGCGGCAGCGTATCTCGATCGCGCGCGCCATTCTCGCGGAGCCACGCATCCTGATTCTGGATGAAGCGACATCCAGCCTCGACTCGGAATCGGAGCAGATGATCCAACACGGCCTTGCATATCTCATGCAGGGGCGGACTACGTTTGTGATCGCGCATCGGCTTTCCACCATCCGCCGTGCTGATCAAATCCTGGTCGTCGAACAAGGGCAAATCATCGAGCGGGGCACTCATGAGCAGCTTTATGCCGCAGCCGGCCGCTATTACGACCTCTACACCCGGCAACATGACCTGGAGCACAACCTATTCCTGGCCCCGGGCGAAGGAGATACCGCGCCCCCGGAGGCGACAAACGGCAACTTGGGGCGGGGCGGCGACGGTGATGTGAAGACGGCCGACGCTCTGCGCGTCCTGCGGGGGGAGATCCGTTAGGCGTATGAGCGGCAGTCAAGGCACCCCCCCAACCCATGGTGCCTGCACGATCCGTACACAAGACCTATGCCGTCATTACCGCTTGGGCGACACTCTGATCCGCGCGGTGGATGGAATTTCGCTCGAAGTGCGGTCCGGAGAATTCGTTGCTCTTCTGGGCAGTTCTGGCTCCGGTAAGTCTTCCGTGTTGAATCTTGTTGCTGGACTTGACCGTCCCACGTCGGGGGTCGTGATTGTTCAAGGACGCAACCTGGCGCAGCTTTCGCGAGAGGAACTTTCTAAGTATCGCCTGCACACTGTGGGAATGGTATTCCAGTCCTTCAACCTGATTTCGAGTATGACGCTTGAGGAAAACGTCGAGCTTCCCATGCGTTTCGCGGAGGTCGAGCGCGGCAAGCGACAGAATCTCGCCCATGACGCATTGCAACGAGTTGGGCTGGTTGCGCGCATGAAGCATCGTCCCAGCGAGCTGTCTGGCGGCGAGCAGCAGCGGGCAGCTCTGGCGCGCGCCCTGATTAACCGTCCACAACTCTTGCTGGCCGATGAGCCCACTGGCAATCTCGACAGTCATACTGGAACCGAGATCATGAATCTTGTCCGCGACCTGAACCGGCAGCTGGAAATGACCGTGGTTATGGTGACCCATGAGCGTGCTCTGGCTGAGCGGTATGCGGAACGATTGATCTTCCTCGCGGACGGGAAGCTTATTGGCGATCAGGGGAACAGATCCGCCGCTGGTGAGATTAAGTTTCAGGGGGAGCGTTCATGAAGCTTCCAGATCTCACCGAGCTCGCCTTACGCAACCTGCGCGAGTCGGGGCTGCGGAACTCGCTCACCACAGTTGGCATTGCGGTGGGCGTGGCATCGCTGGTTGCCATGCTTTCGCTGGGTATCGGGCTGCAGCAGTTGGCCTCGCGTCGCCTGGGGAAGTCCGGGTTGTTCGACACAGTGTTGGTCACCTCGCGGCGCGACTTGCGCAACTTTGGACGTGAAGAAGAGCGCACTGGCCCTGCTCCCGGAGAAAGCCGAATCCTCGATGAGCCCGCACGGCGGGAGATCGAGCATCTGCCCAACGTGCTCGAGGCATACCCCGACATCCGGTTCATCACCGAACTGCGCTATGACGACAAGCCGCATCTGACTATGGTGGGCGCGTTGCCTTCTTCGGCAAGGTCCAACGATGCATTCGACGGAATGCAGGGGAGTTTTTTCTCCTCGGAGACGGGGGCAGAAGTGATTCTTCAGAAGTCATTTGCCGCGGAGTTGCTGGGCAAAACCCCGCAACCCGGTGCTGACGAGACCAAGGTGGCAGAGCTGGCGGCGCCACTGTTAGGCAAAGAATTGACTATGCGTTATGCGCAGCGGGCCGTAGCACAGTCGCAACTCCGTGGGGGAGCGAACGCCCGTAAGGGCGATTCCGCCGGGAAAGCCCAGGGCAGCACGTCCGAAACTGCATATTCTGTGATTTCGCGCGAGCAGAAACTGAGAATTGTAGGCCTCGCCGACCTTGACCCGGAGAGCATGCGCGGACCAACGCGAGCACGGGTGTTTCTTCCACTTAGACTTGCAGAGAGCTTGCACGTGATGCAGTCCACCGATCTACGCGAGATTTCGCGGGCCGCAGCTGATGAGCCGGTATATTCCTCGATCAGCGTGCGGGTGGGCAATCCAACACAAGTGCAGCCGGTGGAGAATGCAGTCAAGAAGATGGGCTTCAACACATTCTCAATCCTCGATGCCACGCGCAGTCTGCGCCAGTTCTTTGCCGTTCTGGATCTGTTTCTCGGAATTTTTGGCAGCCTGGCTCTCGCCGTCGCTTCCATCGGCATTGTGAACACGCTAGTGATGGCAATTCTGGAGCGTCGACGGGAAATCGGAATCATGAAGGCCATAGGCGCCAGCGACGCCGATGTCAGAACGCTCTTCTTCGCCGAAGCAGGAGCCATGGGCGCTCTAGGGGGAGTTGTGGGAGTCGCGCTGGGGTGGGCCATTGGACAGGCAATTAATTTTGGCACCAACATTTACCTTAAACGTCAGGCCTTGCCGCCGGAACATTTCTGGTCAGTGCCGTGGTGGCTGGTGGCTGGAGCGATTGTCTTTGCTTTTCTTGTGAGCCTAGTCTCTGGCTTGTATCCGGCGGCGCGCGCGGCACGCCTCGATCCCGTGCAGGCGCTGCGGTACGAATAAACTGAACTCATGCTGAGCACTTGGCGACCCGTTCTTCTCTTATTGACGATCTTCCTTCTTCGAAATCTTAGTCCTGTCGCGCACGCACAAAGTCGAATTGACTGCGATGCCTTGAATAGCAAGGCTCTGAAGTATGTCGTCCACTACTGCGTATACCTGCCTGCACGTTATGACTCCGCTCCCGCGAATCAGTCCGCGCCGCAACGTTATCCAGTACTCTATTTCTTGCACGGTCTTGGCGACAACGAGCAAACCTTATTCAACAGCGGCGGCTGGACGTTGCTCGACGATCTGCGCCGACAGCACAAGATTGGCGAGTTCCTCATTGTCGTGCCGGAAGGCAGGCGCAGCTTCTACATCAATTCCGCTGACGGATCGGTACTGTACAGCGATTTTGTTATGCACGAATTCATCCCCCACATCGAAAGCAAGTACCGCATTCACGCTGGGCGCTCAGGAAGAGCGATAAGCGGCATTTCGATGGGAGGATACGGCGCTTTACGTTTTGCTTTCTCGCATCCGGAAATATTCTCCGCAGCTAGTGCACAGAGCGCCGCGCTGATTACGGAGTCCCCGCAAGAACTCGATGCCGCGGCGCACTCGGGTACTCCCCTGGGTAGAGTGCTAACTGAAGTCTTTGGGAACCCGATTGACGCGTCTCATTGGAACAAAAATAGTCCCTTTGTTCTGGCAAAGAAGAATGCGGCGGGGTTGCGAAAGCTGGCTATCTACTTCAACTGCGGCCAAGACGATAACTATGGCTTCGAGAGAGGCGCTCACGCGTTGCACCTGCAACTGCAGAAGGAAAATATTCCGCACGAGTATCATGCCTATGCTGGCGACCACAGCTTGTCCTACTTTCTGGCGCATTTCAGCGAGATCATGCAGTTCCACTCTCGGGCCTTCGGTCTGGTCTTTCGAAATAAAAAAAAGGTCGCCAGTGTCTCGCAATATTGGCAGCGTTCGCTGTTGTAAACTAACGCCAGTCCAGCATTTGCTGTTGTCCTCACGGAGGGATGCGTGAGTGGTTGAAACGGGTGGTCTTGAAAACCACTGTACTGGCTCCGGTCCTTGCTTGCAAGCAACTGAATTCAAATGGATTGAGATAAGCGGGGGCGCCCGAAATCGTGGAGGGTAGCAAAACTGTAGTAGTCGGAGAGGTGGCCGAGTGGTTGATGGCACCGGTCTTGAAAACCGGCATACCTGAAAGGGTATCGGGGGTTCGAATCCCTCCCTCTCCGCCATTACCTTCGTTATCTAGAACTTAGAATGCGGTGATACCTACACTGATATCAGAATCAGCGAGGTCATCACCCGTGAACCGCGAAGTCAACCTCACCAAACGAGTCAAAAACCTCTCAAGGCCTGCGTTACTGCCCTGTCGCTTTGTCCCTTAATGGGCGAGTTAAACCTGACTTGGTGCTGGTCAATGGCAAAGAAGAGCGGCACCCGGAAGGCGCGTACTACCTGGAATGGCGCGAACGTACGAAGCGCGTGCGCCTCTCGGTGGGGAAAGACCCCGTCGATGCCAGCGCCCGTCGCCTGCGGAAAGAAGCGGAATTGAATGCGGTCAACCACGGCGTAACGGTCCGCCCAGAGGATGGTCAGAACGGACACAGATCGGTCGCCGCGGCTATCGCCGATTTCCTGGATGAAACCAAGCTGACCAAAAAGCCCAAGACCTTGGCCGCGTACTCTACCGCGCTTGCCTATTTTCAGGAGTCCTGTCCTAAGGTGTACCTCGGCGATATCGAGCGCGGCGACCTCCTGAAGTTCTCCGCCTTCCTGCGTGACGAGAAAGAGCAGTCACCCCGGAGTGTGTACAACAAATTCGAGAATCTGATGACGTTCTTAAAAGCCCACGGGATTCGCGGCTTGGTGGGGAAAAACGACTGGCCGCGTTATGTCGAAGAAGAACCGGAGATCTACGAGCGGGAAGAACTCAACCGGCTGTTTGCAGCATGCGACGCACAAGAGCAGCGCTGGTACGAGTTTTTCTTAATGACGGGGATGCGAGAGCAGGAAGTCATGCACTGCTCCTGGGAAGACATCAACCTAACCCGCAGCACCGTGACCGTGCGCTACAAGCCCGAGTATGGGTTCAGCCCGAAAAACTACCGGGAGCGCGAGATTCCGATCCCGCAAAAGCTGGTTAAGAAATTAAAGACAGCTAAAGCGGGCAAAGTCTCCCGGACCCGAACCGTTCCAATATCTCTGGATCGACAAGCTCTACAACGGGCTTCTACAGGCGGTGTTTTTGTACACCACGATCCTGGTGATCGGTTACGTGCTGGACTCAGAGAGCGGCTGGCAAATCAACGAACCGACGCCGCGCGTCTCAACGAGCAGCTCTCAAAAGCACAACTCGACGCCCTACGGAGGCAAATGCGAGCCGCACTTTCTGTTCAATACGCTCAATGCCATCGCTGGCCTGGTACGCGAGAACCGAAACGATGCGGCCGTGAGCATGATTGTGAGGCTGAGAGACTTTTTGCGCCGGGTGGTGGAGGATTCCGATCGGCAACAGGTGCCGCTGGGAGAGGAATTGGAGTTTGCAGAAAGGTATCTGGACATTCAGAAGGTGCGATTTGCTGAACGCCTGCAGTTCAGCGTGAGCGTCCCCAGGGAGCTCTTGCTCGCTCAGGTTCCCAGCCTGATTCTGCAGCCCATGGCAGAAAACGCGGTCAAACATGGAATCGCGAAACGAGCGCAGGGCGGCGCGATCCGGATTGCCGCGTTTCGCTCCAACGGCGTGCTTACTCTCAGCGATTATAACGAGGGTCCCAGCCTGCCTGCGGGCTGGGAGAAGAAGTAATTCTGGGATCGGGATCTCCAATGTGCGAACTCGCCTGCAAAGCCTGTACGGAGACGCGTTCGAGTTGAGCATGAAGAATCAGGACCCGAGCGGCGTGGAAGTATCGGTTTCGGTGCCCTTTAAGGAGTGATGCGGTGCGCTCGGAAGAACCTCCTACAAAGATTCGCACCCTCATCGTGGACGACGAACCGCTCGCACGCAGCAACCTTTCCGTTCTCTTGCGGCTTGATTCAGAGATTGATGTCGTCAGCGAATGCGGGTCCGGCGCTGAGGCACTGGCAGAGATCCGCGGCGCGAAGCCAGATCTAGTCTTCCTCGACGTCCAGATGCCGGAGTGCGACGGCTTTGACGTGCTCGAACTGCTGGGCGGAGATCTACCTCCGGCCGTCGTCTTCGTGACAGCTTACGATCAGTATGCGCTGCGGGCTTTTGAGGCCGGAGCGCTCGACTACCTGTTGAAGCCGTTCGACAATGCTCGATTCGTTCGGGCCCTCGATCGCGCCAAGCAAAGGATCACCCATGAGAAAGATTTGCCCAGAAGACTGGAGCGCCTAGTCATCAAGGGTGCCGGGCAGGTCTCATTCGTGAAAATCTCCGAGATTGATTGGATCGAGGCAGCCGACTACTACGCATGTGTGCACGTGGGACCGCGAACACACCTCCTGCGCCGGAGCATGTCCGAACTCGAGCAGGAGTTAGATCCGACCGTCTTTTGCCGCACCCACCGTTCGAGCATTGTGAACCTCAATCGCGTCCGAGGTCTAAGGCTCAGTAAAGGACGGCGAATATGAGGTGCGCTGGAAAATAGAACCAGACTCCGGTTGAGTCGGCGTTACCGAAAGCGCCTACAATCTCGCCTCGGCGTTCGCGATTCGCACTGCTCCTGATACGTTCCCACACCAATTGACATTTTCCCACGTCAACTCCAGAACTCCGGTTGCGGGCGGATGACGGGCTGCTCGGAGGTAACTGTCGTAATCGGAGGTGACTGTCGTAAACAGGCGGTTATACCAGTAATCCTGACCCTGCCCCTGTGCTGAAATCATGTGGTTTTGAGTCACCAAACTCTTTCCAAAACTGCTTGAATTATCAGCTACTTGCAATGGCATTGGAACAGGGGTTTTTAGCAGAGCCCGAATCTAGCGAAATCAAGCGAACAACAGCAGCGTTCGGAAATTAGCAAGCGCGATTATGCCGCAAGCCTTTCCTGGCCGCACCGAGCGTCAAATAGCTGGCGGATGGGCTCAACCTTCATCGCGATACGAGACTAGCACGGCGGGCGTGGCTTGTATGGAGGCGATAACAGAGGGGGTGGTGCCGGCGTCCGCTGCCCTGATTTCCCTTAGTCTCACCCGATCTCAGCGTTGACCTGGGCTCTCCCGAGATCATCACCGATCACGAGGAACACCTTGACCAGGTTGGCAGGATAGTTCAGTTCCACGCCGTGGACTTCCGCTTTGAACGAGAAGCGGTTCCCGCCAAGCGGTGAGATCATCGCTTCCACGTGCGCGCCGGCGATGGTTCCCTCGTATTCGAAGTGGCCGTGCTTGTCCTGCCGGAAACGGCCGGCCGGGATCGTGATCGCTGCCCGCCCGACAACGAGGCGCAACGGTTCCGTCAGCGGGTAGATCCCGTTGCTGCCCGGGCCCAATGTGAACGAGCTCTTCAGCTCGAACCCGTCATCGTTCAGGCCCGGGTCAAGCTCGATCTCCAGTTTCACCGTGAACTGGCTGAACGGAACACCCGGGACTACAGCGATCCCGTCGGCATTCACGCCCAGGGGGCCCTGGGATGGATCGACGAAATTGCTCACCAGCGCGCGCTGGCCGGTCGCCGGATCGACGCGCGCCACCACCGCCTGCCCGTCCACGAAGCCGATGACCAGGATCTGACCAGAGCTCTGGGTGGCGACTCCCAGCGGAGAAAAGATCACTGGCCCGGAGGCCAGGTCGCCGAAGTCGCTCACCAGGGTGCGGTGCCCGGTGGATGGATCGACGCGAAAGATGGCACCGGCGAGGCCGCTGCCAGCGCTGCGGCACAGGACCAGGATGTGTCCGAAGGGATCCACGGCAACGGCATCCGGCTCGGTCCCGAGAGGCCCTTGTGAGGGATCGCCGAAGTCGCTCAGCACGACGCGCTCGCCCGTCGCGGGATGCACGCGAAACACTTCGCCGAAAAAGTCGGTGCCGGCCGCCAGGTCGGCAGCGAGGATCTGGCCGGAGCCTTCCACGGCGATGCCGGCAGGACCAAGAACTCCCACCGGGCCCTGCGTTGGATCGGAGAAGTCGCTCACGATGCCGCGATTGCCCGTGGTCGGATCGACGCGAAACAGGGTTCCCACCCCCGAGAATCCGAAATCGCTGACCAGGAACTTACCCGACGGCTCCACGGCGACATCGTCGAGGAAGCCTCCCGAAAACCCCTGATCGAAGTTTCCAAAATCGCTCACCATGACCCGGTTGCCGGTGTCCAGGTTCACGCGGACCAGCGCGCCGGCGAGATCGGTGCCGGCGTTGACGCAGACCACCAGGACTTGCCCTGACGGGGCGATCGCGACGCCGAAGGGCCCACAGCCGACGGGGCCCTGCGCCGCGTTTCCAAAATCGGTCAGCAGGTCGCGGTGGCCGGTCGCGGGGTCCACCCGGAACAGCACACCTTGCTGATCGGTCCCGGACTTGTCATCGGTGACGACCGCGTCGCCGGGAACCAGTTTGGATTGAGCAGAGGCGAACACACCGCCTGCGTGGGCGAACACCAGCAGCAGGATCAGCAGCCAAACATTCGCCGCAGCTCGGGCGGAAACCGTGCGTCGAATTCGCTGCACCGTCACAGTTCGATCACCTTGATCGCTTGCGACACGCAAGCAATTTAAAGGGGGAGGAAGAGAAGCTGCCACTCTACGGCAGCGTTGTCAAGCAAAACTCGACGCGCCGTGGCGTGACTGGAATCTCCGGCCTGCCCTCTCCTACGAACATCTGAAGAAGCACTCCAGAGCGGTTTCCTCTGTGGGTTTCGCCTCCATGAAAACTTCTCTGTTTATGCAAAATGTTGCGTATCCCCATGTCGAAGTCCGGAGTATGTGCTTGGCTTCTTGGAGCCAATCTAATTGTAACTCGCTTGCACACTTGGCGTTGGGTTGTACGGAGAGGTCAGGCCAATCTTCGAGAACACAACTTCCTCGGCCAGCTAGGTCCATCCTTCGCCCCTAAGGAGGTGCTTGTGAGAGGAAGAGTTGTAGGCCAAGCAGTTAGGCTCTTGGCGGCCGTTGGGTTCGTCGCGGCCGTCTCCCCGATCTGCGGCGGGCAGCAGACTACCGCAACCGCGAACCAGTCACTGGCACACAATCCACCAGTTCAAGTCAGGAAAGCGGCGGCAGATAAATCCGGCGTCATCTTTCGTGAGGGCCGCCTGAGGGTGAATGTTCAGGGCCGCTCCATGCAGCGCCTGGCCGCCGAGATCTCCGCCCAGGTCGGAATCCCCGTGATGTTTTCCGGGAACATTCCTCAGGATTTCGTCTCCATCAATCTACGGAACACGCCTTTGGAAGAGGGACTCAGGCAGATCTTTGTGAACTACGATTCATTCTTCTTCTACGGAGTGGAAGAACATGGGGCACCGTCCCGCCTGATGTCCGTGTGGGTCTATCCGAAAGGAGTCGGCCGAGGTTTGGTGCCCGTGCCCGCTGACCAGTGGGCCAGTACGAAGGAACTTCACGCGATGCTGTCGGACAAGGATCCCACGGTACGGGGACAGGCAATCGAGGCTTTGGCCGAGCAAGGGTCAAGCTGCCGCCACCTTGGTCCTCGATTCCTTGAAGGACGCAGACGACCAGGTACGAACACGCGCTCTACGGAGCGCTAAAGACGGGTATCAGCTCCCCGAGGATGTATTGAGCAGCGCTACGCTGAACGATTCCTCAGCGGATGTCCGCCTGCTCGCGCCACAAGGTCTTGCTAATACCACGAGCGGCCCAGCGATCGCCGCAAGCGCCCTGAACGATCTCAGTGAACCGGTTCGAGTCGAGGCGCAAGAGATTCTCAACCAGTCGAACGCAAGCAACCAGTCCCAACCACCGGGCCAACTCAATCAGGCCCCTCCCAACCATTAACCTGGCGAGTTTCGTCCGCCAGCCCAGGACCCAGACTTAGAAGGCAAGCTTATGATCCCACACGGGTTTCGGCCCCGACAACAATCGTCGGTCGCCCGGCTCCCCCAACCCAAACCCAAACAGCGGCCAATCGAGGAGGATCCCATGAGAAGAAATCGCACAGTCCTGGTGGCGGTGTTCCTGATGCTTGTCGCTACAGGCACCCTCGCGCAGGAAATTCAGCGCCTCTCCGCACAATTCAAGAATTTCAAGGGCTCCGAGACTTTAACGAATCTCGCTGCTGCCGGTACATCCACGGTGCCGGGCACCGGAGGAGTTCTGGCTTACACCAAGTCGGTGGTCGCGCCGACGCTCTCCGGGGGTCAAGTGATGTACATCACGATCTCGGCGATCGGCGATAACCACTTCGGCGAGTCCAACATGCTCAGCTGCAATGTCGATGGTCCCGGCGGCGCGGGGACACTGGCTACCGTCTGTAACCCGACCGCGACCACGACCGGTATTGACCAGGCGCCCCCGGGATGGATTACGTTGACGCACCACTTTGCTTACGAAACGACCTTCACGAGCAACGGCATCAGCGGTCTAACCGGTGGGGATGGTGGTGGAGGCACAAGCGACGAGCACGACAACGCCTACTACTACACCTGGTGCAAGGTCGTGAAGCCGGGCTCCCACGTCGTGAATATCAGGCTCGGCAACAAGACCGGGATTACGGCCAACTTTGTGTTCTTCGAGAAGGCGTTCTTCTTTCTCGATGTGTCGGCAACGCCTCCCTTCGGTGGTTGCGCAAAGCGCTCCCTATAGCCGCATCGCTCTCGACCCGCGGCGATCTGCCGCGGGCGCTTTTTCTTTCCTTGCATCGGGGATCCGCGATCAGATCAGTGCGCGGCGTGCTGGGTGATCATCTCGCGCAACTGGTAGGCGACTCGCTGCGCCGATGGGGGATCATAGTTGGAGAGCACCACGACGGTATAGCCAAGATCCGGATAGATGTCGAATACGCCATCCACACCTGGAAAGGCACCCGCGTATCCGACGACGCGCTTGCCGTTCACCGTATCCTCGGCGAAGCCGTAGCCATACCTACCACCCTGCTCATCATCGCGATCGATTCTCCCGGCAAGAACCAACTCGGTGGACTTCGCGTCGAGAAGTTTGTTGCTGCGTAGCGCATCGGCGAACTTGAGCAGGTCCTCGACGGTGGAGAAGCCACCGCCCGCGGGGCTACCCTTGACGGGCAACAGATCCAGGTTATCCACGCGGGATAGCAACTCAGGCCGTCCGTTCGATGCGGTGCTGGTGTAACCGATCGCGCGATTGGGGGTCTGGCGGTCCAGCTCGTAATCGTCGGTGTTGTTCATATCTGCCGGCTTGTAGACATGTTCTCTGACATAGTCAAAATAATCTTGCCCGAAACCTTCTCAACTATGGCGCCCAGGACGACGTAACCGGCGTTGCTGTAGCGATATTTTTCCCCAACTTGTAGGGGAGCCGATCGTTCGCGAATAGTGATAGATAGTCTTTCACCGACCGAAGATCGCCCTTTTCGCGTTCAAACCGCTGATTGAAATGCATGGCGGATGTCAAAGTCCGAGTTGCCACGGTCGATATTCGGATTCGCGACTGAGCTTGCCGTGTTGAGGTAGGTCGCAAATGCATCGGTCGAGGCGATATCAATCGAGTGCGACCACGTATACGATACCAATGCCTGAAAGCCGCGGACGACAACCGCTCCAACAATTGGAGCTTATCCCGACCCAACTATACTTACAATTCCCTCAAAGGGCCGCTGAAAACCCCTCCGGGGGTATTATGGCAGCGAATGAGCAGGTCTGGACTCCCGGACAGAAGTGACAAACACTGTGATTTCAGTTGTCCATCAAGAAACGATCAAGCCGACGGTTCTCGGGCGATCGGCCGTCCACTGCTCCCTTGTCGCGCTCTTGTGGGCTACCACATTGGGGATGGCCCGAGAGGGAGCAGGCCGCCCCGACAATCAGCCCAACATCGTCGGAGCGGTGCGGCAGGCGCATGTGGACCCTCGCACTATGACCCTGCCTGTGGTCAACGGGAAGGGTATCCGTTTCACGCGACTCTCCACAGACGAGGGGTTATCGCAAACCAGGGTCATCCAGATTGTGCAGGACGATCAGGGCTTCATGTGGTTTGGTTCACAGTATGGGCTGAACCGGTACGACGGCTATACGTTCAAGGTGTTTAAGCACGAACCCGGGCGCGCGGACAGTCTGAGCGGGGTGTTCATTTACTCGCTCTTCAAAGACCGCTCGGGGACACTTTGGGTCGGATGCGATGAGTTCCTGGATAAATTTGATCCGGTGACCGAGACCTTTACTCACTACCGGATTGATACCGCGGGCGCGCAAGGCGAAGCGGTTCCCGTCACCAACATCAGCCAGGAACACACGGGGAGGTTGTGGCTGTCAACCAGCAGGGGCCTCTACAGATTCGATCCCTCGACCGGACAGACCATCCGCTATCGTCACGATCCAAACAACCCCTTTAGCCTGAGCAGCGACCGAATCAGAACAACCGGCGAAGACAGGGAGGGAACGTTCTGGGTTGGCACCAGCGAAGGGCTGGATGCGTTCGATCGGGATACAGAGAAGGTCACCCTCCACGTTTCTTTGCAGAACCTTTCCGAGACGTCGTTCTATGAGGACCGCTTCGGCGTGTTCTGGATTTTCCAGATCACAGGAGGCGGGTTGGCGATCTTCGATCGAAAGACGAATACGCTCACTCATTATTCGTTCCATGAGGGTCACCTTTCTGACGCGCTCCAGACCGGGGTTATGACGATGCTCGAGGACCGGGAGGGTAACCTGTGGTTTGGGACGTTTGGGGATGGCCTGATCAAATTTGACCGGCAGGAGCGGAAGTTCATCCGCTGCCGCCATGATCCCGCCGACCCGGATAGTCTCGGCCAAGACGATGTGGCTACATTGTTTCAGGATCGCGAGGGAAACATTTGGGCGGGCATGCACATGATGGCGCCCAACCGGTTTTCCACCAGTCGTCCGCTTTTTGAGAAATTCAAGCACGAGCCCGGCAACCCCAACAGCTTGACTGGGACGATGGTGAATGGCATCTATGAAGATCGCCAGGGAATCCTGTGGATTAGCTCGATCGCTGCGCTCAACCGCGTCGACCGCAAGACAGGACATTACACCTTCTACCAGACCGCAGGATCAGGAGTTAGTCCGCGCCCGACTGCGATCGTCGAAGATCGATCGGGTTTTCTGTGGATCGGGAGCGACAACCATGGATTGACCCGTTTCGACCCCAAGAGCGGATTATCCAGGAGGTTCCGCCACAGCCCAACCGATCAATTCAGTTTGGGCAGCGATTATGTTACGCACCTGCTGATCGATCACGCCGGTACCCTGTGGGCCACCACTTGGGATGGTCTCGATCGTTTCGATCCGGCAACATCTCACTTCACCGCCTACAAGCTCGACAAGCAAAGCGCCGCCCAGATAGATATCGAGGTCAAGGAGGACCCTCAGGGAGCGTTGTGGCTTGGCACGCATTCCTCGGGCCTGCAACGCTTCGATCCAGTTATTGGGCGTTTCACAGCTAGCTACAAACACAACGCAAATGACCCTACGAGTCTGAGCAACAACCGAGTAAACTCCGTGCTTTTCGATCGCTCAGGGACGATGTGGGTTGGCACTCAAGACGGGCTGGGCAAATTCGACGCCAGGACAGGCACGTTCAAGACTTACTACGAGCAGGATGGCCTGTCTGGAAATGCGGTGAGCTGCGTCCTTGAGGACGACAGCGGCCATCTGTGGATGAGCACAAACAACGGCCTGTCGGTATTCGATGCCTCCAAGCAAACATTCAAAAGCTACTTCGCCGCGGACGGCCTTCCCGGCGCTGACTTAGGCGGTTGGAGTGCTTGCTTCAAGAGCCCCACTGGCGAGATGTTTTTTGGAGGATTCAGTGGCGGCGTAGCATTTCACCCCGGCAAGGTTGTGGACAGTCCATATGTTCCGCCTGTGGTTCTCACCGATTTCCGGCTCTTCGGTCGCCCCGTTACTGTTGGAACTGGTTCCCCGCTCAGGAAGTCCATCGGTTACACCAGCGCGCTGAATCTCTCTCATGACCAGAATATATTCTCGCTGGAGTTTTCCGCGCTCAGCTATTTCAACTCTGCGACCAACCGCTACCGCTACAAGCTGGATGGATTAGATCACCAATGGCACGAGGTGGGAAGCAGCCACCGCTTGGTGACCTACACGACGCTACCGGCAGGGACGTTTACCTTCCGTGCCCAGGGCGCAACCAGCCGGGGCGCATGGAGCAAGCCGGGATTGGAACTGACTATCAAGATCCTGCCTCCGTGGTGGAATACGTGGTGGTTTCGAGCGCTATGGGCGGCTGCTTGCCTAGCACTGCTTTGGGGGCTGTATCGAGCGCGTATCCAGCAAATGCGGCGTCAGGAAAGGAAACTTCGGGATGTCATCGAAACCATCCCTACATTTGCCTGGACCGCTTTGCCCGATGGCTCCGTGGATTTCGTAAATCGCCACTGGCAGGAATACACGGGTTTGTCCGCCGAGAGGACAGTTGGCTCAGGCTGGCAAGCCGCCGTTCACGCCGCAGACTTGAAGCGACACGCGGAGAAGTGGCGCGTGTCTCTGGCGACCGGCGAGCCCTTCG
>WNFD01006197.1_pt1 | contig 17594 bp, 17 predicted proteins | sample 5400491 | NCBI WGS metagenome assembly WNFD01 (sample SAMN13153343, study PRJNA577476) | soil metagenome | isolation source: 120 cm saprolite under Douglas fir tree site 2 hole 2 replicate 2 | place: USA:California | collected 2015-04-18 | reverse complement strand
GTGCGCCGCAGCGCTCGACCATCGCCACTCCGCCGCCTCCGACACCATACCCGCACGCACCGGATTCAACTCCACATAGCGCAGCGCTGCCCACAAATGAGTTTCGTCGAGCGGACAAGAATAAAAGCGACCCTGCCACACATGCCCGCTCGAAGAATTTCGCGCGTTCCAATAGGACGCGTAGCGCCCGTGAGTATGCTTGAGAGCTTGTGCCAGCGCTTCGGCGGCGCGGGGCACCACGATCAAATGCACGTGATTCGACATCAGGCAGTAACCCAGCAGAGCAAGACCGTGAAGCTCGGAGTACTGCCGCAGTAACTCCAGATAAGTCACGCGATCGCCGTCGCTGGACAGTATTACTTGCCGCGCGTTCCCACGCTGAGTAACATGATGGGCAACGTCAACCACGACAACCCGGGCGAAGCGGGCCATGGGCTGAAAGTATCAGAAAGGATTGCATTCGCGGCGGAGCCGGCGTGAAATTTCTACTGGAAAGTTATGGTGTTCCCACATCGGGAGAAAACAATGGTGACAGTCCCGTCTGTCCCGTCTGTCCCCGCATTTCCCACGGCTCAAACCTCGGCAGGTTTATGCAAGCCGATCCGTTTACTGTCACTCCGGGCAGAATGGTGGACCCACAGCAGCTCAACTTGTACGCCTACGTCCGAAATAACCCGCTGAGACATGTCGATCCTACCGGGATGATCATCGATGAGACTCAGCTTTCAGAGGGAGATTTGGAGAAGTGGCAGCAGGTAGAGAAACTAGCAGCGCAGAAGGACTCGAATGGAAATCTGCTACATCCCGAGCTAAACAGCGAAATTGTCGCACTCCAGCAGGACTCCCGTACTTACACCCTTCAGGGGGCTGCCGGGCTGAACTCAACGGAGGCAGGCCGGTTTGAGATCACAAACTTCACGGCCAACGGGAAAGACTTCACAGCGGCCAACATAAGACTGGATTTCAGCAAAATAATGAATGGCAAAGGCGTAACGCCGGCGGAGTTTGGCCTTGGCTACAACAAATTCGGAGGACTCAATGACAACGCGAGACGCTTCGCGGAACTGGTCGGGCACGAGTTTGCCCACGGTCTCTTCGCAACGTTCGTGCCAGGAGTAGCGACAGAGATTCAGCGGCGCATCAATGAGGGCGAAGACGCGTTTAGGAATTTTAGATCCGCTAATGCCAGGGCCCCCTTACCTCCCGATGTTCTACAAAAGATGGCAGTAGGCAACGCTGCCTCCACGCCCACGGAGCGATTTGCCCAGCAGATCGAGAAAATAGTTAACGGTGAGCTACAAGCGTCGGAGCACAAATGATGAGGCCAAATCCTGCGGTACTGCTATGCTTCGCTTACTTGGCGTTGGTCTTGCCCATAACTGCGCAGTCGCGGAGTGGTTGTTCCAACGAAGAGGCGTACGAGAATCATAATCAAGTCGATTACGGCCCCCTGAAGGTCAGTGGAGTTGGTGGCATTGCCACAGATACGTTTGACGCACCTGTCCCGAATGCGTGCGTACTGCTTTTTACAGAACGAAGCCATCATCTAGTCTCCAAGACGGCAACTGATGGTGACGGTCACTTCAACTTGGCTAAAATCAAGAACGGACGTTACAGGTTAGTTGTTAAGGCTTATGGGTTTTGCTCTGCGAACGTTCCGATCGTGGTAAGGACTGAGGCTGGCGGCAGCCAGCTAGTGTTGCACATGAAAATGGGGGGAGTGGACTCTTGCAGCTACGGTGATCTCAAGTGACACTACAAGTTCACCGGCAAAGAACGCGATGCCGAGAGCGGCCTGGACAACTTTGGCAAACGCTACTACGCAAGTTCAATGGGCGGGGTGGCCCAGGCTTTTGACCTCGCGGGCATCAGCAACACAGTGGGTGGCCCGTCCTTCGCGTTCTTTGCGAAGGGCGGGATTCGGGAATGCCTGCGGCGAGTGGCCACGCTTTTCCACAGCATCCTTGTGATATCTAACCTTGCCTCCCCAATTTAAATCGGTAATCATGGTCGAGGCAGTGACGGTCTGCTATAGGGCGGATCGTCGCGCGCTAAGTCCTTTGTTTCACGGATTTTGACCTCTAAGTTCTTTGTCATGCGGATTTTGCCGGGAATTTCGTGCTAACCCTATGATTCCACTAGACCCAGGGGGGAGGGGGATACCCCGATTTTTGCGCAAGAGCGGAAACCGTCGCCGCTCCGGAAACGTCGCAGCAAACTTTTATTTTCGCGAGGAATCCACAGTCCGGAAGAGTAAACGACCGGATGAAAAGAAATCGCGGAGAACGCTACAGCGCCCTCCGCGAAAGTATTTCCAGTCTTCGACTGCGTCGTTACGGCTTCTTCATGCTCTTTTTCGGCGCAGTCTTTTTAGGCGCCGTTTTTCTTGGAGCAGCCTTCTTCTTCGCCGCGCCTTCCCTGCCGCCAATCAGCGTCAAGGCATCTGCGGAGTTGAACGGGAATTGCCGAACCGACGACTGGCCCGTCGTACTCAAAGTGACGTCCACCCGGCGGTTGCTCGCCAGCCGGATCGTCCTTAGGTTCTTCATAGATCTCTGCCGCTCTTCCGGAGTGACCTGGGGATTATTCTCGACCGCCTCCTTCACCTCGGCATCGGTCAGATTCTTCTGCTTACCGTAGGCTTTGGTGTCGATGTTGGCTTCGGGGACTCCCTGTTCGACCAGGAAGCTCTTGGTGCGGTTGACGCGGCGCTCGGAAAGCGCCTGATTGTATTCGTCGGTGCCGCGGATATCGGCGTGGCCTTCGAGAATCAAGTGCGCGTCCGGCTTACTCTGCAGATATTTCTTGAAGTCGCTGGCCAGAGCAACCAGAGTTTGGCGCTGGCTGGCAAGCAGACCGCCGTTGGGATTCTTGATCGGCGGCATGGCCGTCGGGAAGTAAATGCTATGCAACGCAAGCCGGGATTCCAGCTCAACAATTTCCGGATTCGGCGGCGGTGGCGGCGGATTTTCCACCATCACCTGAGTCGAGGCTTGACCGGTAAGGCCGCGCGAGTCGGTACAGGTTGCGCCGACCGTGATTGAACCTGGCTTCGCGTCCGCGGTACTCAGAGTGGCCGAACTGCCAGTGCCAGTAACGGTTCCGCCGTCGGAAGTCCAACTGGAGACGGTGACGGGAACGCCATCTGGACTGCTGCAGTTGGCCGACAAGTTCACAGTTCCACCAGGAGTGACACTGGTTGGGCTTGCCGACAGAGACATAGTCGGCGGATTTTTGGGCGGCAGCGGCTTCACCGTAAAGTTGGCCGAGCAACTGGCTTCGTTGTTTTTTTTCTCTTTGTCATCAGTCACGTGAGCGGTGACGGTATAGCTACCCGGCGCCGCGTTCGTGGTGTCGATCTGAGCAGTCGTGTCTTTGTCTTTGCCCGTGACCTGGCCGCCGCTGGCGCTCCAGGAATACGTGACCGTGTGCTTGGGATTGAAGTTGCTGGCCGTCACTGTCGCGGTGACGGGCTCGCCTACCATCACTTCGCTAGGCTGCACCGAACAACTCGCTGCCGGCGCTACCGGAGGCGCGCCGCCCCAGTTAAAGACAAGTCCGGTGCGCAGACGGACGCCGTTGAATGATGGGCGTCGCAGATCGGAAAACTGAGGGGCAACAAAATCCGCATAATTGTGCCGCGCAAACACATAGTCAGCTTCAAACACGCGCCACGCCAAACTTTTCCGGACAGGTAAATCAACTCCTCCACCCATGATGGCGCCGACTCCATTGCTGCCGTTGAGGCCGTTCACGCCAGCGCGGTTCAGGCTTAACAGAGCATGCAAGAAATAGTTGCCGGCGTCAGTACGCCACATCAAGCGTGGTCCCACCGATCCCGTGGTTTCGTAGTTGCTGTTCCCCCAATTGTGACCCAGGTCGAATTCCGCTCCCCAATGGGCGTCGAAATTGTAGGTAACGGCGGCGCCAAAACCTTTCCCCATGTCAGGTATCTTGTACGCAGTTGGGTTATTGGGATCGCCGAACGCTGCGGGCACCGTGCCGCCTGGATGCAGCCACTGATAGCCTACGAATAAGTCCCATTTGGGATTCGAATCGCTCTGCGCGAGCGCTGGACTCGAGATCAACGATACGGCGAGGAGTACCAGCAGGCCGGAAACTATAAGACCTTGGCTTAAGTTAGAACGAGGTGACATTTAGTCCTCCGATGGATACGGACTCACGTGACTTTCGATGCGCGCGCCGGCCTTGAGCGGTGGCCTTGAAATTAGAGTTGCGCAATCCGTCGATTTTGACTGCAATCCAGAAACCCGTAATTTTACCGCACTGCAATACTAAAGCGTAAGAGACGATGCAAAAAATTGATTATTCCGGCACCAGGTTCGAGGAATCATTTCTCAAATTGACATGACCATGCGAACCAAGCCACCGATGCGCCGGGAAAGTCCCGGGGACAGTTCTGTGGGCTCCAGACCTTGCTCCGCAGGAAGGTGGCCGCGTATGGTTGTAGTCTTGGTTGATAAGCTTCGGAAGCGATAAAAACTGGCATAGCAGGCGAAAAACATCAAGAGATGAGCCACGAAAAAGTACTGATCGTAGAGGACGAAGAGAACGAACGCACCGGCCTGGCTGAGTTGGTGTTGTCGTGGGGCTATCGGGCCGAAACCGCGCGTGATGGAGTAGAGGGCTTGGAGAAGGCCACACAATGGACTCCATCCATCGTTGTGACCGACCTCAAGATGCCGCGCATGGGAGGGATCGAACTGCTGGAACGGCTGGCGGAGCAATCCGAGGCCATGGCGGTGATTGTAGTAACCGCCCAGGGCAGTATCGATAGTGCCGTGCAAGCCATGCGCCAGGGAGCGTATGACTACATCACCAAACCCATTGACACCCACCGGCTGCACACCATGTTGCAGAATGCGTCGGCGTTGCTGGGAACTCGAGCGGAACTGGAAAGTGCCCGGCGCAAGTTGCGGGATTCCGGATCTTTAGGCCAACTCCGCGGCGCTTCGCGCAAGATGCAGGAGATTTTCCGCCTGATCGAACTGGTCGCCCCCAGCACGGCCTCGGTGCTGATTACCGGAGCCAGCGGCACCGGCAAAGAACTGGTGGCCCGCACCATCCATCAACTGAGTCCGCGCCGCGACCGGCCTTTTGTCGCGATCAACTGCGCGGCTATTCCTGAAACCCTGATTGAAAGTGAGATTTTCGGCCACGAGAAAGGCGCATTCACAGGTGCGCTCGAACGCCGCACCGGGTGTTTTGAACTGGCCGAAGGGGGCACGATCCTGCTCGACGAAATCGGCGAAATGCCAGTCGGCACTCAAGCCAAGTTATTGCGCGTGCTTGAAGACCACAAGTTACGTCGCTTGGGCAGCAAAGTGGAAACAGCCGTAGATGTGCGCGTGCTGACAGCAACGAATAAGATTCCGGACGAAGCAGTCGCCAGCGGCGAATTGCGCAGCGATCTTTATTACCGGCTTAACGTCTTCAACATTCACATGCCTCCCATGCGGGAACATAAGGAGGACATCCCCGATCTGGTGCAGTTGCTTCTTGCGGAAATGAGCGCCAAGCATTCCCGCAAAGTGGCCGCCGTGAGTGAGGCCGTACTGAACCAGTTCAACGCTTATTCCTGGCCGGGAAACGTACGCGAACTGCGCAATACGATTGAACGGGCGGTGATCGTCTGCGACGGCGGCATGATCGAGACCAAGCACCTGCCTCCCGGATTCGGCCACGCGCCCTTGCGCACCGCCGCCAATGACCCTGACGCCGTGCGTCTCGGCGTGGGCACGACCGTGGGAGAAGCGGAAAAAATGCTGATCCTCAAGACGTTGGAATCCACCAGCAATAACAAGACCCGGGCCGCAGAAATTCTCGGAATTAGCCTGAAAACCTTGCATAATAAGCTGAAGGAGTACGGAAGCGGCGCTCCGGAAGCGACTGCCGGCAAGGAGGAACAGACGCAGTGAGTGCAATGGTCAGTGGTCAGTGGTCAGTGGTCCAATGGGCGGTGGTCCAGTGGGCAGCGGCCAGTAGAGACCTTCTACCAATTCGCCACTTGATTTCGGTTCGCCGGCGTTTCAACTGACCACTGACCACTGATATCACTGGCCACTGCTCTTATGCGACGCAAAGCCATCATCGTCCTCGCCATCACGTTCATGGTTACGGTAATGGTCACGGCGTTTTCGTACCTCTATATTTCGCAGATTCTTCGCCAGCGCATCACCAGCGCCTACGAAAGCACCAGCAGGCTTACGCAGCAGCTTGCCTACTTCGCTGAAAACGATCTACCGGATCTGAGCAGCACGCGCATCGACACCAACGATCCAGCGGCTGTGCGGCGCGCGCTCGCCGACTATCTGCCGATGGATACGAACCTGTTGAATAATCTCGAATCCGAGGTCGCGCTTTGGCCATTTATCTACGATGCATCCGTCCTGGACGCAGATGGCAAAGCGCTGCTGCACACGAATCCGCAACTGGTGGGCAAGCAGGTTGCCGCGCGGCCGGATTTTCACTCGGTCACAAACGCCCGCTTCCGCGAGCAGCTTCGCCTGGTGTACAGTCCGGCCGCGGTCTATGACGTGAGTTTCCCGCTGCAGTTGAACGGTGCGCCTTTTGGCAAAATCCACATCGGTGTTTCCACGGTCTTTCTGCAGAGTGAGATCACGCCCCGCCTGCTGCATGCGATCTACTTTTCGATTGCCGCGATTTTCCTCTCTCTCCTGCTGGCTGCCGGCATCTCCAACATCGCTCTGGGACCGCTCAAGGAGATCAGCCGCAACCTGGACAGTGTGACTTTGGGTGGAACCGAGGAACTCTCGGGAAACGAATCGGAGCACGACGAATTCGGGCTCGTCTCGCTGAAGATCGCCAACCTGGGCCGCCAGATACGCGACAGCCGGGAAATTTTTTCCGCCCTGAAAGACAACGTGGACCAGTTGATGTCGACATTGCAAGATGGCTTGATGCTGTTCACCAGGGATTCCCGCGTCGTGCTGGTAAGCGCGCCGGTCGAGCGTTTTCTCGGAACCCCTCGGGGAGCGCTGTTAGGAAGAACAGTACGGGACGTATTCGCCGGGGGCACGCCGCTGGGCGCCACCGTGCTGGACGCATTCGAGCGCAGGCGTCCGCTCTCGCAGCGAGAGTTTACCGCCGCCGCTGGCAGGCGCGTTCAGGTCTCGCTGGATTTTGTTCAGGAAAAGAGCACGCACATCGGCGCTCTGCTGATCATGCGTGACGCCGAGTCAGTGCGCCGCATTGGAGATGAAATCGAAATGTCCCGCCGCCTGTCCGCCAGTGGACGCGTCACCGGCGGCGTCGCCCACGAAGTGAAGAACCCCATCAACGCCATCGTTCTTCATCTCCAGCTCTTGCAGAACAAGCTGGCACAGCTCGATCCCGACACTCGCCGCCACATGGACATTATCGGCAGCGAAATTCATCGCCTCGACCGCGTGGTGCAAACTCTGGTGGACTTCATGCGGGCTCGCGAACTGCATCTGGTGGAGGTCGACTTCCGCAGCTTGCTGGACGATGTCGCTCTGCTCGCCGCGCCGGAAGCGGAACAGCATGGCGTCCAGGTTAAGCGAGTGGTATTTGGGGAGCCGCTGGTCATCAAGGCGGATCTCGATTTGATGAAGCAAGCGCTTCTCAACGTGGTGATCAACGGAATTCAATCCATGTCGCAGGGGGGACAACTTACGATCTCGGCACATCGCGAGGAGAATTCCGTAGTCGCCGAAATTAGCGATCAAGGGTTGGGCATAGCTCAAGATGTGCAGGATAAAGTTTTTGAGCTTTACTTTACCACCAAGAAAGAGGGTAACGGCATCGGCCTGGCCCAGACTTATCAGATCCTGCAGTGGCATTACGGATCGGTGGAATTCCAGTCGGCGGAGGGCGTGGGAACGACATTTCGCTTCCGCGTACCCCTCGCGGCCTCCAGTCTGGACGCCGAGGCGGAAGCCGCCGCCCAAACGAATCCTGTAATTTCGTAACTTCGATTTGATGTTTTTCCAATCGTCATTAGGAGCGTAAAATTGGAAGAACATGAATCTGGCCGCAATTCTTACTATTTATTTGTTGAGTATGGGTAGCCCGGGTTTAGGGTGGTCTGCGCCCCGCGTGCGCGGGCTTGCAGCACAACAAACCGCCGGACAAGTGTCATCCACGCAGCAGAGTCAGCCCAGCGACACTGCTGCCCAACCACCTGCTCCGGCATCGCAAGACACCAAGCCCGCCCAGCCTGTGCCCAGCGCCGCCGGATCGGCATCCGATTCGGCCGATCAAGCTAAGCCCGGCCCGCAACGGACGCAGCGGCGCAAGAAAAAGAATGTTCCTTGCCCGAGTTCCCCAACCGCACTGAACCCAGCGCCAGCCAATCCCGGCAATACAACAAACCGGGCAGGAACTGGACCGGCGACAGAACCCTGCCCACCGCCCAAGAAAGTCGTGCGCAACGGCGGATCGGAGGAGCCTTCGATCCAACTTGTCGGCGGCACGAATGCTGACCACGCATCGCAACAACGTTCTACAGATCAGCTTGCCGCCGCCACAGACGAGAACTTAAAGAAGATCGCGGGACGCCAGCTCACCGCGAACCAGCAGGAGATGGTGAATCAGGTGAAGCAGTTTATGGATCAATCCAAAACCGCCGTCGCCGCCGGAGACCTGGCGCGCGGCCACAATCTGGCCGAGAAAGCTCACTTGCTGTCGGAGGAGTTGGTTAAACCCTGAAGGGGATTTCACTGTGAGGGACCAAGCGCGTCATCCCGGAATCTCGATCCACCGCATGGCAGTTGGCGGTGGCATTATGAGCGCCTTGTTTGCGATTGGCACCGCTCTGATTTTTGTTATTGGAGTCCCGCTAGGCCCTTGGTTTCTGCTGGCAAGTATATTATTTGGCATTGCCGTAGCCACCGGCCTGTATTTCTGGCACAAGCGGAACCCTGTTGAAATATCTGATCTTCACCACCCGAGCTGATCACCTTGCGATCTTCGCTTCTTCTACCGTCTGCCCGCGAAAGTGCCTCTCGTAATCGAGAAACCAAATGAGAAAAGCCACCGCAAGCATCGGCAGAATCAGCCAAACTTTTATTGTGGCGAAGTCTGCCAGGATGGTTGCCGCTCCGACGACGGCCAACACGTTGCGCAACGAATCAAGAGCAGCCTCCCGATGCATCGCCTTCCCCCAAGCCAACCCGGCGTTCCAGATATGAATCATTCTTTTCACTTTACCCCCTTGAGTTCACAGACTCAGTTAGGCAGGCGCTCAGTATTTGACACCACCACTCCGCCTTCGATCTTCGGAATACCGAAATGCCCGCCGAGATGAGACAGGTCAACCGGACTGATGGACCCGGAAACCACAACGAACTTGACCTCATTCGACCTGGCAAGAAGAATCGCGACATTGCTGATAGCATTGTTCTCCCAGCGGACCCAGAGATCGCTCACACCCTGGCCTTCGCCCTTGTCTTGCTTATTCATGAATCGCTTCCAGCCCGCCGCGCGATACTCCTCGCTTACCGAACCCAGAGCGCCCGGGTCATATTGCCAAGTTCCCGGGAAATGAAACCTGCTGATCGAGATCCCGCTCACTCCCGCAATCACTCGGCGAAGATCCTCGTCGTCCGGGTCCAGCTTGGAGGCGAGCACCAGCATGGAGTGGTCGAACGTGAATTGGGATTTTGAGGACGCGCTTTGCTGCAAGCTCTCGATTCCTTGGGGAATCCAGATATTCTGCTGCTGCGCTGTGGAGAATTTACCTGCGGAAATGGCAAGGACAATTACTAAAACAATTGGGGTCAGCTTCATGGAGGGCCTCTAGCCCAATAAGAACCCGAACCCCGAAAATTAGTTGTGCCTCACTTCCCTTTCGCCCGCGCCGCGTTCACCTTAGCCAGCAGATCCTGCGACATGTTCTGCACCGGGCCGGAGATTTTCACGGCCTCTGTCAGCACCTCGCGAGCTTCGCTCACCCGGCTCAGCTTAGCGTAGGCAAAACCTAGCCGATAGAGCGCGATGGAATATTGCTGATCGTCCAGCCCCTTGAGCAACCCCGCCGCGGCTCTCAATTCGGGGATCGCCGCCGCCGTCTTGTCCTGCTTGATGTAGGCATATCCCAGAACCGAATGCGCCATTCCCGCCGAGAGCTTACGCGACTTGTCCGCGTCCGGTTCCTCCGCTTTCGCAACCGCGATCGCTTTCTGTGAGTAAGCGACCGCCTTGCCCACGCTGCCAGGCTTGGCGTCGTCCACGTACGCCCCTGCCATTAACAGCAACGCGGGCAGCGCGTTGGGATTGGCCGCCAGCGTTTTCTCTCCGTACGCAATCAGCCGCGACTGATCGTTCAACTGCCCCGGGCCCAGCGTGTACATGGCGTAATTTGAAACCTGATCCTGAAACTTCGACTCCGGAAACGCCGCTGAGTATTTTTCGATGTAGGCCATCCGGCTCTTGGCATCGGTCTCGCTGGCGATCACATTGAATCCGGCCGACTCGAGAAAGTCGCAACTGTTCTTGGACGCGCTCTTTTCCTCCGCAACCTGCCGGCTGAAATCGTCGTCTGTCATGCCATCAGGCTTGGGCTGCTTGCCGATAGATCTGCAAACTTCTCCTCCTCTGGCGGCATAGTCGATCAGCTTCTGATTATTTTTCGCCTGCTGCGTGATGCTGGCCTGCGAGACCAGGATGTCCAAGTTCCGCGGCGCCCCAGCGAGCGCTTTATCTCCGTAGTCGAGCGCTTTGTTCAAATCACCTGACGTCTGATAGCCCTGCGAAATCTGCCAGTTTCCATAAGCCACAGCCGCCGGATTCGACGAATACTTCTGCACGAAGTCGAGATACATGGCGAGTTTCTTCGAGGCGTCCTGCTCGTTCGAGATGGCTTGCAGATCCCGGTCCTCGGGCGTGCCCGCGGGAATGTTGATTTTGTCGATCTGGGCGCTGGCCTGCGCCGCGAGCAGAAAAATCCACAAGAAAACAATCAGCGACCTTGGGTTGCGTTTCATAGGTCACCTCCGCCCTGGGTGCGAATGTAATCCCATTTCGAACAGCAGGCGAATGCTATCGCCAAATACGGGAGGAAGCAAGCACGCGCTAGGAAAAGAAAAGATTTCCTCCGTGTCTCAGTGTCTCCGTGGTGAATTCAGTCGTGCTTCAGATAAAGTAAATTCATGCGCGCCATTCTCGGCCAGCGTCCACTACGTTTCGTTTTCGCCGCCAACGTGATTTCTATGTTGGGCAGCGGGATGAACTCGGCCGCCGTCGCCTGGTACATCCTCGAAGCCACGCATTCGGAAATGGCGCTCGGCACGTTCGCCGTTCTGCAAACTATTCCAGCCATGCTCATGCTTCCCTTCACCGGGGTGCTGATTGATCGCGAAGATCGCCGCCGTCTGGTCATGTGGCTTGACGCCGCACGCGCCGTGATCATTGGGGCCGTAGCTATTCTGGCGTTTCGACATCGGGTACAGGTTTGGCAACTCTACCTGATGAATACCCTGGTCGCCGCGGGTTTCTGGATGTTTTGGCCGACCATCACTGCTCTCATCCAGGAACTCACGCCCGAAGGCCAATTCGTGCAGTCGAACACATTTCTTTTGTCGGGCGTGCAGGGAGGATGGCTCATCGCCGGCGCCATCGTCGGCTTCATGTACAACCACATCGGCCTCGGCGGCGTGCTGCTGATCGACGTTTCCACCTACGTGGTTTCATTCCTGTGCTATTTCGCCGTGCGCAAGGGACGCCATATTGTGCTGCGGCCCGAGGAGTTGCGCGCCGATCTGCTCGCTGCTGAAACTCAGTTCCAGCGCTTCTGGCGCGAGATGCGCGAAGGACTGCATTTTCTTCGCGACCATCGCTCAGCGAGCGCGTTTTCCATGCCGGCGCCGTGGGCTACGGATGGCTCAACGCCGGATGGGGCACCGGAGCGTTTCTCAGTGCGCTGTATGCTCCCGCCGTGATTGCCAGCCTGGGCGGGCGCCGGTCGGTGGCGTTTTCCATGGCGATCATCGCCGCGTCCGTGATCTGCGCGCCGATTTCGCATTGGCTCGCCGTTGCCATTGCTCTCTATGGAATCATGGGCTCGGCCCGCGGCGTCGGCGGTATCGCCATGAACACCAGCCTGATGGAGATGGTTCCCCCACACCTGATGGGCCGCGTGCAAAACGCGTTCTATTTCTTCGGAACTTTTCTGCAACTGGTGCTCGCGATGGCAGTCGGCGCAGTCGCACATCGAGTCAGTCTGGTCGCCGCCTTCGCCATTCTGGCCTGTGTGTACATGCTGTCGTTCGTGGCTGCGAGTTGGCCGGTCGGAACGGCGGTGGAAGCAGAGGGAGTGAGTGTGAAGTGAAAACGCTTCACCGCGAAGATCCAGGGGGCAAATTGTCCTTTGCGATTTTCTCCGTGTCTCCGTGTCTCCGTGGTAATTAACAGCCTTCCGCTGTTATCCTTCCCATTCCAAGGAGCACTCATGTCCTCAGACCTGCAGGGCCGTAATGCCGTCGTCTTCGGAGTCGCCAACAAGCGCTCGATCGCCTGGTCCATCGCCCAGGGACTCCATGCCGCGGGCATGAAGCTCGCCATCACCTACCAGAACGAGCGCCTGGAGCAGGAAGCGCGAGACCTCATCCTCTCCCTGCCCGGAGCCGAAGGCTACATGTGCGACGTCAGCAAGGACGAAGAAATCGACCGCCTCTTCGCCACGCTCAAAGAGCGTCACGGCAAGCTGCACACTCTGGTGCATTCCGTCGCCTACGCTCCCGCGGAAGAGCTTAAGGGAGACTTCGTCAACACCACGCGCGAAGGATTTCGCGTGGCGATGGATGTCAGCGTCTACTCGCTGATCGCGGTCGCCCGTGCCGCCGCGCCGCTCATGGAAGATGGCGGCTCGATCCTCACCATGACTTACTACGCTTCCCAGAAGGTCGTGCCCCGCTACAACGTCATGGCCGTAGCCAAGGCCGGCCTGGAGTGTTCGGTGCGCTATCTTGCTTATGAATTAGGGAAGAAGAAAATTCGCGTGAATGCAATTTCCGCCGGACCCATCAAGACTCTTGCCGCGCGCGGAATCTCAGGCTTAGGAGACATGTTGAAATCACACGCCGAGCGCGCCCCGCTCGGCCGCAACGTTGAAGTGAAAGAAGTCGGTTCCACAGGAGTATTCCTCGCCTCCGACGCCAGCAGCGGCATCACTGGCGAGGTCATCTACGTCGATTGCGGATATAACATCATGGGGTTTTGAAAACAGTTCTTAGTTCTCGGTTCTCAGTCCCGCGTGTAGGATAATGGAACGATGCGAAGTAAACGGCTGGTCCTAGTTTTGTTTTCCGCTGCCATCCTGTTTTCGATGGTCCGCGAGTGGAATGCACCTGTCTCGTGCGCGCGAGCGAATTCGCCTCTTGCCGCTCTTGCAGCGCCGTCCCGCCCGTAGGTTCCTTTACACTGCAACCCGTCACGAACATCTTTCCTTAGCGCATAAGGAAAGAAAAGCCTTCGAACACATATTCGTGATTCCCATCTTTCGCAATCGCTTTCACTTCCCCGCGCCGGACCTGCTGGATCGCCGTAACTACCTTGGGCAGATAGCCGGGATCGGCGACGGGCGTATTGTGCGCTGGCAATAGAAGTTGAAGGCGAGGCATCAGCGCCGCCAGTCTCTGCATAGAGGCAACGTAAGCGTCCAGATCGGTTTCCGGACGATATAGATAAATCGGCCCCGCATAAAACGTATCTCCCGTGAACAAGAGGCCGTTTTTCTCATCAAGCAGCGCGATGGAATCAGGCGTATGTCCGGGCGTAGCGATTACCTTCAGCGTGCGTCCACCCAACTCAATTTCGTCGTCGTCGTGCAGCCAGTGAGCAATGTGGAACGCCTTGGTAGAGTACGCCTTCGCATCGAACCCTGCCGGCAAGGCTCCGCAGATTTCCTCAGGCGCGAGTTCCGCCTGCGCATCCGCTTTCGATCCCCGCGAGTTGGCACGGGTGAAATCCGTATCCATGCCGTAAACGTCGCTGAAACGCCAGTTGTCGCCCACGTGATCGTTGTGAGTATGCGAGTTGAAGACGCTCACCGGCAGCTTAGTCAATCCAGCGACCACAGCCTGGATATTGCTGATGCCCATGCCGGTATCGAACAGCAGCGCTTTGTTCCCGCCAACGATCAAATAGGAGATGACTTCTTCCAGTTGGTGTGGTTCGTAGATCGCAAACACCCCGGGACGAATCTTGTACACCTCAAACCAGTTGTCGGCTGTTGGAACCCTTTCCAGCTTGCTGTAGGCCGGGCGCGGCAGGTTCTTACACCACTCTGGCTGCTGGTCAAGCAGAGAAGACGTCAGACAGATTACGAGGAACAGAGTCCTCCCCTTCATGGTTGGCTCCTGATTATGATTTTGCGTTCCATGTCCCTTTGCCGCTCCAGGGAAATCTCCACATCGCACTCCCGCCGCAGGCGCGGAAATTTATCTCCCCACTCGATCAGCAAGACACTGTTATCGGAACGCAGATCATCGAGGCCGAGCGTTTCCAGTTCTCGCGCTGTATCCACGCGGTAAAGATCAATGTGATAGAGAGTGGCCCGCGGCCCGCGATACTCGTGCACCAGCGTGAAGGTGGGGCTGGTGACGTCTTCTTCCTCTGCCGCTTCGAATCCGGCGGCGATTCCCTTGACCAGCGTGGTTTTGCCTGCTCCGAGATCGCCCCGCAGCAGAACTAGTTTGGGCGGCGCCAGCAGTTCAGTGAGGGTACGTCCGAAAGCAATCGTTTCTTCGGCCGACTGAGTCGTGGTCTCCCGCGTCATCCCGACCAGTATAGCGAGAGCGCTCCGGCAGCTGCCTGACTGTCGAAAATTAGATCGTTCGCGGCGCGTTAAAGATGGACGACTTCAGGCCCAGAAGGCTGCGGTCCGCCACGTGATCCAGCGAGGTCCGCAAGCGGCGGTGGTCATCGTCCTCGAGCGCGACGAAGCGGAAGGGCTGCAGTACGCCCTGCGCCGTCTTGCGCATGGGAGTGAGAATCTCCGCCATTCCGTGTACCGGCCCCGATTGGGTTTGAAACGCAACTTCCACGAAGTCGCCCTGTGCTAGCGCACGCGGCAGTTGCAACAGTCCACCAGTGATTGAGATCGATTGGAGTTTAGCTTTAGCGTGGCGGCCATCGAGCGCCGCGAGGGGTGCGGTTGCGGAAAGTGGGTCATATAAGCTGGTTGCACTATGACACTCCATCCGGACCAGTAACAGGTTACGGAAGCAGATGGCCGGATTCCAGCGCCGGACGCGGGTTCGGGTGATGTAAAAGGCATGCCGTCAAGCACATCGCAGGCGTTAACTAAACGATTACTGTCCGGATGGACAGTCGCCACGAATCCGCTTGCGCACGGAATCACCTACAAACTGACCGGATATTGCTGCGCCGCTTCCCGCGTCCGTTCGAATGCCGAGGCCAGTCCCCGCAGAAGATCCGTTGCGACTAGCGAATGTTCGCCCACGTTCTCGCGCATCGTGTCGCCGGCAAGTCCGTGCAGATGCACCGCTGCAAGCACCGCTTCGAACGCCTGCCTCGGATGTTGCGCTATCATCCCCGCGACCATACCCGTCAGGATGTCTCCCGTACCGCCCGTGGCCATGCCAGGATTGCCTGTCGTATTGACCCAGGCTTCACCGTCGGGCTGCGCCACCAATGTGCGATGGCCTTTGAGCACGACGATCACCTCATGTTTGCGGGCGAACTTTCGCGCTATTCCCAGTCGATCTTTCTGCACCTCATCAACGCTACATCCGGCCAGCCGCGCCATCTCTCCCGGATGCGGAGTGATTACAACGGTTCGGCCTTTGCCATTCAATTCTCTGTTGCGGCCCTCGAATGCATTCAGACCATCGGCATCCACGACCATGGGAACTTCGATCCTCGCAAACAGCGCTCGTACCAACGCCGCAGTCTGAGGGTCCCGCGAAATCCCCGGTCCGATCGCGAGCACGCTCTTCCCTTTTGCCATCTCCTCGATTCGCTTTCGGGCGCTGGCCGCGATAGTTCCTTTCTTCGTCTCTTGTAAAGGTTCCGTCATCAACTCCGGATAAAATCCCGCCACGGTTCCGAGTATTGATTTCGGCGTCGCCACGGTCGAAAGCCCCGCCCCCGCGCGCAATACCGCCATCCCCGCCATCGCCGCCGCCCCAGCTTTCCCGACCGACCCTCCGACCACCAGCACGTGCCCGTAGCTGCCTTTATTCGACTCCGCCGGCCGTGGACCGATCAAGGTCGCAATATCGCGCGCGGTAATCACATTGAGCTGCAGTGCAGAGACAGTTGCCTCCTCCGGCGAGCCGATATCAGCCACCACGTTTGGCCCTGTCGTCAATGAGCCGAACACATGCGCCGGACGTGGCGCAGTGAAGGTCACAATCGCGTCGGCGCGGGCAATCGCCCCGATTTGTGCATGGATGGCGTCAGCATCTGCGCCGGAAGGTATGTCCACAGCGATCACGGGAACCTGGCTCGCATTCATGATCGCGATTGCGTCGGCATAGAGTCCGCTCACCGGAGGCTTGAAACCCGTACCCAACACGGCATCCAGATAGAGGTCCGCCTTCAGCGATGACCGCACGCGTTCGCTCTTCAACTCTTCGCTCGAATGCACGGCGATGGCGGCTTCCGGCAATTTCCCAAACATGATCGCCGCATCGCCCCGCAAATCTGCGGGGTTCGCCAGCAGGACTACCTGAACCTTCTTCCCTTGCTCATGCAACCCGTTATTCCCCTTGCCGCAGAAAACCACGATGCGCTCTGCAGCGGCGTGGTGTGACGCCACATACACCGCCACAGCCGAGCCTGCATTCTCCATCAGCGTGAGCGAAGGCACACCGAAGCGCTCGCTGGTCGCGCGGTCGATAGCTCGCATTTCTGCTGCGGTTACGATTTTCATGAAGGGTTGGTCGTTAGTCGTTAAGTCGTTAGTAAATAGTGGGCACAATAGCCTCCCAGTGCCAACGTCCAACGACTAACGGCCAACGACAGCACTATAAAACAAAAAAGGCTCTCCGCGCCGTGCGGAGAGCCCTCAAACTTACTGGCCACTCGCCACCAATCACTTCCCATTGCCCTTTGTTCCTGCCTGCAAAGCCTGCACCCGGCTGTGCTTCACGCTGTAGGTGAAGTACACCACCAGCCCGATTCCAAGCCAAGCAGCCAGCCGGATCCAATTCCACTTACCCAGCTTGAGCATCATGTAGCCGTTCGAGATCACGCCCAGAATTGGAATCAGCGGCACCCACGGCGTCCTGAAAGGCCGTGGCTGGCTGGGATTGGTGTAGCGCAACACCATCACGGAAATCGACACAATCACAAAGGCGAGCAGCGTACCAATATTCACCATCCTTCCGATATCGTCGATCGGAGTCACGCTTCCCACCACCGCCGCCAGCAATCCTACGAGAATCGTATTCTTCCACGGAGTTCGGAACTTGGGATGAACTGCGGCGAAGAACTTCTTGGGCAGCAGACCATCGTTGGCCATCGAATACAGCACGCGCGTCTGGCCGAGCAACATTACCAGCATCACGCTCGTCAGTCCGGCCAGAGCACCCAGGGTAATAATGTGCGACGCCACAGGGAGGCCG
>WNFD01004018.1_pt1 | contig 17600 bp, 18 predicted proteins | sample 5400491 | NCBI WGS metagenome assembly WNFD01 (sample SAMN13153343, study PRJNA577476) | soil metagenome | isolation source: 120 cm saprolite under Douglas fir tree site 2 hole 2 replicate 2 | place: USA:California | collected 2015-04-18 | reverse complement strand
GCTCAACGTCCAGCTAAGAAACCGGCCCCGCTGGTCCAATCGATGGGGTCCACTTCAGAGGTGCTGGGGATCCTCACGCCACAACCCGGTCGATTTCCCGGCCCAGGGACCTTGCCGGGCGCGTCGGCACAACCCATATCGTTCTATGTTTGTTCTTTCTCATCGTCAACCTGAATTTGGTCCGGCCTGGGCTTGAGCAGGAGGGCGTGGTTTGATTCTATCTATTGGCGAGTTCTCGAAGTTAAGATACCACAACGCTCCTGTATTTTTCCTGTTATTAACAGGCGGCAGGTCCCGAATCCGTTGCTCACGTTCCGCGGCCAGCGCCCTCCGCACACCGTCCGCCAAGCTTATTGACAGGCAAACCGCCGTGGCTATAGTGCGCGCTCCCTGGACGGGGGGTCCCGTCCGGCAGCGTTCCAGCATGAAGATTGCACCATGTATGCAGTGATCCGCACCGGCGGAAAGCAGTACCGAGTCGCCAAGGATGACGTGATCTCGGTCGAGAAGCTGGCCGGCGAGCCGGGCTCGACCGTCAAGCTCGACGATGTCCTGATGGTCGGCGAAGGCGCCGACGCGACGACGGGCACGCCGCTCGTCGCCGGCGCCGCGGTCAGCGCCACGGTCGTCGAGCAGAAGCGCGGCGAAAAAATCATCATTTTCAAGAAGAAGCGCCGGCACAATTATCGCCGCAAGAACGGCCATCGTCAGGCGATCACCGTTCTGCGCATCGACGCGATCACCAAGTAAGGCTCAAAGGAGCATTTGCGATGGCGCATAAGAAAGCAGGCGGCTCCTCGCGCAACGGGCGCGATTCGGCCGGCCGTCGCCTCGGGGTCAAGAAGTTCGGCGGCGAGAGCGTCGTTCCGGGCAACATCATCGTGCGCCAGCGCGGCACCAAGTTTCATCCCGGCCGGCATGTCGGCATAGGCCGCGATCACACCATCTTCGCCAAGGTGGCCGGCGCGGTGAAGTTCCATCCCGGCCTCGGCGATCGCATCCAGATCTCGGTCGTGCCGTCCCCGCAGGCGCCGGCGCAAGCCGCCGAATAGACCCTCCGCATCCGGGCGCGGCGCCCGACGAGCCAAAGGGGGGACCGCGGTTCCCCCTTTTTCGTTTCCGCCGCCTCGACTTCTGGGATCACGCCTTCTGGGATTGTCGCCGTGCAGTTTCTCGACCAGTGCAAGATCTATCTGAAGAGCGGCGAGGGCGGCGCCGGGTCGGCCAGCTTCCGGCGCGAGAAATTCATCGAGTTCGGCGGCCCCGACGGCGGCGACGGCGGGCGCGGCGGGGACATCGTCTTCGAGGGCGTGGCCAATCTCAATACGCTGATCGACTATCGCTATCGCCAGCATTTTCGCGCCCAGAACGGGCGCGGCGGCGCCGGACGGAACCGCACCGGCGCCAACGGCGAGCCGATCGTCCTGCGCGTCCCGGTCGGGACCCAGGTGCTCGACGAGGAAAACCAGGAAGTCCTCATCGACTTCACCCAGCCGGGCCAGCGCGCTGTCTTCCTGCACGGCGGCGACGGCGGCTTCGGCAACGCCCACTACAAGACCTCGACCAACCAGGCGCCGCGCCGCTGCGATCCCGGCTGGCCAGGTCAAGAGCGCTGGGTGTGGCTTCGCCTCAAGCTGATCGCCGATGCCGGTCTGGTCGGCCTGCCCAATGCCGGTAAGTCGACCTTTCTCGCCGCGGTGACGCACGCCAAGCCGAAGATCGCCGACTACCCCTTCACCACCTTGAAGCCGCAGCTCGGCGTGGTTCGGCTGGAAGAAGCCGAATTCGTTCTCGCCGATCTCCCCGGCCTCATCGAAGGAGCGAGCGAGGGCGCCGGGATCGGCACGCGTTTTCTCGGCCATGTCGAGCGCTGCGCCGTCATCCTCCATCTCATCGACGCCACCGAGGCGGATGTCGTCGGCGCCTATCGCACGATCCGCCGCGAGCTCAAGGCCTATGGGCACGGGCTCATCGACAAGCCGGAGATCATCGGTCTCAACAAGGCGGATGCGGTTACCGCCGAGGACATCAAGAGCAAGCGCGCCAAGCTGAAGCGCGCAGCCAGGCAGCAAGTGATGGTGCTTTCCGGTGTCAGCGGCGCTGGGGTTCCCGAGGTACTTTCGGCCTTGCGGGCGGCGGTCACCGGGGCGCGCGCGACGGAGGCCGCGCCCAAGGTCGCGGAATATCATCCATGACCGCAGAGCGCGCAGATCGGCAATCGGCGGCGGCGCAGAGGCTCGACACCGCACGCCGGCTTATCGTCAAGATCGGCTCGGCGCTGCTGGTCGATCAGGCGACCGGCACGATCCACCGCACCTGGCTCGAGGCGCTGATGGAGGATCTCGCGCGCTGCCGCTCCCGCGGGCAGGAGGTGCTGATCGTCTCCTCCGGTGCCATCGCTGTCGGCCGCCGACATCTCGGTCTCGTCGGAACCGCCCTCAAACTCGAGGAGAAGCAGGCCGCTGCCGCCACCGGCCAGATCCGCCTCGCCCATGCCTACCAGGAGGCCCTCGCCAGGCATGGCATTACCGTGGCGCAGATCCTGCTCACCCCCGACGATACCGAGGAGCGTCGCCGCCACCTCAACGCCCGCGCGACGCTGAACCAGCTGCTCGCCCTCGGCGCCGTCCCCGTCATCAACGAGAACGACACGGTGGGAACTGCCGAGATCCGATTTGGCGACAATGACCGCCTCGCCGCCCGTGTCGCTCAGATGGTGAGCGCCGATACGCTGGTGCTGCTCTCCGACATCGATGGGCTCTATACCGCCGATCCGCGCCGCGACAAGACGGCACGCCTCATCCCGGAAGTGCGCGAGCTGACCCCGGAGATCGAGGCGATGGCCGGCGACGCGCTGCCGGGCGACAGCTCGGGCGGCATGGTGACCAAGCTCGCCGCCGCGCGCATCGCCATGACCGCCGGCTGCCGCATGGTGATCGCGATGGGGAAGTCGCTCCATCCGCTGGCCGCCATCGAAAACGGCGCCGCTGCGACCTGGTTCATCCCCTCCTCCGAGCCGCTCACCGCCCGCAAGCGATGGATCGCCGGCACGCTCAACCCAGTCGGCTTGCTGACCGTCGATGACGGCGCGGCGGCGGCGCTGCGGCGCGGCAAGAGTCTGCTCCCGGCCGGCATCGTCGCCGTCGAGGGGGAGTTCGAACGCGGCGATGCCGTGGTCGTGCGGGCGCGCCGAGGCAACGAGGCGGCACGCGGCCTCACCGCTTATTCAAGCGGCGATATCCGCCGCATCGCCGGGCATAAAAGCGGTGAAATCGCGGCCATCCTCGGCTACCGTGGCCGCGACGAGGTCATCCATCGTGACGATCTCGTCCTAACGGGGTGAGAGATGGCGAAGGCTACGACGCGCTCGCTCGAATTCCCCTCTCCCGCAGCCGGGAGAGGATTTCAAGGGGATCTCGCGGCCGAGATGCAAGCGATCGGCGTTGCCGCCCGCGCAGCAGCCCGCCAACTCGCCATCGCACCCGCTGTCATGAAGGTCAGGGCGCTGCGCGAGGCCGCCGCGGCGATCCGCGCCGCCACGGCCGATATCCTCGCCGCCAACCGCCGCGACCTCGACGCAGCGCAGCAGCAGAACCTTTCTGCCGCGATGCGCGATCGCCTGCTGCTTGACGAGAAGCGGATCGAAGCAATGGCGCGAGGCCTCGAAGAGATTGCCGCGCTGCCCGAGCCGGTTGGCCGCGCCCTCGCCGACTGGACGCGGCCCAACGGTCTGCACTTCCAGCGCATCAGCGTGCCGATCGGCGTCATCGGCATCATCTATGAATCGCGGCCCAACGTCACCGCCGATGCCGGCGGGCTGTGCCTCAAGGCCGGCAACGCGGTGATCCTGCGCGGCGGCTCCGAGAGCTTTCATTCCTCGACGAGGATTGCGGATTGCCTGCGGCGCGGCCTCGCTGCGGCTGGACTGCCGGAAGCGGCCATCCAGCTGGTGCCGACGCGCGAGCGCGCGGCCGTGGGGCTGATGCTCATCATGGCCGAGCATATCGACCTCATCGTGCCGCGCGGCGGCAAGTCGCTGATCGAACGCGTCCAGCGTGAGAGCCGTATCCCTGTGCTCGCACATCTCGAAGGCCTCTGCCACGTCTATGTCGACGAAGCTGCCGACCTCGCCAAGGCACGCGCCATCGTGCTCAATGCTAAGATGCGGCGCACCGGAGTGTGCGGCGCGGCCGAGACGCTGCTCGTCGACCGAGCTGTCGCAGCGACGCATCTGCCGCCGATCCTCACCGATCTACGGCAAGCGGGCTGCAGCCTACGCGGCGATGCGGCGACGATAGCGCTCGATCCTGGAGTTGCACCGGCGAGCGAAGCGGATTGGACGACGGAATATCTCGACGCAATCCTTGCGGTGCGGGTCGTCGACGGTGTCGATAGTGCAATCGCGCATATCAACCGCTACGGCTCGCATCACACCGATGCAATCGTCACCGAGGACACCGCGGTCGCCGAGCATTTCCTCGCCGAGGTCGACAGTGCCATCGTGCTGGTCAACGCCTCGACGCAATTCGCCGATGGCGGCGAGTTCGGCATGGGTGCCGAAATCGGCATCTCGACTGGCCGCTTGCACGCCCGCGGCCCGGTCGGCGCCGAGCAGCTGACGACCTACAAATACATCGTCCGGGGCAACGGACAGGTGCGTCCCTGAAGACATCCATCCTGGCGCTTCCGCGCTCGCTCGGCGACCGCCGCCGGCGGCGTGTCGGCCTGCTTGGCGGCTCGTTCAACCCCGCTCACGGCGGCCATCTCCATATCAGCCGCGAGGCGTTGCGGCGGCTCGATCTCGACGAGGTTTGGTGGCTCGTCTCGCCACAAAATCCCCTGAAGCCGGCACGCGGCATGGCACCCCTTGGCAAGCGAGTCGCCGCGGCCGCCGGCATCGCTACCGACCGCCGTATCAGGGTCACCGATATTGAGGCACGGCTGGGCACCACTTACACGGCCGACACGTTAACCATGCTGAAACAGCGCTTTCCGCGAGCCCGCTTCGTCTGGTTGATGGGCGCCGACAATCTCGCGCAATTTCGCCACTGGGCGCGCTGGCAACATATCTTTCACGCAGTTCCCATTGCGGTTTTTGCCCGGCCTTCCTATTGTTTAGAGGGGCTGATGGATCCGGCGGCGCGGCGCTTCGCGCGCGGTCGGGTACCGCAGCAACAGGCCAGGAAGCTGGCCGATCTCGCGCCGCCGGTCTGGGCGTTCTTCCTCTCGCGGTTGGACGCCAGCTCGGCAACACAGATCCGTTCCCGTCTTGCCGCTGGAAGCCGGCGCAAGAAGCGGGACGGGCAAGAATGAGGAGAACGCCATCCCGCGTACAAAATCCGCGCCCCGCGCCGTAGCGGCGGCCCCCAAGACGCTTCTCGAAGTAATCGAGAAGACCCTCGACGAAGGTCTTGCAGAAGATGTTGTGGTCATCGACCTGCAAGGTAAATCCAGCATCGCCGACTACATGGTTATCGCCAGCGGACGCTCGGCGCGGCAGGTCGTCGCCTTGGCTGAGCGCCTGCGCGAGGCGATCGACGAGGGCCGCAAGCGTCCCTCGGTCGAGGGTTTGCCGCAAGGCGACTGGGTATTGGTCGATGCCGGCGACGTCATCGTGCAGCTTTTCCGTCCTGAGGTGCGCGCTTACTACAACCTCGAGAAGATGTGGGGCGCCAGCTTGCCCGACACGGTCGCCGCCGCCGCGGGATCGGGTACGCCGTGATCGCGATGCCCATGGCCATCGTGAAGGCCGGCCGAACGGCGTCTTGCGGATATTGATCGCGGCGATCGGGCGTGCCAAAGCCGGACCGCACCTCGATCTTCAGCGCCTCTACGCTGCGCGCCTGACGGCGCCACTCGACATCAAGGAACTCGAGGAGCGCCGCAAACTGCCCGCCTCGGAGCGGCGAACGCGCGAAGGCGAGTTGCTTCTCGCCTGCCTGCCCGAGCGCGCCGTCGTGGTCGCCCTCGACGAGCGGGGCAAGGGCCTGACCAGCGCCGAATTCGCCGAGCAGATTGCGAGGTGGCGACAAGCGGCGCCGACCGTCGCATTCCTTATCGGCGGCGCCGATGGTCATGGCGAGGCGGTCCGAGCGCGCGCCGACTATCTTCTCGCCCTCGGGACGATGACCTGGCCGCATCTCATGGTCCGCGCCATGCTATGCGAGCAGCTTTACCGGGCGCAGCAGATCCTGGCTGGACACCCATATCATCGCGAATGAGGCGATCATCACGCGACGGGGGTTCACCCGCGGTGCCGGGAAGTCTAGTCTCTGTCGGGCGTTTTCTTGAGAACTGATGATCCGCTGAATATGAGCCCTTCCAACCCGCCCCGCCCCGTCGTGCTCTGCATCCTGGACGGCTGGGGCCATCGCGCCGATCGCGCCGACAACGGCATCGAGTTGGCAAAGACGCCAAACTGGCATCGCTTCCTTGCGACCAGCCCGCATTCCCTCTTACAGGCAAGCGAACTCTTCGTCGGTTTGCCCAAGGGTCAGATGGGCAATTCCGAAGTCGGCCACATGAATATCGGCGCCGGGCGGATCGTACTGCAAGATCTGCCCCGCATCGATCGGGCAGTGGAAGACGGCTCGCTGGCCAGGAATGAGCATCTTGCAAGCTTCGTCGCCGCGCTCAAGAAGAGCAGCGGCACGGCCCATCTCATGGGACTCCTGTCGCCCGGCGGTGTCCATTCGCATCAGGATCACATCGCGACACTCGCCAAGATCCTTGCCGACGCGGGGGTACCGGTTGCAGTGCACGCGTTTCTCGACGGACGCGACACGCCGCCGCGTAGCGCCAAGGACTTCCTGACGAAATTCAACGCCGCGCTCGAGGGCCGCAATGCCATTCGCATCGCGACAGTGAGCGGGCGCTACTACGCAATGGATCGTGACAAGCGCTGGGACCGTGTCGAGCGGGCCTATCGCGCGCTGGTCGAGGGCAAGGGCGAGACCGCGTCGGATGCGCTGCAGGCGGTGGAACGCGGCTACGCAGCGGACCTCAACGACGAATTCGTCCTGCCGACGGGCATTGACGGTTATGGCGGCATGAAGGATGGCGATGGGGTGATCGTCGGCAATTTCCGCGCCGACCGCGTCCGCGAGATCCTCGCAGCCCTGCTCGACCCCCACTTCGACGACTTCTCGCGCGGCAAGACGGTCCAGTTCGCCGCCGCGTGCGGTCTCACCGAATATGCGAGCGAACTCAAGCAATTCCTCACCGCGTTATTTCCGCCCGAGGATTTGCGCGAGACCTTCGGCGAGGTGGTATCCCGCGCCGGACTCCGCCAGCTGCGCATCGCCGAGACCGAAAAATACGCGCATGTTACTTTTTTCTTCAACGGCGGACGGGAGACGCCGTTCGCCGGCGAGGAGCGCATTCTCGTCCCTTCGCCCAAGGTCGCGACCTACGATTTGAAACCCGAGATGTCCGCGTTCGAGGTCACCGACCGGCTGCTCGAAGCGATCACGGCCGGCCGCTTCGAGATCGTCATCCTCAACTACGCCAACGCCGATATGGTCGGCCATTCCGGCGACCTCCAAGCGGCGATCAAGGCGGTCGAGGCGATCGACCTTTGTCTCGGGCGTCTCGCGCGGGCGGTCGAGCGCGCAGGTGGTTCGTTGCTGATCACCGCCGATCATGGCAACGCCGAGATGATGCGCGATCCCCAGACCGGACAACCGCATACCGCCCATACGACCAACCCGGTCCCGCTCGTGCTCGTCAATCCACCGGCCGGGATCACCGAACTCGCGGATGGCCGGCTCGCCGACATTGCGCCGACCCTGCTGGCAATCGTTGGCTTGGAGCAACCCGCGGCAATGACCGGCAAGAGCCTCTTGCGCGGTGCGGCGTCGGCGCAAGCGGGACAGCGTGCCCGCGCCTAGGCGTCGTCACATATTGCTGCCGTCGTTGTGGGCAGCCCGAACCCTATGTCTGGGGATATGCCTTGCCGCCACCCTGCTAGGCCGCCCCACGATCGCCCAGGACGAGCGGCCGGACGAGGCGCTGAAGGCGGTCGAGAAGGCGCTCGACGAAAGCCGCAAAACGCAAGCGCGCTATGCCAAGGAGGCGGAAGCTCTCGCCGCCGAGCTGGGGCGGTTGCGCGATGCGAGCGTCGCCGCCGCCCAGGCGGTGCAACTTCGCGAGACCGCGATCGCCGTGGTCGGCGAGCAGCTCATCCAGCTTGCCGCCGACGAGGACGGCAAGGTCGTGGCGCTGCAGGAGCGCGCGCGGCAATACGACGAATTTCTCATGGCCCTTCAGCGACTGGCGCGCAATCCGCCCGAGGCGCTCGCCCTGGCACCGGGCGAGCCGGTCGACACGGTGCGCAGCGCCCTGCTGCTCAGTGCCGCGATCCCGCAGATCGAGGCCAAGGCGCGCGAGCTGCAATCGGAGGTCGCCGCGCTGGCAGTCGCCCGCAAACGCACGGCCGAGAAGCGGCATCAACTCATCGCCGAGACGGCCGCGCTGGAAAAACAGCAGCGCACCCTGGCCAGCGTCATCGCGCGCAAGGCGGCGCTGCAGGACCAGGCGACCCGCGGCGCCGAAATCACCACCCAACGGTTGCAGCAACTATCCGCCCAGGCCGGTGATCTGCGCGAGCTGATCGAAAGCATCGAGGCGGAAAAGCAGCGCAGCGCCGAAGAACGGCGGCGGCGTGACGCGGAACTGCTCGCCCGGGCAGCGATGCGGGCGCCGCGGCGATCCGCTCCGACGGCCGATCCGCCCGCAGCAGCGCATCCGGATGCCGACGAGCCGAGCCACGAGGATGAGACAGCATCGGCCGCCGCCCCTTCCGGGGCAGCCGCGGCCGATCCGGCGCGACCGAAGAACCTGCGGCCGTTCGCCGCCGCGCGCGGTGCTCTCGTCATGCCGGTCGCCGGTACGGTGAAACGGCGTTGGGGCGAAAACGACGAATTCGGTGCCGCGAGCAAGGGGATCCTCGTCGAGGCACCGTCCGGCGGCCGGGTCGTCGCGCCGTTTGACGGGCGCATCGAGTTCGCCGGGCCGTTCCGCGGCTATGGGCAAATCTTGATCATCGAGCACGGGGACGGCTATCATTCCCTGCTTGCCGGATTGGAGCGGATCGACGGCGTGGTCGGACAGTGGTTGGTTGCGGGTGAACCAGTAGGTATTATGCCGACTGGCTACCGTGGCGCCACTCTCTACCTTGAGTTGCGCCGCCACGGCCAACCGATCAACCCGTTGCCATGGCTGGCGACACGCGATGATAAGGTAAGTGGATGAAACGTTTCGCTTTTGTCGCAGCTGCAACAGCGACCGCCATAGTCGCGCTCGTCAGCATTCCCGGCATCACCCAAACCACCGGGCCGACATCGCCCGCCAAATCGAATTCCGACACCTATCGACAGCTCAACCTTTTCGCCGAGGTGTTCGAGCGTGTGCGCTCGGACTATGTCGAGGAGGTCGGCGACGAGACGCTGGTCGAGACCGCGATCAACGGCATGCTGAGTTCGCTCGATCCGCATTCGAGCTATCTCAACGCGAAAAACTACAAGGACATGCAGGTGCAGACCCGCGGCGAATTCGGCGGGCTCGGCATCGAGGTGACCATGGAGAACGGTCTCGTCAAGGTGGTGTCGCCGATCGACGACACGCCGGCCGCCAAGGCCGGAATCAAGCCCAATGACTTCATTACCCATCTTGATGGCGAACCGGTCGCCGGCCTCAGCCTGCCTGAGGCCGTCGAGAAAATGCGCGGACCGGTTAACAGTAACATCAAGCTGACCGTGCGGCGCGAAGGGAAGGATCCGTTCGACGTCACTCTGACGCGCGCCGTCGTCAAGATTCAGTCGGTCAAGTCGCATATCGAGGGCGACAATATCGGCTACATCCGCATCACCAGCTTCAATGAGCAGACCGATACCGGGCTACAAAGTGCGGTCAAGACGATGAAAGAGAAAGCTGGCAACAAGCTCGTCGGTTATGTTCTTGATCTGCGCAACAATCCTGGCGGGCTGCTCGATCAGGCGATTGCGGTATCGGATGCCTTTCTAGAGCGCGGCGAGATCGTGTCGACGCGAGGTCGGCGTAGCGAGGACGCACAGCGCTTCAACGCTCGCCCGGGCGACATCACAGGCGGGCTGCCGGTCGTCGTCCTTATCAACGGCGGCTCGGCCTCTGCCTCAGAGATCGTTGCCGGCGCCTTGCAGGACCACCACCGCGCCGTCTTGCTTGGCACCAAATCCTTCGGCAAGGGCTCGGTGCAGACGATCATCCCGCTGCCCGGCCATGGTGCCATGCGCCTGACCACTGCGCGCTACTACACACCCTCCGGACGCTCGATTCAGGCCAAGGGAATCGAGCCTGATATCCTGGTCGAGCCGGCGAAGATCGAGAAAGTCGCACAAGGCACGATCCGCCACGAGGCCGATCTGCGCGGCGCTCTCAAGAACACCGACAAGGCGCCGACGCAAACCGGGGAGACGCCTGCGAATGTGCCGCCCGGCACGACCCCCTCCCAGCCGGCCGAGCCGGGCTCAGTCGATCCGCTGGTGCTCGGGACGGCAGAGGATTACCAGCTCGCGCGCGCCCTCGACATGTTGCGGGGCGTCGCGTTGTTCAATCAGCGCGCGGTGAACTGATTGCCCGGGATTTCACCGCGCGCTGATTGATGCAAGCCGCGTGTTCGGCGACCGCGATCGAGCAATTGGCCCGACACAGCGCTCGTCTGGCCGCCTGACTGCCCTCCGACTGAGCGGTGCGGTCGCGCTCGTTGCGGTGGCCGCTGCCGCTTATTGGCTGGTCATCAGCATCAATAGAAGAGAACAGCCGGTCACCAGTGTCGAGTTGACGCTCCCCTCCGTGCAGCAGCCGGCGAGTCCGGCGGCTGTACCGAGCGGCCGTGCCGGCGAGCTCGACAAGGCGGCACAGGGCGGCGAGCCGGCCCTCATCGAGCGAAGCGCGAGCGGTCCCCTGCCGATGGTCGCCAACGACGGGCGGCAAGCGTGGCAGGTCTATGCAAGGCCATTCGACCGCGACAATCGCCGCCCGCGCATTGCCATCGTCATTGCCGGACTCGGTTTGGCTGCAGCCGAGACGCAGGCGGCGATCGACCGCTTGCCCGCCGCGGTGACGCTAGCTTTCAACCCTTATGCGCGGGATCTTCCGGACTGGCTGCAAAAGGCGCGCGCCGCGCGACACGAGGTCGTCCTTGCGGTGCCGATGGAACCGGTCGACTATCCACGCGAGGATCCCGGTCCGCAAACGCTGCTGACGGCGCTGTCGCCACGGCAGAATCTGGATCGCCTGGAATGGACGCTTGGTCGGGGCGTCGGCTATGTGGGCCTGACCAATCTCATGGGCTCGCGCTTCGTCGCGGCCACGACCGAGTTGCGGCCGATCCTCGAGGTGATCAAGGGGCGCGGGCTGCTTTTCCTTGAGACGCGCGCCTCAAACCAGAGTGCTGTCGCAGCGATCGCCCAAGAACTCGCGCTGCCGGAAGCAGTCAATGACCGCGATCTCGACAGCAACCTCTCGCCTGCCGGCATCGACCAGACTCTTGCCGAGCTCGAGCCGATCGCGCGGCGTAAGAATACGGCGATCGCCACCGGCCTCGCTTATCCGTTGACGATTGATCGCCTGGTTGCGTGGGCCGACAGTCTCGACAGCAAGGGCTTGGTGCTGGCGCCGCTCTCCGCGGTGGTAGCGATACCGGGCGAGCCGCAGGAAGCGCGCCCATGAGCGCGCAACCGGGAGCCGACGCTGCCTATCGCGCAGGCGTCGGCATTATGTTGTTGAACCGTGACAATCTCGTCTTCATCGCCCGCCGGATCGACATGCGCGAGGAGGCCTGGCAGATGCCGCAGGGCGGCATCGACATCGGCGAGGACCCGCGCACCGCTGCCTTGCGCGAGCTCAAGGAGGAGATCGGCACCGACAAGGCGCTCATCCTGGCAGAAAGCCGCGACTGGTTGCGCTATGATTTGCCGGTCGAACTCGCCGACCGGGCCTGGGGCGGACGCTATCGCGGGCAGCGTCAGAAATGGTTCGCCATGCGCTTCACCGGCAGCGATCACGATATCGATCTCGCCACGGAGCATCCGGAATTCGACGATTGGAAATGGATGCCGGCCGCCTCGCTGCCGCAACTCATCATCCCCTTTAAGCGCCAGCTCTATTGCGAAATTCTCGCCGAATTCGCTCCGTTGCTCACGCCGCAGCCCGGGCAAGGCGCGCCACACGCGTCTTGATTACCCACCACGCCGCGCGCGTTACCCACCGGCTGGCGCGGCCATTCGGCGGCAGACCGACCGCCTTGAAGACCATGCCGATGCCACGTTCGACGTGATGCGGCTGATAGACTGCGTAAGCGCGGCGCGCATAGGCCTTGCTGTAGCGCCTGCGGTCATAGGGCGCCACGTTCTCGTTCGCCGCGTAATAGGCATAGGCGAGCTCGTCATCGTCGGTCTCGGTGACCCGTCCGGCGGCAATCCGCAGGCGACCCCATAGACCGAGCTTCTCCGCCGCGAGACAACGCTTCAAAGTGCCGTAGAACAGCTTGTAGTGGCGAAATTCGTCGGCAGCGATCCGCTGGCATATCTGGCGCAGGACCGGCTCGCGACTCGCTTCGGCGAGAGCTGTGTAATAGGAACTCGTGCCGGTCTCGACGACGCAGCGGGCGATCATCTCGCCGACACGCGAGCCGCGCACCGACGCGGCGGCGTTAAGATCGACACGAAAGCCCGCTGTGAAACGCTCAGATGCGGCGGCAAAGTCGTAGCAGGGATCGGCTAGTGCGGCCCAGCGCGCCAGTGCCTTGCCGTGCTGGACTTCTTCGTCGCCCCAGCGGCGCGCAGCCGCCTGGAAATCGGGGTCGTCGTGAAATACCTGGCAGAGGTACTGCGCATAGTCGGCGCCGTTGCGCTCGACGAGGCTCGCCGCCTTGACGATGCGCAGCAGCGCATCGTCCACCTTGTCCGGCTCGAACCGGTCCCAGGCGATATCATCAAGCGTCCAATTGCCCATCAGTGCCGTATTTGGGTTCGCCCCGATGCCAATTGATATAATTGAAACATTGGGATAATGCAAAAGAGAGGCCCGGATGGCATGCCGTCACGCGAGTGGAAACGATGCCGAGCGGCAAAAATTCCCAAGAGGTTTTCAGAAAGCGGATCTGTCTAACCGCTGCCCTACCTAGTGCGGCGCCGCTTGACGCAGTGCAGCGAGTTTGGCTGCCTCTAGTTCTAGCTTAAGCTCCGTAGAACGTTGCTCAACGAGGATTTGATCGCGCTCCTCGCCGGTGAGCCGTCCGGCGCGATCGCGCAGATTGGCAAGCGCTCCTTCGAGGGCCCGCTGGTTGGCCTCGATCGCGACGGGATCGAGCGAAGCGAGCGGCACCGCCTCGTCGGCGAGTACCGTGCAGCGCTCCGCCGTCACCTCGGCAAAGCCGCCCGAAACAAAGATGCGCTCGCTGATCTCGCTGCCCTCATAGACGTCGATGACACCCGGACGCACGGTAGAGATGAACAGCGAATGGCCCGGGAGGACACCGAAATTGCCCTCGCTGCCAGGCACGACCACCATCTCGACAGCTTCGGAAAGCAGGAGCTTTTCCGGCGACACCAGCTCGAACTGCACTTTGTCGGCCATGGCAGTATCCTATCGCCGTCTCAGGCGGCCTCGGCGGCCATCTTGCGCGCTTTGGCAACCGCCTCCTCGATCGTACCGACCATGTAGAAGGCGCTCTCCGGCAATTCATCGTACTCGCCGGCGACAATTCCTTTGAAACCCTTGATGGTGTCCTCGAGGCTGACGAGGACGCCGGGGCTGCCGGTGAAGACTTCGGCAACGTGGAAGGGTTGCGAGAGGAAGCGTTGGATCTTGCGTGCACGCGCAACAACCAACTTGTCGTCCTCGGAGAGCTCATCCATGCCGAGAATGGCGATGATGTCCTGTAACGACTTGTAGGTCTGGAGTACCCTCTGGACGTCGCGCGCGACTTTGTAGTGCTCCTCGCCGACGACTCGCGGATCGAGCATCCGCGAGGTGGAGTCGAGGGGATCGACGGCCGGGTAGATACCGAGCTCGGCGATCTGGCGCGACAGCACGGTGGTGGCATCAAGATGGGCGAAGGAAGTCGCCGGCGCCGGATCGGTCAGATCGTCGGCCGGCACATAGATCGCCTGCACCGAGGTAATCGATCCTTTCTTGGTCGTCGTGATGCGCTCTTGCAGCGAGCCCATGTCGGTCGCCAGTGTCGGCTGATAGCCGACCGCCGAGGGGATGCGGCCGAGCAGCGCCGAGACCTCGGAGCCCGCCTGGGTGAAACGGAAGATGTTGTCGACGAAGAAAAGCACGTCCTGCCCCTCCTCGTCGCGGAAATACTCGGCGAGGGTGAGGCCGGTAAGGCCGACGCGGGCGCGGGCTCCCGGCGGCTCGTTCATCTGGCCGTAGACGAGTGCCGCCTTCGAGCCCGGCCCATCGGGAATGATGACCTTCGACTCGATCAACAGACCGACCTTGCCGCCTTTGGCATAAGGCGCCAGCAGGTCGACGACCTTGATGCCGGTAACGAGAATTTCCGATTCCGTCGACTGATCGACGAATTCGGGCGCCGGCTTATGGATTGGTGAACTCAGCTTGGCATTCACCGGGCCGCGCTCGTCGACCGGCTCGCCGATGACGTTGATGATGCGGCCAAGCGTCTCGGGACCGACCGGCACAGTGATCGGCGCACCGGTATCGACCGCTTGATGACCGCGCACCAGGCCATCGGTCGAATCCATGGCGACGGTGCGCACCGTGTTCTCGCCGAGATGCTGAGCAACCTCGAGCACCAAGATCTTGCCCGCGTTGTCGATATGCAGCGCGTTGAGGATGAACGGCAGGTCGCCGTCGAACTTGACGTCTACGACGGCGCCGATGACCTGGGTGATAGTGCCGATGTTGTTCTTTGCCATGGTGGTCTGTCCTTGAGTCTTCTGGAGCGGGGCCTAGAGGGCCTCGGCACCTGAAATGATCTCGATGAGTTCCTTGGTGATGACGGCTTGGCGGGTGCGGTTGTAGTTGATCGTCAGGCGATCGATCATCTCGCCGGCATTGCGCGTCGCATTGTCCATTGCCGTCATGCGCGCGCCTTGCTCGCTCGCCGCGTTTTCGAGCAGTCCGGTAAAGATTTGGATCGCCAGATTGTTTGGCAGCAAGGCCGCCAGTATCTCTTCCTCGGAGGGCTCGAATTCGTAGACGCCGCTTGCCCCGCTCGCCATTGCATCAGCTGGCGGCGCAAAGGGGATCAGTTGCTGCACGGTAACAATCTGGGTGATCGCCGATCTAAAGCGATTGAAGACGAGCGTGCAGGCGTCGAAGCCTCCGGCGTTGAACATCGCGACAATCTTCTCGGCGATCTCCTTCGCCTCGCTGTAAGCGAGGCGCTTGCGACCGACTTCGATAAGGCTGTCGACGATCAGTTTGCCGTAGTCGCGACGCAGACTGTCGCGCCCCTTGCGGCCGATCGTCATCAGTTTGACGGTCTTGCCCGCGGCCTGCAATTCGCGGATCTGACGACGCGCCTCGCGCAAGATCGTCGCGTTAAACCCGCCGGCGAGACCACGATCCGACGTCGCAACGACAAGCAGATGGACGGCATCTTTACCGGTGCCGGCGAGTAGCGGCGGCGCTCCCGGCATCCCCGCCATCTTGCCGGCGAGCGAGCCCAGCATGCGGTCCATGCGCTGCGCGTAGGGGCGCGCTGCTTCGGCTGCCTCCTGCGCGCGGCGCAGCCGGGACGCCGCCACCATCTTCATGGCGGCGGTGATCTTCTGCGTCGACTTGACGCTGCGGATGCGAACCCGAAGGTCCTTGAGGCTGGCCATCGCTTAGGAGGATCCCGCGGCGGTCAGACGAAGGTCTTCGTAAAATTCTCGACGAAGGTCTTCAGCTTCTCCTCCGTCTCGCTCGTGAGCTCGCGCTTGTCGCGGATCGACGCCAAGATGTCCGGCGCCTGTGCGCGCAACTCGGCGAGCAGCGCGGCCTCGAAGCGATTGACGTTGGCTATTTCGACCTTGTCGAGATAGCCGCGCACTCCGGCGAAGATCGAGACGACCTGCTCCTCGACGGCGAGCGGCGAGAATTGCGGCTGTTTCAGCAGCTCCGTGAGACGGGAACCGCGCGCCAGCAGGCGCTGGGTCGACGCATCGAGGTCCGACGCGAATTGCGCGAAGCTTGCCATCTCGCGGTACTGCGCGAGTTCGAGCTTGATGCGTCCGGCGACCTGCTTCATCGCTTTGATCTGGGCCGCCGAGCCGACCCGGCTGACCGACAGGCCGACATTGATGGCGGGACGGATGCCACGATAGAAGAGGTCGGTCTCGAGGAAGATCTGCCCGTCGGTGATCGAGATGACATTGGTCGGAATGTACGCCGAGACGTCGCCGGCCTGAGTCTCGATGATCGGCAAAGCGGTGAGCGAACCGGATCCGCTCGCATCGTTGAGCTTGGCGGCGCGCTCGAGCAGGCGCGAATGCAGATAGAAGACGTCGCCGGGATAAGCCTCGCGACCCGGCGGGCGGCGCAGCAGTAGCGACATCTGGCGATAGGCGACGGCCTGCTTCGACAGGTCGTCGTAGATCATCAGCCCGTGCATGCCGTTGTCGCGGAAGAACTCGCCCATCGCGCAGCCAGTATACGGCGCAAGGAACTGCAGGGGCGCCGGTTCGGATGCGGTGGCGGCGACAACTATCGAATAATCGAGCGCGCCGTAATCCTGCAGCGTCTTGACGATCTGCGCGACCGTCGAGCGCTTCTGGCCGATTGCGACGTAGATGCAATAGAGCTTCTTCGACTCGTCGCTACCGGCGTTCACACCCTTCTGGTTGAGGATGGTGTCGATGGCAACCGCCGTCTTGCCGGTCTGTCGATCGCCGATAATGAGTTCGCGCTGGCCGCGGCCGACAGGGACCAGCGCGTCGATCGCCTTGAGCCCCGTTTGCACCGGCTCATGCACCGATTTGCGCGGGATGATGCCGGGCGCTTTGACCTCGACGCGGGTGCGCTTGACGTCGGTCAGCGGCCCCTTGCCGTCGATTGGATTGCCGAGCGCATCGACGACGCGGCCGAGCAGCCCGCGGCCGACCGGCACCTCCACGATAGCCCCGGTGCGCTTCACCACGTCGCCTTCGCGAATGCCGCTGTCGTCGCCGAAGACGACCACGCCGACATTGTCGGTTTCGAGGTTGAGCGCCATGCCCTTCATGCCGTTGGCGAACTCGACCATCTCGCCGGCCTGAACCTTGTCCAGACCATAGATGCGTGCGATTCCGTCGCCAATCGACAGCACCTGCCCGACCTCGGCGACATCTGCCTCGGCGCCAAAATTGGCGATCTGTTGCTTCAGGATTGCGGAAATTTCCGCGGCCCGGATATCCATCAACTAAACCCCCTTCATCGCGAGCTGCAACCGATGCAGCTTGCTGCGCAGCGATCCATCGACCATGCGCGATCCAACTTTTACGACGAGGCCGCCGAGGAGAGCGGGATCCACCCGCACCTCGACGGCGACTTTGCTGCCCACCGCCTTGCGCAATTGCTCGTTGACGGCATCGAGTTGCACCGGCGTCAGTGCCTGCGCCGCGACG
>WNFD01006111.1_pt1 | contig 17602 bp, 18 predicted proteins | sample 5400491 | NCBI WGS metagenome assembly WNFD01 (sample SAMN13153343, study PRJNA577476) | soil metagenome | isolation source: 120 cm saprolite under Douglas fir tree site 2 hole 2 replicate 2 | place: USA:California | collected 2015-04-18 | reverse complement strand
GGCCGGCGGCGCGGCGCGGCACCGGGTGCCGCCCGTACTCCGGCGGCTGGCCGTGGCCGTGCAGGACGGCCGCCCGCATCGTCCTTGATCCGCCGCCACGCTGTCCGCTGCCCTGTCCGGCGCCGGCCTCGGCCATCGCGGCCATGGCGGCCTTAGTCCTGCGTGTAGGTACAGGTGTAGGGGTTGTCGAGAACCCTGATCTCGGGGACGTCGACGATGAGGACGTCGGCACGGTCAGAACTCGATGACGCTGCCATGTCCAACCTCCATTGCTCAACCATGCAAGTATCAAGCTAATATGAGTCAGCCTGAGTCAGGTCCGCTGTCTGGGCTCCTCGTCGCCGACTTCTCCCGGGTGCTGGCAGGCCCGTACGCCGCGATGCTCCTCGCCGATCTCGGCGCAGACGTAATCAAGGTAGAGAGCCCGGCGGGCGACGACACCAGGCGCTGGATCCCGCCAGCCACGAGCGACGGGGTGTCGACCTATTACCTGGCGATCAACAGGAACAAGCGATCCGTCGCACTGAACCTTGACGACGCGGACGACCTCGCCGCCGGGCGCGAGCTCGCCCGCCGCGCCGACATCCTGGTGGAGAATTTCAAACCAGGCGGGCTGGCCAGGTTCGGCCTGGACTACGAGTCGGTCCGCGCCGTCAACTCCGGGATCATCTATGCCTCAATCAGCGGCTTCGGCTCGGGCGGCGGGCAGCACTTGCCCGGATACGACCTGATGGTCCAGGCGATGTCGGGCCTCATGAGCCTGACCGGCGACCCGGCGGGCCCGCCCTACCGGTCCGGCATCTCAGTGTTCGACGTGATCGCTGGCCTGCATACCACGATCGGCATCCTCGCCGCGCTCAACCACCGCGCCCGCACCGGGGCAGGTCAGCACGTTGAGGCCAGCCTGATGGCTTCCGCCCTGTCCGGCATGGTCAATCAGACCAGCGCCTACGCCGCGGGCGGGGTGGTCCCGTTCCGCATGGGCAACGCGCACCCGAGCCTCTACCCATATGAGCCGTTGCCCACCGCGGACGGCGACCTGATCGTGACCGCGGGCAACGATGTCCAGTTCCGCAAGCTCTGCGAGGTGCTGGGGGCACCGGAACTGGCAGCGGATCCGAGATTCGCTCGCAACGAGGACCGCACGGCCAACCGTGACCTGCTCAGGCCGCTGCTCATCGAGCGACTCGCCGGCCGCCCGGCCGCCATGTGGTTCGGCGAACTGATCGCGGTCGGCGTTCCGTGCGGACCGATCAACACCGTGGACCAGGGCGTCACCTTCGCCACGGAGATCGGCCTGGAACCCATTGTCAGCGCGGGTTCCGGCCCTAGCGCGATCCCGACCATCAGGCATCCGATCACCTTCTCAGCCACCGCGCCGCGGTACGATCTGCCGCCGCCCGCGCTCGATGAGCACGGTGACGACATCAGGGCCTGGCTGACCGCGCCGGCGCCGGCTCGGGCCAGCGGTGACCGGGCCACGAGCCGGGGGACAGGACCACGGACATGACGCAGCCAGGCCAGGCGGGGCGCGCCTTCCCGACATCGATCGGCACCTCGAGCGCCGAGACGATCACGCTCCTCGGTCACGATCTCGCCACGGATTTGATGGGCAAGGTCGGCTTCGGCGAGCTTGCACTGTGGCTGGTAACCCAGCAGCGACCGACACCGTCCCAGGTCAGGGTCTTCGAGGCGGTACTCGTCGCGCTGGCTGATCACGGATTCACGCCCACGGCGATCGCCGCGAGGCTCACCTATCTCAGCGCGCCCGACTCGGTGCAAGGTGCGATCGCGGCCGGGCTGCTGGGCGGCGGGTCGCGCTTCCTCGGCGTGACCGAGGATGCCGCCAGGTTGCTGGCCGGGACGCTAGCCGGCCAGCCCGTGCCAGCGGACGAGCCAGGCTTCGATGAGCTCGCCATGGCGGCTGTCCGGCACGCGCGCGATGCCGGCTCGTTCGTCCCCGGGCTCGGGCATCCGGTCCATAAGATCACCGACCCCCGTACGCCCGCCTTGCTGGCGATCGCCGAGGCCGAGGGTTTGCGCGGCCCGCACCTGCGTCTCTTCGAGGCGATCGGCCGGGTGCACCCGCAGGTGCTCGGCCGCAGGCTGCCGCTCAACGGCGCGGGAACCTGCGGCGCAGCCCTCGCCGACCTTGGCCTGCCGGCCGGCCTGCTGCGCGGCTTTGCCCTCCTCGCCCGCACCGCCGGCCTGCTCGGCCACCTGGCCGAAGAGCAGCGGCGCCCCGTCGGCATGGACATCTACCTGACCGTCGAGCAGCACACCGAGTACCTGCGCCCCGAGCCCCAGGACCCGGCCAGCACCTGAGGGGAGCCGCCATGGCGACCGTGGCCGCCGTCATCGCATCCACCCATCATCGGTTCTATTACCGCGCGAGCACCGCGACGGGCGAGGACCGGCCCCCTTACGCTGACGAGTGGGCGGCCAAGATCGAGCCGATCGTGCCGATTTACACAACATCTTCGCCCCGCCGCTTCCTCGGCCGAAGCGGCTCGTCGAAGCGTGGCCATCAGACGACCGGGTCGCGATCATCGGCACCGGGCACCTGTCGCTTGAGCTGGGCAGCCCCCGCCAGTTCGGGTCGCACGGCCCTGACCCGGAGTTCGATCGCAAGGCAGTCGAATGGATCGCCTCAGGCGACATAACGTCCGCGTTGGCTGAGGTCAGTCTGGAGAGCCTATGGCTGCCAGGCAACGTGACCCTGACCTGGTGGAGCGCTACCGGCACGACCCGCGCGGCACAGTCGAATGGTGGGAGTCAGAGCAGGCCAACGTCGTCCTGAACATTCCTCCGTCCGAGCGCAGCACGTGGCTGAGGTTCTTCTTACCCTATTCATCGCACTGTTCGAACGCGATTATGACGAGCCGCTGGCATTCCAGCGTCACTTCGCCGCACGGCTCGGCCTCTGGACATTGCCATATCCCGACATCTCAAGCTAACGGCCGGGAATAACTATGCGGCAACTGTCCTGGTAACAGTAGCCGCGCGAGCCTGCGAACGTCATGATACGGACATGGAATTGACTTTCCGCGCGGCATGATCGGCACAGCCGCATGACCGGCACAGCCGCCCAGCCGGTCGCGGTTGCCCTCGCGATAACGGCAGCTGGCACCTTCGCCGTTGCCAATGTCGTGCAGCAGCGGGTGGCGGCCAAGCTGCGCTCTGATGCGGCCTTCGATACGGCCGTCCTGCTCCACCTGATCCGCCGCCCGCTCTGGCTGGCAGGCCTGGCTGCCGTCATGGTCAGCCTCTCACTCCAGGCGACGGCGCTCGGCCTCGGCAGGCTGGTGATCATCGAGCCCATCCTGGCCAGCAGCCTGCTGTTCGCCCTGGCGCTTGCCGCCCGCGCCGACCGACGCCGGATGCGGCCGATCGAATGGCTGGCCGCGCTGGCCACGTTCGCCGGGCTGGCCGTGTTCCTGTCGGTCGCGCATCCTTCGGGCGGCCAGCCGACGGCGAAGCTCAGCCAGCTTGGCATGGCCGCGATCGCCGCCGTCATCATCGCCGTGGCCTCCGGCCTGCTGGCAGTGCGGATGGGACCGCTGCGCCGAGCTCTCACGCTGGGCGTCGGCGGCGGGATCGCCGCTGGGGTGACCGATGCGCTGACCAAGACCGTTGCTTACCTGGCCGGCGGCCATCAGCTGGGTGTGTTCGCCGATGCCAGGCTGTACCTGCTGGTCGTCGTCGGCCTGCTGACCTACACCATGCAACAGAATGGCTACCGGGCGGCGGGCCTGGCGGCATTCCTGCCCGTCTTCTCAGTTCTTGACCCTGTCGTGGGCTCGCTGCTCGGCCTGTTGCTCTATCATGAGCACCTCGGCGGCGGTGCGGGCAGAATGGCGCTTGAGGCCGTTGCCGTGCTGGCCGCGACGTGGGGGATCTACCGCCTGGCCAGGTCGACAGCCCAAGCCGAGCCGATCGAGCCGATCGAGACCATCTCGCCGATCGGAGCCCTTCCGCTGATGCTGCCGGTACCGCCCGATCCGGTCCTGGCCGGCGAGGAGTCAACGGCCCCGCGCTGACGCACCCCCTGCGTACGATTCGGATCGTGGCTACTCGCTACGACGTCTCCAACGTGCCGCTGCAAGGCGGCTACGTAGCCAAGCAGTGCCCGGTCCGGGCGCAGTGGGACACCATCAGGCCGTGTGACCCGCTACCGCCGTCAGCATCCGTAGAGCGCAGGCTCGCTCGCGGCAGGGAATTCGAGGCACGGATCGTTACCGCGCTCCGCCGGCATCATCCCAGCGCCGTAGTCCTGCTGAGTGCGGACCGGCAACTGCGGCCTGCGCGGGAGCAGGCGACGCTCGCCGCGATCACGTCTGGCGCGCGGCTAATTATCGGCGGCCGCCCGCCAGCCGATCTGGCCGGTCGGCGCGTGGGAGAGCCTGACCTGCTCGTCAGCGCCGCGGAGTCGGGGTACCGTGCCGTGGACATCAAGCACCATCGCAGCCTGAATGCCCGGCCTGACGGCTCTTCTGGCGCGACGGCGGCCTGCTGCTCGGACTTCGACCGTCTCGTCCTTGAGGCGGCGGCTGCCGACCAGGCCCGCGTGGCGCGCAAGCGCCGGGAGGACTTGCTGCAGCTCGCCCATTATCAGCGCATGCTGGAGGCCGCCGGGCTCGCCGCGTCCGGCAGAAGGTACGGCGGCATCATCGGCGTGGAGGAGGTCGTCGTCTGGTACGACCTCGACGCGCCGCTGTGGCGCACCCCGTCAGCGGGCAGCCGGACCAGGCTCCGCTCGACGATGGAGATCTACGACTTCGAGTTTGACTTCCGGCTAGACATCATCGCGGTGGCCGCGGCCGCCAGGAGTGACTCGTCGGTCACGCCGCTCGTGGTCCCGGTCCGGATCGGCGAATGCGCGGTGTGCCCGTGGTGGTCGTGCTGCGGACCGCGGCTCGAAGCAGGCGCGGGCGACGTGAGCCTGCTGCCGCGGATCGGCTGGCGCGAGTGGCGCATCCATCACGATCACGGGATCACCGACCGGGCGGGCCTCGCCGCCCTCGACCACCGCACCGCCACGCTGGTCGCCGCGCGCGTTGACCTCCGGTCCGTGCTGGCCGCGCTCGACAGCGGTGCATGCGACGTGCCGGTGCGAGAGGTACTCGGGCAGGGCAGGCGGGCTCAGCTGACCACGCTGGCCGCTGCCGGCATCAGCACGGTCGCTGACGCTGGCGCGCTCTGCCGGCGCACCGCGTCATATTGCGACGCACCCATGAGCGATCTTCCGCAACAAATCGACCAGGCCCGTGCGGCGCTTGGCGACCATCCCGTCTACCGGAGGAGAGGCGTCGCACAGGTCGAGGTCCCTCGCGCGGACGTTGAGGTCGACATCGACATGGAGAATGCCGAGGACGGCGTCTACCTGTGGGGCGCGCTGGTCACGATCCGGTCGGCGTGGGCCGGGCATCCGCCGGGATACCGAGCCTTCTGTACGTGGGAGCGGATAACCGCCGAGGTCGAAGGCAGCCTGTTCGCAGAATTCTGGCGCTGGCTGAGTGAGCTCCGCACGGCCGTGGCCGCCGTGGCCGGGGCGGGCTTGACCTTCCGCGGCTACTGCTATAACGCCTCAGCCGAGAATTCTCAGCTGCGCAGGATCGCCGCAGCCACCGGGCTAGCCGGTGAGGTCGCCGCCTTTATCGGATCGGACCAGTGGGTGGACCTGTATCGGGTGTTCGACAGCCAGCTGATCACCGGCCATTCGGCCGCGCTGAAGGCTGTCGCGCCGGTGGCCGGTTTCAGCTGGGAAGTGCCCGATCCGGGCGGCGACGAGTCCATGGTCCGGTATGACCAGGCCGTCGGGGCCCGCCGCGATCAGGCTGCCCGCGACTGGCTGCTCACTTATAACAGGAACGATACTGAGGCCACGCTCGCGCTTCGTAACTGGCTGCAGCAGGCTGCGGGCGGCTGCCTCTCGATCGCTGACGCCCGGTAACTCCGCCGGGCAGCGGGAATAAGCAACCGTGCCCGAAACTGCGGATCGTCAGGACCGCGCGGTCCCGCCGCAGCTGAGCTCTGACCATGTTCTGGTGGTCATGACGGGGCTGCTGCTCGGGATGCTGCTGGCCGGCCTAGACCAGACGATCGTCGCGACCGCGCTCCCGACGATCGCCGGCGACCTGCACAGCCTGTCCAAGCTCTCCTGGATCGTCACCGCGTACCTGCTGGCCTCGACCGTGTCGACGCCGCTGTGGGGGAAGCTGGGCGATCTGTACGGACGGAAGATCTTCTTCCAGGCCGCAATCGTGATCTTCCTGATCGGGTCGGTGCTGGCGGGACTCTCCAAGACGATCACTGAGCTGATCATATTCCGCGCCATCCAGGGCATCGGCGGCGGCGGGCTGATGGTGGGGGCGCAGACGATCGTTGGTGACATCGTGCCGCCTCGCGACCGGGGCCGCTACCAGGGCTTCTTCGGTGCGGTGTTCGGGGTATCCAGCGTCCTCGGGCCGCTGATCGGCGGATTCTTCGTCGACACGCTGTCCTGGCGCTGGGTTTTCTACGTCAACCTGCCAGTCGGTGTCATCGCCCTCATCGTCGTGGCCGCCGTGCTGCCTGCCAGGCGCGGAAAGGAACAGCACCAGGTCGATTACCTCGGCACGATCATGATCGGCGGGGCGGCGACCAGCCTGGTGCTCCTGACGTCCCTGGGCGGTGTGACCTACCCGTGGGGGTCAGGGCCCATCATCACGCTCGCGGTCCTGGCCGTCGTATTCACCGCTGGCTTCGTGGTGGCCGAGCGCTGGGCCGCCGAGCCAGTGCTGCCGCTGCACCTGTTCAAGCAGCCGGTGTTCACCGCTGCCTCGGCGATCGGCTTCGTGGTCGGTTTCGCGATGTTCGGCGCGCTCACGTACCTGCCGCAGTACCTGCAGATCGTCCGGGGAGTCAGCCCGACGATCTCCGGCCTGCACCTGCTCCCGCTGATGGTCGGCCTGCTCGCGACCTCCATCGGCACCGGACAGCTGATCAGCAGATGGGGCCGATACAAGATCTTCCCCGTGGTCGGCACGGCGGCCTTGGCTGTCGGCTTGTTCCTGCTGTCACATCTTGGCCAGTCGACGAGTAACGTGCTCGCTTCTGTCTACATGTTCGTGTTCGGCGTAGGCATCGGCGCCACCGTGCAGGTGCTGGTGATCGCCGTGCAGAACGCCATCGACTACGCGGACCTTGGCGCCGGAACGTCCGGCGTGACATTCTTCCGGTCCATCGGCGCATCGTTCGGCACCGCCGCCTTCGGCGCGATCTTCGACCACGCTCTGCCAGGCAACATCGCCTCGGCTTTGCACGGGCGGGCACTGCCGCGAGGCATCAGCGTCGCGAGCGGCGCCAGCCCGGCGGCTCTGGCCAAGCTGCCGCCGCCGGTTCATGCGGCTATCGTTTCCGCCTACTCGGCATCGATCAGGACCGTCTTCCTCGCCGCCATTCCGGTCGCCGCGATCGCCTTCGTGCTGTCCTGGACGCTTCGGGAACTGCCGCTGCGGAGCACGTCGCGCGCTGTGGATCCGGCCGACCGGCTGGCGCCGACCGCTAGGCCGACGATCCGGACGTCGGATCAGGAGATGCGGCGCGCTGTGAGCACGCTGTTCGCCAAGCAGCGGCGCCGCGAGGTCTACAGCCAGCTGGTCGCAGCGTCAGGAATCGCGTTGTCCCCGCAGGCCGGCTGGCTACTGCTCAGGCTCGGCGAACACCACGGCGAGTCACGCGCCGCGCTGGCGGGCTGGCTGTCCATTAGCACCGCGGAACTCGGCGACCGGATGACTGAACTGGTCATGGCCGGATGCGTCGTGCCCGCCAGCACCCCCGCCGACGCCGACGAGCTCACGGGGTCGGGCCGGTCGGCCTGTGCCCGCATCTTCACCGCGAGCCGGGACAGGATCGCGCTGCTGCTTGACGGCTGGCAGCTGGAGGAGCAGCCGAGGCTGCTCCAGCTGCTCACCGCGATTACCCACGAGCTCGCGGCCGGCCATGAGCGGCCAGGACCCGACCTGGAGCCCGCTCCCTGATCCCAGCATCTGGCGTTCAATGCCACGAAGGCCGACTCGGGTGCCCGCCTACTCGTAGGTGTCAAACTATTCGATATCGAATCTGCCATGTTACGCTGCGCCCATGCGACCAGCGCAGCCACCGGTGGGCCTGCAGCTGACCCAGACGGCCAGAACGGTCAGCCGTGCCTTCGACGACGCCCTCGCCGAGGCAGGCGGTTCGCTGCCGGTCTGGCTGGTGCTGCTCGCGATGAAGACGCGGAACCTCGCCAGCCAGCGCGAGCTAGCGGAGGCGGTCGGGATCAGGGAGGCGACGCTGACCCACCACCTCAACGCCATGGAGACGGCTGGCCTGATCAGCCGTCAGCGCGATCCAGCGAACCGCCGCATCCACATCGTGGAGCTCACTCCGGCTGGCGATCAGATGTTCATGACGCTCCGTGCCGCCGCCATTGACTTCGACGAGCGCCTGCGTGGCGGCATCAGCGAGCAGGAAATCTCCCGCTTGCGCGGCCTGCTCGCAAGGCTCGCCGACAACGCGAGACCCCCAGCGGGCTGACCCCAGCATCTCGGCGGCAGCCATCGCCAGGAGATACGGCACCAAGTCGGTGGATCTGCGGACCACCCACGCCGTTCCCTTTGTCGCCATCCAGGCGACCTCCGCGAGCCGGGATGGCGGCGGATTGGTCGGCTCCGGGTCAGGGGGCGGCCCGACCGGATGGCCGGCGGTCGCGAGCAGGCTGTGGAAGGACCTGGCGATGAGCCGATGGCCGCGCTCGTTCGGATGCAGCCTGTCCACGGCCCACATCCGCCTGTCATAGGTCTCTGGCGTACCGGCTGCGTCGAAATGTATGGTGCCGAACCGCGAGGAGACCGCATCCAGCACCGCGTTGATCTGCTGTGTCCTCCTCGCCAGCGGCCTCGCGAGCACGCCGGGCAGGCCGAGCATCCGGCCAGCGTCCGGCAGCCGCATCGTCAGCACCTGCGCGCCCGCGGACCGCAGCGCGGCTACGGTGCGCTGGGTCGACGACGCGATCAGCTCAGGATCAAAGCCCGGCCGCAGCGTGTCGTTAATGCCGAAGATTACGCTCGCGATATCGGGCCGCAAGCTGAGTGCCTTCGGCAGCTGGTGCCATTCGATCTCGGCCGCGCATGCGCCGCTAGCAGCCAGGATGTGCAGCTCGGGGTCGGTCAGCCCGTCGGCAAGCAGTGCCGCCCAGCCGCGCCAGGAGCGCCCGCCGACCGGATCGCCGATGCCGAGCGTAATCGAGTCACCGAGCGCCGCGAAGGTGGTCATGCCGGCACTCCAACCGGGGTCACGCCGAGCGCCGCCTCGTAATGACCGGCCAGCTCGTCGCACCTAAGCGGCCAGGTCCGGCCGAGCACTGCCACCCGCGCCGCCACGCCCTGCGCCGCGCGGAGCGCGGGACTGGCCGCAAGCACCGATACCGCGCGGCCCAGCGCCTCGGCGTCGCCAGGTGCGACGAGAAATCCAGTCACTCCGTCCTCCACCAGGTCAAGCGGGCCTCCAGCGGCAGGCGCGACGACCGGCAGGCCGCTCGCCGCTGCCTCCTGCAAGGTGTTGCCGAACGTCTCGTGCGGTCCGCTGTGGACGAAGACATCGAAGCTGGCGTAGACCCTCGCGAGCTCGTCGCCCTGCCGCTGCCCGAGGAAATGAGCCGACGGCAGGGCGCGCCGCACGGAGATCTCCGCCGGACCGGCGCCGACTATCACCAGTCGCAGACCGGGCAGCCTGGCCACCGCGCTGAGCAGGTGCAGTCGCTTTTCAGCCGCCAGCCGGCCAACATAGCCGGCGATCACCTCCCCGTGTGGTGCGAGCTCGCTGCGCAGTCTCTGGCTGCGACAGGAGGGATCGAACCTGACCGTATCCACGCCCCTGCCCCAGACATAGACCCGCTCGAAGCCGCGCATCCGCAGCGCGGCCGCTGTTGTCGATGACGGGGCGAGCGTACGGGTAGCAGAATTGTGAATCCTGCGCATGTACCGCCAGCTGAGCGCCTCGCCAGCCTCGCCCAGCCGGTAAGCCCTGGCGTAGGCGGCCATGTCGGTGGCGTACACGGCGACCACCGGCAGGCCGAATTGCCTGGCCGCGGCGCCTGCGCTGGCGCCCAGCATGACAGGCGCCGCCAGATGCACCAGGTCGGCGCGGTGGCTGGCGATCGCGGCGCGAACCGCCGCGCCGGGGAGGCCAATCCGGAATCCGGGGTAGAGGGGCAGGCCGACCGATGGCACCCGGATGACAGGGAATCCGGTCCTGATGCTCGGCAGCCTGCGCGCCGGCTCGGGGGCGATCACAACCGGCTCGTGGCCGCGCGCGGCCAGTTGCTCGGCAACTCGCATCGCCGTGCTCGCGACGCCGTTGACATCGGGCGGGAATGACTCTGTGACGTAGGCGATCCGCACGTAGTCAAGATCGCCGATGCTGGTGCGCATCCGGGTCGCTACGACGTGACGACACGACGAATATCGCATGACAACTCCGGGGGAACCCGCAGGTCAGATGGTTCAGCCCGCGGGCGTTTACGCTGTCTGCCACGAGGTACCTGGCAGGAAGTGAACCCAGTGGAGCGCCTGATCCGCCGCGTTGACCGCTGGCAGCAACGGCACGTGGTGACGGCCTTCTTGTTCGCCGTGATCAAGAAGTACGGCGATGACAACGGCAGCCAGCTTGCCGCGAGCCTGGCCTATACGGCGTTCGTCTCATTGTTCCCGCTGCTGCTGGTGCTCACGACGATCCTCGGCTTCGTCGCAGCTGGAAACCAGGCGCTGCGGCACCAGGTCGTTTCCGCCGTCGCCGGGCAGTTTCCCGTGATCAGCAATCAGCTCACGCACAACGTCCATCAGCTGCGCAGGTCGAGCCTCATCGGCCTGATCGCCGGCCTGCTGTTCGCACTGTGGGGTGCCTTGGGCCTGGCCCAGTCCGGCATGTTCGCGATGACGCACGTGTGGAACCTGCCCGGGCCCAAGCGGCCAGGCTACTGGCAACGTCTCGGCCGGGCCGGGCTGTTCCTGCTGGTTCTCGGCGCCGGGGTGATCGTGACGACACTCCTCACCAGCTTCGGCACGTTCGGTAGCAGCTCACTTGGCCTGACGATCTTGGCCGACGCGCTCGCCACGGCGGCCAACGTGGGCATGTACGTAATCGGGTTCCGCGTCCTGACCCCGAAGACCATCGGAGTCCGCAAACTTATCCCCGGAGCGGTGGTGGCGGGTTTCGGCTGGACGATCCTGCAGGCGGCGGGCACTCAGCTAGTGAAGCATTACCTGCACAGCGCCTCGGTCTACGGCATTTTCGCCATCGTGCTGAGCCTGGTGGCTTGGATTTACCTGGTCGTCGAGATCACCCTCTACGCCGCCGAGGTCAACGCCGTTCTTGAGCTCAGGCTCTGGCCCCGCTCGATCGTCCAGCCGCCGCTGACGCCGGCCGACCGGCGGGCTCTGTCGTTGCTGCCGCTTTCCGAACAGCGCAGAAACGATCAGCGCGTCGTCGTGTCCTACGCCAAGGAATCCGACCAGAGCAAGGAGCAATAGGCCGCGAAGAGATGGCAAGGCAGCACCCACCTGAGCCCGCGGCAGGCCTTAGTGTTTGTCCATGATGGGCGACATATCGCCGGTCGGGCGTGGCGGCAACGACCAACCGCAGGCCGACAGGCTGAGGGCATCGCACGAGGACCGGGACCGGGTCATCGAGGTGCTTCGGGTGGCCGCCGGCGACGGCAGGCTGACCGCCGAGGAGCTGGACGAGCGCGTGGCAAGCGCGTTCTCCGCGCGGACCTACGGCGAGCTTGCCGCGCTGACCAGCGACCTGCCGGCCGACGGCCAGGCGATCGCGCCGGTGCAGCAGAGCGCGCCAGTACCGGCCAAGGACGTGGTGCGCCTCGAATGCCGGAGCGGGCACGTCAGCAGGGTCGGCCGGTGGGTGGTCCCGCGGCGGATCGAGGCGCGGGTCACAAGCGGGAGCATCAAGCTCGACTTCACCGAGGCCGCCATCGCCAATCAGTCGATCGACATCGACGCCCAAGTTCGCAGCGGGAGCCTGACGATCATCACCAGGCCAGGAATCGCCGTGGATACCGACGACGTCGCGATCGGCAGCGGCCATGTCAAGGTCAGGGCACCATGGGGGGTCCAGGTGCCGGTCAGGCTGCAGATAAACGTGTCCGGCCGGGTGGGGAGCGGCCACATCGTCGCCCGGCCACCGCGGCGATCGTTCTGGGACTGGCTGCGGCGCAGGCCTAGACCGTACGCGATCGCCCAGGGAAGCTAGTCAGGCAGGGTTATCCCGGCGGCGCGCTAGCCGGGAAGGTTCACCAGCCGCTTAAGCGCACCGTTGAGCATCTGCGCGTAGACGATGCCGCCGGCCGGCCGAGGGTGAATGCCGTCTGGCCAGAGCAAGTTGGTGCGGTGTTCGATCGTGGTGTACCAGTTGGCCAGCACGACACCGGGGCGACTGCTCGCGGCCGCGGCGAGGGTCGCGTTGACCTCCTGCTCCCATGGCCTGGCCTCGAAGGTGTTCACGAGGACAAGCTTGCGGTCCGGCCCGGTCTCGGCGAAGAGCTTGCTGATCTCGGTGGCGGTGACTGTGCCGTTGGTGCCGAGCCCGACCACGACGATGGGGCGGAGCAGCCCCCGCGCCTTGAGGTCGGCGATGACCTGCAATCCGGTACTGAATTGCCGGCCGACCACGGCATCGATGTAGATCCCTGGCAGCGCTTGCTGCAAGGCCGGCGTCGACGCGAGCATGACCGAGTCGCCGACAGCGGTCACCAACTGCCCGGCGACCTTGTGCGGGTGCCGTGCGGTCGGCGGGATCAGCCTCGCGTGCCGCGACCTGCCGATGGAGGCGACGTGCCCGCCCCCGGACGCGGCGGACGCCGAGGCGAACAACTTCACGCTCCCGGCCAGGCAGAGCGCAATCGTGACGGCCACGGTGCCGCCGCGGAAAACGGCAGCGCGCCGGCCAGGCCGGCCATAGTTTCGCGGATCGCGCGCTCTTGCGTGTTTCGCCATAAGGATGGTGGCCAGATGGTCACTTCATGCGTCGGGAGCCCACACTACCCGGCGGGCCGCGTGTTAATCGCTCAGGAGCGACAGCCGCACGGTCCGGTCGGTGTTGTCGGCGTTCAGGTCCACTAGCGCTACCGACTGCCAGGTGCCGAGTGCGAGCATCCCCCCGACCACCGGCAGCGTGGCGAAAGGAGGCAGCAACGCGGGGAGTATGTGCGACCTCCCGTGCCCGCGCGACCCATGCGCATGCCGCCAGCTGTTGTCGACGGGAAGCAGCCGGGCCAGGACAGTCAGAAGATCGGCATCGCTGCCGGCACCAAGCTCGATGATCGCCAGCCCGGCCGTGGCATGCGGAACGAAAACGTGCAGCAGGCCGTCGCCGCCGCCGGAAGCCTGCCTGGCGAAGTCGGCGCATTGCCCGGTGATGTCGACGACGCTGTCGCTGCCCGGGGTGCGGAGCCTGAATGTGGTCGTTTTCACGCCGGACGCTCCTTCTTCGGCAGCTTCGCGACCACGGCATCGTAGGACGCATCGAGGGCCTCGAGGATCTCGTCGTCGGGGATCGCGCCGCCGATCCGCAGTGAGTTCCAGCCCGAGCGGCCGATGTACGCCATCACCGAGGCGTCGTGCGGGTACCGCGCCAGCCACTCGTCGGCCGCTTCTCTGGTCGCACCGCATTTCAGCCCGATCGTGGCTGCCTCGTCTGCGCCAAGGAACACGAAGATCTTGCTGCCCACCTTGCCCACGACGTCGCCGTCCCAGGGCTTGTCCTGCCACGCTCCGGGCTTCGCCAGGCAATAAGCGAGCATCTCCGCCTTAGTCATGGCGCCTCCTCGAGCCGGGCGGAAGGTAGGGCACCACGAAAGCTTGTCATCGCGGCCGCCGGCTTGCCACCGCAGGCTCGGCGGCCAGGCCTGCCGGCGGCAGGCCATCGGGCCTGGACGTGGCCATTGTCGATAAATCGCTTAAATGCATCGGGCCGGATTCCTCACGAGCCCGCATCCCGTGAACAGGGATAGCGTCGCGAGGCATCCGGCCCGATTGATCAGGTTCGTGCGGTCAGGTTCGTGCGGTCAGGTTCATGCGGTCAGGTTCGTGCGGTCAGTGGTCCGTGTCGTTGTGGTCAGTGTCGTGCCGACGTTGCCATGCCGTCCTGCCAGGCGCTCGCGCCTGCCGCCGTAGCGGCCTTCGCCTGGGCCATCTTCCGCTTGACCACCGCGCTCGGCGGCTCCTGCTGCGCTCTGACCCAGCGCCTGATGAAGTTGACCATGGCCATGCCGGTGATTCCAGCGCCGCACAGGCCGATCAGGCCACCGGTTGCCACGAGGGCGAACCCGACGATCATGGCCTTGGAATTCGCTGAACTCGCCGGAATGCCGGTCATGGATGACCGTGTGCTCGTCATTGTTTTCCCCCGATGTCGGTCGTGCTCAGGTGGCTAGCGTTCCCGCCTGGGCCTGGCGGCACTCACCCTCGGCGGGTGATGTCGCGGCTGACGGGCTGGCATGCTATGCACATGACAGACGACGGTCAGCCATCCGGGCCGCTTCCCCCGCCAGAGGCAAGGCCACCCGATGAGCATCTGGCCGGCGACACGCGGCGAGCAGTGCTGTGGTCGGCGGCCGAGGCCAGGGGCGTTCCGCTCCGGGCCATCCTGGCCACAATTGCCGCGGTCATCGTGTTCTACCTGGCAGGCAAGATCGTCTACCGGCTGCGCGACGTCATCCTCCTGATCGCAGTCGCCGGGTTCATCGCGCTGCTGCTGAACCCACTCGTCGTCGCCCTAGAGCGCTGGGTAGGCAGGCGCGGAATCGCCGTCACGATCGTCACGCTCCTGGCGGTTCTGGTATTCGCCGGACTGGCCGTGGCCTTCGGCTACCCGCTCATCAACGGAGTGACCCATCTGGCCGACAGCCTGCCGGGCTATGTCAGCAAGGCCGAGCACGGCCAAGGCTGGATCGGCCACCTCGTCACCAGGTACCACGTCCAGAATTGGGTCAAAGCCAACGCGCCCAAGCTGGCCACCTACGGAAAGGACATCGCCCAACCGGTCCTCAGCGTCGGCCGGGGTGCTATCACGCTCATGGTCGCCCTGCTGACCATCTTCGTCCTCGTCGTGCTGCTGCTGATGGAGGGCCCGAAGCTGCGAACGGGCCTGCTCGGCCTGATGGCCCAGGAGCGCGCGAGGCGATACCGGCGCATCGCGGCAGCGGTGAACCGTTCGGTCACCGGCTACATGCTCGGCAACTTCGCGACATCGATCATCGCGGGCCTCGTTGTGTTCATCACGCTGGTTGTGCTCGGCGTGCCGTTCCCGTTCCTGTGGGCGCTCTGGGTCGCGCTCGTCGACTTCCTGCCGATGATCGGCGGCGCACTGGCCGGCATCCCCGTGGTGTTGTTCGCCCTCACCCAGTCCCTCGCGGCGGGCATCGTGACGCTGGTCGTGTTCGCCGTCTACACCCAGGTGGAGAACCACATACTGAATCCGGTGATCATGAGCAGGACGGTCCGGATCAATCCGTTGCTCGTCCTGATCTCGATCCTAGTCGGTGCGTCACTTGGCAGCTGGCTCGGCGGCATCTTCGGCGGCTTCGTACTCGCGCTGCTTGCCATTCCGCTCGCTAGCGCCCTCCAGGTGATCGTGCGCGAAATCTGGCGGTCAACCGATCCTGCCGTGCTTGATCCGGCCACCGTCAACGCCGCTCCGGTGACGGCAGCCGGACACCCGGCTGCGCTACGGGGCGTGCGACGCCGGCCGTATCACTGGAGACGCCGCCATCCAGGCAGCCAACCCGACTCGGCGGCCCGGCCGCCGGTCTAGCCAGTTCCCACCGGGCTGCTGCCAGCCAGGCCGAGCGCCCGCATGGCCTTCCGGTAGGCAACGGCCACCGCGTCGAACTTCAGGTGTAGCTCGTCGGCCAGGTCGAAGGGAACTCGCTCCGGCCGCTGCGATTCCACCACTACCTGGTCCTGGCCGAAGATGGTGTCCTCGAAGTCCTGCAGGACGCGCTCGGGCTGCTCCAAATTGTAGTTCCGGCCGATGACCACGTACCCGGCACAGCGGTCCGCGCCACGCGGTTGCGAGGCGAAGAAATACACCATCCCGTGCGCCCCGCCCCAGCCGAGCCGCAGCACGATGGTGTACGGCAGATGCAGCTCGTAGCTGCTTCGCCGCTGCGGCGGCCCGGATTGGTCGTTCCCGAATACCGGGAAGTCGTCGCTGTTCGGCGCCTCGGGCCTCACGATCGCGTAGCGCAGGACATTTCCATCGGTACGTACGTCGTGCCTGGGGACGACGGGCCGCTCGGGATCGCCGAGCAGGCCAGGATGCACCCAGGGGAAGTGCCCGAAGTCGGTAAAGTTCTCCACCTGCCGTGCCGCGTCGCACCGCCAGCGGTACGGGCCGGCCTGCACCGTTGCCCACGAGCCGTCCTCCAGCTCAGGCACCTCGGGCAGCGGCCACCGAGGCTCATCAAGCGCGACCCAGATCAGGCCGTAGCGCTCCTTAGCCCGGAAGGCAGGCACCCGCGCCTTAGGCGGCACCCTCGCCGGGTCTTCAAGCTGCGGGATGGCGACGCACCGGCCATCGCCCGCGTACCGCCAGCCGTGATAGCGACAGACGAGCTCGTCGCCACTGACCCAGCCAAGGGAGAGCGCGGTACCCCGGTGCACGCACAAGTCGGACATGGCCCGCAGGCCACCTGGCCCGCGCCAGACGACGAGTGGCTCGCCGAGCAGGTCCGTGCCGATGGGCTTGTCGGCCAGATCGGAAGTGAAGGCCACGGGATGCCAGCACGCCCGCAGCGCCTGCAGGTCAGCGAAGACGCCAGGACGCGGGGATGATCGGACGCCGAATGCGGGTGCAGAGGTCATAGCTGACGGTAACTCCCGGGCCAGACGAGACCTCAGCGAATACCGTGATCGGTCGCCGAACCGTATCGGCGACTTGCGACCGCTTTTGCGGAGAACGGCTTGTGCCGGCCAATTGAGTCGGCAATGCTGATCTGACGTTCGCCCGACCACGACATCGCAGGAACTCAGCAGCTGATGGAGTTATCCGCCCTCCTCACGTTCGGCGCGGGCCGCGTCGCTAGCGCAGCACTGATCGGACGGCTGCCCGGAATAGCCGTGTTCGGCGCGGGAATGATCGCCGGCGCGCTGGTGGTCGCGCTCGCCGGCAGGCTGGCTGTCCGTTGCGATGGGGTTCATGCGGGAGCGGCGCCGGCTCTGGCGATGTCGGCGGGGGAGCGGGCCGCACCCTGGTCACCTAGGCTTCGGCCGGGCGAGGCAGCACGCTCTTCAGCGCGGGACGCACCGCAATGCGGGCAGGCCGGCTCCATAGCCGGGAAAGCCGAAGGCTGGGGCCGGGCCGGCCGGGACCAGCACGAGCCTTGTCAGGAGCCCAGCCTGCGCATCGGCATACTTGGCTCGCTGACCGTCAACGGCCAGGCCGGTGCCCTCGTGCCCGCACAGAGCCAGCTGATCGTCGCGCTGGCGCTGCACAGGAACGGCCTGTCCAACACGCGGCTGCGAAGTCTCCTTGGCGCCGATGCCGGTCATCCCAAGCCCGCTGA
>WNFD01009878.1_pt1 | contig 17608 bp, 14 predicted proteins | sample 5400491 | NCBI WGS metagenome assembly WNFD01 (sample SAMN13153343, study PRJNA577476) | soil metagenome | isolation source: 120 cm saprolite under Douglas fir tree site 2 hole 2 replicate 2 | place: USA:California | collected 2015-04-18 | reverse complement strand
TCCACGATTTTTCCCGGTGCGCGAAGATGTTGGCCGCGCGGGATGGCCTTCTTGTGGGCTCAAGACGCGCACGTCCAATTCATGCTAAATCTAGGCTCGGCGGAAGGGCCGCTGCCGAGCAAACCGTACAGGGAGCCGAGGAAGCCCTGAAAGGAGGAGCTTCGGCCACAAAACTTGGGCATAGCGCTAAAGCACTCATACATGACGGGGCACGAGCGGCCCCTCTCACTTTATGATTCTCATGGAGGTCTCGGCGATGGAATATCGTCCATTCGGCCAAACCGGCGTGGAAATATCGGCCATCGGGATCGGCTGCTGGGAGATCGGCGGAGGTTACGGCAGCATCGAAGAAACCGAATTCATCAAGGCGATCAATCGCGCACTGGACCTGGGTATCAATTGCTTCGACACCGCTGAAGCATATGGTTTCGGTGCCTCCGAGAAATCGCTGGCCAAGGCCCTGGGCGCCCGGCGCAAGGAGGCGGTCATCACCACCAAATTTGGCGTCGGCTATCCGGACGCGCCAAATTTCCGCGATGGCAGCCGCAAGCGCGTGATGGAATCGATTGAGAAGAGCCTCAAAAACCTTGGCACTGACTTTGTCGACGTCTACCTGATTCACTGGCCTGACCGGAACATTCCGTTTGACGAAACCATGGGTGCGCTCGACGACCTGGTCAAGCAGGGCAAAGTGCGCGCGGTGGGTCTCTCTAACTTCCGCCTGGAAGAAATCAAAGCCTGTATGAACACGCGCCGGGTCGATGTCGTCCAGTATTGCTGGAACATGTTCGACCGGCGCATGCAAAGCGAAATCTTCCCCTATTGCCGTGAACACAATATCGGCGTGATGGCCTACGGCTCGTTGGCCTACGGCATGTTAACCGGCACCTTCACCGAAGAAATGACGTTCGACAAGGGTGACTGGCGTTCGAAGCGCGGTCAGCTTGCCAATCTCAACCTGTTCCAGCATCTGTTCGGTCCCGACCATTACCTGAAGAATCTACGGGCGATCGCCGAGCTGAAGACCATGGCGCAGCGCTACGGCAAGAGCCTGCCGCAATTTGCTTTGCGCTGGACTCTGTCCAATCCGGTGGTCAGCACTGCATTGGTCGGGTGCCGCAACCCGGGTGAGGTTGAAGACAACGTCGGTGCGCTCGGATGGTCCATTTCGGACGCCGATATGAGAGAAATCGAAGCGGTTTTCGCGCGCCACGGCGCGGTCACGATGCCGTCGGTCTGGCTTGAAACGGAATAGGCTAATCAGCCGGGAGAACCATCGATGAAGATTGGTTTCTTCGCTATTGGGATCGGCAACCTGGCGCGGCCGGAATTGATAAGTGCCGTGGCCACAAATGCCGAGCGGTTAAATTTCGCGACCGTCTGGGCCCCTGAACACGTGGTTTTTTTGGAGCGATTTTCGTCGCGTTATCCTTACTCGCGCGGCCACAACTTACCAATCACGACCGAGATTCCACTGCTGAACCCGTTTGTTGCACTGACCTACGCTGCCGCTCATACCACGCGCATTCGGCTGGCGACGGGGATCTGTCTGGTGCCTGAATACAATCCGCTGCTTCTCGCCAAGATATGTGCGACGCTGGATTACCTGAGCGGCGGCCGACTCGTCCTCGGCATTGGTATCGGATGGCTCCGTGAGGAATTCGATGCGCTCGGCATTCCCTGGGAGCATCGTGCGCAACGAACCCGGGAACCGGTCAAGGGCGCCCGGCTGCCGATCCTGGTCGGGGGTCAGACCGAAGCTGCACTCAAACGGGCGGCCTCGTATGGGAACGGATGGTGCGGCTTCAATCTCACCCCGGAGGAAACCGCACAGGCAATCAATCGGCTGCGCGAGTTGCTTAGCGCCAACGGCCGCGGAACAGATGGTTTCGAATTTTCGGTTTCGCCTACAGCAGATGCAACGCCGGACGACCTGAAGCGTTATCGTGATGCCGGTGTCGATGAGCTGTATCTGACGCCGGTATTTCAACGGCCCGTCGCGAGCGAAGCCGACATTACCAGACTGGCTGAGGAGCTGGCACGCGTCTGGGTCGAACCTGCCCTCAAGCTGTGATGCTTTGCGAATTGTTGCCGTCGCTGAGCAAAGGAGTATCCAATGCCAAATGCACGCGTCGCCCGGCTCGGGCATGTCGGACTGCATGTTCAGGATCTGGAAAAGCAAAAGGCCTTTTATCGTGACATCATCGGTTTAACCGTGACCGACGAGGATCCGGAGCGCGGGCTGGTTTTTATGAGCTCGCGGCCCGAGGAGGAGCATCACGAGCAGCGCGAGTAGTCCAGCAGATTTCGTTTCGCTGTGACAGCTTTGACGATGTACTTGGCTTTTATCAGCGTTTCAAACAACACAACGTCAAGTTCGATGTAATCCTGTCGCACGGCAATGCGGTCGGGGTTTACGTCTTTGATCCCGAAGGGAATCGAATCGAAACCTATTGGAATACCGGACTGCAAGCGAAGCAGCCCTACGGCGAGGTGCTCGATCTCGAAAAGCCCAGGGTGGAATTACTGGAGCATATCAAGGATCACGTCGCGCGGTACGGCGGCACTGGCTTCATTGACCCTTCGCGGCTAGCCCCGCGGTGACGTTGGTCGAGCGGCGAGACAGCCCGGTCGAGACTGCAGGGGGGCGCCTGATGGGCTAAGCGGCTTCACCTGCTGCGCGATGTAAAGGTAGACGCGATGCGCAAACGGATAATCGGCCAAGCAGATAGCGCTCAAGAGTTGCGCTCCGGCGAGAAATGGCTCGAACTGGAACATATGGCGGAAGTCGAAGTAACGTCCGAGGATCCAGGTTTTCCGATTGAATCAGCTCTTGCCCTGGGAAGCGCAGCTCAAGGCTGGCGGGCCGCCGAACCGGGCGAACAACTCGTGCGGATCGTCTTCGACGCGCCAATTGCTCTGCATCGAATCAGATTACAGTTCGTCGAGACCGCGACGGCGCGGACCCAGGAATTCGTCGTGCGCTGGGCAGCCGGGCGCGGCGGACCCTTGCGGGAGATCGTGCGCCAGCAGTGGACCTTCAATCCGCACGGGTCGACCAGCGAGACCGAGGATTACCAAGTCAATTTAGCGGACCTTGGCGTAATCGAGTTGGCTATCAAGCCCGACATCTCCCGAGGCAACGCGCTCGCCAGCCTGGCGGCGTGGCGAATTGCATGACGCGGCTCGGCCGTGCATTCGTAGTCCGTACTGTCAACCTAACGACTGCGTAGTCTACAGCGCTGCCCGCCCAACGGCGCCGGTGCGCTGCAGGCGCCCCTCTCCAGTTGCATAACGGGTGATGAAGTGGGGCGGATGCCACGCGATACTCGCCGGCAGAATCAACAATCCGACCACCAGATTTGCCGTCATCAGCAGGATTAGCAGCACACTCATTTCATTATGGAACAGCAGCGGCGAGAACACCCATGGCAGAATGCCGCCCGCCATCACCGCGAAAGTTGCGAATACCCAGCCGCCAGTAGTGTGCAGCGCAGTCGTGATCGCGTTGTTGAGTTCTGCTCCAGCGATTACCTCGTCTCGAATTCGCGCGACTGTATAGATAGCGTAGTTGATACCGAGCCCAATACCTAATGAGATAACCGGAATCGTATCTATTGTCAGGCCAATGACCCGGTAATTCATGTACAGAAAGGCGCCGAAGTTAGCCATTACGGCTGCCAGCACAAACAGCAGTCCCGCCACGGGTGAAGCGAATATCAGGCTGGTCGCAATGAAGATCACGCCCAGCGTCAACGCCAGGTTAATCGAATTGAGCCGCTGCACGACATTGTCGCTGGCGAGGTACAATCCGCTATCGCCGCCCACGTAGCGCACTTTCACCTGATGGAGGTCAGGATCATCGACAACACGATCCTTGACGAATGTGTCAAGGTCGGCGCGCAAGCGCTGCAGCCGGCCATAGGTATGATCGGCCAGCAGCAGCCGGATGCTCATACTCGTGACACTGGGATAGAGACCGAAGAAGGTGTACACCTCGTCGGGCGCGCTGCCACTAAAGAAGAAAAACCACAGAGTTCCACTCAATGCATCGGTGTCGGGTAGCGCCATGTATTTCGGATCGCCGTTGTGCAGCAGCATGTTCATCGGCTTCGACGCAATCTCCGCGAAGCCCAGCACCGCCAAGACGTCCCCGTGGTTGAGCAGGTAAGTCGCCAGGTCGTCGGCCATCCGCAGAGACCTGGTAGCTATTGGGTTCTGGGGATTCGGAAAATTCGGCGCCTCCAATACCACCCATCCCATATTGGTCGGGACGAACTTGCCGATTTCGGCGGTGTCCTGGTTTATCTTCGCATCCTGCCGGTAGATTGGGGTCCCGGGCGTCTGGTAACCGATCGGAACTCGCCTGCTCGCGGCGATTGCAAAAATCATCAACGCCGTGCCGGCCACGACCAGCCCACTGCGTATGCCGCCCGGCGTGATCGGAATCCGCTCGAGCCAATTCACCAGGGAACGATAGGCTGTAGGCTGATTCAGCCCGCCTTGCCGGAGGCGCCAACTATATACTTGCGGCTTCGCCAGATAGCTCATCAAGATGGGCTGGAAGACGAACACCATCGCCAGGCTCGCGCCAAGCCAGACCGCGCCGCCGTAACCAATCTGTTTCAGCAAAGGAATATCGCCGCTAGCGAGAAAAACCACTCCCGCGACGTTCGCCAGCACCGCCAACAGCCCCGGCCGCAGCATCAGGCTGGCAGTCGCGGCGCAGGCCGCCATTTTGTCGTCGGTTCGATCCAACTCGTCGTAGTAGCGGCCATGCCATTGAATGCCATGACTTAGATCGCGCGCGGTCAAAATGAATGGGATGACCAACATCACCGGGTCGAAGTTGAACCGCATAAGGCCGACGAAGCCAAGCCCCCAGACGGCCGAAGAGAGGCCGGTGACGATCGGCGCCCACCATCCACTGCGGCGCCCCAGACTCAGATAAAGGATGGCGACCATCAGCACGATCGAAATCAGGAAGATCAGCGCAATACGGGGCAAATAGTGGTAGCCCCAGGCAGCAAACATCGCCGCCCCACTCGCATATATCGTTGTGTTGCTATCCTGGTATTGACCGATCAGCCGCTGGACAGCATCGAACAGCCCTTTGTAATCGAGTCCCTCCTCATTAAACGCCGCGATTATCATCGCGCCTTTCAGGTCAGAGGTGACGTAGCCCGCAAGCTCCTCGCGATGGGCCATCACGGTTTTCTTCAGATCGTCGATCTCGGCCTGGTTTTTGGGCAGCTTCGGATACATATAGGGGCGCGACACCAACGCCCCAGGTATCGCTCGCGCATAAATCACCCGATAGGATGCCAGCGAGAACACCTCGTTGTGGTTAACGCCAGGTAAGATGTCGACCTTGCGGGTGAGATCCTGAATCGCACCCAAGGTCTTTAGATTGAAAATCTCGCCGTCGCGCACCCGCAGCATCAGCACCAAAGTTTGAGCCCCACCGTATTGCCGGCGGTACTGACGATAAAGCAGGACATTAGGGTCCTTGCTGGGGAACAAATCCTCAAACCGCGTCGCAATTGGCACGTGGAGCGCCCAATAGGCCATGAAAATGGTGATTGCGATCAGAATAGCAGCGAACTGTGTGCGATTGCGGAGAACATAGCCGCCAAAGCTGCGGGGCATGTCACCGTTGTCAGGAGTCATAGTTCAAATCCCCCGGCGAAGAATCACCGCTCGGGCGCTGCTGGCCTTGCGCCCGAGGTTGTCGAGCAACGTCACGTGTTCTATCAGTCCTCGGGCGCTCTCGCCAATATATTTTTGCGTTGACTTGCCGCGATTAAGCGAGGGCTTGGATCAGCGGTTTTAGATACTGGCAGCGTGCCGTCTGAACACTCAGCAGCGAATGATGCGGCCGGAATGCGCAGGCAACTCAATGTTTTCCGGTGCGTCGCTTTCGCCATCGGGACCGATCAACGTCGCACGTCCTCCTGCGGATGGCATCGCGGGAGTCGGAACCACTTGCGGCATATCGCCGGTGTTCAACAGCAGATAGAAAACACCCTGATGGGCCTGTGCAACGAGGGTGTGGATCGCCGTGTCATGCATCAGGCTTCCGGCAAGGGGCGGCTCATTGTCCGATGCGTTGTCCACTTCCATCCCGACGTCTGCGACGATGCGAAATAGTCTCCCGCTATCCTCATCGAGGAGGTTCATATCGTCCGATAAGAGCAACATCCCGCCTGAGATCGCGATCGCGGCAGCGAGCGCGAAACGTTCCTCGCGCGACAGCCGGGTTTCGCTCACCCGCAGCATCAGGCAGTCGGGGTCATTGAGCCACAAGCGGCGATGCATAAAGCTGCGCGCCAAAATTCCGTCAATAGCCAGCCTGGTCCCCGGTTCGACATCGCCTCCCCAGTACGGTGCGACATCGGGACCGATTCGCATCCCATCTACCACGCCGACCGCGGGGCCGAGCGGGCAACCACACCCCAGGATAAATGTTTCGTCGCCGGCGCCGCGCCGAATAGTCTCGAGGCCGCGCCGCAGTGTCTGAGCGCGCGTAAGGCTCGGATCGTAGCGGCGACCTTCAGCGGCGGCGGCGAACAGGAAGTCGAGTTTCAGATATCCGTAGCCGAATTCATGGACGAGCCGATGGAAAAGTTGCTCCTGGTGGCGACTAAACTCCGGGTGGCTCGGATCAAGCGCGTAGGCGGACTTGTCCTCGCCAGCAGTCCAACTCTGGTTGTGAACGGCGCGTAGAGGTTCGCCAACTTTATTTCGAATGAACCAATCCGGATGTTCTCGCCCCAAATTTGAATCGCGTGTGGCTAGAAACGGGGCCGTCCACAATCCTGGCGTGAAGCCCGCTTCACGAATCTCGTCAGCTATCCTTTTCAGTCCGCTCGGAAATTTGGCATTGGTCTGGTCCCAATCGCCCAGCGCCGCCTGAAAGCCGTCGTCGAGCTGAACTACATCAACAGGAAACTCGAGGTGCAACTCCCGTAACTTTTGCAAATTTAAGCGCAGCGCATCTTCGCTAATCGCGTCGAAAAAGTGATACCAGGAACACCAGCCGCGCTGGTAAGGTGCATCAACCCGTGCACTCATGTGGTTGCCGAGCAGTTCGGCCCATTGCGCCGCCATCCGCGCCGCATCTTGATCCGAACGCCAGTAGGCGAGCGGTTCGACGTCAAACATCTCCCCAGGCCGCAGCCATACGCCATCGAACAGGGCGCGCGCGGTTACGCGGTTGGGCGAGATTACGGTTAGGGTCGTGAATTGATTGGCCGCGCCGGTAAAGCCGCAAAGAAAGCGTTCGCGCGACGAGTCACTTTCGACAATCGTGAACAGCTCCGAAGTCGCGCTCTCCGGGGCACTTTCCAGCCGTTCCGCTTCACTTTGATGGCTGATGCGGGTGAGTAATGATCTCGTTTGCGCAGACGCAGCATGGCCGACGGCGGCCGGGTAGGAGGAGCTCCACGATTGGTAGCCATGCTTGAAAAATCGGGCGGGCGAAGCCGGGTCAAATCCAGTGTCAAGCTCGAAGGCAAGCCATCTCAGCCGAACCGGCCGGCCAGTTTGGTTTTCCACTCTCGCATGGACGATATCAGCGCCCGAAGTCGGTTCCGCCCGCTCCGAAAGCACGATACCGTCCTGCTCTCTGCGACCCTCTCCAGCAAGTCGCAGCACCCGCTCCGTCCCCGTCGGATCCTGACAGTATAAGTGGGACTCGCGAATCATCGTTCCGCTAGGTTAGAAGGGCTGGAGCGAGGCGCGCAACTGTTTCCAAACAGCATACGAGTGCCCTCCGACCCAGACTTTGCCGATGCCTGCTCGTGCTGATCGAACGGGACTCCGTTTGAACTGCCTACTTAGCCTAGCTAAGCTAAGTTTATGATGACCAACATACACCAGGCAAAAAGCCAGCTCTCGCGCCTTCTCGAGCGCGCTCTGGCCGGCGAAGAAGTGATCATCAGTCGGGCAGGCAAACCCATCGCCAAACTGGTGCCCTATGCGCAAAAGAAGCAACCGCGGCGACTGGGAATGTTGAAAGGCAAGATTAGAATCGCGCGCGATTTTGACGAGCTACCCGAGGAACTCGCGGCCACGTTTCGAGGCGAGACTGAATGAAGCTGCTCCTTGATACACATGTATTGCTCTGGGCACTGACTGAATAGTGCTAAACTGGGTCGCAGGCTACGTAAAGAGATCGTCGATCCTAATAATGACATTTTTGTCAGTGCTGCCAGTGTGTGGGAGATTGCGATTAAGAAGCGCCTTGGCAAATTATCCGTGCCCGAGAATGTACTTGAATTTATCACAGGCTCGGATTTTGCTCCGTTGCCCATAAACTTCGCCCACGCCATGGCAGCTGGTGCGTTGCCACTGCACCACACCGATCCGTTCGATCGCATGTTAATCGCGCAAGCGCGCCAGGAGAATCTTTTAGTGGTTACCAGAGACCGCCGCTTCGAGGCTTATCAAGTAGAACTGATGAAGTCGTAGGCGCCCAGCGATGCGGCCGGGCGTCTAGATCAACGGATCTGCCAGAGTTTAGTAGCCAAGTGGGCGTCCCTAACTAAGTGCTCGCGGCCGCGGCCCTTCTGAACGTGGGGCAAACCCAGGCGCTCGCCGCGCGGTTCGGGTTGACCCGGAAGCATTTATCGACCCAACCAGTTGAATCGTTCAGGCTAGCTACTAAAGGCTCAACGCCGGCAAGTGCATGACCGAGTTCTATCAGACGCCGCTGGAATCGTGCGGCAAGTCGCGGGAATACGAGCGCACGATCGACAGAAATGAATCCAAGAGAAAGATCCACATCACATTACCTCTCGGGCTTCTACACACCATCTCCGCGCAGTCGTCCGCGGCGCCTCCGCCAAACAAAATTCCCGAGTTGCATGTTAACTCGCGGCGTGGCGAAGAGCCGTGCGCAGAAGCGCTAAATTCATTCAAGACTTATCGGACCTGCCGAATTCGCGGCCGACAACAGGATTGATTGTTGCGACCTCTTGCCATATTCAGGGTTATTGAATGGTGAAGCCAGCAATGCGTCGCGGACGACGCGAGGACATTGCTGGCGTTTATCACATAGTTGGAAACGTTATGCGCCTACCGCGGCCGCGCGCTTCGTCTCGTCGGCGGCGGAAGGTGGCGTGACCTTGTAGAGCTTTTCCGAGTTCTCCCACAGGATTTTGCGGCGCACCGACTCGGCGCAGTCAGACAGACCGCCCTTGATGCGGGCGTGTACTTCTTCGCCGTAAAGCGATGTCGGATGGGGAAAATCGGTCTCAAACAAAACGTTGTCAACTCCAATCTTATCGATCAGGCGGCGGGGCGCCGTCTGCTCGAACCAGTAACAAGCGTAGACGTTGCGCGCGAAGTACTCGGACGGCAGCCGATCGAATTCCGGATGCTCTTCCGCTACGCTATTACCCTTGAATTGGTAATCGAGCGCTTCGAGCATGAAGGGAATCCAGCCGATGCCACTTTCGACCGAGACGAACTTGATCTGCGGATAGCGCGCCAGCACTCCGGACATTAACAGATCGTTCAGTTGAAGGCCGTTGCGCAGGAAAATATCGACCGCCAGCTCCGTAAAGGCCGCCATCTGGCCGTAGGCCGCTATTCTACTTTTCACCAGCCCCTCGGTCATATCGCCCGATCCGATATGGAAGCTGAGCGGCAGATCCAGCTCGACTGCTGCTTCCCACAACGGATTCCAATGCGGTTCACCGAGCAGCGGCAAGCCGTAGTATTGCGGCTCACCGGTAAACAGAATCCCTTTGTGACCCATCGTGGCGCAGCGGCGCACTTCCTTCACCGCGGCGGCGACGTCCCAGAACGGGATCGAAGTAATCGGCAATAGTCGGCGCGCGTCGGCGGACGCCCACTCGCTCTGCCAATCGTTGTAGATCCGCACACAGGTGAGCATCAGTTCGGGGTCATCCAGCTTCAGGAACTGTTGGGCGCCGAACCCGCCAACGTTCGGGTACATGACCATCGCCCAGATGCCCATTTGGTCCATGTAGTTCAGCCGCGCCTTTGCGTTGTATGCTCCGGGGTGCATCTCCTCATAGTTTTTGGGCGGCTTGTTGAAACTCCCTACCCCGGCGGTAGCGGTCAAGCCGACGCTCGCCAGGCCGCGGCTCGCGCCGACCACCCATCTCATGGTTCCATCGGCATCGGTTTCGATGCGTGGCACGCGGTCGCGCATCTGAGCAGGTGCACGGCTGGTCCACAAGTCCGGCGTTTCGGTTACGTGGGTATCGGCATCAATGATTGTATAGCTCATATTATCGCTCCAGCTTGCTTGTACGACAGACGATCGCTTTGTGTCTATGGTACTGAATTGGCGGCACCGGCGCTTACAAAAGTTCCAGCGTGCTTCCCGTCTGTAATTTCCCCCGCACGAGGCTGTCGAGCAATTCGGGGACGGTCTTCATTATTACCTGTTGAGTCTTCTCCGTCATCCTGAGACCGGCCGAGCGGATACGAGGCCGTTCGAAGGATACTACTGCGCTGCGCTCATGAGGACTCAACCGCGGGAGCTTCGGACAAAATCGCTTCGCGTTGATCCCTCCACATCGCCGCCAGAAGAATGCGGCTCCGGTCGGGATGACAAAACGGCCGCGGATATAGAAACTGCAAAGGGGTGACATTGTCACCCCTAACAGCGAGCGCACCAAAAACTTATATTCAAAACCAGCACGTCCGCTGACCTCTGCCGGAGCTGCGGCCCGATGAACCTTACGCCTGTTCCTTTCCTCACCACTGATGAAGCCTCGTTGAGTTTTATGCCGCGAGGATAGATTCGGATAGATTCGGATAGATTCAACCCGTAGATGGCCGCGGATGAAAATCATGCACTGACTGCGGCCCCGCTTCTCACCAGGGGAAGCGCAGTGGAGGCGGTGAGCCGAGGCCGAGCGAAGCAGGCCGAAGCCCTGAGCGAAGCCGAAGGGTCAGGAGTCTGCGGTGTGCGCATTACAATGAAAGCCACCAATTTCAAGCTTGAGAGTTTGTGAATGAATTGGAAAAAAAGAACTGGCGGGCGTCTACCACTAATCGCGCCGCGTAGATCCTTTTGGAACGCACCTCGCAGACTCGTTTGCTCGGCTTCACTTGGTTCCGCCTGATGCGACACGGCCTAGCAGCCGCTCGGCCGGCTCAGAGTTTGTGAGCGAATCGGCAAAACCGCTTTATCTCGCGAAAAAAGATGAGCATTTTCAAGGGCCAACTCTGCGCAAAATCGATTCGCTCACAAAGTCTCAGGATGACAAACCAGCCCCCGATGGTGCTACGCACATGAAGCCCCTCGTCCGCTTAGTTGCGGGAGAGGGCAAGCGGCGCGGCTCTTGCGCTTTTTTCGCAAGAGCTGTGATGCGGTGAGGGTTCTGGTGGTTTGTGTCTGTGCGATGCGATGCGCTAGAAGGCAAGTAGTAGCAGGAGGGTGATGCCGTGAAACTCGAGAACAAGGTCGCGAGGAATGGGTCACGCGGAGGCGGTCAGATTCGCCAAGGAAGGAGCACAGGTGGTTGTCGCGGAAATCGACGAAACCAGCGCGCGGCAGACCTTCGAGGAGATTGGCCGGCGCGGGCTGATGTCAATGACCGATATGGCCAGCGTCGCTGATATCAATGCGCTGGTGGATAAGACGATCGCCACCTTCGGCCGAGTCGATATTTTGGTCAACAACGCCGGGGTGACCAAGAGCCTCGGATTTTTCGAAGTGACCGAACCGGACTGGGACTGGATGTATTCGATCAATGCGCGCGGCCTGTTTTTCTGTATGCAGCGGGTTGCGAAAGACATGGTGAAGCAGAATTCCGGCAAGATAATCAATATCGCCTCCATCGCGGGCAAGGGCTTTCGCGGCACCTCCAACATCGCGTATGCCGGCACCAAGGGCGCGGTAATCGCGATGACCCGGATAGCGGCATCTCAACTGGCCCGTTACAACATCAACGTCAACGCGATTTGCCCCGGCGCGACCCGCACCCACCTCTACGAAACCATCCAGCAGGAAATGCTCGAGAAGCGCGGCATCAGCGCCGAGGAGGCTGACCGGCGCATGGAAGCGTCAATTCCTCTGGGGCGCGCCAATTCGCCCGACGAGATCGCCAATATGGCCTGCTTCCTGGCCTCGGATGAATCGAACAATATCACCGGCCAGTCGATCAACGTCGACGGGGGCCTGGTGTGGGATTAAGCAACATTATCTGCCTGTCATGCACAAACCACGGAGCGTCAATGGCCGGCTCCGATAACGAAAGAGCCCCACCGGCAATCTCTCCGCCGCTGGTGGCGCGCGAGTTAGTGTAATCAAGTCGCGTGGCGGATGCGCACAGTCATCTCAAGTAAGCCGCGACATCGGAGCGGCAGCTTATGACCATTAGTGGAGACCGTTTTGGTCGAAGCGTTGAGCCGAGGCCCGGCATAACCGGCCGAAGCCCTGAGCACAGCCGAAGGGAAACGAGTCCGCGAGGTGCGCATAGAAAGAGATCGCTGAACAAACTTTTTTTCCAAGAGGACAAGACATGGCAGACTTCGATACAGTCATCAAAGGCGGAACGATTGTCGACGGAACCCTGGTTCCCCCCTATAAAGCCGACATCGGCATCAAGAACGGCAAAATCGTCAAAATTGGACGTCTGAACACCAGCGACGGCAAGCAGGTCCTCGATGCGAGCGGCCTCATCGTCGCTCCCGGTGTCATCGACCTCCATTGCCATTACGACGCGCCCATTCATTGGGATCCAACCTGTTCGATTGGCAGCTGGCACGGTGTCACCTCGGTGACCAACGGCAACTGCGGCTTCGGCTTCGCCCCGGTGCGGCACAAGGACGCCGATCGTTCGATGCTGTCGATGGAGCGCAACGAGGCGATTCCTTACGAGGCGATGAAGGCGACCATGCCGTTCTCATGGGAGACCTTTCCCGAGTGGATGAACCATATCGATCGCCTGCCCAAGGCGGTCAATATGATGCAACTGGTGCCGGTTACCCCGTTGGTCAGCTATGTGATGGGCGGCTGGGACGAAGCGAAGAGCCGCCAGCCGAATGAGCAGGAGATGGCCCGCACGGTTCAGGTGCTCGACGAGGCGATGGCATGCGGGGCAAACGGTTGGGCGGCTCAGCGTCTAACCGGCTACGGCGCCTCGGTGCAACGCGATTACGACGGCACGTTGATGATCTCCGATATGATGTCGGATGAATTCTATCTGAAGCTGGCCAAAGCGCTGGCCAGCTACGAGCGCGGCACCATCCAGTTCGCGCAAGTATCAGGGGCGATCGACGAAGGCGTCGAGGCCCCGCGGCGCGACGTCGACTTCGGCGGACAGCTCTCGCAAGCGAGCGGCCGGCCTTTGATCTTCAATGCCATCGCGGCAGTGGATGATCGGCCGCAGGTGTTCCGGACGATGCTGAGCGTAATCGACGAATATAATAAAAAGGGCGTCCCGCTAGTTGGCCATGCGGTAACGATTCGCGCCAACTTCCGCTTTACGTTCAAAGAGCAGTGGAACTTGTTCGACAACGTTGATGCGTGGCGCGAGGCGACCTTGGGCACGGCGGAAGAGCGGATGGCGAAGCTGGGCGACCCGGCCCTGCGCCAACAGATGAAGGATGAATATGACCGGACCAAGCAGCCCAAAGTGCTGGGCGACATCGCCGATTTCGTCTGCCGCAAGATCTCGCGCTCTGACTTGAGGAGCAAGTACGCCGACCGCACGGTGCGGGACATCGCGCGGGCGGAAAACAAGCACGTCATCGACGCGCTGCTTGATGTATCAGCCGCCGATGACTGGAAGACCGTGTGGCTTACGCCGACCCGGAATCAGAGCCCCGAGAACTGCAAGGAGCTGCTGAGCCATCGCACTGTCGCCGGGTTTTCTGACGGTGGCGCTCACACAAAATTCCAGAACCTCGGCGCTTTCCCGACCGATTTGCTGACCTGGATGGTGCGTGACACCGGCTCTATCACGCTGGAGCAGGCGCATTATCACTTGAGCTATATGCCGGCCTGGGTAGCGGGGTTCAAGGATCGGGGCAGTATTCGCGAGGGGATGGCGGCCGACCTGATGATTTACGATCTCGCCAGGCTGGCGATTAAAGAGCCGGAGACCGTGTTCGACGTTCCACCAAACAATGATTCGCGGCTGGTGCAGCGTCCCGAAGGCTATCGCTGGATCATGGTCAATGGCCAGGTGACGTTCGAAAATGGTGAGAGCACAGGCGCGTATCCAGGAGTCCTGGTCCGTAGCACCTGAGGTACAGTTGGGACGTAAGTGATAGGTTGGCGCTGCCGGCATACCCAGAGCGGCCAGTTCGCGAACCGCCGACACAAAGCGGGCGGACGGTGCGGGACACCGTCCGCCCTATTGCTTTTCCCTGACTACCCGCCCCATTGCCCTCGCAGTGAGCATGGCTCGCCGTGAGTATTGGCGGAGGCACCCCCTCCCTGCCCTCCCCCATGTCAAACAATGGGGGAGGGGACAAAACTCAGAACGCGGTCCTTATCCCCTCCCCCGTTGTTTGGATACGGGGAGGGTAAGGGAGGGATGCAGAGAGCGCTCGGGAGTGCATCACACCTTGACCTCCTCAGAAGAAAGTTTTTTCCGGGCGCTCTCTTGGTAGGTCCCGTTGACGAGTGAAGACAGGAGTCCAGGTGCGATGACGCACGATGCGTCCATGTGCCACCCACGATCACGAGGGCGGCGAGCTATGGCTGCGCCGCTCGGGCTTGTCCGGCGACTCTGCTCAGAGGGCGAATCCGTACAGCCTCGCCGTATTTTCTCGAATTATCTTGCGGCGGTCATCCTTGGGTAGCGCCTGGAAGTCGCGTTCCGCGACTTCGCGCGAATGAGGCCACGTAGCGGCCTGATGCGGATAATCGGTTGACCACATGAAATTGTCCCGGCCCGCCGGAAAATGACTGTACGTCCGCAGCCCTTCCGGGTCGTCAATAAACGTCGCATACACCTGACGCGCGAAATACTCACTCGGCTTTAGTGATAATTGGATCGTGTAGCCTTGCTTCCATCGCCGATAATATTTGTCGGCACGCTCCATCAGAAACGGTACCCAGCCGATATCATTTTCGGCGGAGACGATTTTCAAGCGCGGAAACCGCTCCAGCACGCCGCCGAATATAATAGTCAGTATCGTATTCTGCACATCCAGGGTGCGTGCTACCGCCCTGGTGTAGAACAGACCACGATCGGTCTCTGCCAGTGTATCGCGCCGGGCGGTTCCCAGATGGAGCGACAGCGGCATCTCGTGCTCCTGCGCCACGGCCCATAACCGGTCATAACTGGGAAAATGATAGGGGCGATCGTCGGGCGGCGCCGCCCAAATCAAGGCACCCTTTAAGCCGATTTTCCGGCAGCGCACGAGTTCCTCCGCGCCTTCATCCGGATCGTACAGCGAGATGAGCCCGAGGCCGGCGAAGCGGTCCGGCGCATAGCCGACGAACTCCGCCAGCCAGTCGTTGTAGGCGCGAAAGCACGCTTGCTGAAATTCAGGTTCCTCGATTCGGAATAATGAAAAGCCGAAGGTGGTGTACAGCACCGCGCATTCGACCCCGTCGAGCTCCATATCTTTAAGCCGCGCGGCGGGCTCCCATCCGCCCGGCAGCGCGCTCTCGAGGCCCGATTCCAGGAATTTTTCGTCAAACGTCCTGCCGGCGGCAAAGACCCCGGCGACCCGCATATAATTGCGCTCGTCGATGACGAAAAATTCGCCCTTCTGCCCTTTGAAGTTGCGAACAAAACGCGGCGCGCGGTCGCGAAAGCGCCGATCCAGGCGTTCCGCCCACAGCCCCGGAGGCTCGCACATGTGAGCATCCGCATCCATAATTTTGTAAGAATCCATGGCAGTCGACTCCTGACCATTGGCACGTGCGTCCAGCCCGCGCATCTGTGCCGGTACGGACGAAGACACAGGCCGGAAACCTGTGCCACCTTTATCACAGAGACAATTTGCTCATTAGCGCGCCGGCCGCGCCCGACGCAAGCGCAGCGCTTCCGAGGTTGGCTTACACCAGGTGGACGATAGCTCAGCTGAGCCTCACCCGGGCGGAACGGGGTGGAGCCGCTTAGCGGAGGCTGAGGCGCAGCCAGTCGAAACTCATAGCGGAGCCGAAGGGAGGCGAGTCTCTGGTAGCCTAGCAGGGTGCGGAAAAAGGCCTTCCTCACCCTGCTCCCCCTCTGTGTAATCTCCCACAAAGGGGGAGGACTAAACTAAAGGAAGCCAGCTTCATCGCAGGGTGCGGAAACACTTTCATAAGCAATAGGGGTTTCCGCACCCCGCTAAGGCGTCCGCGACGCGCGCATCGAAACCGAGCGCCCCTCGCCCGGTACTTGCTCGGTCATCCCGAGTGCCTGCCCATGGGGCACGATCGTCACCTTCTGCACCGGGTCAGCCGCCGGAGTGAACCACGCGACGATCGCGTGACCCGCCTCGTGATAGGCGACGAGCCGCCGCTCCTTGGGGTCGATGAGCTGCCGATGAGCCGCACCGAGGCGGATTTTGTCATGCGCCTCTTCGAAATCGGCCATCGTGACCACTCTCGCGTTGCGGCGAGCGGCGGCCAGGGCCGCTTCGTTGCACAGATTGGCGAGGTCCGCGCCGCTGAGACCGATGGTCATGCCGGCCAAGGTCACGAAATTTACGTCATCCGCGAGGCGCAAGTGGCGCGTATGAATGTGCAGAATTCCCTCACGTCCCTTGCGGTCCGGTAATCCGATCACAACCTGGCGGTCGAATCGCCCTGGACGCAAAAGCGTCGCCCGCTCGGTTGCGAGAGAAGGTAGGGTGAGAGTTCTGTTCGGCTTACGCTGCGGGCGCCGCTCGCACCGTCATCATCGGTGGTAGTGGATTCACGCACGACGCGCTCGGCGACACTTCCCAGCGCCCGGCTCCTCTCTCGTCAACGAACTGGGCGAGGGATGCACAGGACATAACTGAGGCGCCGCCCTCACCGGTCTGCCAGCGGGAGCGTATCAGGTCGCGGGCGCGATGTGCCTATTGCTCGAAAAAGCGGCGCGGATTATCGACCATCATCGTGTTGATCTTTTGATCCGGCACCCCCGCTTTGCGCAGAGCCGGCAAAATATTTTTAAAGATGTGAGTCGGTTCCCAATTCTTGATAGTCTCCATTATCTCCGGCGGCAGGCCAAGACCTCGCCCCAGGATGCATGCGACTGAATCGTGTGAAAGGACGATCTGTCTGTCGAAGCCTACTCCTAAAAGGCCGATGAGAGACGCCACGCGTAATCGATCCGGCTGCAGAAACTCCAGCCCGAAGCGATCGAATCCCAGGTAGCATCCGCGATCCAGCATGGCGGTGTGGTAGCGCAGGTCGGCGGAACCGCAGCTATGGCCGATAATTACTTTGAAAAGATCGACCCCCTCTGATTCAAAAATATCGAGTTGCTCCCGCCCCATCGTACCGTCATCAGTATGCGTCGTGATGGGTGCGCCAGTACGTTTTGAGGCGCGCGCCGCCGCCCGCAGGCATTTTTCCTCATATTCAGTGATATGGTCCTTGCCGGTTGCGCATTTGATCAAGGCAGCCTTGATCCCGGTCTCACCGACTCCCTCGGTCAACTCTGCAGTGTAGATCTCGGCGATTTCGTCG
>WNFD01010088.1_pt1 | contig 17611 bp, 7 predicted proteins | sample 5400491 | NCBI WGS metagenome assembly WNFD01 (sample SAMN13153343, study PRJNA577476) | soil metagenome | isolation source: 120 cm saprolite under Douglas fir tree site 2 hole 2 replicate 2 | place: USA:California | collected 2015-04-18 | reverse complement strand
GAGGCTTCCGACCACATCACCTGAACGGTTGTATAGATCTGTGCGTTGGCCTCCGCGAGGTCAAGGCACAGAGCATAATCTCGGTTAAGCTCCAACGCCGACGGGCACTGCACTGACGCACCGTCTTCGCTAATGTCTAAGATCTCGCTCAGATCAAGTACCAACCCCTTCGACATGCCGGTGAAACTAGCGTATGCGGGTGTATGCACTCGGTGTCGCACGCGACGCCGCCGGTTTAGCCATGGAGACTGCAAGTCGGGGGTCATAGCGGCCATAGGGGTAACAAACCCAAATGCTTGTGGTACATATTACCCTGAGACGGTGAAAAAGGAAGCAATAACAAAAAATGGGAGAGGCATGGGAAGGCTGAAGTCGGTGACGAAACATTAGAAACCAGCCAGGTGAGGTCAAGCCGACTGAAGGGGCGGCTTGAGGCTGGTCGCCGGGTGGGTTCGGACTTTCAGTTCGCCGCCGTCGCCGCGTTATCCGGAAAGGCGCGCAAAACGAGCCTGATGCAGGCTGGAGATACGGGAAATAGCAGCCACCATCAGGCTGGAAAGCAGCTGCATAGTAACCACGTCCCGGTGGTCAAAAGCACACGGGGATGACGAAAGCACTTCGAAAACGCCCAGGGTGCGCCGGTAGTGGCGCAGGGGAGAGACGAGGATGGAGCGGACTCCCAGGCGCCGGCTCAAGATCGAGTTCGGCAGTATGAAGCTCGGCTTCTTCCGGCGCCGGAGCAGCTCGAAACCCAGACGCTGGGTGCGTAGCATTCGCCACGCGGAGCTGGCTGCGAAGGGCCACAGACGGTATCCGAGAGCTTTGACTGGCGGCGCTCAATAGCTCGGGATCGGGGACGGTTCGCAATAAATCACGGACCAGTTGGTCCAACTCAATATCGGTAATGAGGTGTGCGGTCTGCTGGTTTCGCAACGACCCACCCAAAACGCGAGACAGGCTCAGCAATGCGCGGCTCCCGCAAGCCAGGCAATGCGGAGTGCTATTGGTGCTGATAAGTTCACATTCGGCGCAAAAAGTAGCCGCTTGTAAAGGTACGAAGTTTGCGTGCCGGTATTTTGATACGTCGGTCCTGCTATTACCGAACAACATTTCCAGTCCTCTCAACCAAGGCGAAAACGTCAAGATAAACAGGCGGCAGCCAAGGCAGAAAGTGACCGCAGAGGTTCCTCACTGTGCAAAAGATGGTTTATGGCAAGGGCAACGGATGTCGAGGGCACTGTCTGCAGGAATTTGCAACCTTTTCGCCACCTCACGCGGGTCTCACTGAACCGCGCTAGACTATGTTGTTCACCCGTACATCGAAGGACGGCTATTCTCCTGTCCACACCGCGATCGCGAGGTCTTTGTAGATATTTCCTTTTGGTGACTTAGTTTTTGCGGAGCGTCGCTATGGGCGGAACCGTGGCGGCGAACTGCTGGGTCTCGCAGAGACCAGTGTTCGCCACGTAGGACTGGCCTTTCTCCCTGCTCTAAGGGGCAGGGCTTGGTAGCTTGATCTGCATCGCGGGGTCGCCAAACAAAGTGTATGTTCGACGAACCCCAGGATCACCAATGTGCGACTTCGCCTTAAGAATTGATTCTCCCAGGGTTGGCCGCGCCGAATTGAACGTGTCTTTGACTACGAGTTTGTCAAGTTCAGTCTGAGGCGGAGACTGGTTCAAACCGCTCGAAGCCAGGACGGCCACGCCCCCACCGTTGGGCGCGAGCAGTAACGTGACTGCAAGCGGCTGGGCGTAGACATCCTGGAAGAATCCGTTTAAACAATCCGTGATGAGGAACACCGGCAATTGTGAGCCATTGGTCAGTGACGCCACCGTCGCAGTGTCAAACAGATCTTCGCCCGACCACTGTTCTTCCGAGCCGTGTCCGATATAATTCACCAGCAACTGGCCGGAGTTGATCGCAGCGAGAATGTCCTGTGGGGCGGCTGCGCTTCCAACCTGGCTGGTGAAGACATCTGTTATCTGAAAGGTTGTGGGTAACTGCGCCTGAACCGCGAGGCTATCTTGGCTGAAGTTCTCCGTGTCGTTCTGATCCGCCACCATTAGGGCCTGCCGGGTCCACGGGCCATCGGTGGAATGGCCTTCATAGGCAACGATCTTTCCAATTACAGTCTTCGCTTCATCCGCGCTACCCACCGGAAGGCGACCGGTAGCAATGGTCGGCATGCCGCTGTCGTTGAAGTCAGAGAACCAGTCATCCGACGCCGTCATCAGGGTAGAGGTCGGCACAATCTTCGTCGGAACCAAGTCCAGGTGGCCGAAGCCGAGATAGTTGCGAGGATCAAGCGAGGCACGCCCGTTGAGCAATAGATACTTGGGAACTGTCTTCCAATTCCTGACCGCGGATTTCAGGAATTGCCGGATTACGGTTGGGTTGCGTTCGCCGAAGTTGAACTCGTCATACAAGTCGCCGATGAGTGCTACTTCTGCGGACTTGCCGTATGCCCGGTGAGAGTGCACCAGGGGTTCGAGCGCTTCCGCTAAATCTTCATGCGAAATCATCACAATCTCGGCGCCGGGTTGCGCGCGATGCCAGTGTGAGGGATGATTCGCCCGCACCGCGCTTGGGGATGCTATGCGATCGTCAGCCATAGCCAGTATCGTATGGCGAACCGGTGCGTCGAGGTTTGTGCTTGACCACGGCACCGGCAACTGGAGTTCGTACTTGCCGTCCTTCGACGTGACGTGTGGTGTGAGTTCGACGGGACGATCGGGATCCGTAATGTCGAGAACAATGGTCGGCGGGTTGTCGAAACCAGTCACTTTGATCTCATCACCCGCCCGTCCGGTAAATTTCAATTTATCGGACTCCGCCACGTAGGAGTGCGGATACGCAATCCGGATATGGTCCACCACACTGGTGTCGTATGCTCCATTTTGCGCCGTGAGAGTGACAGTATTGTTCCCGTCCTGGAGCAGGCCCGCTGCCACAGCCATGCGGAATCTCCCTTTGTCCTGCCCCTTGAAAGTAACGTCTCCGAGCGTAATTCCGTTCAGCGCGACCGAAACATCGTGCGGAAAGCCGGCAATCACACCCTGCAGAACGAGCTCAAGACTTGCCGGCTCAGTCGAAGTCTTATCAAATTGAGGCAGACGCAGCACCTGATCAACCGGCGTCGTGGAAACGAATGAACCGAAGAAGTTGTCACCGTTCGGTGTAAGTAATGCCGTAAAGTAGACACTGCGCTGCCGCAACTCAACCGCAAACGGGAAGCTTTCCGGGGGCTGGCTCGATCCCGCGGATGCCGCTATCCGTCGAATGCGGGCACCGCTTCCCTCCCCCGCCACTAACCAGTAGACTCGTGTGCCCGAGTACAGCGTATCGATGCCAGTTCCATAGAAGTTGATGGCCGCCTGCGGCCCGAAGCCGCCCGGGCCGGCGGTTGCACTCGTGATCTGAATTGGCTGTTCCACAGCTTCCGCGAACAAACGCAGCGATCGAGGATCCACATCAGGGTCAAGCCCAGCTTTCACGAGGTCGGGCTGAGCGACCCGGTACCATCCCTCGTGCCTGACCAGGATCTTGACCGCAGGATGGGCAGCCAGTTCAAACTGCTTTTTAACTTGATTGCTGGTCGGCCCAGACGTTTGCGGGACGTTCTCGACGGGATGGCTTTCAGACGCTGTGGGAGCCTGCTCCTGGTTTAGTTGGCTGAACATCGGCGCCGGAGCTGCCACCGATCTATCGGCTTGCTGGGTACTCGTGGGAGCATTCGCGAAGACGGGTCCATGCATGGTGCGAGCACCATTTACGTCCACATCTTCGAGCCAATATCCGCCAGCGGCTCTCCCTGCGAACGGATCAATCCAAGCGTATGTTCTGCCGGAGTGCTTGGGTAGAGCGCCTCGCATCGTTAGTGCCGAGCCGGCAATCAACGAGGGATTCAGGAGGATTCGGTTCCCGTTCTCTTCGCGATAAACATTGAAGCCAAGGTTGTGCGATTCTCCACCAGTCTTCCAAGTCAGCACAACCCTGGGTGCGCCATTCTTATCAGTTCCGTAATGGGCCGCGAACGACTGCAGATGAATTGCGGTCGCGGCGGTGATCGTCTCCGTCTGACTGGAGGAATTATTGAGCGGAATCGGATCGGTCTGGTCAGCATTCACTGAGGCGGTGTTGGTTATCACGCCAGCCGCCCCTGCAAGCGTGAGGATTGTAACCGTGGCAGTACCACCGTTCACCATGGTTCCCAGAAGACAAGTCACGGTCCCGTCAGCTTCGGAACACGGGCCCGTTGGGGTGGCCGAGAGATAGGTCAGGGTCGCGGGCAACGCATCCGTCACCGTTACATTGGTTGCCGAAGCTGGGCCATTGTTGGTTATTGCCAGCGTGTAGGTAAGAGTGTCTCCCTGGGGCACAGTCGGGCTTGGCGTTGCCGTCTTCACAATCGCCAGGTCTGCGCTGTTCGCATTCGCGACAATCACGCTGGCTGTGGCACTGTTCGTCGTAAGACCAGGAATTATGTTGGTTGCCGTCGCCGTGGCGGTTTCTGCAATGTTGGTTCCCGAAGCCGTGCCCGCGTTGACTTGGAGCACCATAGTGAAATTCGCGGTAGCGCTCAGGGCGAGGCTTGCAATGGTGCATGTGATCGTACCTGTGCCGCCCACTGGAGGTTGAGTGCCACATGTCCAGCCTGCTGGAGTGCTAATCGATTGGAAATTCGTATTTGGCGGAGTGGTCTGCGTGAAGCTGACCGTTGTAGCTGCGGCCGGTCCGTTGTTGGTTACGCTTTGGGTGTAGGTGACATTGCTTCCAGCACTCACCGATACTGGCGAAGCGGAATTGCTGGTGATCAAGTCTGCCTGTAATGCAGTTGCAACGACATCCGTCGCGGTGGCGCTGTTGTTACTGGCATTAGGATCAGTCGTGGAGGAACTGATGCTGGCGGTATCCGTGATCACAGTTCCGGCAGGGGTTCCTGCACTCACGGTCACCACGACTGGAAAGGTTGCAGTTCCTGGCGCGAAGCTGGAATTGGTACAGCTAATCGTCGCGCCGAAAACACACGCCCAGCCCGGCGGGACAGGACTCAGAGAAAAGAATGTGGTGTTTGCTGGCACCGCTTCCGAGAAGCTGGCATTTGTGGCGACGCTGGGTCCGGCGTTGGTTACCACTTGTGTGTAGGTAATGTTGGTGTTGGCCACCACGGGAATTGGGCTCGCCGAATTGGTCACGGAAAGGTCAGCGGAGCCGGCCACCTGAACGTTGGCAGAGGCATTATTGTTGAGATTATTCGGGTCGGTGGTTGTCGCGCCGACGGTCGCGGTGTCGCTGATTGTAGAGCCTGATGCTACGTTCGTATTCACCTTCACCACGAAAGTAAAGTTCGCAGTGGCATTAACGGCTAAGGTAGGAATGGTGCAAGTGTAGGGTACTGAAGAAGTGCACGTCCATCCGGCTGGCCCGGTCAGCGACACGAACGTTGTATTTGCCGGAACCGTTTCGCTTAAGGTGATGGTGCTTGCAGCCGCTGGCCCAGCGTTAGTTACGGTTTGCGAATACGTAATGTTTTGGCCGGCGTTCACCGGGTTCGGGCTGGCCGAATTGGTCACGCTGAGATCGGCTTGTCCCGCTGTCGCTACGCCGATATTTACGGTGGCGGAGTTGTCGTTGGGGTTTGTGTCAGATGTGGCGGAGGCAGCGGTGGCCGTATCTGTGATTATCGTGCCTGAGGCCGTACCTGCATTTACATTGACCACTACTGGAAAAGTGCTAGATGAACCCGGCGCCACACTGGGGTTCGTGCAACTGATTGATCCTACCGTCGTGCAGGTCCATCCTGCCGGCACGGGGCTGAGCGACACGAACGTCGTGTTCACCGGAAAGGCTTCGGTGAAGGTTGCGCTGGTGCAATTACTGGGACCGCCATTGGTCACAACCTGCGTGTAAGTGATGTTAGCGCCTGCGGCGACCGGACTCGGGCTTCCACTGTTCGTTACCGTCAGATTGCAGGCCATCCGGACACTCGTAACAACCGTCGTGTTGTTATTGCTCGAGGTGGGATCGGTCGTTCCGGAGGAGGAGATGGAAGAATTTGCAGTAATTGTCGCTACGGACACGGTCGAAGCAAGGTTCACAACCACGATGATGTCCGCCGATGCACCCGCCGCAACGCTCGGGTTGGTGCAGGTCACTGAAGCGGTTACGGTGCACGTCCAGCCCGCGGGAGCAGAGACCGACACAAAAGTTGTGTTAGCGGGTATTGCCTCCGTGAAGCTGACCGTTGACGCCGCTGCGGGCCCATTGTTCGTCACGGTCTGCGTATAAGTGATGTTATTGCCAGCAATCACGGTCGCTGGTGTGGCAACAGTAGTGAGCGCGAGATCTGCCTGCCCCCCCAATGCCACCACGTCGGTTGCCGTGGCGGAGTTGGCTCCGAACGCCTGGTTCCCTGCGTTAACCGTGACTGTGTCCGTAATGACCGTCCCGCTGGCTGTGCCCAAGTTCACTGTGTAGAGGACGGTGAACGTTCCGGTCGAACCGGCCGCCACACTCGGGTTCGAGCAGGGGATCGCGGGAAATCCCGTACAGGTCCAGCCCGCAGGTGGCGTGACCGAGAGAAATATCGTATTGGCAGGTGTGGCTTCACTGAACGAAGCCCCGGTCGCCGCAATCGATCCAGTATTCGTAACAACTTGCGTGTAAGTAATATTGCTGCCCGCAATCACCGGATTCGGCGATGCGCTATTGGTAACCGTTAGCTCCCCGCCTGCAGTAGTCCCTACCACGGTGTTCGCTATCGCCGTATTGTTGGCGGAATTGGGATCATTGGCGGTGGAACTCACCGAAGCCGTCTCAGTAATAACCGTGCCGTTCGCGGTACCCGCATTTACCTTCACAACCAGAGAGAAGGTGGCAGAGGTTCCTCCAACCAGGCTTACGATTGAGCACACAACATTGCTCGATCCAGCGGTGCAGGTCCAGCCCGCAGGCGCTGCCATCGAAACGAACGTCGTATTGGCTGGAATTGTGGCTACCAGGGTGGCATTGTCGCCCGCGCTGGGCCCGTTGTCGGTAACGATCTGCGTATAAGTAATGTTGCTGCCGGCAGCGACTGGATTTGGCGATGCTGCATTGGTCACACTTATATCTGCGCTGGAAATAACATTGGCAACGTCGGTCGCGCTATCGTTTGCGAGATTGATCTCGCCACCACCGGATACGAGTGCGGTATTGGTTACAGTCGAAGGCGCAGTCTGCAATACGTTCGCGGTGAGAGTTATTGAGGGATAGCTGCTGCTTGCTGCCAGGCTGTCTGAACGAACGCAACTGAAAGTCTGAGAGGCAATTGAACAAGACCATCCAGCTCCCACGGCGCTTGCTGGAGTAAGGCCCACAGGCAGAGTGTCATTGACTGTGACCAAGCCGTTCGTGGCACCGAACGGGCTCAGGTTTGAAACCGGGACGCTATAGTTGGCGGTTGAGCCGCGAACGAAGTTGCCCACGTGACTCTTACCCAATGTCATGTCGGGCACGCAGTTGGCACCGGACTGAGTTCCCGAAATCTGAGTGATCGACGCACTCGTAATACTGGTGCCCGCATTGCCGGCCGTCGCGCCGTAGGAGACGCCCGGATTCAACGTCCTCCCGCTTGTTCCCCCCGCGACGTTAATGCTGGCAGCGGCCCCCGAGAGGATCACCGCACCTCCGCCGCCGCCACCGCCGGGACCGTGGCGATTAGCGAGACTAAATGCCTGAGCATCCCAAGCATCGCCGCCTCGGCCGCCCTGGGCCTGCACCGTGAGGCCGCCTTCTCCACCACTGGCCGAAAGAATAACGATGCTCCCGCCGGCTCCGCCGCCACCGCCCGCATCGTTAAGAGTTCCGTTATAGGCTGCCGCGCCGTTGGCCGTGACGGTCGCAGTTCCCGACAGACTGCCTGCCCGAATAATGATGATTCCACCGCCCGCCGCGCCGCCGCTCGCTTGGGTGTCTCCCGGCGAGTTGTTGCGCGTGCCCCCGCCGCCGCCGCCGCCCATCGCGACCCGATTCACAGTCGCAGGAAACAGCCCCCCACCTTCGCCTCCCGTGCTGAGATTGCTGCTCCAGGAATCGCCGCCAAAACCACCTGATCCGCCGTTGCCTCCTCCACCACCTCCGGCGTTCTGGCTGTTGCTCGCCGGGGCCGCATCGGTACCGCCTCCGCCGCCATTGCCCGGCGCTCCGCGTGCCATGCTGCCGTCTGTGCCAGCCACGCCACTCGGATAGTGCGTGGGCGTGTTCAAAAACGTCCCGCCTGATTCCACCCACGAGGGAGTCCCTGCGATTCCCTCACCCTTCGGCGCGTCAAATCCAGCACCTACGGCTGCTGCAGGCGCCGCCTGCCGAAAATCAGCATTGCTTCCTCCCGCGGCACCGCTCAACTGCATGCCGGCGCCGCCGCGGAAACCGAGCGCGTTCACACTCACAGTCTGCCCGGCTAGAGTCAGGGCTCCCGCGACATCCAGGACCAGAACTCCGCCGCTGGAGCCGTTCCACGCAGACGCTATTAACCCAGCACCCAAACTCGCGGTGGCATATTGGGGCACACGGACGACCTGATACGTGCTTTGTCCATTGGTGGCGCCCCAAACAGAGCTGTTGTAATTGAAGACCAAACCACCGCCCGCACCCGCGCCGGAAACCGGGACCGTGCCTGCTGCGACCGGCCCCGTGGCTTTTACAAACTCAAAGTTGCCAGCCTGATTGAGCAATGTGAATCCTGAACCCGTACTGCCGTTTCCATACGTGACATTGTTGCTGGTGTTGATGGTCGCATCCTGCATCTGGACGACAAGCAGAAGATCACCGTTGGCGATAGGAGCACCCGCGCCCGTTGGTGCGCCCACGGGAATAGACTTGGCTCCGGCGGCTACATTGGCTGTGCCCGGGTAGTAGGTGTTAATCACTCCCGTCAACCCGATTGCATTTCCTCCCGAAGCCGCTGTAGCACACACTGCCGACTGCACGGTGGCAATTGCCGTGAAAGAGTTGTTGCCTGTATTAGGGTCGGGCGGCGTGCCGGAATCGGCGATGGTCGCCGTGTTGGGTGCAGTCGCGCCACTGTTTAGAGGAGTCGGGAGTGTGCAATTGATTGGTCCTGTTCCCACACAGGTAGTTCCCGCGCTGGGCGTCACCGAAACCAGGGTCAAACCGGCCGGAGCCAATGTGTCGGTGAGCGTGACTGCATTCGCCGGCGATGGACCATTATTGGTGACAGTAATGTTGTAGGTTGTGTTCTGTCCCACAAAAACTGCGCTCACGACGCTCGTGGTGACCGATATGTCCGCAGTCGTCGGGTTAATGGAGACTGCACCGAGCGACCAATTCGAAGCACCGCTGAAAGTCTCTGAGATAGGCACGCTGGGAGCGCCTGATCTGGTGCTGCCTGTACCACGGACATCTGGCGGCGAGACCGGCAGCACAGCGCTGTCCGCGTTCCACTGCGAAACCTGAGGAGCCGGTATGGCAGCGGTTCGGTCGCCCCCGGTCGCCAAAGTATCGAAGACCATCCCGTTGACCACGCTGGGCACATCAAGTTGAGAGTTCGTTTGGGCCGCGCCATTGGCCGACACGAAAGTACCTATCGGCACAGTTTGATCGACGCCCGTGAACGTGGTTGCACCGGCGACCACACCGACCACCTGGACTACAGGAATGCTGACCGAGACCACGACGGGAAATGTGCCGTTGAGCGGATTCAAAAGCTGGAACATCTCTACGCGGCGCGTGTTGCCAGCATCATTGCCAGCGCCCACGAAGTTCATGGGCGTGCCGTTATAGGTGATTCCAACCAGGGCCGAGGTCGGAGCGTTCGTAATATTCAGAGAAACTCCAACAATCAAGAGCCGATTCGCAACGTTAGCTGTGGTGTGGTTGAAGGTGAGAGTCTGAGTTCCAATCCCGGTGAGCTGGCCAGCGCCGGAAGTACTTGTATCCACCGCGACTTGCGCGTGGGAATAAGGCAATACAAGCAGCGACAACAGCATCGCCGCCAAGGGCAGTAGAATGCGATTCTTCGTCGGACTCGCGCTTGTGGCAATGGCCTCGCGCATTCGCCTGGCAATGGCCCGGCGGTTCAGCCGTGCGGCGAACTCCATGGCGCGTCCAAGCACCCGGCGCGCGAGCGAGGCTCTCCTGTCGAGCGTCACCGTGAACACTCGTCCCGCCACTTTCACTTCTTTTGAAGCTGCGAATCCCAGAATCTGCGCTCCCGGGAGCGGCGGATCGTCCTCCAATCCGCAGTCCCCCCTGGTGATAAACGTATCCTTCTTGTGATCCGCAATCACAAGCCTGTGCATCCGGAAACCGCTATCACCTTTTGTTAGAACGATATCGCCCTTTCCTAATTTGCTCACGATTACGGGAGTAACATGGACAATCTCTCGGTCATGAATGCTGGGGGACATGCTTGCGCCGCGGGCTTCGAAGCGGACGTACAATCCCCCATTCAGCAGTTCGCGGCTGAGGGCCTCGAACATCTCTGAATCAGACCCGCCATTAATCATGGAAATTGAGAATTCTGTCGACGGCTCTCTCGTCCGGCTCGAAAGCGTAGTGATAGCAAGGAACCGAATCCGCAAGCCGCTCTAAGAAGCTCAGTGCGGAAGCCAGATACTCGTGGCGATGAAAGGGCACGAAGCTGCGTGCAAATAATTCCGCCACCGTCTGGCTCCGAGACAGGCGCGTGATCACATTGCCACAACCGTGTTCCAGAATGAATATCCGGTGCAGCGGAGCACGATCCGGCAAAGCGAAAGCAGCCTCGCCATGCCACGGCGTTCCGTACATGAAGATCTGGGTCGCTTCTTCGCGCAACTGGTTTTCAGAAAGCTCGTCGTCGCGGACATTCTCATCACGAACCCAATGTTCACGGACAATGATGCGATCGTCGCTCAGGATTTGCACGTTGTGGTGCGCAGTCCACAAGCGTGTGGTTGTGCTCTTGCCCGCACCCGAGTGGCCGACGAATAAATTGCTAGATCCATTGGGGCCGACGATGCCGCAACCGTGCAACTCAATCGCTTTCTCTTGCGTGAGCCGGTGCACAATCAGCAGCTCATCGAGGGGGTAGTCCAAAGGACTGACCATCAAGGAAATGTTCTTGAAACACTCTTCGCTCATGTTGAGCGTTGCCGAGCGGAAATGGCTGTCCACGAACAATCTCTTATAGGGGCGTCCTCCGAAAACCGGGGCGCTAAAGTCAAACTGGAAGCCGACCTCGTGTTCGTACAATCGCCAAACCGACCCTGAATCGAAAAGCTGTCGCCCGGGACACGGAGCAAGGCTCGCAACGCGTCGGACGTGCAAGTCAATGTCTGAAGGATAGGCCTGCACGCGAAACATCTTGAGTAAGGAACCGAGGCCGACGTCAGCGTCATGTTTACCGGCAACCTGCACGGAGACACCGCCCACGCAAAAGCGGTTGCGACAAGCACGAGTCGAATTACGAAACTGTCGCGGCTGTGTGTCTCGCAAATCGCCTCTCATCTCCGCCTGCTCGGGTAGGTTCACGTACTACGACCCAAGCGACATGCAAAAGAGTGCGTCGCAGGTGGGAGGCTGGGGACCACCGCCACCCCCGGATATCTTGCAACTCCCAAGCACCGCCTCTGCCGGACGCAGACTGATCGTGAGCAATTGTGGAGGCACATACCGCTTTCTACCATCGACTTGGTTCAATTCACGATTCATCGGCGCCCCCATATTTGCCGTCCGATCAGTGATTCCCACAATTCCCACACCCCGCTGCCGCCACGCTCGGATTGTTCAGAATCGGCAGAAGGTGCTGCGGTCCTACCCAACTCTCCACGTCAATCTCCTTGCTCGCGATCCGCCGTGCAGACTCCAGAAGTGCATCGTGCTCGCTTCCACACGCACAGAAGTCACAGGCCCCATGCGCCGGAATCTCGACTCCGATCGCGGCGGCCCGCAAGTGTGCCACGTTGCACAGAAACTCCACCGGACTCTCCCGGTCTCCGTTTTCTAACTCGCCATTCGCCGGACACATCCCGCACAAGGACTGTATGCGACACTGGATGCACTTCGTCATGCGCGTACGCTTGCGGGTTCGCAACTGGAGCAGAGACTCCTCCCAAACTCGCTTCACCCCAGCTCCTCGAATACTGAAAGTCTCCTGCTGCGAGATCACGCAAATGCCCATGCCTCCGTATGCGTTAATGGCAAAGGAATTCATCCCTCCCCCGCAGAAATACACCGTGTCGTTTTTCGCCAAGTTAGGCGGATTCTCGAGGTCGTGTTTGGCCAGCCTTCGGTACTCACTCACACCTTTGGGGGCATGCAGATCCAGCGCCACCACCTCTTCCGGCGTAAGCCGAACCGCCAGCGGACTCTGCGAACAGTCAATGCGCGGATTGATCTGACCATCAATCTTGAATTCAATGCCGAGTTCCTCTTCCGCAAATTGCCTCATCGCAGAGATTTCATGCTTGTTGATACTGGTGGCCACGGTCTTCAACTTGAGCGGCAGCCCCCTCGAGCGCAGCAACTCAATCCCCCGTAGGCATCTCTCGTACGAACCCAGTATCTGGGTCAATGCTTCATAAGTCTCTTTGGTTCGGCCGTACAATGTAATCTCGATGGCAAAAGGCGGCCATTCCAACAGATAATCGGCAATCTTTTCCGTGATCAGGGTGCCGTTGGTGAAGAGGGTAATCAGAAATCCCTTCTTCTTGGCATAAGTGTAGATCTCCAGAAAATCCTTGCGGGCGAAGATTTCCCCGCCGGTGTAGAGCAGCCAGAAGCAGCCCATCTCCACCAACTCGTCCAACACGCGAAAATGCTCTTCGGTGGTCATCTCGCGCTGGCGGGCGTCCTGATCTCCCATGGGCAGGTTGTTATAGCAGTGCTGGCATTCCAGAGGACAGCGCCGTGTCACTTCAATCGAGACTTGCACGGGCGACCGCTGGCCAGCCTGACGCTGATGCAGATCCGCGCTGAATGCTCCGTAGGTCAACTGCTCCATCATCCCCTCAATTCTTATTCCGTGAACAGCGGCGCAATTTCATCTCGCGCCCGCCGTAGCCAAACCGTCCCGCCCCATTGGCCATTCAGTTTCGTCTGTGTGTATTGCGTCCGGAACCTCGACCAGACCAACTGACAGCATGTCATTCAGGAATTTCGAGACATCTTGTAGCGCCTGCTGAGGATCAACGTCGTATTCGCGCTCAACCGCCGACACCAGCTCAGAAACGTCCCTCGGCATCTCCAGCAACTGCCATATAAGAGAAGCGACTTCATTAAAGCTGTAGATGGAAGCGAGATCGCCCACCTTGCCGCGGACTGGAACAATTAGCGTTTCTCCGGACACCCGGCGCGAAACAACTGACTGTGAGCGCACAAAAATCTGCGCGTCCTCGGTTTCGGATCGGCTACCAAGGTTGTTGTTCGGATTTTGTAACATGGTAATTCTCCATGGAGCTTCAACAACTTAGAAGAACTCACTTTGGATTACGACAGAACTTCAGCCACGGGTCAATCAAGCTTTTCCAAACAGGTATTGCGTTGGTTAACGTCGTTGTCGGTTCACTCCTCGACAGGCACAGAAGTGATGGGCCATATTTGCGGCGCAGTTGAACGTCACTGTTGCGCTGGGACTAGCGCGAGGATCAGCCTGAGGGGTCTCCTATTTGGGATTCGCTCTGTCCGTTATTTCGACTCTACAACCTCGCCTGTTCGGATTCCGTAACAAAAGACCGGAATACCTGCTGGAAGTTTACAGTCGCAACTTCTACAGTCTGCCCATCCGCGGAACTCCGGCTGGCTCCTCGTCTGGCAGCGACTCCATCCCTTCCCGGTGGCTAAAGAATCACTTTTTCTCATTTCGGAGCATGCACGAGTAGTACCCCGCGCAGAGAACTTCAGGCAGTATCCTCGACACCGAGCACGAGCCTGTTGGATCGCATGCGAGTGGTCGAGAGGCGCGATTGGTGGCTATGGTCAGCGGCGAGTCGGCGGCCAAATACCGCGAGTATGTGGTTCACTGGGAGCTCGCGGTTTTTTTGAGAAGCCCGTGAACTTCCCCGAACTGAAGAAGCGGCTCGCAGACGAGATTCAATCTCAAATCCCAGAACGTCGCGCTCACGTCCGCGTGCGCATGCGGCTCATCTTGAAGCTCAAGGGTCAGGATGAAGGCGGCCGATCTTTTGAACAACTCACTACGACGGAGAACGTGAGCGCCGGGGGATTTCTGTGTAACGTTTCGGTCGCGCTGGCAAAAGAGGCCACATGTGACGTCTTCCTTTTTGCATCGGGACGGGATCGATTTGTTGGCCGGGTCCGCCCAGCCCGAATCGAGTCGCCGGATACTCCGTGGCAGCGCTACGGCTTCCAGTTCGTCGAACGGTCGGGGGAATGGATTCTCCAGGACCAACCTAGTTGAACCAGTCGCCGCTCGCTGAAATCAATCATGGCTTCGCCACCGCCGCCCCACCCTAACCTATGGTCCCCAAGCTGAGCTTTCGCCGCGCTCTGGGCGGACGAGCAAATCAACGATTCGTTTTGTCGAGGCAGTGTAGGGATATGTTTCGAGAACCCGTTCTTCCGTTCTTCGGTTCTTCGCCCGTCGGCGCAGATCTCATGCAGACGTGCACGTGGCGGCTTTTGCTTGCGTGGAGGAGATACTTGCAGCACGGTTGTCACGCAAAAGCTGCTCGATTGCCTCGGCAGCGACAGGTCTGGAATACAAGTATCCTTGCGCCAGTTCGCAGCCAATATCTTTGAGCATGTCCGCCTGTGCTTGTGTTTCTACGCCTTCCGCAACGACCTTCAGGCGGAGACCGTGGGCGAGCATGACAATGATACGAACGATTTCATGAGTTTCGGGGTCCGCGTCCATGCGCGAGACGAAAGCACGGTCGATCTTGAGGGTGTCTACGGGAAAACGCTGCAGGCGACTGAGGGAGGAGTAGCCGGTGCCGAAGTCGTCGATGTCCAAACGAACCCCGAGAGCCTTTAACTCAGACAGAACGGCGGCAGACCTCTCGGCATCGGCCATGGCAATCGTCTCCGTGATCTCGAGGTTGATACAGGAAGGATCCACTCCGGTTTCCCGCAAGGTCTTGCCAATCTGAGAGGCCAGTTCAGGCTGCGCAAACTGTTTGGGCGTGATGTTCACGTTGATCGTGAGCGGCGGATCAGAGGGAAACAGCTCCTGCCAGCCACGGAGTTGCCGGCAAGCGTCGTAAAGCAGTTGGCGGTTGATGGGCAAAATGATGCCCGTCTCATCTGCAACCGCGATGAATTCCCCTGGCATTACCAGGCCCTCGGGTCGCTGCCAGCGGCTGAGCGTCTCGAAGCCCACGATCTGGCCGTTGCCCAAGGACACGATAGGCTGGTAGTAAACGCGGAACTGGTTTAATTCGAGGGCTTTGCGCAGGTCAGTTTCGAGCTGCAAACGTTTGATAGCGCCCGCATGCATGGCATGGTCGAACACCTCACACCGGGCCTTGCCGGTGCTCTTGGCGCGATACATGGCAATCTCGGCGTCGCGGAGGACGTCCTGCGCCTCGGCGCCAGCCTTGCTGCTGAATGCGATGCCGACGCTTACGGTCAACACGATCTCTTGGCTATTCAAATCGAAAGGAAGGGCCAGTCTCTGCTGAATGCGCTCGGCGACGCGAATGGCGTCGCTGGGGTCATGAAGTTCCTCGATAAGCACAGTGAACTCGTCGCCTCCCGGCCGGGCTAGCGTACTCTCGCCCACGAGGGGTTCGGTGTTATCGCCCAGGCGCGGACGGGAAACAGTGTCGGCGCCACGGAGGCTCGCGGTTAAACGCTGTGCGACCTGAATGAGCAGGCCGTCACCGGCGGCATGCCCCAGACTGTCGTTGAAGACTTTAAACTCGTCAATGTCGATGAACAAGACCGCGAACTTAAGGTCCGAGTGCCGCCGCGAGAGGGTGACGGTCCTTTGCAAACGGTCGAGAAAAAGAGCGCGGTTAGGGAGATCGGTTAAGCCGTCGTGGAAGGACTGGTGGGCCAGCTTTTCGTCTGCCCGTTTCCTCTGGGTGATGTCACGGTTCACAATGACTAGTCCATCGGTCTCCCCTTCCGGGCCCCGAATGGCGCTGGCGGTGGACTCAAGAAAGCGCCAGGAACCGTCTTTGTGTCGAATGCGGTATTCCAGCCGTTCTCCTCGGCCAGTGTTGCGAGCTTTCTCGGAAGCCTCCAGTACACGCGCGCGATCGTCAGGATGAATCTGGTCCATGGAAGAAGTTGTTGCTAGTTCTTCCGCGCTGTATCCAAGGATTCTCTGATATGCGGGACTGTTATAGAGGCGCTGCCCGTTGCGGTCGACCACGGCAATCATGTCCGCGGCATTTTCCGTAATCAATTGAAAGAGCTGTTCGCGCTCCGCCAGTTGGCGGCGGACTCGCTGCAGTTGCCAATGCTGGTAGACGGTGTAGATATCGAATAACAGGACGAGAGCGGCCAGCCCGCGAACCCACTCCTTCAGGTTCAACGAGTAGGCAGTGTCGGTAGGCAAGTGAAAACCAGGAAAGGTTAAAGAAAGGATACCGACAGTCAGGACCAGGGTGACGGCTACGGCGGAACCCCAAAGCCACCACTCCCGACCCTCGACTTGGCGCATGCGGAGAGCGCTGGGCTTCGTGCCCTCGGACGGAGATTGTGTGCTCACAGCGATGGCCGCCTGTTCACTTTGTCGGACGATTGAAATTCTGGGGACAAATTAAATTCTAGACGAGGAAAAATGGAGGGAAAGTTACCAAAGTCTGAACAACGCCGGCGAGCAAATGGCGAGGAGAGAAGAGAGGTCGTGAGGGATTGGCGCAAGTTTTGTTTGGAGGATGCGTGGTGAGTTATAGGTACTTCGATCGGCACTCAGGTGAAATCACAGTGATTCGTTGAAAGCGGTCGCCTCAATTTTGCTCGCGTTCTTTGAGAAGTGACTCAATGAAAGTTATCACGATAAATGAAGCTCCGTCGTTAGTTCGGCTGCCCAAACAACGGAAACTTTATGGCTTTGCTCACGGCCCCGCTTTGTGAGGCTCGAAGCCAGTAAGTCTCCTCGGCGCCTCCACGTTTAGAGGAATCGAGGTAGTTTTCGCACGCACACTGAGCACCCCTGTTGTTACGAAATCCGAACAGAAACCGGGGGAATGACTTCCGTAATTAGAAGTTGCTTTACCTCCTGTGGCACTCTTGCGGAAGTTCTTATTGCAGCGAGTATTCAATGTTTTGTAACTCGAACCAGCCTGTCACGGGCACAATTCTGGTGGCGGACGACCAGGCCTCCAATCGCGAGCTGCTAGAGGAGCTGCTCACTGCGGAGGGATTCAAGGTGGCGAGTGTTGCAAACGGCGCAGCCGTCTTGGAGCAGTTGTCCATCACTCCAATCGATCTCGTGCTGCTTGATGTGATGATGCCTCAACTCACCGGTTTTCAGGCCTGCGAGAAAATTAAGTCCAACCCCGACACCTATTTGACACCGGTGATTCTGATCACCGCCCTGTCCGACAAACAAGATCGCATCGAGGGTATCAAATCGGGGGCAGATGATTTCTTAACCCGTCCTGTAGACCGGACGGAATTGCTCGCCCGCGTGCGCTCTCTTCTCAAACTCAAG
>WNFD01004495.1_pt1 | contig 17611 bp, 14 predicted proteins | sample 5400491 | NCBI WGS metagenome assembly WNFD01 (sample SAMN13153343, study PRJNA577476) | soil metagenome | isolation source: 120 cm saprolite under Douglas fir tree site 2 hole 2 replicate 2 | place: USA:California | collected 2015-04-18 | reverse complement strand
AGGAAAAGGGAACCGCAGCATGCCGTGAAAGCGGGCGAAAAGCGAAAGCGTTGTAGCTTGAGGCTCGCGAGTTCCGCGCACTAGGGTGAGAGCAGGATTGCCCGAACCTCAACCACCGAGGATGGAAGTACACATCCTCTGGCAGAACGCTTGAGGCCAGAGCCTTTCGATACTCGGGACAAAGTAGCCGTCCTGGGTACCCTCAGCGGAAGGATGGGGACCAATGAGGTCTCAGCAAGGTGGTGTAAGAGGCACCTACGGTGCGCTAGATACGTCTCATCGTGACGGAACATGGGATCCCCTAAGAGGCGCGAGCCTCACGGGGACGGAGTCGCCGTAGTAGCCGCAGGAGTCACGACCTGCCGGGGAGCAGAGGAAAGCTCTGTACAGGACGAAGGGCGACAGGGGAACCGCTCGAACCTGATACGGCTACGCGAAATGCGGACAGGCCAAAGGGAGAGGAGCGGCAACTGGCGAGCCGGATGCTTGGAAAGCTTGCACGTCCGGTTCTGAGGAGGGCGGATGGAAAAGGGCCGCGAGAGCGGCACCTCGTCAGCCGCCTATCCTACTTGGTATATCTGTTCCAAAAACCAGGAAGGGAACAAGCATGCAAGAACCATATCACCACCTGTCTGGTGAGTAGATTGCAAAGAACAGGAACGGCGAGAGCTCTCTTTGACGCTCTTTTTTGAACGGATGACCTAAGTAGCCAATACAGCCCATCCTTGAACGCGCCAATCGCTGGCCGTGGGTCGAAGCCGTTCCTGTTGTCTGCCGCAGAGACGCTCCACTGCTGCGTTTTGGGATCGAAGAGACGCACCGCCACCCCTTCTGTCGCCCCCGACGCGCGGTCCATCGTGAATTCCTCGAGATGGCCCAGCCCTCCCAGGATCTTGCGGGCCACCGACGTGCCCCCAAACTCTTCCCAGGACGTTGAGCCCTTCAGCCGCTCCCGCAGAATCCGATTCTGTATCGTCCAGGAGCCCATGAAGAAATCAAAATCGGCGCGCCCATCCGATGCCTGTTGCTTGATGTTCGACTCGCTCACTATCTTTTCTCCTCGCATAGGTGCCATACTTGATCAGAGGATGGGGTACACATACTGGCTGTCGGTCATTGCGGAAAAACAGCGAGCAAGAAACGCAAACGAAGGTCCAGGGATATGGTCGGAAGCGCACACACCAAGCCCTTTGATGCTCGTGATGGTGCTCCAAGAGATCTGCTGCTCATTCCCGTTCTGCTCTTTTTTCCCCGCAAAAGGTCAGTGCCAAAATACGTACCCCAAGTGTTGATCAAGTTTGCATAGGTGCAACGTTGGTCGCAGCGACCAGTTTGCCACTGCTGATCATGTCTGCTGTAGCCTAATATAGCAGCATATGCGGTCAAGATTGGTCCTAATTCATAGCAGAACGGCATCACCTCAAAATTGAACAGAGAAAGGAGAGCAGGCTGAGGTGAGGGTGTTAGGCCACTTGACTACGCTCGCGCAGATAAAGCGGGACGACGGATCCCAGCGATGTGCAGCACCAACCGCCGTCCATCAGGCAACTGCGGCTGGGCCGCTTCCACCCGCTGACACAGCTCCACCAGATCGCGCGTGAGGCGACGATCATTGAACGGACGCAATTCCACCTGCACACAATCTCCGCCCCACCCGATGCGCCCAGGCAAGCGGAAGAACGGCGCCAACCTGTGCCAGGTCGCCTGGGCGTAGCTGGACGGGAAATACCGATCCCTCGTCCATATGACCAGATTCGCCAGGGCCAGCTTGAGCACCGTCATCGTTTGATCCTTCGCATGGTCGAGTTCATACATTGCCCGCTCGCTCGCCGCCAGGTCTTCCAGTTGCCGTAGCAGGTCGCGCTCCTGTTGGCAGGCCCGCTCGCAGGTAGCGAAGGCCGCAACGATGGTGTCTTCGGCTTTCCGCTTGCGCTGTTGGAGCGGGGCCAGTCTAGCCGCCACCTCCTGCTGAAACGCCTCGCGCTTCTCGCGCACCAGGAACGGCCACATGCCCTGCTGCTCCCACGCCTGAAGGCGCTCGGCAAGCGCCCGCGTGGCCTCGGCGCGCTCTCGCTTGAGGCGCTTCTCCAGTTGGCGGGAGCGCGCTTCGGCTCGCTCGCGACGCTCTCGGGCTGCTTGTGCCTGGCGCTGGACCTTGGCGAGCTTTCGCTCCAGCACAGCCCGACGCTTGGCCACTTCGGAGTTTTCCACCTGATGCTTGGCATAACCGTGGTTCGTGTCCAGACCCACCGCCAGCAGGAAATCACGCAGATTGTTCTCTTGGGCGGGCCAGCGGTGGGTGTAGACGTGCACCAGTTCGACCGGGTCGACCGAGGCGGCCGTGGTGACGATGGGAATCAGCCTGGCCTCGGTGGGAGCCGCTGGCGTGGGTGTAGCAACCCATTCCTGCCTCCACCAGTACCAGCTCTCCCCCGTCAGATCGGCATCCCAGCCTGGAGCCTCGGTATCTTCTGATGTGTGGATCACCGGCACCCGGCTGCTCAGATCCCGGATCAGCGCCACTGCCAGCGGGAGTGATTGCCCTGGGTGGTCCGGTAAGGGCAAGGCAAACCGGGCACTTGCCACCTCGCGTGTGACCACCCCAACGCGGTCGCGGCACAGCGGCACAAAGGCTCCGACCTCGGTGAAGGAGGCAAACCCCTGATACTGATTCGAGTGCAGAATGGTCACGACAGTGCGCCCCTGGGCGACCAAGGGGCCAAGAACTCGGCGGCCATCCCCTCCCAGTCGATGATGAGCTGCGTGAGGATGCTCGATTCGGTCGCTTGCTCGTAGCGCTCCAGGAAGGCTGCGGCACCTTTGGTCAGGTGCAGATCGCCCCGCTGAGTCGTGGCGAAGAGCGGGTGTCCGTTGGCGTCATGCAGGAGCAGCAGCGCCCGACAGCCCAGCACCTTACCGGTGCGACCAATCAGGCCGCGTGGAATCAGGTGATCGGTGTACACCGGTTTCTTGTGCCCATCGAGGTAGAGGGCAGATGGTGGCTGATCTGTTGCCTTCGCTTGCTCCAGCCAGAGTCGTGCGGTCCACTGCGCCAGCGCATCGGTCAGCGTCTCGTCGCCTCCGACACGCGCCACTTGGGCGAGAAAGCGTTCACACTGGAAGTAGCCATACGCTCGCCGTCGTCCTGTCAGGAGCGCCAAGGCTTCGCCGGTATAGCCCCGCAGATGCCAGGGGCGGCGCAGACCCACCACGCCGAGAAAGAGCAGCGTCAAGAGGGACTGGCGGCGGGTGGCCGGGGTGGCATGCGCCTGCCGCAGAGCCGCTTGCTCGCCAGTGGGAAGCGCTTGCTCCAGAGCCGTGATCAGGCCCGTCTCGTGAGCGGCGGCGAGTAACAGCAAACTCCCAGCACCCTCGTGCCAGGTCGACTCAGGGGGCGAGCCGTTCGGCTGATTTTTCCCCCGCCCCCGAGACCTGGCGTCTGATACCCAGGGCCGCGCGGAGGCGATTGATCTGACTGACGCTGATCAGGAGGCCAAACGCCCCCAGGAGGGCTGCCTGAACGGTTCGCCCGGTGGCCTCCGGGGCGGCGCGACAGAATGCGGCTAGCCAGTCCCGCACCGGCTGACGCACTTTCGTCGGGTGCCCGTGCCGCTGATCGTCGAGGGCCACAGCTCCCTCGGTGCGAACCCGGCGCAGCAGGCGATAGGCTGAAGCCCGGCTGGTCTGGAGACTCGCATTCGTGGCCGCTTCATGCCACGACTGCCCTGCCTGCATGTGAGCCACCATCTGAGCTTTGGCGGCGCGGAGCGCTTCCCGGTCCATGGCTGTCTCCTCTGGGGGTGTTGCTCCAGAGGATAGCACACTTGCTCGTCTCAGTCTACCTGCGTGCGCAGGTCAGGTGGCCAGAATCCCTGACCCAATCTTCATAATCTCCTCCATTTGTCTCAGGTTTCCCGTCAACTGCCTGACCTTTTGAGATTCTGATTATGAGATGAGTTATGAGATTCGTCAAGGGAGAGTCGTGTGCTTGCGGAGGTAGTGCGCTGCGACTCTAGAAAAGCAGAACCATATGTCTCATTAAACGGACCAGCCTGTTGAAAAAAGGGGAAGATGAGGTTGACAACAGGTGATAGCAGGGTGTTGGGCCACTGCGGTGGCGTGTGCATCAAGACTGCGAACCACTCCCCATGGGTTCCTTGGGAATGCTGGCCTCCGAGTAGTAATGGATACTGTTGCTAAATTCATTTGCCCTCTATTTGGTTAGCTGTTCAAGCTCACTCTGAGCGGATTAACACTTTCTCGCCGAGTTGAGAGAACGAATTTAGCAACAGTATCAGTAATGGAACGAAAAACAACGCTCAGGAGTGCAATGCATTGCGTCCTTACGCTCTCCTGTGCGCAAGATGAGATGTGTCAACCAATCAGCAGCTTGGGATAAAATCTCATCATCGTCTTGTTGTGACTCAATGAGTGTCTGCTTTTCAGGTAGAGCCCAGATCAGGTCCCTGCGAAAATCGATCGACATCCGCCAAAATCACCAGGAAACACGGATTCTCTGGTAAATCTTTGCGGACAACTCTTTCAAGCACTATCGAGATTCCATGCCTTCCCTACGTGAATGGCTGGCGCAAAGAAAAGGAGTATAACCCATGATTGTAAGAATATGGCACGGTGTCACACCTGAATCAAAAGCTGATGCCTATCTCAATTACCTGAAGGCAACAGGCCTGAAGGAGTACCGTGCGACCGAAGGAAACCGGGGAGTGCAATTTCTCAGGAAGATCAGCGCGGGGCGTGCGGAATTTCTCACCGTCTCCTACTGGGAGTCGTACGATGCCATTCGCAAGTTTGCCGGGGAAGATATTGATCAACCGGTCTACTATCCTGAGGACAAAGAGTATCTTCTAGAATTTGAGCCCAAAGTCGTTCACTATGAAGTGCTCGTCAGCGAATTTGATCTGGCCAAATAACCCGTCATCGAGAGGGAAGGTCGTCCATGAACCAGATAAACCCTCTAGGAGTTCAAAGGAGCTACATCCGATCCATTCATACTCAAGGGCCAACGCTGGCGTGAGCACGCACCTGGAACTGGAGTCGTTGCCCATCAGGCAGACGTGGCTGGGCAGCGTTCACCTGAGCACAGACCGTCTCCAGGTCCCGGTTGAGCTGGCGATCATTGAAGGGGCGTAGTTCCACCTCCACTGTCTCAGCACCCCAGGCCACCTGGCCAGGCAAGCGGAAGAAAGGTACCAGCCGAGGCCCTCGTGGCCTGGGCATAGGTGGCAGGGAAATAGGTGTCGCGTGCCCACATCACGAGATTGGCGAGCGCCAGCTTGAGCACCGTCATCACCTGGTCTTTGGCATGCTCCAGTTCATACATCACTCGTTCCTTCCCCTTCAGGTCTTCTAACTCCCGCAGGAGGGTGCGTTGCTGGCAACAGGCGCGCTCGCAGGTATCAAACGCGGCGCGGTAGGTCTCCTCTGCCCGCTGTTTCCTTTGTTGGGACTTCGCCAGTTCTGCCTCGGCCACCTGCTGCTGCGCCACGATCCTGGCCCACAGGTGTGGATCAGGCCTCTCCTGCTGCGCCGCCAGCCGCTGGCGAGCGGTGCCCAATTGAGCTAGCTCGGCTCTCTGAGCTTTGGCTTGCTTGTCTACTTGGCGGGAGCGCTCTTGGGTCTGGGCCATCCGCTCTCGTGCGCCTTCGGCCACGCGTTGGGCCTGGGTCAGTTTCCGTTCCAGCACCACCCGGATCTTGGCCACTTCCGAGTTCTCGACCTGGACTTTGGCAAACCCATGATTCGTGTCGAGGCCCAGGCTCAACAAGAAATCGCGAATGCTGTTCTCTTGCGCCGGCCAGCGGTGGGTGTAGACCTGAGCCAGTTCAACCGCATCCACCGAGGACGCCGTGGTGACAATGGGAATGAGCGTGGGCTCTGTGGGAGCCGAGGGGGTGGGCGTGGCGACCCAGCCTGACTTCCACCAGTGCCCGCTCACCCCCGCCAGATCGGCATCCCAGCGCCAAGCCTCCTTGCTCTCGGCAGGGTCGCGGATCACCTGAACCGGGCGACGCAGATCACGGATGAGTGCTACCGAAAGCCTCAGCGTCTGCCCAGGGTGGTCGGGTAAGGAGAGAGCGAACCGTGCGGAAGTCACCTCGCGTGTCACCATCCCGTTGCGGTCACGGCACAGCGGCACAAACGCGCCCACGTCGGTGAAGGAAGCCAGTCCCGCATGCTGATTCGACTTCAGGATCGTCACGACCGTGCGCCCTTGGGCGACCAGTTGGTGCAAGAATTCGGCAGCCATCCCCTCGCGGTCGATGATGAGCCGTGCCACCGAATTTCCTCCAGTCGCTTGGTCATAGCGGATCAGGAACTGGGAGACGCCTTTGGTCAGGTGCAGGTCGCCCCGGTGGGTGGTGGAAAGGTGTGGATGGCCGAGGGCGTCGTGCAGGAGGAGGAGGGCGCGTCCGCCCAGCACTTTGCCTGTGCGCCCGATGAGTCCGCGGGGAATCAGATGATCGCTGAAGACAGGCTTGCGGTGCCCATCCACATAGAAGGCAGGTGGTGGACTTCCAGGCTGCGACGCGCCAACAGGCCAGAGCTTGGAGGTCCAGGCGGCTAGGGCATCGGTCAGCGTCTCATCGCCACCGGAACGCGCCACCTGGGAGAGAAACCGCTCTGTGTGCCAGAAGCCGTAGGCCCGTCGGCGCCCTGTGAGCAACCCCAGGGCATCGCCTGTATACCTCTTCAAATCACAGGTGCGTCGCAAGCTGACGGCTCCAAGAAAGAGCAGGGTCAGGAAAGACTGACGGCGTGTGGTGGGCATCGCGTGGGCCAACCGATGAGGAGCTTGCTCGCCTGTAGGGAGCGCCCCCTCCAGGGCTGAGAGCAGACCGGTCTCCCCTGCTGCCGCCAACAAGAGCAGGCTGCCTGCACCTTCCTGCCATGTCGGCTCAGACGAGGGGATGGGCTGATTTTTTCCCCACGCCTGGGGAGCGTCGGCTCAGTCCCAAGGTGGCGCGGACCCGATTGAGGTGGGCAATGCTCACTCGCACGGCAAAGCGTTCGTACAGCGCGGCCTGGACTGTTCGGCTGGTATAACCAGGAGCAGCCTGGCAATACCCTTCCAGCCACGCGCGGACGTCGCCCCGGAGCTTGCTGGGGTGGCCGTGGCGCCCGTCGCTCAGGGCGGTTTCTGGGTTGGTCTGGAACCGTTGGCGCAGCCGATACAGGGTGGCACGATGGAGAGGCACAAAGGTCGTACTCAGAAGGTTTTGAACCGAGCAGCCGTGTTCAAATGCTGCCAGAACCTGCTGTTTCGCCGCCCGTTGTTCATCTGAGGTCATCGTTGTGGACATGGTCCGCCTCCCGGCTTGAATAGACGTGGATAGAAGCCTTGTCCACAGCGTAGCAGAACGGCATGTCGCTGTCTACTTACGCATCTTTGTCCGTGGCCCAATACCCTGATTGCATAAGAGAGAAAGCTTTTCGGTCTGTCGTCTTTTTTGCATCACAGGAATGCCTTGGAGCGGTTCCAATGCTCGTATCAAGACCGCCTCACCCCTTCCCTCTGGTCCGGTGACCGCATTGACGCAGTGATGCATGCCGTAAATGAAATACACGTAGGCGTGCCCTACCGGGCCAAAAAGCACGCTATTCCTTTTGGTTTTCCCAACAAATGCATGCGCGGCTGGGTCATTCCAGAGGTAAGCTTCCGTTTCCACGATTCTTCCAAGCGTCGTTTCTTCCCTTTCAAGATGTACAAGGAAACAGCCCAGCAATTCTTTTGCGACGGTAATTGTCTCTTGGGCATAAAACGTTTGAGCAAGAATCATGATGAACTTCTCGCCTTTTCTTCTCATGAGCGACTTTGCCATCGAGGAACTCCATGATGCTGACTATATCGAAAGACCACCAGTCGTAGGTAAACACGCACAGATCTCGCTCCTGGGGAGGCGCCGGACAATGAAGCTCAGTTCGGCTGAATGGTGACTATGCCATGCCTGGATGTTGTACCAGTCATAGAAGCGCTCGTCCAATTGCGAATAATTGATAATCGCGTCGTCCAGTTAGTGTACAAAGGAAAGGTGCGTCCAACATCTCCTCTCATCTGAGGAGAGATCTTTACTTGCCAGCGTGTTTCCGCCTCCATTCTATCACAACCATACAGATTCTACGGCATGAGAAGACGAGAGTGGGGCGACTCAGGTGATACGGTTCACTGATATGTCACTGCCAATATTAATTCAGATGTGTTGGAGATGGATAATTCTCTGGCATGTCTCCGATATGAAGAACCCTCTATTATTGGATAGAAGTTGGAGAAGCAGGGCTTATTCTTGCAGTTGATAGATACAACAAAGAGTAAAAGAGTTACGAGTAACAAAAAGATTGACGGCTGTGATATACTGCTGCTCAGCATAGCCTACTCCAGACGCATTTCGGGGGAGATACTGCCTTTCAAGGTCTTTGTGTTCTGTCAATTGTTTTTGGTCTGTTCGGATGGGTAACCGAGGTCGAGGGCAAGAATAGACACACGTCGCTCAACATTTTATTTTGTCATTCTGTTTCCGGTATTACCTTGTTCCTGCGCGTTTCATGCGTTTTCTTTAAGCTGAATCAGCCGTGTGATTGTTGACGATCGTTAAGAAGAGGGCTGAAAATGGCCTCATTTACCGACTTAATTGCTGAGCGCATTCATCTGCGGCGAGAAGAATTTCTGGCTGGATTTGCAGAGAAACCTCACACCGATATTGAACAAACGCTCGCCGCAGGTATTCAGGCGCATTGGCATCCGTTGTTGCCAGAAGATGTGGGAGATACACGTCACCAGAAGCCCCAGGTTGGAGCGGTAGATGGGTCGCGAGCTACACGCACTTTGAGTATTGGAGCGGACTGGGTTATTGCTCAAGCGCTGCTGCTTGGCCCAAACGGTCTGCGCCAATCTGCTGTTGATACGCGGTTGCTGCGTGGGGAGATCGAGCGGCCTGCTGTCGATCGTTGTGCATCGCTTTTGATGCGTTCACTTGAACTGGACCTGGCCCTAGCATTTATACAAAATGGGTCGGGGAATGTTCTCCTGCTTGATGGATCTCTTTACGCTGATTTGCCCTATCTACTGTATAATCTCGCTATCGGAGGCTATGAAGACCTCCCCTTGAAGGTATTGGGGCAGTACCTGGATCTCTTTGACCTCTGCCGACAGCGCGATGTTCTCTTACTCGGGGTTGCCAAAAGGACGCGCTCAACGATTTTAGGACGCGCGCTGCTTGCGCAGAGTCGCGCTGTCATGGCTGCTGAACTCCAGCAAGGAGACTCTCTCCAGGCGCTAGAGGCGGATGTGCAGGAAGAGGCTAGAGGGAATGGTTCCACCAATGGTTCACAGCACCAGGACGCATCGTTCAGAATGGATCTCACTCGACTACCATCAGATGGGGAGCTTCTTTACCGCTGGGCGACAGGCAGTGGTCTCACTGATCCCGTGCTCCTGGGCTCAACGTCTTTTGGACACACTAGCGCGCAAATGGTAGCAGCACTGGCCTCACGACTCCGGCAGACCAAATCAACGCAGGGGTTTCAGAAACAGTTGAGCCCTTTACAGGAGCGCTTGCTTGCTGCACCAGCGATTGGGACCTTCTATATGCGCCTCGTGCCCGGTGAGGATGCGCTACGTGTCGATGCTCTGGCTCACACCTTTGGCAGGGACGACCTGCATTTATTGGAGTTTGATCACACGCTCATGTCGTATACAACGGCGCTACCCATTGTGCGCTATTTGCTGGGAGAATATGGCGGCCTCTCGGTCTACAATGCAGCGTTGTACGTGGTCGATCGTGAGGTTCGCCTCCACACGGCGATCGTTGACCAGGTCTATCTCTCTGTTCTACGTTGCCAACTTGGCTATCCCGTTCAGTATGACCGGTCAACGAGACGCTTCATCCGTTAGATGCGTGGAACATCTCCATTCCAGATGCAGGGAGTAAAGCATGCAAAGTAATCGTTCCCTTATTTGCGAGCGCGAGGCTGGCTTCATCGTGGGGGAAACGAATCCACTCGAATTTACATTCGTGAGCAGCCGCGAATTGCTTCTGAGAATTCCATTGTATCTCCGAAATGAAATGAGCATGCAGTATCCAAAAAGCTCTTTGAAAACTCCGAAATATTCCACGCTAACTCCGAAAAAAGTGAGAGATTCCAGCGTAAATCCGAAAAAAGTAAATGCTTGTTTTATACCTTAATACGGCTATTTCATGGACGCTTACCAGAGAATAGGCTTTGTAGTACTTACCATTCTGGTTATAGTTATTCCCAAACTCCGTGGTTTGGGGGCCAGAACTTCACTGGTCTGAGAACTTCAGCCCGCGGCGCTCAAAGATGGCTTGAATTCGGCTGACATGATTCCCGCCTCCATAGGCAGCAATTTCTAATAGCCTCTTTGCAAAATGTATACGCTTCTTGTTGCTAACATCGGATGGCTGAAGAGCTGACCAAGTATTGAAGAGGAGTTTATCAGCCGGGGCTTGGCCTAGTAGTTCACGCATCTCCCAAAATGCCGCCCCCCAGATTTCGCCCTGAAGGTCTCCGTTGATCCGGAAAGAAGAACGTAGCTTAGTAAACTTTTGATTATTATTCAAGCCCCATATATAGTGCTCTGGAAACTTTTTAGCTAATACAGGTGCGAACAACGGATTATCTTTGAAGCTACATGGGAAATAGTAAGCTAATCCGGATTCAAACTCTTGACATGCGGTGCTCATTTCAACAACATCTACCTTTACTATTAAAAGCAAGGCATGATTAGTATACTCCCGCAAGGCAAAGTCTTTATCGCTGGCGAAATCTTCCGAAACGACGATTCGATGGCTTAAAGGGTCGTAGAAGGAGCCGGAAAATTCAGGTTTTGGCTCTACACGGACACTTACTTGGCCCTCTTCGGGCGGCTCAAAGCCCAGTTCCTGCAAATAGGCACGAAAGGAAGAGAGAGATGAATTAAGTTCCTGCTCCAGATTAGGCGTTAAGGCTGTAGAAGGTTCGAAATTAATTTTCTCCTCAATTTGCTTTACTTTCGAGTTAAGGGTTTTGACCTCTTCCTTTTGTTCGCGAATCGCGTTCTCCGCTTGACCGAGCCTAGCCTCAACTCCTTGCAGTCCAATTGTGAATCCTTGAACTTTAGGTAATATGGCTATGAGTATCAACGCCCCAGTCATGACTATAACAACAGTCGTAAGGGCAGTCTTATCCCCCGAGGAGAAAATGAGCGTTACAACTGTAGAAATAAATGCGAAGGTAAATAATGCACCGGCTACGTACCGCCAAAAGTCTTTGTTCACTGGACTCTCCCTTAAATGCTCTGGCTTATGCTGTCGTGCACCCTCGACGAGTATGATTTCGGTACTACTCTTGCTTGTGAGCTTTTCTGAGGCATACTACGCTAAAAAACAAATCTATCGAGAGAATGTCCCTTCCGTCAAGAGAATACCACAGAAACACATGAAAAGTAGTAAAAAAAGCGGCCAAAATCTCGTCAAATGTAATCAACGAAAAGTAAAATGTCTCGTGTTTTCGCCTACTATTTGAGTTGAACATCTGAACCAGGTCACCAAATGCCGAAGAAACTGGGCTTGTGCGCAATTTCTGTGATTCCGAAACAACGAAGAATGCGCATCCAAATGCAGATTCGCAGCCTTTACCTTTGTCATCGTCTGGTCGACTCAGTACTTTTCAAGTCAGTCTTATAGTGTTCCGTCTGCTTTTGCAACACACCGAAGAGCAAGCTCGGAGTTAAGCCGAACGCCGCAGCCACGATAAGCTCAGCGAGTATGTTTTTCGGATCGAAAACGTTCACTGAAGAGGTAAATGTTTGTGTGAGGAACACTCCGCCAACAGCGGCAAGGCCAGAAAACAGCGGGATAGCGACCAGGCGTGCCAGAGCCAACCGATAGTCATCGATGGATTTGGAGGTTTGTGATTCGTTATATAACCGGTAAAATAGTCCAACCAGCGCACCAACCAGGAAGAAAGCCGTCGCCGATATCATCGTCGCTTGCGGGGCACCCGCCAGGATAGCGAACTGCAAGAGCACATACATGATTAGTCCGGTGAGAATCATCGTACACACAAACTGGTTTCGTACACGCACAATCGCTTCCCAGCGGTTATCACGAAACTCATTGAGCGCGTGCCTGACCTCACGGAGAACAGACCGTGCTTGTATCTCCTCGTCAGCGACCTTTTCTTCTGTTGTAACAGGAGCATCGCCAGTAGAAGCAGGTGCAGCAGAAGGTCCATTGATCCCTTCTTGAAGTCTGGAGGGCACAGACTTGTGATTAGCTTCCATTGAAGGATTCAGCACTGCAACAGCCCCCCTCAACTTGTCAAGCAATTCGTTACTGGTCTCGATCTTGGAACCCTGGATGCGCATCTCATCATCCAGAGCTTCACTGACCACTTTCTCACGCGGCAGTATGTCGATGAGAGCCTCCTCTGCATGGTGCATCTCTTTCCACAGGTTGATATACCCGCTAGCCGTCACCCACCCCAGGTTCTTCTTCTTGCGGAGCTTCTCGCAGATAGCATTGCAGCAGTCCTTTGCCTCCTTACTTGCCATAGTGAAAGCAACAGCCGAAGGAGGTGGTGCGCTTCTCGCATTTGCGTCGGATTTTGTTACACCCGCCGGTGTTTCTCCAGGCTCAGGGGACAAGATACTGAGTTTTGTAATCAGATCGGATAAGCGGTTGAGCAGCAGGTCAAAGCTTGCCATATCCATGCGATCGACAGCGGTCAAACGACGAACAAGGAACGCCAATAAGAGCCAGACAATGAGCGTGGGAACGGTGCCCAGAAGTAAAGGCATGCCAGGCAGTGTGAGCCAATCCGGCCCCCTTGGCCGCTGCACGATAAAGGCGACTGCGCTGATTAAGGCGGCGACAACGGGGACCACAGCTGCGGTTATGATCAATGCACCTGCATATGTACCCGTACTGCGAGCGCTTTCCTCAAGGGCATCTCTGTCCAGCTCCATCCTGTCACTATTGCCACTGCTGAGGAAACATTGATGCAGGTAGCGGCTTGAGCGTAAAGAATTGGTTGCATGCTTTGTCGGAACGTTGGCTTGACTTCCAGAGGCGGATTCAGGTTTGTTTGGGCTGTTGCTTTCTTCAGTGGCTGTCCCGCCGTTGGATGAGGAAGGCACCATCGCCAGGGTATTTGCTCCGGGAATTGGCTGTCCACCGCTGGAAGATTCCGCGGAATTCCTATCCGAGTCAGTGTTTGTCGTTGACATGGATAGATGAAATCCTCTCTGCAGATCGCTCTGCGACTCTGTTTGTTGCTATCAACGGTCAGGATTGGTAGTGGTTCCATCCATCGCCGGTTCTACCTCACTGTTCCTAAAAATTCTGCCATGTTCCGTTCTTCAAAAGCATACCGATCATCATCCACGAGTCGCTAAAGTAGGATGGTTGCCCAACAAATTGTCCTGATGTGTTTGGGCCATCCATAAAGTACTCCCCTCCTGGATTTTGCGTAAAGAGATGGGCCAGTTTGGCACTCCATATTTCGGCAGCAGTCGGATCACTGGAACTTGCTACCAGAAGCGTGAAGTACGCTGCCATAGTCATCATAGACTTTTCATACGGTCCTTTGACGGTTCCGTCATACCAGAGCTCCGCGAAGATCGCTTTGGGACTCCCCGTGGAGGGGGTGTTCCACATGTTGATGAAATCCTGGCGAATATTGCCTGTAAGTAAGGTCTTTGCACTTGCGCTGTTATTCCAAATCAAGTCCCAGTACACCCGGTACGGTACTCTGAATGCGTTGAATCCATAGTGGATTTCACGGTTGTGTGGAGGAGTGACGGCATTGCCTGTCGCGGGATCAAGCCCACACCGGGTCATTCGGGTAGGAAATGTTTCTCATGGTAGCATGCGTATCTTTCATGAGTACATCGTATGCCCCTGAGAGAGCGCTGGCCCAGAAGGGATCGTTTGTGAAGTTCTGGAAGATCGTATAGGCCGCCACCGAGAGGTAACTTGGGTTGATCTCCACCGGGTTGGCGTTTCCCTGGAAACTGTCTGTGACCTGGTAGGCTTTGCCGTTCACTGTCCTGAAGCAGAAGTTCTTCAGGTCGGAGATAACTTGTGTTGCCTCTGTTGCATAGTCGATGGAGGAGGTAGCCCATTCTGTGTGCCCTTGAGCTTTCCTGCGCGCGGCCCAGACCAGAGCCAAAGCCTTATCTATTTCGGCATCGGTGGCAAAGTTAAAATCATACATCTTGTTATGCTCATCATCATAATGCCAGCCTGAAAGGTGAAACGCGGTTTTTACGTCTCTATTTTGGGCATCTTTGTTGGCATCCGATGTGGTATTTGCCTGTGATCGTTGTAAATGAGCTGCGTCGTAGCCGTAAATGCGATCAAATGTCATCGGGTCATTCATCTGAACTGCAAGCAGCAGCCCATACGCCGTCGCTTCTGACACGTTATCGCTTGCCTGCTGGAACCCTCCATCCACCCCCTGCGGGTTCGGCCTTCTGACAAGGCCATCTGATCTCAGATACCTGTTCTTCCAGCCCAACCATGCCGCTGAGATCTGCTGTTCAAGAGACGATGGAAATGCGGGGTAGATATAGTCTGCCAGCCACTCCGGGGCATGGACATAATACTTCCCCTTGAAGTTTGCTGAGAAGAACTTCGAGAGAGCTATTACCCCCATGAATTTCCCTTGATTGCTAAATTGATCGCTCACCCCATACCAGTCAATGATGGTACTGGGCGGTTGGTCATACGGCCCGGCTTTGAGCTGAAAGCCGATGTCGTTCATATACAGCTCAACAGTATACCATTGATCCCTCTGGAAGTGGTCAAAGCTATATCTGCTCAGTGTGAAGTGGCCGCTACTATCGGGAGCACGTAAGGCGAACACAAAATCACCTTTACCGTTTCCATCTCGCGGGGCAACGCGGATCTGAACAAGATCTGCCTGAAAGTGATCTGTCCAGGCATGGAAGTAGGTATGCTCGTTGGAAAGTGTCGCAGCTGAGTCAATCTTGATATCGTGCCTGAAAACCCGCACCTTCGATCCGGATAGGTCTTTATGGAGACCTACCTCGTTGCTGGTTTGCTCAACATTCCACAGAAAAGCGTTATCAGTTCCGTCTGGGGAAGCATGTGCAGCACTGGTCACGGTTTCTGCTCCTACGGTTGTAGGAGAATGTGCATCGAAATCCGATAACTGTGAATGCTGGGAGGAGAGTACAACCGCTCCATCCTGATAGGTGTGAGTTGGCGCGGGGGCTAGGCTGTCGGGGACAATCGCGGTTTGGGCAAACCACCCGAAAGATCCTTGGAGAGTATCTTCGGTGAATAATCCAGCGAGCGTTGACTCAGAGAACTGTGTAGTCGGATCAACGTAGGGCATGGAGGTTCCTGTGTAGTGCTGGGATGGTGTGACTCGTGAGAATGTGAGCGTGCGGCTGGCAGTGTCCCATCTACCCGTGAAATCGTCCCCGAGTATGTTCCCTTCGATATTGCCACTGGTGTCAAGGGTTCTGATAACAAGTGCTCCCTGGGTGCCGTTGGCGTCGATGGCCCAGGTTCCTCTGGCGAGGCTACATGCTTGTAGTTGCTGGTCGATGGCGCTTGTGTCTTCGCCATTGCCTCTCATCTCATTTCGCTGGTTTAAGAGTGTTCCGCAGTCTGTTGTGCCTGCCATGAGTATTGCCCCCTTGTATGAACTGAATTGACCATTTCCTCTCTGGACCCAATATAAGGAGGGAACGTCATGAAAACGTTATGAGTATCGTCATGGGCAGTTGCCCCAAATACTGACCCGCAGATGAGCCAGAACGCGCCAGGCAGCAAGCCCGCCGACCAGCTCGAACTCCAACAGAGCAGCAGGTAGACTCGATCATCAGTGTTGGTATCCTGAGCTGATCTTCAGGAGAGGAGAGTTAGCCTCCTCTCGCAGATCAGCTCAGCGTTCCCTCTTTTTGCAGTTAGGAAGCGCGATGTCATTGTCAGAGATGGAAGTTGATGTAATTCACTATTTTTCAGGCAAACTCTCCATGCTCCGTTGGGGCGGTACAGCTCCATTGGGATATCGGTTGTCAAAGCAGAGTATAAACGAAGAGATCAAACCATTCATTTCCCAAACAGATGACCTAGGTAGGCACTACAGCCATCCCACACCTACGGTGCTGCCCAGATCGCTCTGGGCTGAACAGAATAGTGGCAGACGAGCAGCACATCCTTGATGGCGTCAGGACTCACGTGGCTGTTCAAGGTGAGCGTCCAGGAGCCAGGCCTCTCGTCTAACGCTGCATCTTCCGGGGTGCCTTCCCCAATGTGACCGTAGAGTACTGTATCGGGATGCTCGCCGCTACGGTTGAACTGCCCATCACGGTTGAACTGCTCATCAAATGATGCACCTGGTGCCGGAGTTACGCGAGCAAGACTAAAAGGTAGGCTCCCAGCGATAGCAGACGGGTCTTTCATCTGCAAGTACAACTCAACCTCCCTAATGCGAATATCTCGACCCCGGAACTGGAAGGGAAAGCGCTCCTGCGCTAGGTCAAGTTGCAGCGTCTGATGGTCTGCTGGGTTGATCGGGCGCAGGAAGCGATACCAGGTGGGCGCGAACTCGTGCCGGGCACTGAAGAGGCGGAACAAATTATCCTGCTCGGGTAATGTTGATGGTGCAGGCGGTGTGTCCTGTTGGACTGGAGAAGGCCAGACGGGGTTAGCGCGTGCCGCCTGGCGAAGTAGATTGCCCCCATCCCGGGCCGTATAGCTCATTTTGATAACAACGTCCGAAATGGTATCAAAGTCGAAGGCGTTGCAGTCCTTTGGTAGTTCGATGCGCCACTGCGATATAGCTCCAGTGCCCTCAAAGGGCAGATAGCGCTCGTCACGGAAATTCAACTCGAAGAGACCGCTATCGTTCTGCGCGTGACTGGTGGCAATGGATTGCACTGCGCTAATCATGGCGGTAAAACGCGAGTCGTTATCTTGCTGTTGATATACTGGATTGGTCATATTGCTGATGCGTGTCGCGCTCTTCAGCAGGGCGAGCGTGCAGTTCACGCTGGTATACGGCCCAGCGACACAGGGGATCGTCAGGCTGACGTTTTTGATGCGGCGCATATAGTGACCGGGGAAGTCCTGGTCAAAGAAGGCTTCGGGCAAGTCCACAATACAGCTCCCCCACTCCTTGAGCGCGATCAAGGCCAGCGGCGCAGAAATCGCCAGAGAGATTTGCCTGGTGACCTCGTACTCCCGTCGGTTCTGATCTAAGTACCCCACCTCCAGGCGCTTGATGTCCAGGGACAGTTGCTCTCCGGCCAGCAGCCCTTTGCGCTGATTATCCCAGTAGCCGAACTGAACGATGTTTGAGGCCGTCAAGCCCCGCTCAAAGCGGTAGGCTTTTTCCGCCCGCTTTGCCATGTCGTAGGCCATCTGATACGCCTGGTAGTAGACTGCCGCGATCTGCGTACTCATCCAATCGTACAAGTGTAACTGCCTAGGTTCGCTGGGGACTTGCCAAAGGGTGTCAAAACCAGTAAAGTACGGGCATGACGATCGAAGAAGAACTGGTCTCTCTGCGAGAAGAGAATAAGGTGCTGCGGGAACAACTGGCGCAGCGAGACGAA